>Ga0126381_100011406_pt1 | contig 10041 bp, 4 predicted proteins | sample PanSoiMetPlot_28_FD_96465 | JGI IMG/M metagenome (GOLD analysis project Ga0126381, IMG submission 96465) | Tropical forest soil microbial communities from Panama - MetaG Plot_28 | ecosystem: Environmental > Terrestrial > Soil > Tropical forest > Bulk soil | place: Panama | collected 2016-02-17 | reverse complement strand
GAAGCCGGTTTGCTCCGCTGTCACGCGATAGGTCCCCGGCTGAATGGCCTCGAAATCGAAATTGCCGCTGTCATTTGTCCTAGCCGTTTTGCTGATGCCAGTTCCGATCTCGGTAATCGTTACTGTAGATTGCGGGATTGCGGCTTTTGTCTGATCCGTGACTGTTCCGAGCAAGTTGGCATTAACCGCTTGCCCGAACATCGCGACCGAAAGTCCTTGTGCAAAAGAAGAAATAGCAATGAGAGTCAACAAAGCGTTCTTGAACTTCAACAACTAAACCTCCAGAGAAAGAGAGCTAGAAGCCCCATGAATTAATTTGTTTGAAGAGAAAACGAAATTACCGGTTAGCGCTTACGTTTGTCAAATACAATTTAGCCTGTGAATGTGGCCTTCGTCCGGTCCATTGCTCCACGTCGTACTGACGCCGGTTCAAACCGCCTCAGGTCCCACCGCAGCGTCCTTGCAAAACTGCACTAACGATCCGAAGCCAGATTCCTGGCATCTCCGCTCCAGGAGTCATGGCCATCTGCTTTTGCACCAACCGTCGCATGGCACCAATTCGGCTCAGTTGCAGACCTAGCAACCACGGACGAGCCCCTCCAATGTGACAGCGAGACTGCACCAGGAAAACCGGATACTCTTCGCTTTGCCAGTCTCCCCCTCCGCTAAGGAAGCCTCCCTCAGGACCCTATCCATCCTTTGCGAGAGCCTTGGGGCTCAAACTCGATGAATTCCTCCGCGGTATTTCTTTCCAACATTGCGCTTGGTCAATGAAAACTTCCTTTTGTGCCACTAAAACACAAGAACCCCTCAGAAAATCGATCGGAAGTCGTTGAGGAAAGCAAAGGGAGCAGTATGTTATTAGGTCCGAATCAATACAAAGGTTTTTGTAAAAGATTGAGCAATGCAGCGAATAAATGGGCGGTTTTCATGGCTACCTTCTTTGGCCTTATATTCGCGTTTGGCGCCCCCGCATTGGCACAACTTTCGACGGGGGACATTCTAGGCACGGTATCCGACCCGACCGGATCGGTGATCTCCAATGCGACCGTCATCCTGACCAGCATCGACACGGGGGCGAAGCGCAGTTTGCAAACGGACAATTCTGGCGAGTTCGCCTTTTCTGCGCTTCAACCCGGCCACTACTCATTGGATGTATCCGCTGCTGGCTTTAGTAATTTCGCGCTGCGAAGCTTTGTGCTAGCTGCAGGCGACCGCAATCGACAGAACATATCAATGCGGCTTGGCGCGCAGTCGGACGTGGTGCAGGTAACGAGTGTGGCTCCACTGCTTGATACAGATACCTCCGCACTCAGCATGGCCGTGAATGAAAAGCAGGCGCAAGATCTTCCGCTGAATGGCCGAAACTTTGTCCAGTTGGCACAATTAGCTCCGGGCGCTAATGAAGGGACGCCCGGCTCAATCGCAAATACCGGACGGCCTGATGATCGGCGCCAGACGTCTTCTATCTCTGCTAACGCTCAGTCCGACACCTTGAACAATGAATTAGTGGATGGGATGGACAATAACGAAGGCACGGTTGGCACGATTGGAGTGCGGCCTTCAGTGGACGCCATTGCGGAGTTCCGCGTGTACACCAGCAACTATCCGGCTGAGGTTGGTAAGACAGGGGGAGCCATAGTCAACCTAATCACCAAGGCTGGCACCAATTCTCTGCATGGTTCGGCCTACGAATTCATCAGGAACGATGTGCTCGATGGAAGAAACTTCTTTGCGAGGACCGGTAGGCGTCCTGAATTCCGGCAGAACCAGTTTGGCGCAAGCCTCGGTGGTCCTGTCCGTAGAGACAAGACCTTCTTCTTCGGGGACTATGAAGGCTTTCGGATCATCTCAGCGGGAACGACATATGTGAATACCGTCCCGACCCTTTTCGAGCAGCAGAATCCGGGTAATTTTACCGACATCGGTGGCCCGATTATTGTGCCGAATGCGACCGCCCTCAATTTCTTCACGCTCTATCCTCATCCCGACACACCCACAGGAAGTACGTTTACCTATAGCCCAAAGGGAAATCAGTACAGCAACGTCTTTGACGGCAGGGTTGACCACTACTTCTCACCGAACAACCAGTTGTTCGGCCGATATGCGTACAACAACGTAGATACCTTTACTCCAGGGAGCCTTCCCGCAGTCAATGGGGTAGAGCCCGCCGGCTCCGCCTCCTTTCCGGGGTCTGCCCACCAGCGTGCCCAGCAACTCCTAATCGACTACCTGCATATCTTTTCCCCCAAGACGCTGATTGAGGCCAAGGCTGGATATACCCGTATCCTCAACGCCTCGTATCCGCTGAACTATAAAACGAATCTGGCGAGTAAATTCGGAATTCCCAACGCGAACGTCAACGACTTTACATCAATGCTGCCGAATATCGGCATTACGGGATACACCGGCTTCGGTGGCTCGACATACCTTCCGCTGATCGATCTGACGAATACCTTCCAGTACAGTGCGTCGCTTACGCGGATTCAAGGCTCGCATACCATCAAGGCTGGCATTGCGCTGCTTCGGCGTCAGGTCATCAATCAGCAGAACTCGGCAGGCGCAGGGAGCTATAGCTTCAATGGGAACTATAGCCTTGCTACGTATAAGAAGAGCCTTCCCCTGGTCGACTTCCTCGCAGGCCGCCCCTATGGCGTCAGCCGGGTTGTGCAGCTGTTTCCTCGTTATGTTCGTTCGTGGGAGCCGAGTCTGTATGTTCAAGACGACTGGCGCGTGAATCATAGCCTGACGCTCAACCTGGGGATACGCTATGACATGTGGACGCCTTATAAAGAGCGTTACGGACATATCTCGCAGTTCGATGCCAGCACTGGGACGATTCTTGTTGCCAACCAAAACTCCTCCGATACCACGAACGTGCACACACAATACACTTCCATCGCACCGCGTTTCGGTTTCGCTGCGAATGTTCGTCCGAATACGGTGATTCGCGGTGGCTTTGGGATCTCTTATTTCCGCGATAGTACTGGCCCTACAGTACCGTTTGCCGGGCCTCCCTATACGGCGACCTATTCTCCAGGCGCGCTTTCCGTGAACCTGAGCGATCCGCTCCCATCGCCGGTCGCGCAATCCACGACGAACCTGACCGGCGCTCAGCGCGGCATCGATCCCAACTTCAAGAATTCTTACGTAGAACAATTTGGTCTGAATGTGGAGCAGTCCCTTCGCAATACTGTCTTTATGGTTGGTTACATCGGTGGCCTGACCAAGCACGTGCGCATCGCTCCCGATATTAATCTGGCTGCTCCGCAGTTGCCCGCCGTAGCGAATACAAACGATTATGCGACGCGCAGACCGTTTTATTCCAAGTATCCAAACCTGAATGCATCGATCAATATCCTGCAATCCGGCGGCTTCGGCAACTACAACAGCTTTCAGGGCACGGTGCAGCATCGTTACGACAATGGCATTACGGCACAGGCAAACTATACCTATGCGCATGCGCTGAACGACACGCAGGGATTCTCCCAGGGCGGCCTCTTCACCAGCGTGGTTCCATCGCAGTTCGCGCAACTGGAGTACGGCAATAGCGACCTTGATGTTCGCCATCGCTTTACGATGCTCCTGAACTACCAGCTTCCCTTCGGGAAACACCTGCAGGGAGTAAAGGGAGCGGTTGCCAAAGGATGGCAGGTCAATGCGATCGACGTCTGGATGACAGGGTTCCCCTTCAGTGTGGTGAACTCGGGGGCGCGCACGAACACTGGCGCTGGTAGCGATCGTCCGAATCAGCTTCGTCCGGCCAATATCAGCAACCCTTCCATCTCCAAGTGGTTTGACACAAGTGCATTCGCTGCGCAAACGTTCGGAACGGTAGGCACGGCAAGGCGAGACAGCGTCTATGGGCCGCACTATCGCCACTTCGACACCTCCATCTTCAAGGATTTTCATATCCAGGAAAGATATCTGCTGCAGTTCCGGGCTGAGGCGTTCAATGTGACGAATACACCGAACTTTGCCAACCCCGGGGCTACGTTGGGTACCTCAAGCTTCGGTGTGATTAATGCGACACGCAATGCAACTACTCCGCGTCAACTGCAGTTCGCGCTGCGGTTAACCTTCTAAATAGAGGAGAATGTGTTTCTTCACGGAGCACATTCCCCGATCTTCATTTCAAGACCATCAAGGGGTGTCATGACATTTCGTAGGGAGTGTTTTGTTCTTCCGGTTCTTTTGGCCGCTAGCTCTCTTGCTTCTGCGGAGTTGCACGAGACGAAGAGTTCTTCGTCAGTGCTGCATGGGCCGGTTCTCAATGGTATCGATGTTCTGGAATCAGAGCATTTTTCGACGTTCAAGGACTTGGCACAGCGTCGTGGCGGGCACCTTCGTGTTGCCTTGATGACAAATCATAGCGGGCTGGATGCTAACGGTCGTAGGACAACCGATGTCCTCGCGGAAGACGCTACTAAGGAGGTCAATGGTTTCAAGCTTGTCAACTTGTTTAGCCCCGAGCATGGAATCAACGGCGTATTGGATGAGAGCAATATCGGCAACGCTGTCGACACGAAGACCGGGCTCCAAGTGATCAGCTTGTTCGGCAAGACGCTCGAAGAGCGTCACCCAAAGCCCGAACAGTTCAAAGATCTCGACGCCGTCATCATCGACCTGCAGGATGCGGGAGTTCGTTTTTATACCTACGAGACCGTGGTTGGATTCTTCCTGGAGACAGCTGCAAAGGCCAAAACGGAAGTAATCATTCTCGACCGCCCCAATCCAATCAATGGGATTGCCGTCCAGGGTCCAATGTCCACTCCCGGTCGCGAAAACTACATCAACTATATGAGCGAACCGATCCGCCAAGGGTTGACAATGGGCGAACTTGGTACGCTCTTCAATGCAGAGAACCATCTGAATGCCTCCCTAACTGTCGTCCGCATGAAGGGCTGGAGGCGCTCCGATTGGTTCTCCGATACTGGGTTGATGTGGACTAATCCGTCGCCAAACCTTCGTAGCCTGAGTCAAGCGATTCTGTATCCCGGCGTAGGTCTTCTCGAGAGAACGAATCTAAACGTCGGTCGGGGAACTGATACACCCTTCCAATGGATTGGAGCGCCATGGATTGAAGGGGTAAAACTCGCGGCATACTTGAATGCGCGGAACATCCCAGGTGTCCGCTTCATTCCGGTTCACTTCAAGCCAGGTGGGAAGTATCCCTTCCATGAACAGGAGTGTCAGGGTGTAGAGATGATTCTGACGAACCCTTCCGCTCTGGATTCGCCCGAACTTGGGCTTGAGCTTGCGTCGGCGCTCTACAAGCTCTATCCGAGCGTCTACGAAATCGACAAAGTCGATGCTCTGCTTCTGCAGCAGGACGTCCTCGCTTTAATCAAAGCGGGTACTGACCCGCGTGAGGTTGCGAAGAAGTGGGAGTCCGACCCTGCTCTTGGGAAGTACCGCAGCCTCCGTACAAAATATCTCCTATACTGACCGGATACGCATTCACTCTTAAGTAGCCCTATTGACGGAACGATAGGGCTGCTTAGGAGAGTTCCGGCTGGCTGCTCAGTTTGTCAAAATCCTGTCATGTAGGGGGAACATAGCGCTCTACCTTCACCCAAGATTGCCGTTTCAGGACACCAACCAAAATAGGCGGCTGCCGCTAAGTCCATCGCCATATCCTGTCTCCAGAAGCGATCCGCAAGCGCTCTGTACGTCTTCCAGTGCATGCCGTTGGGCTTTGGCGGCAAACCGTCCCGACTGCGCCACTGCTCCCAACCGGATATGTAGCTTCTGAGCCCGATTACCGCTCAGCGCTGCTCTGGCTGGATATAGTTGAGCAGCCAGACTGTGGCAGGATCGGCCTTGTCCACCGCGAAGCACAGATCATGCGTGCCAGATTGATGCGGGAACGACACCGCAGGAAGCGTGATCACTCCATCCTTGCGATACGCCGGCTGCAGCGGCACCGTAGTAAGCAACGGACCGGTGCAGCTGTCCATGTGAACTGCGATCTCTGCCACAGTTGTTGTGGCGTTGCTGGGCACCGGAAGCGGCCGTGCCTGCGAGTGGAAGATGTAGGGGATGCTGCCCACACCCAGTGTCAGCCCGGTGAAGCGGTCCAGGTCGGCCTTGCGATAGATCCAGCACGGGTTGAAATACACCACGCGAAAGACCGGCCGCTCTGCATTGCGCGGTGGATCCTGCTCCATCTGAATGCCTGCATTATTGCCGCATGGGTCCAGTTCCCTGCTGTCGCGCCGAAGGGCCGAAGCGAGTGTTATCTGTTGGGCGATTGGTAGTCCCCAAGCCGTAGTGCCGTCAAAGGCAAGCGCATGGAGCGTTGTGGGTAGCGCCAGATGCAGAGGCTGGGTGTAAACCGGAGACTTTGCACTTACCGGAGAACCGTCAACCGTGTAGTGGATCTGCCCCACCCCGCCCTGCGTCTTCAGCGCAATATCGGCGTGGTCGCCCGCTCCCGTCGGTGTTGCGTGTGCCTGGACCTCGTACACGCTCAGTGCCGGTTGTAACCCGGTATCTTCTGTGCGCTGCAAATCCGCGGGCAGACGCTTCAGTAAGTCCTGGTAGTTCTTCTGTGCCGCAGGAGACCATGCTAGTTCTGCAAGCGCAGCCGCACGCGGAAAGAGCATGTGCTGCACGCGATCTTCAGTAATGACATACTCCGTCCACAGCGAACCCTGTACTCCGAGGATGTGCGCCTGCTCAGCAGGTGTAAGTTCCGTAGGCTGCGCCTGAAAGTTATAGACATCCGCAAGCGAGTTCACTGGGTCGCGGCCAGCTGGTTCATCCGTCGCATCGCTCTGCCGGTAGTTGAAGTACAGGGGGCGATTGGGAGTGAGGATCGCATCATGCCCTTGCTTCGCAGCCGCAACGCCGCCCTGAATGCCACGCCACGACATCACGGTCGCGTTTTGCGATAGGCCGCCCTGCAAGATTTCGTCCCACCCAACCATCTTGCGGCCTTGCGCGTTGATGAACTTCTCGATACGCGCCATAAACCAGCTCTGTAGTGCGTCTTCGTCATGCAGCCCAAGGTCATGAAGCTTTTGCTGCACGGCGGGATTCGCCTTCCACTGGTCCTTGATCGCTTCGTCACCGCCCACGTGGATGTATTCGCTTGGAAAGAGTTCCATCACTTCCGTGAGGATGTTCTCGAGGAACGTAAAAGTGGCATCCTTCGGACTGTACAAATTCGGGTAGATTCCCCATCCCACGGGCATGCTGGTAAGCGGTGTTGCAGCGCTGCCGTACTCCGGGTAGGCGACCAGCGGCGCCGTTGCGTGCCCCGGCATCTCAATCTCTGGCACGACGGTGATGTTGCGTTCACGTGCGTACGCAACGATCCGACGAATCTGCTCCTGCGTGTAGAAGCCGCCGTATGGTTCGGTGGGTGCGCCCGAGCCAGCCTCGTAAGGCGGCATTGTCTGCGGACGGTAACCACCAACCGACGTAAGGCGCGGGTAGCGCTTGATCTCAATGCGCCAGCCCTGATCATCGGTCAGATGCCAGTGGAAGCGATTGAGCTTGTGTTCCGCCATGTAGTCGAGCAATTGCAGGATGAACTTCTCGCTCTGCATGTGGCGCGCGGAGTCGAGCATGATGCCGCGCCAGCGGAAACGCGGCTCGTCCTCAATGTGCCATGCGGCCAGTTGCCCGTTGTTGTGGGCAAGCATCTGCCAGAGAGTGATCGCGCCATACAGGTAACCTGCGTGATCGCTGGCCGTGATGCGCACTCCATCGGAAGCAACATCCAGCGAATAGCTCTCGTCTTCGCCGCCGCCCTCAGGCGTACGCGTGGGGCGGCGCGCAAACCGGAGTTGCGGAACGCCGTTGGCCGTCTTCGCGGAGGTTGTCACCAGACCGGAGTTCTGTGTGGTCGCCAACAACACTTGTAGATAGTGCGTGACAGAGACGGCGTCAGGATCCGCAGCATTCCCATCGAAGGCGAGCCCACGACGGAGATCGAGGTCTCCGCCGCCACGCGAAACGTGCGCCGGCTCAGGAATTACTGGAACCGAGGTCTGTTGTTGCGCAACGCTGGCCACAGTGCCATAAGTGAGGGCAAGCAGAGCAAGAGAAACGTACACACCGGTCCTCCGAAACAAAGTCATCAGACATTCTCCCGAGTCACGATACACCCATCTCGTGTAGCGCCTAAGTCATCTTCTCCTCTAGCCGCAGCGTAGCAAGCTAAGGCAATGCACCTTTCTAACCAGCTTGGTGTAAGGCCTGCGATCTACCTACGCCCACAATTGCGTTTCAGGAGACCAAACCAAAATAAGCAGCTGCCGCCGAGTTCATCGCCATATCCTGTCTCCGAAAGCGATTCGCAAGCACTCGGTATGTCGTCCAGTGCATGCCCTTCGGCTTTGGCGGCAAACCGTCCCCCACCGCTCCACTTCCTCCAAGCCGGATATGTAGCTTCTGCAACCGGCTTGGAGCCCGATCATGTGGTTTCTCGCGCTGACTGTCATACGCGAGCTGATGACATTGGCGGCAGGCGAAGATCCCGCCACCGTAAAGGACGGCTACGCGCCGACCGCATCCTTTCGCAGGACATAGGAACCACGTGCGAGCGCCTCCAAGGTGACAGCGAGACCGCACCAGGAAAACCGGATACTCCTTGCTCTGCCAGTCGCCGCCTCCGCAGCGATGGCGGTTGGAGAGCGCCACGCGGTCTGGTTCTGGACGGATGCGGATATTCGCACAGGGTTGATCGTTTAGCGTCCATTGCCAGCTCGCAGTCATTCGCCTCGCTAACACGCCCTCTTGGTGTAGCCGCCGAATGTCCAGTACGAAGGTACTCCGAGGTCGTGTTCTTGCTACTCCATCTGCGCCCGCTGCCCCATCCACCAGCACGACTGGCGCAACAGCAGAAGGATGCAGAAGCCGCACGCAACCGCCTGGGCTGTGCGGAGGTGCTTCCCTGCCATGAATGCGAGAGGCTCTTCAATGCAGACAAGGCAGGTAGGAAAGAGGGCAACGTTTTCTGTGCGCCTAAGTGTGCGAACGCCTGGCGCAAGGCTCGGACAATGCCGACGTTGAAGAGCTTTCTTGAGGATCGGTTTGTCCCCGATGCGGAGACGCGCCATAAAGCGAAGCCCTTGACCGTCAGGTACTACCGTCAGGGCGCGGATATGCTTAAGCGGTCCAGACTGGCCGAACTCCGCTTGGATGAACTGACAGACGAACATGCTCAACAGTTCGCGGCTGAGTATAGCCCTCTGTCTCCATCCGGCATCAATCGCGGTCTCCGAACACTCCGCCGTGCCCTCAATCTTGCGTACCAGTGGAACCAACTGGAGAAGCCCATCAAGGTGGAGTTGGCAAAGGGTGAGAATCAACGGGAACGTGTACTGACGGATAAAGAACTAGGCACTTATCTGGAGGCCTGTCCTCAACCATGGCGAGATGCAGCATCGATCCTCTCGGAGGAAGGGATGAGACCGGGCGAAGTCTTTGCCTTGCGCTGGCCTCACGTCTTCATAGGCGAAGATGGTACTGGATTGATACGGGTTGTGGAGGGAAAGAGCAAAGCAGCCCGCCGTATCCTTCCAATGACTCCTGTCGTACACGCACTTCTAAAAGCTCGCTACGAAGATCAGGGATGCCCAGCGGACGGCTGGGTATTCCCGAGAGAGTCGAATGAAGGACATCTGACCGGAGACCATGTGAAGGACCAGCACATGCGCGCCCTCAAAGATTCCGGCGTGGACCCCTTCGTCCCTTATGTTCTCCGCCACACGGCGCTGACACGACTAGCAAAGGCTACGAACGGGGATGTATTCGCGCTCGCTCGCATCGCTGGACACAGCACCATCACGATTACTCAACGATACGTCCACACCCAAGCAAACACGATTGAGGGGATCTTCGCGAGAGCCGTCAAGTTGCGATGTAACAGGCAGGAGAAGACTGAGAACGACACTCGAAACGCCGAGGTGGGCACAAAATTGGGCACAGCGCGAGAATCAACAAAAAGACTGTTGCAGCAGAATCCAGAATAAGTGATTGATTTTCTGGTGCCCGGAGGGGGACTTGAACCCCCACGACCGGTTAAGG
>Ga0126381_100011404_pt1 | contig 10041 bp, 6 predicted proteins | sample PanSoiMetPlot_28_FD_96465 | JGI IMG/M metagenome (GOLD analysis project Ga0126381, IMG submission 96465) | Tropical forest soil microbial communities from Panama - MetaG Plot_28 | ecosystem: Environmental > Terrestrial > Soil > Tropical forest > Bulk soil | place: Panama | collected 2016-02-17 | reverse complement strand
TCTTGCTCATTGTAGCCTCTACTCTTTTCCGGTCAGGTCGCTGCAGCAACTCACTCATTAACACATCTGCTTTAGCTGAGCTCTCATGACACGCCATTTCATCAGACTTAAGCGCGGCGTTAATGAGAACACTGCTAGGTCCGTCGGACTTCCAGTTGTTTTCGCAAAATCCAATGCAGCACTCCAAGCAACGCCAGAGTGGACGCAATCAGAACGACCGTGTCGAAAGTGAACACGCCAAATTCTATTCCGAAGTAACGTTTTTCCAGACCAAAGAACACGTTCGGCTTGCTGCCGCGGCGATAATCGTTCTGCTCCATCTCGGCCCTCGAGATCAAGTCGGACACCTTCTGGTTAACGTAAAGTTGGTCCGCTGTGACCGGGCCCTTCGCGTCCATGAACACTGACCGATCGAACCTCTGCTTCGCTGCGATGATAGGATCTACCAGCTTCAGATATCGGTCGATCGCCCGCGCGGAATGGCCTTCCAATCCGGAGAGTAATGCCAGCACATCTTTCAAATCGTTGAGGTGCGCGCGTTGCTGAGGCGTGTCCGCTTTTGGCGCGAGCTTTTGGATTTCGTCTTGTGCGCGGTCCTGTCGCTTCGTGAGTGGATTGAGTTTTGCCTGTGCCACAATCGTTTCTTCGTACGACCAGCGCATGGCGATGAACTGGCAGACAAGTGGCACGTCCAGCTTGCTCTCAGTTTTTCTCGTCTTTTCCGAGTTCGGATGTTCGGAAAACCAATGCGAAAAGGAGTAAAGCAGACCGAGGTTCCGGTTCATGTCCTCGTACTTGATGAGCGCGCCGCCCATGATGATCTGCGGAATCAAAACCAGCGGGACGATGTTGGCCGCAGTCTTTGGGTCGGCTACCAGCGACGAGATGACCAGACCCAGCGCCACGCCACTCATCGCCGTGAGAAACATGATCGCCATGTCGATCCAGAACATGCCCCGGATTTGCAGGACGAAATTGCCGATTAGCACGAAAAGAACGGATTGAATTAGCGCAAACACCCCGAGCGTGATCGTCTTTGAAATCACGTAATACGACAGGCGCACCTTGATGTTGCGTTCGCGTTGTAGCACAGGTCGGTCCCGGATAATGTCGTCCGCGCTGTTGGTCAGTCCGAGAAACATCGCGACGATCAGGCCTAGAAATAAGAAAGTCGGAATGTGGTAGGCAGAGGCAAAATCGTACGTGCCCGTTTCCGAGTAGCGCAGGATGATCGCAATTAACAGTGCCAGCACAGGCGAAACACCGATCGTAATCACGAGATTCGCGCGGTTGCGTAGTTTGCTGATGAATGCGCGCCGCAACAACGTCCGGAATTGCGTCCACTCGTCGTGCCAGCGCAGTGGGAGCCGCTTCCTTTGCACAGGCGCAACCGGTAACGCGTCCGCCTCCTCTTGTTGGAGCGAGACTTGCTTGACGTCCTGGATCAGTCGGAATGCCTCATACTTGTCGCGCCAGAAATCCGGAGAGTAACGGCGCGCCGGTACGAGTTGCCCGCGGCTGTTTTCTTCGTAGATGACGTCGCCGCTCAAATCGCGCAGCGGCGTCTCGAGCACATCAAAAATGAATTCCGGCCGGGTTGTTCCACATGAAGGGCACGCGCCCAACTCCGCGCCAAACTGGTGTTGATGCTCCGCTTCGGCGAAATAGCGCAGCGCGTCCGAAGGCGTGCCGAAGAAGACGAGCCGCCCGCCCTTGTCGAGCAAAATTACCTTGTGAAACATCTGGAAAATTTTCGAGCTCGGCTGGTGGATGGTAACGATGACGATTTTGTTGTGCGCCATGCTTCGAATAATTTCGATCACGTGCTCGGAGTCTTTTGACGAGAGACCGGAAGTTGGTTCGTCAAAAAGATAAACGTCCGACATTCCGATCATATCCAGCCCAATATTGAGTCGTTTCCGTTCACCGCCGCTTAATGTCTTTTTCTCGGGACTTCCGACAACCGCGTCGCGGCGTTCACTTAGGCCCAGCTCGATTAGTTTTGCGTCCAAACGGCGAACCCGATCGCGGCGCGAAAGGTGTGGCGCGCGAATCGCGGCTGCGAATTGCAAATTCTCTCCAATGGTGAGGTGCTCGTCGAACGCGTCCTGCTGCGGCATATAGCTGACGTACTGCTTCAAAACGTCAAGGTTCCGGTAGAGCGATTGTCCGTTGAGCAACACCTCGCCGCTGCTTGGTTGGAGCTGCCCGGCAAGCACTCTCATCAGCGTGCTTTTGCCCGCACCGCTTGCCCCCATCACGCAAACAAGCTCACCGCGCGTGATGTTGAAGGAAATTCCGTCAAGTCCAATCTGGCCCTTGCCAAAGCGATGAGTGACTTCATTTAGTTCGAGGGTGCGAATGATGTTGCGCTCTTCTTCGATGATTCGCTCCAGAAAATTGCACCGGAGGACCTGTCCAACATCGATTCGAATGATGTCGCCGTCCTTGAGTTGCGTAGTCGTGCGGACCGGATTGTCGCCTACCATTATGGGACGGTCCGCCTCAATGACCTCGAGTGTGCCCACTCGCTGATCGTAATCGCAAAAGATCTTCAACAGCACGTCACCAGCAGTGCCCGGAGAAAGCAGGATATCGTCGGCTTGCAAACGGCTAGGATCATTGGACACCAGATATTCCGATTTGGAGGCCTTCAATTGGAACCGCCCACCCAATGCGCGCGCCCGCCGTCGCAGGTCGTTCAAGTCAAGCTCGGTGTCGTTGTGGAACACGATCTTGTCTTCCAGCGTCGCGTCGACTTGAGTGCCTGCTTTCAATCGCACTCCCTTAAGCTCGGCATCAATGTCGCGCAATGCCTTTACGCGCACCTTCAAACCGAACGTAACGCGAAGTGCGCTCTCACGCGTTCGGGAACGCTCCAGTTGCACTTGCTCTGCATCTTTGCTTACGCGAATGAAAATTTCGGGGAGCGAAACGTTCTTCTTAGCATTGAAATATTGGGCGAGCTCCTGATAGCTGAGCACCTGATCACCAATCAAAATGCGCTGACCGGGATAAATCCGACAGAATCCGCCACGCACTAATGGCCTCCCGCGCACTGAGACATTCTGGCCGCTGTAGTTTTTTAAAAGAATGAGATCGTGGTAACGAAAAGCCATCAGCCGATCTGTTTCGGCGAGGCTCTTGAGGATGATGTCGGACCTGCGGTTCGATCCGAACGAGAGCGACTCCAGCGGCGACGCGCCGTGTTGGTAAATCGAAGGGTCGGACTCTTCTGAGGCGTTGAGTTGATAAACTATATCGATCGCCTGTGCTGCCATGCCCATCTGCGACATGAACGAGTAGAACGCGACTACCTGCTCCTGCTTCAAGCCGGCTTGCGAGATCAGGTCATAGAGTTGAACCCCGAGCATAATTTTGCGTTCGGTGCTCAGTTGGGCGCCGAGTTTTTGTGCCATGACCGCAAGATCCTGCTGCTCGTAAAGCGCCTGGCGGAACAACTGTCGCAGCTCGGAGTAAACCGCCTCCGGGTAATCGTAACGAAGAAATCCGAGGCTGGAGTCGATCTCTTCCTCCATGATCACGCCGTCGGCCTTCGTGAAACTCGCCAGGACTTGGATCAACAGCGGCAGCAGGTTTGGTCCCTCGGAGACGCTGCGCGGTTTGCGTAACGCGCGACGCACCAGACGCCGGCCAGTTCGTCGCACGCGATACGCAAGCGGAATTACCCGTTGCATGGTGCGGTCGATCTTCTCGGCCATCGATGAGACCAGCTCTGTCATCTTTGTTTGCGGATGCGAATGTTACGCGAAACTCGAAACCGACGCAATGCAGCGTGCGCAGCTGAGATCCGGTGCACCGCCGCGAATCGTCGTGTCGATCATCCTCTGACGAGAGCGAAAGCCACAGCCTGTTTTAACGCAGTCTGGAAGGTTTCCTCTAGGCAGCCTGCATTACAAAACCTGGTCCCATTTGCTCTGGTCTTTGAGCATGATTTCCCGGAGCAGCCGAATCGGCGGCATACCATGGCTGAGCAGTTCGTTATGGAACTTTTGTAATGAAAAGTCGTCGCCCTGCTGTGCCTTGTAATCGTCGCGCAATTTCAGGATCTGCAGTTTGCCCAGGGTGTAGTTCAGATATCCCGGATCGAACGTCGCGCGCATAGCTTCCTGGCGCGCCGGTTTCTCTTCATAGTAACAGTTCTCCTGGAAGAATTTTGCCGCCTCATCAATTGACATGTTTTGCGTGTGCACCTTGATGGATACGCATAAACGGCACAAGCGTAGCAGCGCTTCATCAGCCTGCGCCATGCGGTACTTTGCCGCGTGTTTCAGATCGTCTTCGGTTGGAGTCGCGGTTCCCGCGCTGCCGAAGCCTTCGTCGATCATCATTTTTTCGCAATAATGTGCCCAGCCTTCGATGAAGGCGTAGCTGCCGAAGATTTTTTCTACCTTGCTGGCAGGCGACTCGTTCAGATGCAGGAATTGCACGTAATGTCCTGGATAAACCTCATGAATCGATACAACATCGGACGTGTAATAATTGAACGCAGTGAGCCACTCCTGTTTTTCCTTTTCTGGCCAGTCCTCCTCTGTAGGCGTAACATAGTAATACGCCTCGGTGGCGCGCTTCTCGAACGGACCGGGCGTATCCATGGAGGCGAAGGAAGTGGCGCGCAAATATTGCGGTGTCTCTTTTACTTTTGCACGGACCTCCGACGGAATGCTGACCAAGCGACGGTTCACAACATATTTCCTGAGCTTGTCCAAGTCTTTGGCAATGTCTGGGATCAATTTGTCTGGAGTCGGATGCTCGCTCTGTATTTGCTTGAAAACTTCAATGGGAGACTTCTTCGAGTCGATCTTTTTCGCGGCCTCGGCGAACGCTGCCTGCTCAGCTTTCAATTGGACCGTTCCGATCTCGAGAATTTGTTCCGGCGGGAGATCGACCAGCTCCGTCTGCGCTAAAAAACGGCGGAATTTTTCTTCGCCTAAAGCGAAATCTAATGAAGCCTTCGGAAGCTTCTCCCGCTCCAACCAGGTGGCATAATCATTTAGCGCGGTTGCGGCTTTGCGATTGGCAGCCTGAAAGGCCACGCGGAGCTGTTCGTCCTTCAACCCGCTTACAGCAGCAACGAGATCCTTTCTCAGGAAATCGGCAGAACCTCTGGCGATCTGAATTGCGAGCTCGACGAACGGTCTTGGCAGCTTTTCGTCAAGGTTTGTTCGGCCCGCGATGAGGATATTTGGAATTTGCGATTCGATAGCGACAAGATTGCGAACGCGGTCCTCAAGCGGCGCAAAGTTCCTCTTGATGTAGATATTCACGTCGCCTGCGCGGGCGTAGACCATCGGGTTTCGTTCGAAGATCGACATGTCCTGCATTTCGAACAGGTCCCGTTTCACCGCTGCTTGCAGAATTCGAAGATCGATAGATTGACGAAGACTCAATTTTGCTGGATCGAACTTGGCCAGGCGATCATCAAATCGCCGGAGTCGGGAAAGTTCGGCGTCTAACGCGAGCCGGCTATAATCGCTGATTTTGCCATCATACTCGTGAAGACCGAGGCCGGTTCCATGGAGGGGATGAGCGGCGAGATACGTTTTCACGTACTCCTCGGCAACGGCGTCGTATTCGGCGTCCTGCGTTTGCGCAGCGAAAGCTGCACTGGCATGTAAGACCACCAGCACAATAACGAGAACTCGGCAACATTCCCTCGCTGCGACAAAGCCCCAGAAGCGGTTTGCACACGTTTGGCGGTGTTGTAAAACCGGCTGAAGCCGGGTGCTAACGAGATTACAGATGCTCTCCCTCATCCTGGCGAGTTTTAACTACAGACAATGAGTTGCCTTAGGCGTTGCCAAAATTTGGTCATGAGCGATTATCAGATTGTTCCGAAATTGTGGGTAAGGATATGAGGCGTTTGGTAATCATCTCGTCGCTGGCTTGTGTATTATTCCGCGCTTTGTCAGCTGTTTTTGCGCAAGAGGTGCAGCCGCCAAAGAGCGAAGAGGATAACGGCTACTCGCAGATTGCCATTTTCGCAAAAGCGCTGGAATTGATCCGGCAGGATTACGTGGATCAGAACAAGACGGGCTATCACGATCTCGTTAACGCCGCAATGAAGGGAATGCTGTCGTCGCTGGATCCACACAGCCAGTTCATGGATCCAAATGACTTCCGAGACATGCAGGACGACACGCGCAGTCGTTTCAACGGTCTGGGCATTGAGGTCTCAATGAAAAACGGGCTGCCCACAGTCATTACGGCGATGGAAGACACGCCTGCCGCCAGAGCCGGGATTCTTTCCGGGGACCAAATTTTGCGGATCAATGGCATGTCCACAGACAGAATGGATCTTCAGGACGCAATTAACGTCCTTCGCGGGCCTGCAGGAGCAAAAGTCAGTCTGACGTTATTGCGACCGTCGACAAAGGAAATTAAGGAATACACGCTCCAGCGCGCAGAGATAAAAATCCAAAGTGTTAAGGGAGAAGGGTTGCTGGCCCCTGAACTGACCGGTCCCTTCAGAATTGGTTATGTTCGGCTAGTCCAGTTCAATGAGCCGACAGCCGACGAGTTATCAAAGGCGCTCGACAGTTTGCAGAAGCAAGGGATGCAAGCGCTCATTCTTGATCTACGAAACAATCCCGGCGGCTTATTGAACAGCGCCGTGGATGTATGCGGCCAATTTTTGCCGCCCAACACAAAAGTCGTTTCGACACAGGGCCGAGTTCCGTCACAGCAACATGACTATTCGACGTCTGTCACTAGCAAGCAGCGTCCGAATTTTCCAATGGTTTTGCTGGTTAATGAAGGGAGTGCCAGCGGGGCGGAGATTGTAGCCGGTGCGCTCAAGGATCTGCATCGGGCCGTGCTTGTCGGTGAAACAACATTTGGGAAAGGTTCAGTGCAGAATGTGCTGCAATTGCCGGACGGTTCAGCGGTGCGTTTTACCACGGCCAAGTACTACACTCCCAGTAGACAAGTCATTCAAGGTAATGGCGTGACGCCGAATATTCGCGTTGGCATGACATCCGAGCAGGAGCGGGCTCTTTATGCTTTGCGCAACGCGGGCGACGTTAAGCCCGACGACGAGACCAACATCATCAAGACTAAAGATCCACAGATGTTGCGCGCGATCGATGCTTTGAAAGGTGTTATGATTTACGCGCAGCAAAGCGCCCCAAAAGCGCAAGCGGTAAAGAAATAGCCGATGTTCGCGCGGATAGGGCAACTGTTTCGGTTGCCGAGTTTGGCAGGCACAGTGCCTGTCCTACAATTCTGTTGTGACAGTCCTAGCCATCGAAACGTCATGCGATGAGACTGCGGTAGCGGTTTTGCGCGGCGATGGCTCCCGCCGTGAATTGCTGGCGAGCGAAGTGGCGTCGCAGGTCGCCGCCCACGAACAATATGGTGGGATCGTGCCGGAGATTGCGTCGCGCAATCATCTGATCCACGCGCCGCGTCTGGTCGATCGCGCCATAAAAGGAGCGAAAATTGGCTTATCGGAGGTTGATGCATTCGCGGCAACCAGCGGCCCAGGTCTGGCGAGTTCTCTGATGATCGGCGCATCGATCGCAAAAGGATTAGCAGTCGGCTTGGTTAAACGGTATCTGGCCATCAATCATCTTGAGGGCCATTTGCTATCCCCCTTTTTTGGCAGGAACCATGAGAGTGAAATCAGGCAAAATGTGTCACTTATCGTCAGCGGTGGACACACGATGCTGATTCTTGTTCGGGGCCTGGCGAACTATCAACTCGTCGGCCGCACGGTGGACGATGCTGCAGGCGAGGCGTTCGATAAGGTGGCAAAGATGCTCGGGCTCAGTTATCCCGGTGGCCCTGAAATTGAAAAGCACGCGCGCGCCGGTGATCCGCGCCGTTTTGATTTTCCCCGCAGCATGCTCGACTCGGAGAATTTCAGCTTTAGCGGGTTAAAGACTGCGGTACGGTATTTGCTGCCGAAGATCGCCGTCATTCTGAGCGAAGTTGAGCAATCCCGCGGCATTACCGAAACGACTGTTCGTCGAAGTCTCTCGATTCCGCTCCGCTTCACTTCGGTTGGTGCGCAAAATGATCTCTGCGCGTCATTTCAACAAGCAGTGATTGATGTCCTAGTGACAAAGACCATCGCAGCTGCGCTGAAATATCATTTCGATCTCGTCACAATGAGCGGCGGCGTCAGTTGCAATCATGAATTACGGCGGCAAATGCGAGAAGCTTGCACTCGCAAAGGAATTGAATTCAAAAGCGCCGAGCCATGGCTGTGTACCGATAACGCCGCGATGATCGCATTTGCAGCGTTATTGCGGTTGCACGCTGGGTTTGAATCACAAGTGACCGAGGAAATTGATCCTAATTTGGCACTGTTATGACAGCGCGCGCCCCGGACTGCTCGGCTACCAGTTCTGATCAATCAATATTCGCGCTCCAAAAGGTAATTCGCCAGCGCGTGCAGCGGCTCCGCATTACGGCCAGCGAAGACCGACAAGGCGTTGTGGGCCTCACGCGTGAGCCTCCGCGCTTCGGCACGAGATTTTTCCAACCCGATAACTGCAGGATAAGTCGCTTTCTGTGCTACTGCATCTTTACCGGCACTCTTGCCCAGGATTTCTGAGGTCTGTGTTACATCGAGAATGTCATCGATGATTTGGAAAGCTAAACCCAGTCGTTGCCCGAAGCCTGTGATGGCAGAGAGTTTTCTGGCGTCCACGTCGGCGCTCATGGCACCCAGTCGGACCGAACTCTTCAAAATCGCTGCGGTCTTGTTCTCATGAATAAACTGCAACTCGCGGCGGCTGACATTTTTGCGTTCAGCTTCGAGATCGGCCACCTGTCCGGCGATCAGTTTTTGGCTTCCTGCCGCGACTGCGAACTCGCGCAACAGCGTCGACATATCGTAACGCCGGCTTGGCTTTGCGCGCGACACAATTTCAAAGGCTATGGTCAATAGAGCGTCGCCCGCGAGCACGGCGACGCCTTCGCCGAAAACCCTATGGCAGGTGGGGCGACCCCGTCGGAAATCATCGTTATCCATGCTTGGGAGATCATCGTGCACGAGCGAGTACGTGTGGATACATTCGAGCGCGCACGCGAGCGGAAGCGCGTGGTCGATCTTGCCGCGACAGGCCTCCGCAGCAGCCAGACAAAGAATCGGCCGCAACCGTTTCCCGCCGGCAAACAGACTGTAGCGCATTGCCTTGTGAAGCGTGAGAGGCTTCGTAGAAGCCTTCGGCAGGTACCCGTCCAGAGCGCGATCGATCACCTTTTGACGATTGAGGAGATATGTTTTGAGATTCACGTTAGCAATGGCTGCTGATATTCGATAATCCAATCCCGCGCAGGGTGTCCAGCAGCATCAGAATCGACGCAGTTAGCGCGAAGCGCGACGCAGGTGCTTACGAGAAGTAAAAGCGTTCTAGCAGTTCAACCATCACAAAAGAGGCGAGCGGTAGCTGGCAGAGTTGCCTCTTAATTTGCCACCCTATAAGGATGTGACCTGCTTCAAATATTCTCGGCGCTTTCTGTGGCAATGGGTTTGGTGCGCATGGCTAGAAACGCGCCGGCCAGCAGGATGGCGGCGCTCCAAATTTGCGCTTGTGTGAGCCGCTCGCCATAGACCCAAGAGGAGAGCGCCATCGCGATTGCTGGACAAAGCAGTTGGAGACTTTGAGAGAGTGCAACTCCTATTTGGTTTATCGCTACGTAATAGAGAACGTGCGCCATCGTGATACACGTCACTGCCGAAACAATCAAAACCACGTTTGCCTGGGCGCCAGCCTGAAACGGGGTGCCGATCTTGCCGAACATCAGAGTGAGAGGCAACAGCAGTGCGGATGTAATGAAACTGACAAGACCGAAGCTGCGAATCGATCCGAGCTCAGCTGATGGACGCTTGATCAGAACACCGTAAAGCGCCCAGCAAAAGGTAGCGGTGAAAGCAATGAACAATCCGGCCAACGCTACATGCCGGTCATGTCCGCCACCGGAAGAACTCGCGGTGGCAGGCGAGTTTGCATTCGGCTGAAACCAGAGCACGCCGAATGCGCCGATTAATCCGAGCAGTGTGCCAAGTTG
>Ga0126381_100011403_pt1 | contig 10042 bp, 8 predicted proteins | sample PanSoiMetPlot_28_FD_96465 | JGI IMG/M metagenome (GOLD analysis project Ga0126381, IMG submission 96465) | Tropical forest soil microbial communities from Panama - MetaG Plot_28 | ecosystem: Environmental > Terrestrial > Soil > Tropical forest > Bulk soil | place: Panama | collected 2016-02-17 | reverse complement strand
GACCTGTTCGTCGGCCGGGATGCCGAACGCGCGGCCGTGTCCCGGCTGTTCACGGCCGCACAGGCCCGCCTCGTCACGCTGACCGGGCCGCCTGGCATCGGCAAGACCCGCCTCGCCATGGCGTGCGCCGCCGACTACGAGGAGCGGACGGGATGCACAGCGGTGTTCGTCGACCTAGCGCCCCTGCGGGAGCCCATGCAGGTGATCGTCGAACTCGCCCAGGCATTGGACGTCAATGCGAGCAGCGGGTCCGACCTGGCCGGCCAGCTCACTGTGGCGGCGTTGAGCGAGGACCTGCTGATCGTGCTCGACAATTTCGAGCACTTGCTCGCGGCGGCCACGGAACTCGGCCAAGTGCTCGCCTCCTGCCAGCGGCTCCTGGTTCTCGCTACCAGCCGCGAGCGGCTGCACTTGTCCGCCGAGCAGGAGTTCCCGGTGCCGCCGCTTCCGATGCCAGCCAAGGAGGACGTAGCCGACCTGGACTCGCTGGCGGCGAATCCATCGGTCGCCCTGCTGATGGACCGCGCGCGACGCACGAACCCGGCATTCGCCCTAACGACAACAAATGCTGCACTGCTGGCCAACGCCTGCGTCCGGCTCGAGGGCTTGCCGCTCGCGATTGAGCTCGCGGCCGCCCGGCTGAAGGTTCTCACTCCTGGCGAACTGGTCTTCCGCCTCGGAAGCAGGATGGACGTGCTGGCCGGAAGCACGCGGGACGTACCAGTTCGGCAGCGGGCACTGCGCAATGCCATCGAGTGGAGCTACGAATTGCTCAACTCCGGCGAACGCGCGCTGTTCCGCGAGTTGTCGGTCTTCGTAGGGAGCTGGACGCTGGCAGACGCCGAGAGCGTCTGCGTCGGCGCGGGCGCCGACCTGCTGCCCGTCATCGAGTCCCTGCTTGACAAGAGCCTGATCCGGCGGATGTCGGCGGAAGACGAGGCGGCCGAGTTCTCGATGCTCGAGAGCTTGCGTGAGTACGCGGCGCAACAGCTCACTGCGCACCATGAGGCTCAGCAGACGCGGGCGAGGCACGCCGCCCACTACGCCGCGCTCGCAGTCCAGTCCGAGGCGGCAGTCGGGCACCCCGCCGAGCGTACGTGGGTGCGCCGGGCCGGGCGTTACGTCGGCGACATGCGGAGCGCGCTTGACTACTGCCTCGAGGCCGGACAGCACGCTATGGCGTTGTCGCTGGCGGCGGGGCTTGGCTGGTACCACTACACCCGGGGGGACTTTGGCCATGGCCAGGCGATGACGGACAGGGTCCTGTCGTCGATCGCGGGCCGACACCATCGGCTGTCAGCCGACGGCGCTGACGCCGGTGCCCTAGCTGGCGCGCTCATCGTGGCGGGGATCTTGGCGTCCGGCGGAGGTCAGCCCGACCGCGCACTCGAGTTCCTGAGCCGCGCACTCGATGACAGCGAGCAGCGCGGCGACGTGCGGCGCGCCGCTATCGCCTCCGCTTTTCTCGGCCACGTGGCGCGGGCTCGCGGTCAGTGGGATGAATCCGCCAATTGGCACCGCCGGGCAGCAGCGGGCTTCGAGCGAGTTGGCAACCCGCAGAGCGTGGCGTGGGCACAGCACGATCTCGGGCTGCTTGCCAGGGACCGGGGCGACCTTGCTGGCGCTGTCACGTTGCTCAGGGAGAGCTTGCGGGACTTCCGCGATTTTGGTCATCAGTGGGCGGTGGCGTGGTCCGCCTGGGGGCTCGGCACCGCCTTGAGCGCGCAGGGCGCGGTGGACGAGGCGCGCCCGCTGCTCGCCGAGGCGCTGCAGTTGTACCAGGAGCTCGATGACTCCCGTGGCGTCGCCCAATGCCTTGAGGCGATTGCCGAGATCGCCAGCGAACTGGCCAGGTACCAGGCCGCCGCCCGGTTGATCGGCGCGGCCGCGGCGCAGCGTGCCCGCGTGGCCGCGCCGCCGCCCGATGCCGAGCAGGAGAAGATCGCGGCGGTAGAGCGGACCCTGGCCCGCTCGCTGGGGGCTGAGGCCGCCGAGCGGCTCAGGCAGTCCGGGCGGGCAATGGCGCTCGATGACGCGGCAGAACTCGGGCTGGCCGTCGCTCTCGGCGTCGCCCCGCCCGACCCCGAGCGGGCCAGGCCGGTGTCGCTGACACGGCGGGAACGGCAGGTGGCGGCGCTGGTCGCGTCGGGCCGGACGAACCGGCAGATCGGCCGGGTGCTCGGGATCTCCGAGAAGACCGCCGAGGTTCACCTGCAGCACGTGATGGCGAAGCTGGAGGCTCACAGCCGGGCCGAGGTGGCCGCCTGGGCGGTCAGCCATCAGCTGGCCGCCCCGGCCGCGGGCTAGCGCCGGCTGCTCAGTGCGAGCCAGTGACCAGCGGGGCGCCCGCCAGCGTGGTCGCCGCGATCACCGCCGCAACGAGTAGCAGAACCACGCCGGCAGGCGCCACCAGCCGGTGTCCCCACCGGGTCGTCTTCTCCGCCACCATCACCGCCGTCAGCAGCAGCATCCAGATCAGCCCGCCTACGCCGACCGCGAACATCAGCAGCATCAGCGCCCAGCAGCAGCCGAGGCAGTTCAGCGCGTGCCGCAGGCCCAGCCGCCAGGCCTGCAACGGTCCGCGCCCGTAATGCCGCCAGAGCATGCTGACCGGATCCCGGCACTGGGTCAGGCACTGGTCCTTGAGCGGAGTGAACTGAAACGCACCGGCGAGCCCGAGCGTGCCAGCAAGGATCAGGCCGGAATGGGCGCTCAGCCAGGACCAGTGATGCACCGTGAAATGGATCCCCCGATCGAAGATCAGCGCAGTAAGCCCGAAGCCCACCCACACCGCCAGGTAAGACGCGGCCATCGCGGCCCTGGCCGGCCTCGGATTCGGCGCCCGGGCGCTGACCGCTGCGACCAGCCTGGCCATCCGGACCGTGGTGGGCAGCATCATCGCGCCGACCATCACGGTCCAGATGAGCAGGAACAACGAGATCCTGGCGACCCACGGCAGCGTGCTGTGCTCGATGATGTGGTCATGGTTGGCCAGCTTCGCCCCACCGAACAAGATCAACAGGACGGTGGCCGTCCAGCAGAATCCGGCCACCACCCACAGCAACGCCGCGGGATCACGGACGGTGCCGTCCTGGTGCACGCTGCGCGTGGTCATCTCAGGCCTCGAACCTGAAGGTGCCTTGAAGCGCGTTGCGCCCGCTCACGTCGACGTCGGCAAGTCCGTGCGTGCCGCGCCGACGGAACGTGCTGGCCGTGCCGGGATAGGCCGGCGCTCCGGGGATGGTGCTGAACACGGTGTCGGACAGAGTCGTCGTGCCGCCGGTCGCGCCTTTGAACGCGGTCATCCGCGCCTCCGCCACGTCACCGAACTTCAGCAGGCCCTCGCCCTCCTGGACCGTGCACGTGATCGGCACCCGCTCGACCGCGGCGACCTCACCGATCAGCCCGGCCAGGTCAGCGATCGCGCCGCCAAGCTGGCCGGTGAATACCTTCAGCAGCGCGTCCTGCTGCTGCTGCGAGCACCGGTCGTCGACGTAGACAACGGCCTTCCAGTTGCCGCCGAACACGTTGCCCGGGATGTGCACTGCGAGCCCGATCACCCGGTCGGACACGTCCACGCCCTCGATGCTGCCGCGGTCCACGGCCCAGGCTAGGACGGAGTCGCAGGTCCCGGCGTCCGGGTCGAGTCCGACCCAGCACGGGCAGATCGCCTGGCAGTTGCAGACCTCGAGCAGCCGGCCTTCGATCTCGTAAGTGGTCGCCGCGGTTGTCTCGGTTTCAGTCGCGGTCATTGTGTCCTCCCTCGCGGAAGCACGCCGCCCACGATGGCGACGGCATCTCCCTATTTACCGGGAACGGCTGGAGGCTCGGTATTAGGGAAATCCCCTATGGGACGCGCCGGATGGGCGTCGGAGAGCGTCGGCCTGGCAGTGGATCGCCCGGTCAGCGGGTCGGCAACTGTGCGGCAGGGATCGCGTGCGCTTGCCGCAGGTCGGACGCGATCACCTCGATGGCGTGATCTCCGGCGGACAGGACACCGCAGAAATTCATGAATCCGTGCATGGTGTCGGCATACTCCACGTGGGTCGCGGGCACGCCGTCGCCGTCGAGGCGGCGTGCGTACGAGCGTGCGTCGTCGCGCAGCGGATCTCGTCCCGCGCCTATCACCAGCGCTGGAGGCAGCCCGGCCAGGCTGTCTGCTCGCATCGGCGCGGCGTACGCGGTCGGCTCCGCTCCACCCAGGTACTGCTTCTCGACCCAGCCTCCGGGCTCGATGGTGAGGAACACCCCGTTGAACAGCCGCACGGATTCGGTGTCCTGGCCGAAGTCGAGCGCGGGATAGCAGAGCACCTGCCTGGACAGAGCGGGCCCGCCCGAATCTCGGGCAACGAGGCTGGCGCCGGCCACCAGCGCGGCTCCGGCGCTCTGGCCGCCCGCGGCTAGTCGGCCGTCGCCGCCGAGCAGCGAACCGTAGTCAGCCAGCCAGCACAAGGCGTCGTGGGTGTCGTGCAGCGCCGCGGGGAACGGATGCTCGGGGGCCAGCCTGTACTCCAGTGATGCCACGACCACCTCGCCGAGCCTGGCCAGCCGGGAGCAGACGTGATCCAGATCGTAGACCGAGCCGGCGACGAAGCCGCCGCCGTGCAGCCACAGCAGCATGGGCCGCGGCCCTGATGCCTCAAGCGCCTGGTAGACCCGCGTAAGGACGGGACCGCCGCGAGCCGGAAGGTAGATGTCGGCGGCCCGTACATCCGGATCTGCTTGGCCGGAAATCGCTGGGTCTGGCGCCGCAGCCCGGGCGAACGACGGGGCCGGTCGGCCTGGGCTCGTGGCCAGCCTGGACAGCAACGCGTTCGTCTCGGCCGCGAAGCCCGGCTCGTCAATCAGGCTCTGCTTGAGACTCATGCTGATCCTCCCTGGCCGGGACTGGCGGCGAAGCTGCCGCACAGGCCGACTCAACCATCGCCTGATCGCTCATGCCAGCCGAAGGCCAGAACGTCCCGGGCTAGTGCCAGCCCGCCACCCGTGTCATCGTGAAAGTCGCGGTGATCGCCACCTGCGATGAGTTCATACCGAATCTGGATGATGACGGGCAGCGTCGTGACCAGCGCCTGTCGTGCCGGCGAGTGCCTGTGCGCGGGCGCGGGCAGCGTGCCCGGGTCTTCGAGCCCCCACGGCCTGGCGGTAGCCGCCCTGGCAAGCTGGCTGGTAGCCGAGCTGTTCGGCGCGTGGATGCTCCGCACCTTGATCGTCAGCGGTGGCATCAGCGACCTGCGGGCCAGGCCGCGAGGTCTGTCCCCGGCGTTGATCTTCTGGCACGCGAGCCTGGCTCTGGCCGGGCTGGTTAGCTGGGTCATCTTCCTGCTGACCCGATCGGTGGCGCTTGCCTGGGCCGGGGTCGGATTCCTGGCGCCCGCGATCGGCCTCGGCATTTCGACGCTGACCGTCTGGACGCCCTTTCCCGTGCGCCGCCCGCGACCGGGTGACGGCGCGCAGCGGCAATCCGATCACGGCGAGCGCGGCCACCGCTCCGCAGCCGCTCTAGTAGCCAACGACATGCTCGGCCGGGCGCTCGACGACGAGCTCCTCACCAGGAAGCTCGTCGACGAACTGCTCGATGCGATGCTGGCCGAACCGGTGCCGCAACCGGCAACAAACCGCAGGTGGCAGCTCGCCCCGCTGATTCCGATACTCCACGGCGTGTTCGCTCTCGCGACGTTCCTGCTCGCGACGCTTGCCGGCATTGTCGCGGTGGCTGACTGAACCCAGAAAGCGCGCGGCTTCGATCGCCGCCGTATGGTCGGAGCATGGCGAAACCTCTGCGCACGGTTCTTATCCTGGCCGCCGATCAGTTCGAGGATATGGAATTGCTCTACCCGCTCTATCGCCTGGCGGAGGAGGGTATCGAGGTCGTGGTGGCGGGCCTGGATGACCAGCCGGTGACTGGAAAGAAGGGCCACGGGCCGGTGCCGGTTCACACGACCGTCGAACAGGTAGCCGAGCCAGGTTTCGATGCGCTGGTGATCCCCGGCGGCTACGCGCCGGACAAGCTGCGCAGGTCGCGAGCCGTGCTCGACCTGGTGCGGGCCTTCGACGGCAGTGGCAAGCCAGTCGCGTTCATCTGCCACGCCGGCTGGGTGCCGATCTCCGCGCAGATACTCAAAGGGCGACGGGCTACCAGCGTCGGAGCTATCAAGGACGACATGGTCAACGCGGGCGTGGACTGGGTGGACGAAGCGACCGTCGTGGACGGCAACCTTATCTCGGCCAGGACCCCGGCTGACCTGGGCCCGTGGATGAAGGCTCTGCTCAGGGCGCTCTCCTGAGAGCAGGTCGGCGTGAGAGCAGGTCGGCGTGAGAGCAGGTCGGCGTGAGAGCAGGTCGGCGTGAGAGCAGGTCGGAGCGTGAGCAGGTCAGGGGACGATTAGCACGGTCTGCGATTCGGTATAGAACGCCCGTGCGGCCTGTCCCTGCTCGCGAGGCCCGTAACTTGAGTCCTTCGCTCCGCCGAATGGCGCGTGGAAGTCAACACCTGAGGTCGGCGCGTTGACACGCACCATCCCGGCCTCCAGCCGACGGGTCAGGCGAAGCGCCTGACTCAGGTCACTAGTGAACACCGAAGCGACTAGTCCGTACCTGACCCCGTTGGCGATGGCAATCGCCTCATCCGCCGACCTGGCCGGAATCAGCGCGGCCACCGGAGCGAAAACCTCCTCGGTCGCAAGCGGCCCGGCTGGCTCCGCGAGCTCGACGAGCGTCGGCGCCAGGTAAAAACCAGGCGCGTCGAGCGCCCGGCCGCCGGTGACCACCCGACCCCCGGACCCAGCCACAGCGGCGAGTGCCGCCGACCGCGCTCCGTCGTCGATCACCGGCCCGACCAGCGTCTTCACGTCAGCCGGGTCGACGACCTGCAGTGATTCGATCGCCCCGGTCAAGGTGTCGCGTAGCCGATCGTAGACGTCGCTCACCGCGATGACCCGGCTGGTAGCGGTGCACTTCTGCCCGGCGTAGCCCATCGCCGCGTACGCGATCGTGGTCGCGGCCCGGTCCAGGTCGGCGTCGGCGAGGACGACCGACGGGTTCTGGCCACCCATTTCCGCCTGCACCCGGCAGCCGCGGGCGGCGGCTCGAGCGCTCACGTCCCTACCGACCGCCGACGAGCCAGTGAACGACACGGCCGACACGGCGGGATGCTCGATCAGCGGTCGCGCTGTGTCGGCGCCCCCGAGCACCACCTGGAAGACGTCGTCAGGAAGATGCGGCCCGATGATCTCGCTGAGAGCCAGCGCGGTGGCCGCGGCGGCGCTCGCGGGCTTCAGCACAGTCGCGTTGCCGTAGGCAAGACTCGGCGCAGCCTTCCACAGCGGGATCGCGACGGGGAAGTTCCATGGTGTCACCAGCGCGGCGACCCCTATCGGCACATGCCTGGCAAGCAGCAGCTGGTCGGGGTCGGCTGCAGGCAGCGTCTCGCCGTCAGGCGCCAGCGCAGCCTGGGCGTAGTAGCGAAGGATCGCTACCCCCCTTGCGACCTCGCCTCGCGCCTCAGAGATCGGCTTGCCGATCTCCCGAACCACTAGGCCGGCGATCTCGCCCGCCCGCTCCTCGAGCGCTGACGCGGCGTCGCCTAGCGCCTTGGCTCGAACCGCGCCCGCCGTGTTCCGCCACGCTCTGGCCGCCCGTTCGGCCCGGCTCACGGCCGCGTTCGCGCCCTCACGCCCGGCGGGTTCCCATTCGCCGAGCACGTCAGCCGGGTCGTGCGGGTTCACGCTTGTGATGGTCATCGTCGCGCCCTCTCTCGCTCGTCAGCTGGAGGATTGACCTAGCCGATCTCGAGCAGCACCTTGCCACGCGGCCCGCGGGCGCCGCGCAGCGCGCTGATCGCGCGCTCCCACTCGGCCAGCGGATAGCGGTGCGTGATCAGGCTGGCGGGCCGGAACCGACCGGAGTCAAGCAGCGTGACCACCGAGCGCCAGGCCGCGGAGGTGTAGCTGAAACTGCCAAGGATCGTCAGGTCATTGTTGACGGTGTCGTCGCCGGCCATGGCGACGGTCTGGCCATGCGGCGGCAACCCGAGCAGCAGAACTGTGCCGCCCCTGCGCGCCTTTGTCAGCGCGGACTCCACCGCGGACGTCGCGCCGGCCGCTTCCACCACAACGTCGAAGCCCGACGGCACGTCGGTCACGCTGAAGCTTGCCGCGCCGGCCGCGGCGGCCAGGCTTTCCTGCTCGGCGCGCCGGCCGAGCATGGCGACCTCGGCCGGGGACCACAACGCGAGCAGCATGACGGTGAGCAGCGCCACGGTTCCATCGCCGATCACCAGCGCCCGACAACCAGGCGTGACGCCGGCCCGGGCCAGAGCGCGGTAAACGACGGCCGCCGGCTCGGTCAGGACCGCGTCGTCGGCCCGAACCGACTCGGCCAGGGGATGCATCAGGTGGCCGGGCACGGCGATCAGGCTTGCCGCCGCCCCGTCTCTGGTGAAGCCGATCTCGTCGTAGGTATCGCAGAGGTTTGTCTGTGCCGCGGCGCAGCGCGGGCAGTGCCCGCAGCCGATGATGCCCTCGACCACCACGCGGCGGCCCGCCAGCGGCGAGCCAGGGGCCACGGTTCCTGTCCACTCGTGGCCGAGCACGACCGGGTACCTGATGTAAGCCGGGTCGATCGTCCCGTCGATGATCTCCAGGTCAGTGCCGCACAGACCGACCAGGTCAGGCTCGACGAGCACCTGCCCGGTGCCGGCCGTGATCGGGCCGCTGCCCTCCAGCCGTACCTGTCCAGGGCTCGCGACGATCAGCGTATTGCCCGAGCCCCGGCCGGCCGGCGTCCCTGCCGCCGCGCTCACGCGGTCGACCCTGCTCCGACCGGATGCTGATCGAAGTGCCGACCGCCGAGAAGGTCGGAGACCTTGTTGGCGTAGCGGCGCACGGTGCGGCCAAGCTCGTTCAATCGCCAGGTCGGCAGGTCGCCCTTGATGCCGGTCACGCTGACCGCGCCGCCGCACGATCCGTCGTGGCCGTAGAAGGGTGCTCCTACGCAGAAGATGCCCTCGGCATCCTCCTCGTTGTCGACGGCGAATCCGTTCTCTCTGACCTCCGCGAGATTGGCGAGCAGCGAGTCGAGGTCGGTGATCGTGTGCGCTGTCCTGCGCTGCATCCCGGTGGCCGCGCACATGACCCGCACCTGATCGGGTGTCATCGTCGCCAGGATCGCCTTTCCCGCGGCTGACGCGTGGGGGACCTCGCGCTGGCCAAGCGGGGTGTGGAACCTCACGCTTCCCGGACCGTCGACCCGCTCGATGAACACCGGGTACCCATCCTCGCAGATCGCCACGCGGGAGGTCATCTTGGTGAGATCGGCGAGCTCGACTAGCACGGGCCTGCAAATGTCCCCGAGAGGAAGCTGGCCGCGGGTGATGTCGCCCAGCCTGATCAGCGCCGTGCCCAGGCAGTACCGCGGACCTGGCCGCGAATCGCGCAGGACTCCCGCTGTGGTCAGCGTCCTGGCCAGCGCCAGCGTGGTGCTCTTGGACGCTCCCAGCGACCTGGCGAGTTCGCTCAGCGGCAAGCCATCGGCAGGCCCGTCAGCCACGATGTTCAGCAGCCGCATGGCCCTGGCGACGCTGCGGACCGTATACCGGCCGACGTCATCGCCAGCGGGCGTCCCGTCCGCGGGCTGCGAATCGTCGGCAACGGCCAGGCCCGGCGCGACCTGGTCGGTTGCACGCCGTGCCGTCACCCGCACACCTCCACGCTCGCTGTTCGGCATTGCCGAATCACGTATATAGAAGCGATTAAGACCCTTGACAAGACGGCCCAAACCCGAGTCTTGTAGCGAGTGTGATTCTACATCACACAACGGCGTTCGGTATCACAGAACAGGATGCCTCGCGGATTCGCAGCGTTGCCCGGGCAGCCGCTGCGAGGCAGCGGATACATGGCTGGCTCTCAGGCAGCGCTAACGGTCTCGTGCTGACCGGACCGGCGGCAGTCGCCTGGGCCTGCGGCGGCGTGGCCCCGCCGGTCGACCGGACCGCGAGCAGCGACCTGGTGTGGGCGGTCTTCACTGCTGACGGCGCCTGGCT
>Ga0126381_100011402_pt1 | contig 10042 bp, 12 predicted proteins | sample PanSoiMetPlot_28_FD_96465 | JGI IMG/M metagenome (GOLD analysis project Ga0126381, IMG submission 96465) | Tropical forest soil microbial communities from Panama - MetaG Plot_28 | ecosystem: Environmental > Terrestrial > Soil > Tropical forest > Bulk soil | place: Panama | collected 2016-02-17 | reverse complement strand
TCCAATCAGGATCCCAGATGGACTTAAGTTCGCGGAAGGCCCGCATCAGATCTGGGCCAAACATCTTGGGCAACAACTCGCCACGTGCCTGGCCATCGCCATGCTCGCCTGAGAGCGATCCGCCGTAGCTGACCACGAGGTCGGCAGCCTCTTCCATGAAAGCGCGGAATTTGCGAATACCAGGTTCACTTTGAAGATCGAAGCTGATGCGGCTATGAATGCACCCATGCCCGAAGTGGCCGTAGAGGACGCCCCGATACTGGTACGCGGAGATCAACTTCCGCAACTCGCGAAGGTAGGCGCCAAGTTTTTCGGGCGGTACCGCTGAATCTTCCCACCCTTCCCAGCTAAGAGGTTCGCCAGGCACGTGGGAGATCGCGCCAAGGCTGGACTCGCGAACCTGCCAGACTTTCGCGGCTTGCTGACGATCGGTATAAAGGCGCACCACCGGAGGATCTGCGGTGCGTTGTAGAGCCTCAACCATTTTCCGCGCACGGTCCTCGGATTCGCCGGGCGTCGCTCCGCCAAATTCAACCAACAACCACCCGTTTCCTTCCGGAAGAAGGGCCAATCCTTCCGAATTGATGCCTTTGCGCCGCGTGTACTCGACCAGGTATTCGTCGACGCCCTCAAGTCCAATCGGGCCATAGGCCATGATCTCGGGAACGTGATCCCCGCAGGTGAAGATGTCTTTATAGGCAACAACGGCCAGTGTCCGTGATGGAGGGCTGTCCACGAGGCGGCAAGTCGCTTGAAGAACAGTGACACAAGTCCCTTCGGAGCCGACCAAGGCGCGTGCAACATGAAAATCATTTTCAGGAAGCAGGAAATTCAGGTTGTATCCGGAAACACGGCGTGGAATGTTGGGGAACTTTCGGCGTACCTGATCGGCGTAGGTGGCGGACAGAGTTTTCAACTGCGAATAAATTTCTCCGCGCCGTCCGCCATCCGCAATGATTTTTGTCAGTTGATCGTCGGAGGTCGCGCCCACCTTCATTCGAAGGCCGCCATAAGTAAGAATCTCGAGTTCCTCGATGTTTTCGTCGGTCTTGCCCGCCATCACGGAGTGCACACCGCAGGAGTTGTTGCCGATCATCCCGCCCAGAGTGCAACGGTCATGAGTGGCGGGGTCGGGACCAAACGTAAGGTGATGCTTTTCGGCCGCATTCCGCAAATGATCGAGAACTACTCGCGGTTGAACGCGCGCGATGCGCTTCTCAGGACCGGTCTCGAGGATCTTGTCCATGTACTTAGACATGTCCAACACGAGAGCGACATTGCAGCACTGCCCCGCCAGCGAAGTCCCGCCACCTCGGCACAGAATTGGAGCTCCAAACTCGCGCGCGAGCGCCACCGAGGCGATCACGTCCTCGATATCCCGTGGGAGAACCACACCAATGGGCACCTGTCGGTAGTTGGATCCGTCAGTGGCGTAAAGGGCGCGGCTGCTGTCGTCGAAACGCACCTCTCCCCGAAGATGGCGTCGAAGCGCAGCTCGCAGTCCTTGGGAATCGACCTGAGATGATTTGGCGGCTTGCGCAATTGCTGCTAATTCGGGAGACATGCGGGAGATACTAGTCGGCAGCCTCGCCGCGGTGATCGGGCTTACCCACCACGTTAGCAATGTGGAAATGAGTCTCGCCGCCAGACGCCTCTATATTGATCGTGACGATCGATCCCCGGTTCGTAGATACGATGGTGTAGTGTTGCTGGTCGCTTTCTGTAACGTTTGCGTCAGGAAACTTGTGTTTATAAAACTCGAAAACCTTTTCGGGCAAATCTGAGGTCTGGAATTCAGCGGAAACCGTTTTCATTCCGCCAACCGCAACGGAAGCAGCATCGGACTTCAAAGCGCGGGCGCCAGGGTAGATGTCGACACCCAGATTGCGCGCAGCCTGCTCTGGATCTTCTGTGCTGGTGACCGTGCCAAACGGGGTTTCGACGCGCACGCGATCGCCTTTCTGAGTCACATGAGTCCGTCTTGCGATATGCAATCCCACAAGCGTAGCGGCCACTGTACCGAGAATCCCAAGTGCGATCACAACGCCCACGACAATCAGAAACGTTTTCAGGCCACTGCTAGTTTTAGGAGTGCTCGCAACCGGTGCTGCGGATGGCGTAGTGGGGCTGGAAGAAACAGGGTCCGTCACTTTCGCTCCACACTTGGTGCAGAAAGAGGCGCCCGAATCCAAGGTTGCGCCGCAGGAGTTGCAGAAAGCCACTGGTCACCCCTTGAGCAGAGTGTCACGTCCAATCATGGCGGAGTATATCGCAACTTGACCAAGGATGTCGGTGTCGAAGCCTTGCCGGGCGATCACGAGACGACTGGCGCCTTGTTTCGCTCGGCAAAGCGAATTATGGCGAACCCTCGAATCGCTTGCCACAGCAGCAACAGGAGATTTTACGGGGTGGACAATGCGGAAGGGGAGATTAAGCGGACCGCTGGATATCAGACGAGGGGTTCTTTACCGACTCACTACCTGCTCCCTGGGTCTCCTGGTTCGTTTGTGCCAGGGGAGGAAGATCGCTGCTCCAGCAATCCGCCAACTTCAGCCACGCGCCAAATCTGCGCCACGCATTCAGGTACTTACCTCGATCAAGTACCGTTGTTCCATTGGGCTGCCGAATCGATACCGTGTATCGCCCAATTTCAATCGCCATGTCACCCGAACTATCAATGCGAAGGGGTTCGAGACGCAGATTCTCGTAACCGAGGTCAGCGAATTTCTCCAAAAGATGTTGGATCGCTAATTTCCCTTGTACCTGCTCATGATGAGGCGCCATGAAGCAGCCCTCGGGAGCATACAGGGCAGCGCAATGATCGTAGTTTCCCGTGTTGAAGGCAGTACAAAAGTCCTGGTCAATCTCGCGGATGGTCGACTCCACATCCGTCAGCGATCCCATGGGCGTAGGACCACCGTACGGCCGATACGACGACATTGAGCGTCCTCCTGGGGGAAGGCAAACTTGCTCCGGGCGCCTTTTCCTGAATCCTTCAGGGATCGGCGCTCTCGTAAGGTAGATATTCTAACCCAAAAAGTCACCTAAGAAATTAGGAAGTTTTCTTTAGGGACACAAGGGATTTTGAGACGAGGAAGGCAACTTCTCGCGGTATGAGGGGAAACCGCGGCGTAAGCAATTCAGGGAACATCCATCGATCTGAGATGTTCCCTGAAACAGTGGGTAGTGGGGCCTGCAGCCACTCGTGGCAAAACAACAGGTTACTGTTTCTCAAGATGCGTAGCGATATACCAGTCGTTGCCGAACGGGTCTGTGATCCCGGCCATCAAGTCGCCGTACATTTGGGCGGGCTCCCACAATGATTTGGCGCCCGCCTGCAAGCTATTCCGGTACGTAGTCGTGGCATCCGGTACATATAGGAAAATCGCTGTGGACATCGGTTGGTATTGGCCATGGGCCTCCCCGATCTCGATCACCGAGTCGCCAATCCTGACTTGCGCATGGTGAATGACTCCCGCTGGCGAGGCAGCGCGAAAGAGCTCATCTGCCGTAAACGCATCTTTCAGAAAAGCGATGACGTTCTCGGCACCTCGCGGATGCAGCGACACCGTAACGGTTCGTAGTCCTTTAGGAGCGCCGCCTGTTTCACGATTGGTCGCAATATACCAGTGATTTCCGAAGGGGTCTTCGACGCAGCCTTCGCGATCGCCATAAGGCTGCTCAGTAAGCGGGTTGAGAATGGCCGCCCCAGCCTCGAGAGCCCGCTTATACACATCATCCACGTTTGGCACATAGAGATGAATTGCGGTGGGTTTTGGTGTTCCACGCCATGCAGGTCCACCGCCGATCATCAGCATGGACTCGCCCACCCGCATCTCGCAGTGCATACCACCTTCCGATCCCGGACCACCACGGAAGGTCTCCTGACCTCCGAATACTTGCGTGATGAAATCGATGAGCTCAGCCGCTTGGGGTACTTGGAGATACGGCGTTACGGTGTGAAATCCTTCTCGGATTGGACTTGCGGTGGTCAATGTGGTCGGCATTGTCTTCTCCTTTAATTCAGCTTTAAGTCTTGACTTGAACTCCTGACGCGGCAGATGACACAGATCCGAGGCTAGACGGACCAACCTATCCAACTCGCCCTGCTGTCGCGGCAGTTGGGTGGCCCTCGTCAATACGGCCTCTACGGCTTGATCGAGTTGTTCGATCTGGCTACGCCTTGCCATGTTTCTCACTCAATTGCATTCGCAGACTCTCAAGACCTCGGAACTGCAGCTGCTTGATTGCTCCTTCACTGCGGCCCAAGTCGTGCGCAATCTCTCGAATACTCTTCCCTTCCGCGAACCGTAATTCGATAACCCGCCTCTGGTCGGGTGGAAGATTACTGACCATGCGAAATACGCGGGCAAGGTGTTCTATTTGCTCCGGATCTCGGCCCGACCCTACTTCGGGCGGTTGCTCAACTACTTCTCGTGCCGTGCGTTTCCAGTGGTCGTGCACTAAGTTGCCCGCAATTCGGATGAGCCAAGCCGAGAACGGTACTCCTCGCCAGTCGAAGCCCGGCAAATGAACTAATGCCTTGTGAAAAACTTCTGACGTTAAATCCTCTGCAACGTCGCGATCGCGAACACGTCGAGCCACAAAGGCATAGACCCGCTCGAAATTTCTTTCGTAGAGTTCAAGGAATTTGCTCGGATTAGCCTGCGCTGCTTCGACGAGGAGACGCTCTTCACTCTCCTCGCGCGAGCTTTGCGTGGCAGGTCGTCCGAGCAACATAGTCCTTCTCGTTTATGTAAACTGATGGGGCCGGAAAAGGTTACGTTGTTTATCCTAATTCGTGGAGCGATGGTGTGAAGGAAATGTTCGGGCGTCCAGACCTGCACCTCGCCTTAAGCCGAAAAGAGGATCACGGCTCCCCCGGGCATCGTGCGCGGGAAGGATCAGTTGTTATTTTGCGATAGATTCGCGACCAGCGCTTCTAGACGTCCAAGTGGGAAAATAGGTCTCGTTGCGCAACACTGCTTCCACCGCCTGCACCACGCATCCCACCTGCTCCTTAGGACAAGCGCCTTGCACTCCAGCTTTGCGCGCCTCAGCTGTTAGTTGGTCATTGAGGAACATCGAAACCAGCAGGATCGGCACTCGGCCTCGGTGAGAAATTTCGCGAGCGGTTTCCAACCCATTCATATCGGGCATTTTGAAATCAAGCAGCACAACATCAGGATGCAGCGACTGAAAGCTTCTCACCGCCTCGTACCCGCTGCTTGCCTCTCCACAGACCTCCCACTCTTCGTGCTGTTCCAACAATCTTCGAAGCGACCGTCGGACGAGTCGGTTGTCGTCGACGAGAAGAATACGAATCACAGGTCCTTCCTAAAACCTGGTTAAACTGGCACTTTTCATGACAACAACTACCACCGAGACTATGTGGTCCTGCGACGCGAAGCAATACGGCAAAAACCCCACGAATGAAGGGGAAATTCGCGAATCTGAAACAAGGTCTTTCTTTTTGTCTCCGCAATACTTAGTGCGCGTATGATTAAGAATTGATTGCTGTTCGTGAGTGCCAATTGATCGTCAGCACACTAGAGTGCGACACTCGGGAAGACGCGAGTTCAGGCCAGAATTCCTCTGCTGCCACGTAGGTTGACACAATACGAAACCTCGAGTCTCTGAGGAGATGGCCGTATATGCTACTTTCCTCTTCTTCATGCAGATCCCGCTTACAAGAATGATGCTGGCGGTCGTAGCCGCAGTCCTTCTGACCTATACAGCAGATTTGGTCCAATTGCGACTTCGGGGCTGGCGCGGGCTCGGCCGCGCTACAGTGCGCCGCTTCTATGCTGTTCATCACAAGGACGGCAAAACAGAATTCTTCTTTCGCGCACCAGAAGACCAGCCCTGTGCTCAATCCCTTTTCCCTCAGCGCAGCTACTCTCCCTGCTGGTACTTGCGCCGACATCCAGAACAAGAGATCGAAATCTAAGCTGAGACTCGACGAGCTTATTTCGGAAACCGTTGGCTTTTTGATGGATGGCTCACGCAATGGAGTGCACACTGGTCGAGGCAAATAATTGGGCAAGAGCGCAGGCGAGCAGTCAAGCTGATTCTGGGAATCTTGGGCTGGTTCAGGAAAGCTCGAGTGGCCGGCGGAACATCCACTCCAGAGCTGTGCGTGCCTCAGTAGAGCTTCCAAATCCGCAGGTCGCTACTGCATGAGAGATGATCTGCTCCAGTTGATCAACTCGCAGGGCGGCGGTACAGCACTCAATTTCGTCCAGAAACGAAGCAAACTCTGCCAGTTTGAGCCTCAACACCAGGTCCAACTCGGTCCTTGCCGCCGCCTGCTGGCCTGATTCATAAGCCTCGTGTCTTGGTGTTAAAACAATTTCGTTTTCGCCAATGAAGTACGGCATCGGAGTCTTTCTCTCCCGCGGTATTTTGAGTCTCACAACTCGGCGGCGTAACCGCGCACCTAGTCACGCTTGCGCTCGAGTCGCTTTTTCCATCGCTGACGCTCTCGCAGTAGCGCCACGATCGACGCTACTCCGGCCATGAACAGAACTGCCACAAAGACTGCGATGTACAAATCGGGAAAGTTGCGCATGCAGCGTTTTCCTGTAAAGGTGTCCTGGGCAGCCGACGCTGCCCCGTGGATTCATCCCAATACGCCCCTATCGGGTACCTGCCGGGTGCATTCGACTGCCCAGGACGCGCTCCGCGTACACCCGAGCTGATCGCGGAGCGAAGTGGCTGTGCAGCTTGCCTATGCGAAGGGGAAAAATCGCAAATCACAAGCAACACAAAGGGAGAAATTGGGATTTAGCAAAGACGGACGCAGACCAGGTCCAGTAGCTCTGACGAGTGGAGTTCTTCCGGAGCAGCGTCGTTCCCAAGCGCGGAGGTCACCGACAAAGCGACGCTGTGAATCAAACTAAGAAATACCAGGGGAGCGATCACAGCCTGGTGCTGGTGCAACACTCCCATGACATCATCTGTCGGGTCGGGGGTCACCAAGATGGTCACCACTGACAGGATGACCAGCAGGCCAATTGCAAGTTTTACAAAAGTCCCCACCCGCCGATGGTATATCGCTGCTACGCACCCATGTCAAGGGACACACTGAATTCTTCATAGCCAAAAAAAAAGCGGGGGCTGTAAGCGGGCGCGATCGACGAGTCTGCTGCAAAATTTTGCAGCTCGCCACACCAAGGAGACACAAAGCTCTATCCATCTTGCTATGCACGTTCCCTGCAGAAGGACATGTGGGTACAACCTCAACCTCATGTTATTCGGATTTCTTGAATTCGAACGCTGAGCGAGGGGAGTAGCTGTAGCCGGAGCATTGCAGCACCGGAAGTCGAGGATATTTCGCAAAGTTCTGGTCGGTCAGCGCACGTGCACATAGCAAAAAGACCGATCCCCGATCCGATTCAATCCGCTTCGCGTGGATGCAGTTAGCGCAAAGACCGAGCTCAAACGGCTTGGCAGAACCACGGATAGACGCCATTCCAAGCAGCATAACAACCAGCGTGGCAGAGGGTAAAGCCGATGACCAGGCCATACCATACATTTGACTTAATCCATGATCAAAATTGGGAAGTCCCCAGGTCGGCTCTCGCATGGAACGCTGGCTTCTGATGTTGTGGGGAGCGGTTTCGATACTGCATGACAAAGCAGAAGGCGACCGGCTCTCGAACTCGCAAGTCGCCCTTCTGCGATCAATCTGTTACTGCGAAAGGAATATTGGTGCCCACGCCGAGATCGGTAACGGTGTGGGTTATCGCTCCACTATTCGGATTGACACTGAATACCTCAAAATTGCTTCCGAAGTACCTATCAGCGCAGAACATCGCCACCCCACTCTGCTCAAATAAACACTGTGCTCCTCCGGGCAGAGCCGTAAATGGAGAACCTGCCAAGGGGGTCAGGAGTCCGGTGGTTGGATCCATCTGGAAACCCTCCATAGCTGCCGGCGAACCGCTGGCGTCAACATCCATCGTGTAGACAAACTTTCCTGTTGGATGAATGGCAAACTCATTGGCCGCAGCACTCATCGCAAAGGGCGAGCCACTCACCGGCGAAGGAGATCCGGTTGTCGGATCAATAGCGAAAACGTGGATGTTGTTGTCGCTGGAAGTCCCGCCCAAGTCGACATAGCCTCGGACTCCAAGCAGGTACTTTCCACTCGGATCGGCATGGAGGGTGGACACACCTAAGGCAAATGGACTACCCGAAATAGCGGTAAGTGCGCCGGTCGTCTGGTCAATGCTAAAGCCATGAACCAGCGCGCCGCTGGAAGCGTTCTGCTCGCCTACATAAAGGAATTTGCCATTGCCATCCACCGTGAAGACGTCGACGGACGAAATGCCAGTATTGCTGATCGGAGAATTCGGAGACGGCGTGAGTGCACCGGTTACCGGATCGATTTTGAACGAGGCGATGTCTCCACCGCTTTCATTACCAATGAACAGGAATCGGCCTTGCGGATCGCTCGCGATGGTATCCGCTGAAAAAGTCAACTTCACCGGAGTTCCGGGAATCAGGGCCAAAGCGCCGCTGGAGCGGTTAATGGTGAATCCTTCGATGTTGGTGGTTGAGGATTGCGGAATGTAAACGAACTTCTTGCTCACAATGAGCATGTTGTCGGTGCCGCTTCCGACCAGGGTGGGAGAAGTAAATGGGTTGAGATGGCCAAACACACCTTTGCTAGTCAGACCAGCTGCCTCGATGCTTGAGCCGCTGGCTGCATAGAGCAAAGCAAAGCTGCTGCCACCTGCGACCGTCGTTCCCGTACCGCCGCTGCCACCGCCTGACGCTAGCGCGCACGGACTGTTGCCCGGCACACCTCCCGAACCCCCACCGCTGCTGCCGCCCGTCGAGCCTGTTCCGCCCGTGGGGCACGAACTGGATCCCCCGCAACCTATGAGACTCAACGACAGACTGAGTAGTAAAAAGAGCCCGATCTTTGCTGACTTCATTCTGGCCTCCAGAATTGGCCGGCACATCGCATTGCGATGTGGTGTTCCTGCTGAATTGATCGAGGGCGTACGCAGCGTTCGGAAACGCGCGCTTCGCGCGATGAGCAGAAGTACGCAGCGATGTTAGGAGACTCAGTAATCGAGCAACAAGATTACGAACGTAAGGGGAGCTTTCCATCCTGTCGAAAAACGTGCAAAGTTGGAGCTCACAAACTTTTGGACACGTCCTATTGGGCGACGGCTGGAGAAAGTTGATGTAAGGAAGAAGGTGAGGTTCATCACCTCACCTGCTGAGGTGACTTACGACTTGGACAGATTTACTTGCAGGAATCGCTCACCATTTGCAGATCAGTGATCTTCATGTGACCGTGTTCGGTATTGTCCTTCTTGAGGTGCGCGTCCTTTGCGACGTCTTTAGCGTCTTCCTTCAAATTGTGCATGATTGCATTCGAAACCACACCAGTTGCTGAAACAGTGTGGCCCACATGATCGGCCAAATTTGCCGTGCTACTGCGGACTTCCCATGTGCTGCCATCTTTGCCGGTCAGCAAGAACTCATCCGGGCTGTCACCCTTGGACAAGCAACCGGTGATGGTTCGCGTATCTGCCTTAGACTTCGTGTCGCTCGTGGAATCCTGCGCTCGTACGACATACGTCGCTAACATCACGAACAGCGCGCATAAAATCAGTTTTCCAGTGTTCATTCAGATCTCCTTAGGGAGCGGAGTTTCCAGACCCGTCAATTCCCAATCGCCCCTTATTCGCCGGTCTTCGATGTTCGGGCAAGGTGGGGAGGTTGTTTGCTGCTGGACTTCTGAACGAACATAAGCCTCGAACTATGCTCAGAACATTCGGCAAATTGGATCCCGGAAGAAACAGCCCAAAGTAAACGATCGCCTCAAGACAGGCCTCCGCGGGTCAACCAAGGCGGCCCCATATCAGGTTTTTCCAGACGGCAGCTTGCGTTTGGTCTCTTGGCTTTGCGTGCGAGAGGAACAGCACGTCGCGCAACTTGATAGGTCCACCGGGCTTGCTTTTTGCGAGTTGAGATTCATCAAACTTCGGGAAGGCTGCGGCCAAGCCCTTTTTGACCTGGC
>Ga0126381_100011401_pt1 | contig 10043 bp, 8 predicted proteins | sample PanSoiMetPlot_28_FD_96465 | JGI IMG/M metagenome (GOLD analysis project Ga0126381, IMG submission 96465) | Tropical forest soil microbial communities from Panama - MetaG Plot_28 | ecosystem: Environmental > Terrestrial > Soil > Tropical forest > Bulk soil | place: Panama | collected 2016-02-17 | reverse complement strand
TTGAAACTGGGTAGCGCAAGCAGCGCTACACTTTCTTGGACAAATGCGACATGATCAAAGCCAATGCGCCCGCTCCCAAACCCTGCACCACCTGGGGATGCTGGGCATAGAAATTGCTCGCCTGCTCAATGATGGATGGATTGCTCTTCTGGGCGCGCTCTGCTAACTGCTGGACTTGATCAGGGGTAATTTGATCCGCCTGTTGAACATTCACAGTCGAGCCGCCTTGCAGCAGCGAAGACAGGCTACCCAGCAGGCCAGACCCGGCTGCGGCACCCGAGGCGATCCCTGCCGAGCCGAGGAGTTCACTCAACAGCCCTGCTTTCTGCTGCCCACTTGACTGGCTGAATAGCGTAGCCAGCATTTGAGGGAATGGTGGAGTCTGGTCCGAGCGAAATGCCTCGGCCAAGCCGCCAGCGATGTGTTCCTGCGACGCGGCCCCCGCTACTTTCTGGAAATCCTGCTGGGCGCTGGCAGGCACATTCGCCGCACTGGCTCCCGTGTACTGCTGCAGCACGCCGACTAGATCCGCTAGTGACATTTGCTACCTCCGTGGAGTACTTCGCTCTCAGACTACTCTGATCGCAAAGATCATGGAAGTGGTTTTTTTAATCTAACCCGTTCTCGCATCTTTAGTGTCTGACGCTATACAGATCGGAGTGCAGCCCGGCTCACAGGCTGAAGGCTATGCCGCTTCTATGATCCTGACGAAGGACTCAGGATCAAGGCTGGCACCCCCCACGAGAGTACCGTCGATCTCCGGCTCATGCATTAATCCGCGAATGTTGTCCGGCTTGACGCTGCCGCCGTATAGAATGCGGACACTCTGCGCGGCGTCCTCACCAAAGCGCTTCTCGGTTTCTGAGCGAATGAGTTGGTGTGCTTCGGCCGCGATTTGTGGAGTTGCAGTCTGGCCTGTGCCGATCGCCCAGACCGGCTCATAAGCGATAACAATTTGCGCGAACTGTTCTTCGGTGAGCCCGGCGATTCCGCCCGCGAATTGCCGAACCAGAACTTCATGCGCCTTGCCTGCTTTATGTTCATCCAGCCGTTCGCCTACGCAAACGACAGGGGTCAGGCCAGCGCTCAACGCTGCCTGTGTCTTCTTTAACACATCCGCGTCTGTCTCATGCGCCACGTGATGCCGCCGTTCGCTATGTCCCACCAGAACCCAGGTGGCGCCGGCAGCGTGCAGCATGGCGGCTGAGATCTCGCCGGTATATGCCCCTTCTTTCGCCCAATAGATGTTCTGGCCCCCGACGGAGATGGCAGTGCCTTCGGTTGAATGCACCGCCGCTGGTATATCGATAGCCGCAGGGAAAAACACCACCTGACATTGGTGGCCTTCACCCAGCAGTAGTTTGAATCGTTCGAAAAATTCGACGGTCTCCTGCGGGTTCTTGTACATCTTCCAATTACCCGCCATGATGCGTCGCCTCATAGGGTCTGAGATTTTGAATCGTCCTTTCTGATTTCGTACAGAAAACTGTTACCTGCCGTGATAGAGGTGCCAAAATTCTCGGCTATCGTTTGACCGATGTCAGCCAGCGTTCCCCTCGTGTTCAAGTTCGTGGCTGGCCTTACGTTCAAGCCGTACAGCAGGAGCGGAGTATATTCACGAGAGTGATCGGTGGAAGGCGTTGTGGGATCGCAACCGTGATCGGCTGTCAGGATGAGTAGATCCTGATCGTTCAAGTCGAGCGACGGAAGCCAGCGGTCCACGGCCTCCAGGGCGCACGCGTAACCACGCGCATCGTTACGGTGTCCGTACTGCTGATCGAAATCCACCAAGTTAACGAAAATAAGCCCACCGGCTTGCTTTTCCATCGCCTCAGCGGTCTTCGCCATGCCCTCCGCATTGTCTCGAGTTGTTCTTGACTCGACGATGCCGCGGCCCAGGAATATCTCCGAGATCTTCCCGATTGCATAAACCGGTACGTGACACTGCGCCAGGCGATCGAGCAGCATACCCGGCGGCGGTGGTACGGCGTAGTCGTGCCGTTTTGCCGTGCGAACAAATTGTCCGGGTGCGCCCGTGAACGGACGCGCGATCACTCGCGCGACTTCGTTCGGTCCACGAAGAATGTCGCGGGCAACTTCACAGATGCGGTATAACTCGGGGACCGGAATCACGCTTTCATGCGCTGCGATTTGGAATACGCTATCCGCCGACGTATACACGATGGGTGAACCGGTACGCATGTGCTCTTCACCCAGTTCTTGAATGATCTCGGTTCCGGAGGCCGCCTTGTTTCCTAACGTGCTCCGGCCGATGCGAGCTTCGAAGAGGCGGATGATTTCGACGGGAAAGCCATGCGGATATGTTGGGAACGGTCTTTCAAGGATGATACCTGCCATCTCCCAATGTCCGGTCGTAGTGTCCTTCCCGGGTGACGCGAGCCGGCATTTTCCGTAAGCCCCGGCGGGGATTTCGGCGGGTGGCGTTCCCGGCAACGGCTTGATGTTACCGAGTCCCATTCTCTGCATGTTCGGCAATTCGAGCTTGTGCCGCCGGGCTATATTGCCGATCGTGTCGCTGCCCTCATCGCCATAGGCCACCGCATCCGGCATCGCTCCGATACCGGCACTGTCAAGAACCAACAAGATCACGCGATGAAAAGCCTGCCCGGGAGGCTGTGCAGTCATCTCTGTTTGGAGCCAGTGGAGGCCGTTGTAGGGGGTGCTTGAAACTCATCCTTCAAGCGTGCTGCGCGATCACGCGCCAGATGCATAAACGTGTCGTGGGTCGAAATGCGGGTAAGCAGAGGGATGAACTGCTCGGGCGCGACCAATTCTTTCCGCAACCATAGGGATTCGATATCGGCCAGTGCATCGTTTACGCCCAGCTTGTCGAAATGGATCGTACGATCCAGTTCGAGATAGGCGCGTTCGGTCGCCGCAATCTGTTCGAATCGATCTAACAACTGCTGCGCCGTAACATTGATCGAGTAGTTGAAGGTTGTTTCCGTGGGCGGGCCGCTTTCCGGTTCGTAGCGAAATGTCTTTTTCCCTGTGTTGGCGACCTTTAACCCTGATTCGAGCGGAGACCGGAAATACTCGAGCTGCGCGGCCATGGAAAACAAGGGCTCGAACTCAGATTCCCGCAGTTGAACTTTGAGCGGCTGATCATCGCCAGCGGATTCCTTGTATTCGAGCGCGCCGGCGTGATCGACCGAGACATACATGAAGGCAGGCGTGCTTCCGGGGAAGCTCTTTGTGTATGTCAGCCGGGCAGACGCGGCAGAAAGACTGACACAGGCAGCAAATGTCAACAGAAAGACCTTCATCGCGAGCCACCCACCGCGAACGGGAGGCGCGCGCGTGTAGCATGACAGATAGCCACGGCGAGAGCATCCGTTGCGTCGAAGGACTCGAATTGCCGCCCTATCCCGAGCAGCGAAAGCACCATCATTTGCACCTGCTGTTTTTCAGCGCGGCCATAGCCGACGACGCTGATCTTAACTTCAAGAGGGGAGTATTCGCTGATGGAAAGGCCGGCCTCGGCAGCAAGCAGCAACGCGACACCCCGCACGTGGGCGAGCTTAAGAGCTGACTTCGCGTTGAGTGCATGAAAGACCTCCTCGACCGCAATCGCGTCCGGCGAATAACTATCTATAACAGAGCGAAGCTCGCGAGCGATCAGTTGTAGCCTCTTCTCAAGAGGATCAAGTGATCGAGTGCGAATCACCCCGGCGTGAACGAACTGATGGGAACGGCCGTCCGTATCGATGACACCGAAACCGGTTCGTTCGGTTCCGCAGTCTATTCCCGCGATTCGCATGCGATAAGCATTCGTGGCGCCACCGCCACGTGCGCTCTCAGGCGAGGGCCTCTACTTGCGCCTCGTCTACCTCATAGTTGCCATAGACGTTCTGCACATCATCGTGCTCTTCGAGGGCTTCATAGAGCTTCAGCATGGCCTGTGCGTTCTTGCCTTCCAACTTGATCGTGTTCTTCGGAACCATGGCGATTTCGGAGGATTCAGTGGGGATTCCTGCCTTTTCGAGGGCGTGCAAAACGGCATCATGGGCGTCCGGAGCCGAAAGAATTTCCCAAGCGCCGCCCTGATCGCGGATGTCGTCGGCGCCGACGTCGAGGACCTCCCCCATTAGCTGGTCTTCGGTAGCCTTCTCTGCGTCTACCAGAACCTGGCTCTTGCGTTCGAACATCCAGGAGACACTGCCCTGCTCTCCGAGGTTGCCGCCATTCTTTGAAAACAAGTGCCGGATCTCGCTGACGGTGCGGTTGCGGTTATCTGTCGCAACGTTCACCAGGACGGCCGCGCCTCCCGGTCCGTAGCCTTCAAACAAGATCTCTTCGATCTGGCCGCCTTCAATCTCTCCGGTGCCGCGCATAATGGCGCGCTTGATATTGTCGGCGGGCATGCTAACTGCTTTGGCGGCAATAACGGCGGTTCGCAGGCGAGGGTTTGCATCGGGATCGCCCCCGTTGCGGGCAGCGATCATAATCTCCTTGATCAGCCGAGTAAACGCCTTTCCCCGCTTAGCGTCGAGGGCCGCCTTCTTGTGCTTAATCGTGGCCCATTTGCTATGTCCAGACATCAGAAAACCTCAAACTATTGTTAACTTTTGAGGATATCAAGCCCGGGCGGCGGGGGCGTCAGCCAGGGGATTACCGAATCAATGGGCAGGCTCAAGGCACCAACTCGCCTTGTCCATGGCACCAGTAGCTTTCAAACAAGCCCGCCATCGCCTCGGCAAAGCCTTCATGCTCAAACACTACAGCCGTCCAGGAGGGCCGGGTCAGTACGGGATCCAACAGGGCTACCAACCCACATTTCCTGTCAAATAGAGCAAGCTTAAGAGGCAGACGGTCCAAAAAACGAATCTCCACACCCGACTCACGATATTCCTTCAACCGCTCATGATGGGCAGCATCGATGGGACCCGCCTCGATCAGGAGGCGGCAGGTTACTCCTCGACCGGCTGCATCCTTCACAAGCTGCTCATCCAGGGGATCGACCGCGAAGGGCGGGCGGGAGAACTCCGCATACTGCTGGGAAACCACGGTAAGCATGCGGCGGTAATGAATGGCGGTCTGCGTCGGATCATTTACCAGGTTCAGAAAGTCCAGGGTTCCGCGGCCGTCCTGACCTTCCAGAAACGCCCCGCGGAGATCTTCAATGAGACCTGTCGCGAGGCGTGCCTGATCGGTCAACTCATTTTGAATGGCTTTCGAACGGCGCGAGAGATAACCCGGAATGGCCAGACTCGGATCGACTGCTGAGAACAGCTTCGTTTTCTCCTGGACGACCTGGGCGAACCCTTTTTCCACGAGACTGTCTAGGACTTCGTATATCTTCTGTCTGGGGACATGTGCGCGCGCAGCGAGTTCCAGCGCTTTGAAACGGGGATGGCCCATTAACACCAGATACGAGCGGGCTTCGTACGCATTCAACCCGACCTGCTGGAGTTTTCGCCAGTTGAGCTGATAGTCGCCAGTCGTAATGTCCCGCCCCTTCACGAATCGAGAACATATCACAATCGTGTGCGCGCGGTTTAATGGAACTGGAACAAAATATTGCGCGTACTCCGGTTAGCCCCATGACGCTTTGGAATGAGTTGCGCTACGCGACCCGCCAGCTTCGCAAGAGCCAGGCGTTCACTGTGACGACGATCCTGACGCTCGGCTTGTGCGTCGGCGCCAATACCGCGATTTACACGCTGGTAGACACCCTGTTTTTCCGGCCGCTGCCGTACCCCAACCCAGAGCGGCTGGTCATGGTTGCGACTGTGTTTCAAAAGGGCGACACACAAACGAGTCAAACCGGCGCCCAATGGGAGCTGGTAAGGGATCATGCATCGTTCCTCGACGCTGCGGTGTACGGCAGCGCGGGTGGGGTCAACCTCTTTGCGGCAGGGCGGGTGGAATACGTCCAGCAACAGCGGGTCAGCGCGAACTATTTCCGCGTCCTTGGCATCAGCCCGTTGATTGGACGGGAATTCTCACGCCAGGAAGATGCTCCGGGCGGGCCACCGCTGACTGTGCTCAGCTATGGACTCTGGCGACGAGTTTTTCACGGCGAACCGGGAATCGTGGGCCGAACCATTGATCTTCGCGGCGCGCCATTTACCGTTGTTGGAGTCATGCCCCCTGGCTTCCGGACCGATGTGCCGGCGGATCTCTGGACACCCCTTCACGCATCCCCAACGGGTGAGGGCGAGGGTTCGAACTACAGCATCATTGGCCGGCTGAAGCCTGGCGCAACTTTCGTTGCGGCCAACGGACAATTGAACGCCATCATGCAACCGGTGTTCAAGGGCAGGCATTTACCCCGCGGAGTTTCGGTCCAAGAGAGAGCCATTCCGCTGCAGGCCGGCCTCACGACCGACATCCGGTCGAATATCGAGGTCATGTGGGCGGCGGTGGGCCTGGTCCTGCTTATTGGCTGCGTAAATATAGCCGGCATTCTGCTAGTTCGCTCCGCCACACGCTCGCGCGAAATTGCTACGCGGATGGCTCTGGGGGCGAGCCGGGCACGCGTCATCGGACAATTGCTTGCCGAGGCCATTCTATTGGCGATTGGCGGAGGCTTACTGAGCCTGGTTATAGGGCAACTGGGGTTGAATGTCCTTCTTTGGCTGAACCCGGAACAGTTCACTTTTTTTGGCCCAGCTCATCTGGATGTGCGCGTTACGGCTGTGATGCTCGTGGTTGCCCTAGGGACCAGTATTGTATTTGGCCTTTTTCCTGCGCTTGAGGCAACATCCGTCGACCTTCGTTCCTCTCTGTCCGACGGCGGCCGCGGTGCGGCCGGAAGCCGGCGCCAGTGGAAGCGGCAGGTGCTGGTGTTCGCAGAAGTCGCTCTCGGGGTCGTACTGGTTACGGCTGCCGGTTTACTGATACGAACCTTTGCTGGCCTGATGAATCGCGATCCGGGCTTCAATCCGAACCATGTCATGAGCGCGTCCCTCTCACTGCAGGACGCCCGTTACAGCACCACCGCGACGGGCGTTCGCCTCTTTCGAGAAAGCCTGAAGGGAATCCGCGCCATCCCCGGTGTCGAATCCGCTGCGGTCGCGCTCAGCCTTCCTTACCAGCGGCCGTTGAATGGCGGCGTCGAACGCATCACCGGGCACGATATCCGAGGCAAAGACCAGATCGCTAATTACAACTATGTAACATCCGGGTTCTTTCAAACTTTGCAGATCCCGCTCTTGCGAGGTCGCATTTTCACTGAGGCCGATGCTGCAAAAACGGCAAAGGTTGCAGTCGTGAATCAGGCCTTTGTTCAGTACTACCTGCCTAATGAGCCGAATCCGATTGGTGTGCACGTCGACGATTACGAGATCGTTGGCGTGGTGGCGAATACCCAGGAAGGCAACGGCTGGGGTGCGACATACGGACCGATCAACACCTTTCGTGACGTGTACATACCCGCGGCACAATTCCCGGACGAGATGTTCGCGATGGCGAACATCTGGTTCTCACCAAACTGGGTCGTTCGCACGCACGGCACCGTTCCTGGTCTGCCGGATGCAATGCGCCGGGCTCTTCAAGCCGTCGATCCGCGACTTCCCTTCTCTGCTTTCCATAGCATGTCCGAGGTACGCGGCGACTCGCTTGCCGATCAAAGGTATTGGGCGGCTGTCTTTTCGGTGCTGGCGGGCCTAGCGCTGGGCCTCGCCGCACTCGGTCTCTACGGTCTCATCGCGCAATCGGTCGCACAACGAACACGTGAAATGGGAATCCGGCTCGCGCTTGGCGCGACAGCGGGCAATATTGTACGCGCGACCGCTGCTTCTGGTATCGCGTTGGCTGTCGCTGGCATTGGGGCGGGTCTGGCGTTGGCCTCCTTCGCTACGAGATTGCTGAGGAGCCTCATCTGGGGCATTACCGCATACGATCCACTCACTTTCCTCGCCGTCACGAGCCTGCTCATCGCCGTGGCAGCACTTTCGAGCATTCTCCCGGCTCTGCGTCTCATACGCCTGGATCCGGCAGTCACGCTACGAAGTGAGTGAATCCGCAGAATATAAAATTCGAGGAGCGCGCCCGGAGGCGCGACGATTGAAGTCCAGGCGAGAATTCATTCAGGCAAGCTCGACACTCTTGACGCTTTCTATCCCCGCGACTAGCGCGGAACAAACGAAGGGACGCAACACAGAGAAGACAACCGCAATTGCGCGCGATTACTGGAACGACCTTCCGAACTACCTCATCGCGAAGGTAAACGCCGCACGTGCCAAACGAAAATCCGATTTAGCCCGGGTGAGGTCTGCGGAAGATGCAGAGGAGCGCACTTCATTTGTGCGCAGAAAAGTGTGGGATCTGATCGGGGGCGAGCTTGAAAAAACGCCGCTCAACGCAAAAACAACGGGCACGATCGATCGAAGCGCTTATCGGATCGAAAAGGTGATCTTTGAAAGCCAGCCTAAATTCTATGTGACCGCGCACCTATATATTCCAAAATCGGGGACCCAGCCTTTCCCAGGAATTCTGGCCCCGCTCGGCCACTCATCGAACGGCAAAGCGTATATCGCTTATCAAACGGTATTCCAAAACCTTGCACGGCGTGGATTCGCGGTGCTCGCGTGGGACCCGCCGGGACAGGGCGAACGCCTTCAATATATTGATCCCTCGACGAGCCGCTCCCGATATGGGCCGACCGGCGAGCATGACCGTTTTGGGTTACAGGCGCTGCTGATCGGATCGACTACTACGCAATTCGAAGTCTGGGATGGGATCAGGGCACTTGATTACTTGCTGAGCCGTCCGGAGATCGACGCGAAACGGATCGGCTGCTGTGGCCACTCGGGCGGCGGCACGCAAACCATGTTTCTTTGCGCCCTCGAACCGCGGATCAGCGCGGCCATCGTTGTGGAGGGGAACAGCGAAAATCTCGCCGGTCCCAATTATCAACCGCCCGGGGCCTATGCCGATGCGGAGCAGAATCTGATTGGATCGTTGGCAATACCCGTCGACCGCGGCGACTTGTTGTGCGCCTTTGCGCCAAAGCCACTCCTAGTGTGCTACACGCCAATCGACACGGGGACAACCTACTCTCCGACGTACGTAGAAGGTACGACGGAAGTCTTCGATGAGATATCAGCGGTCTATCGTGCATCTGGCGCTCACGACAAAGTCGCCCTTTTCGCTTCACCTCTTCCGCACGATTACGACTACTTTAATCGCCAGGCCACATACCAATGGTTCGGCAAATGGCTCCAAGGCGGCCAGGCCGATGCCGAGGAGGCGGCGTTTGACGACGCTCCGGAAGAAAGTCTCTGGTGCACACCCACCGGGCAGGTTCTCGCCTCTCCTGGCGGTCGCGCTGCATTTCAGGTCAATCTCGACCGACTTCACTCCGGCAGGCGGGATGCGAAACCCGACAAGCGTCAAGTGGAGCAGGGCCTTCGTGAAGTCCTGGCACTTCCGGCCACATCGACGCCTGCTCATGCGAACGTGCTGTCACGCAAGACACAACGCGACATAGCGATTGAAGAAATCGAGTTTCGATCAGAGCCCGGTATACGCGTACCGTGCTGGTTTCTCAAAGCTTCAGCTGGAAGTGCGAAAGCGCCGGTCGTTGTTATGGCTCAAGCTGCTGGAAAAGACGCCTTGTTTGAGAACTGGCCTGTTACCGAGCGTCTTGTCCGCGCCGGTGTCTCGATCTGTTCAGTCGATCTTCGGACGTGCGGGGTTACGCGTCCGCATCTGCCGTCAGCCGCGCCCCTCTTCTACGGAGACGAAGTGAACCTCGCTTACTCGATGGTAGGTCTGAGCGCTGGTTCGCCGATCCTCGGTCAGCAGGTGTGGGATCTTCTCAAATGTGTCGACTATCTGGAGAGCCGGGATGACGTCGACAATAAACGCATCGGGGTTTTCGCATCTGGAATGATCTCGCTGTCAGCTCTCCTGGGAACGGCTCTCGACTCGCGCGTCGGGTCAGCGCTGTTAGATGGCATGCTTGCAGATTTTGAATCCGTCGTTGCGTCCAAGGACTACGTACTGCCACTTTCCGCGGTAGCGTTTGGCTTCCTGCGACGATTTGACTTGCCGGAAATCTGCGCGAGCGTTGC
>Ga0126381_100011400_pt1 | contig 10043 bp, 7 predicted proteins | sample PanSoiMetPlot_28_FD_96465 | JGI IMG/M metagenome (GOLD analysis project Ga0126381, IMG submission 96465) | Tropical forest soil microbial communities from Panama - MetaG Plot_28 | ecosystem: Environmental > Terrestrial > Soil > Tropical forest > Bulk soil | place: Panama | collected 2016-02-17 | reverse complement strand
GCATGCGCCGTCGGTCATAAAAAGATTCTTCACATCGTGGGCCTGATTGTGCGCGTTGAGCACGGAGGTTTTGGGTTCGCGCCCCATGCGGGCCGTGCCCAGCTCGTGGATGGCGAGGCCTGGCGGAGTAATTTGGTGGTGGATCTGGATGTCCTTGGCACCGGCCGCCGCCAGCATTTCCCCAGCTTGGACGGCGATGTCCCTGGACATGGCCAGCTCATTCTCGCCCCACGCGCAATGAATCTTGAGGGTGGGAATACCGCAGGCATCGGTTTTTTCCTTGTCCACTTCCACGCAATTGTTGTGATTCGCCAGGCACTCGCCAAAACCACCCAACCCCAAACGCCACTTGCCGGGGCCTTTCAGAGAGTTTTTGAAATCCACGCCAAGACCTACCTTGCTGAGGCCCCGGGACCAACCTTCCCGGCTGCCGCCGCCCTGGTAGCCATAGCCGCGGACAAAATCCTTGTGCTTTTTGTCCACGTTGCGGAAACGCGGAATGTAGATTCCGTTCGGACGATTACCAAAGGGCATCTTGTCTTCGTGTCCCAGCATGATCCCGCTTGCGCCGCTGCCCATGTGGTGATCCATGAGATTGTGGCCCAGTTCGCCGCTCGAGTTCGCCAGGCCATTGGGAAACTCCGGAGACGCGGAATTGAGAAGTATGCGGGTGGATTCGAGCGTCGAAGCGCAAAGGAAAAAGACCCGGGCCTTAAATTCGAGCGGCGCTTTGGATTGCGCGTCGATGACGCGCACGCCGCTGACGCGGCGCGTTGTCGAGTCGAAGTTAAGGCTGTGCACGACACTGTAAGGTCGGATCGTCAGGCGGCCCGTTTTTTCGGCGGCCGGGAGCGTGGAATTCAAACTGCTGAAATAGGACTGGGTAATGCAACCGCGATGACAGACGCCGCAGTAATGGCAAGGGGCGCGGCCTTTGTGGACGCGGGTGAGGACCGCAGCGCGTCCGATGGTCAACATGCGATCATCGAAGTGTTTGGCTAGCGCGTCCTTGAGGTCTAGCTCGACGCAGGTCAATTCCATGGGTGGAAGGAACTTTCCGTCGGGAAGTTGAGGCAAGCCTTCGGCCTGCCCGCTGACGCCGGCAAACTCTTCGACGTAGTCGTACCAGGGAGCGATATCCGCGTAGCGGATGGGCCAGTCGACGGCGATCCCATCCCTCAGGTTGGCTTCGAAATCGAGATCGCTCCAGCGGTAGCTCTGCCGTCCCCAGGTGATGGACTTGCCACCCACCTGGCGGCCGCGAATCCAGGAAAAATGCTTTCCAGGATCGAAGGAATAGGGATTGTCCTGGTCGTTGACGAAGAACTGGTGAGAGTACTCGTCACAGGCGTAATAGCACTCGCGCTGTGTCGGTTGGGTACGCTCGCGGACGAAACGATCGTCCCAGTTGCGGTGCTTGAGCTCCCAGACCGGGACGTGCTCGACATAGTCGCGTCCGGGAACGATGGTACGTCCCGCCTCGAGAACCAGGGTGTTGAGGCCTTTTTCGGTGAGCTCTTTGGCGGCCCAGCCACCGGTGATTCCGGAACCAACAATGATGGCGTCATAGGTTGCTGTCGGCATGGCGTCCCCCTAAGTATCTCCGCCCCCGGGCCCAAGAGGCGCACAACCATGCTGCGCACCGGGGATGATTTCGAGCTTCAATTCCTGAGTGAAACCGATCTCGGATGTGTAGTAGCCGTGAACCGTCATGTTCTTGAACACCGTAAAGAAATCGCCCTGCATCTGCCTGTCGTGGCCCTCCGGTTCCCAGAAGGGCGGCGGCTCCTTTTCGAGTGAGCGGGCCTCGGCGGACGCTTCGTCCATCGAGCGTAAGAGAACAAGCTGCTGCGCGGGAGAAGCGGAAGCAAAGTCCCTGCCAAAAAGCGCGTTACTTTGCTTATCCACGTCGGCGAGGCCATCGAGGACATTGCGGCGCTCCTCCTCCTTGGCCCATTCGGTGAGGATGACGTCGATAAATTCATTGACCCGGGCGCCCTTGGCGCCGGGCGTGTTCGTTGCGGGAATGATCTGATCGATCATGGCAACGACCGTGTCGTTTTGATGAGGGCTCAAGGTGCGGAGAGCGTACGAGCCTTGCGGATGCGCCTGGCGATAGAAAGCAAAGAGTTCCGGAGTCAGCGCGGGAAGCACGGCTCCAGCAGTAAGCATGCGAAGGGCGTCACGCCGATTCATACTTCCTCCCCGATTCCAACGAGCGAGCCACTCGCGCGGAGCGAGCGCTGGAAACGGCAAGTTCGCGAGCATCGCGCAACTCCTTCACCGCATCGCCGAGGGGTTTAAACTCCATGGCGACGTAGCGGGAATAGCGCAGCTCGGCGAGCTTGCGGAAAATGTTCGAGTAATTGATTTCGCCGGTACCGGGATGATGGCGGCCGGGAACGTCGGCGACATGGACGAGGCCGACGAGATCGATGTTTTTCTCCAGCTTTTCGATGAGGTTGCCTTCGGCGATCTGTTCGTGGAAGAGATCGTAAAGAAGTTTGACGTGGGGGTTGCCGACGGAACGGACGATGTCAAAGCCTTCCGCGGAGCTGGTCAGAAAATATTTGGGATTCTCCTCGGGGTCGATGTTCTCGATCAGCAGCTCAATATTGTTTTCAGCAGCGATGTCACCGCCACGCTTGAGAGTTTCGATGCAGTTCGTGTGCATTACCTCCGAAGAGAGGCCGGGAATTTTATTGCCGGTTTGCATGATGAGCCGGGTGCATTCGAGCTCGCGCATCGTGGGGATGAAGTCACGAAGCGCCTTGAGAAAAGCGTCACGCTTGCCTGCGTCAGCGAGGGGAAGCCAGACGCCGCATGTGCCATCGAACTCCATTGCCAGTTCCCGTTTCTTGCGGCGCGCGTCGGCAAAATCCTGTGGCTTCCAGTCCTTGAATTCTCCGACGAGTTCGACGGCATGGTAGCCCGCCTCGGCCACTTGTTCGAGGCGCTCGGGGAAAGGCAGATCGCGGTACACGGTCCAGAGCATCACCGTGAGCGGGAAAGGCCCACCGTCGGCTTCGACACGCGCGGGAATTGGAAGAGCCGCAACCGAAGACCGGACAGTACCCGCGGTCAAGGCGGCGCCAGCACAAGCTCCCATGAATTCGCGGCGATGCATATCAGGTTCCCAGAATTTCATTGCGAACGTTTTTCAACACGTAAGCGGCACGCTCAACGCCGACCTCACCAGGAAGAATCGGATCCTCATTTTCAATGCTGAGAATGCCCTCGTAGCCGATTTCCATGTAGGCCTTAATGACGGATTTCCACAGGCTGGCGCTATGGCCGTAGCCAACGGCGCGGAACGTTTCCGAGGCCGAATCGAGATCACTCACTGTGGAAGAGAAATTGAGGACGCCGTATTTGCTGAGGTTCTCGGGAAAAAAAACCGTGTCTTTCATGTGAGCGTGGTAGATGGCGCCCTGCTTTCCGAGAAAATGAATGACTTCCACGGGGTCGCAACCCTGCCAAAAGAGATGGCTGAGGTCATTGTTGGCGCCGATTTCTTCGCCGACGGCCTCGCGGAGCTTGACGAGCGTGCGTGGATTATAGACCACGAAGTTGGGGTGCATCTCGAGAGCCAGGCGCCTGACGCCGTGCTCGCGGGCGTACTTCGCGGCCTCCCTCCAGTAGGGCACGACCCTTTCCTTCCACTGCCAGTCCTGCATCCTGGCGTACTCGGGAGGCCAGCGGTAGGTGATCCAGTTTGGCTGAGTATCTTGCGGCGTGCCCCCTGGACAACCCGAGAAACCAACGATCACTTTTACGTCGAGCATCTCGGCGAGAAGAACGGTCTTGCGGAATGTGTCGATATCTTTTTTTGCGATGCTGACGTCGGGATGGATCGGGTTGCCGTGACAACTCAGGGTGGCCACGCGAATGCCGCGGTCTTCGAACTTTTTCTGCCAGGCTCTGGCCTTGGAGCGGTCGGCGATGAGGTCGTCGAGAGGACAATGAATGTTGTTGGGATAGCCGCCGGTGCCGATCTCCATGGCTTCGAGGCCAAGGGCAGTGACCTTGTCGAGCATGGCATCAAGGGAAAGACGTTCGTAGACGGGATCGAAGACGCCGATAGGAATCTTGCGCTGGTTGCCGGCGGGCTTAGGCGCGGAGGCGGAGGTGTTTATGGATTCTCCTGCGCCCGCGACGAAGGAGCTGCCCGGGACGCTAGCTGCCAGCAGGCCACCCGACGCCGCGAGGAACTGTCTGCGATCGATCGACGAACTGATGGGAGACCCATCTTGGGGCACCAAGTCTTTGGCCAGAGACGTCATGCGCGTCACCTCGGGAAACGCACCGCAAACGGACACCACCGCTCGTGCGGCATTATACGACGTTATGAAGCGCAAGCAAGCATTGAAAATCGATTTTCTAGAAGGTTTCTTGGTGAGGGGAAGCCAAGGGTCGTTTTTCAGAAAACTCAAAAGTTCAAGCGGCGCTTGAGCTGGTTGAGCGGTGGGACGGAGACCGGGACGGTCAGGGCGCGCTCCAGGGGCTGCTTGCCGCGCTCGAAAGCCTCCACGAACATTTCGACCGCCTGGCCGGTGTTCGGCGGGACAAAAATGGTGCCGGCGAGAAGGCCACTCTTGACCCACGCCTGGCCGGTCTTGGGCAGACCGTCGCAACCGAGAAATGGCAAACTGAGCCAGCGCTCTTTCTCAGTTTCATCGGGCAATTCCTCGAACGCCTTACGCGCGCCGAGGGCCATAGAGTCATCCTGTGCGGCGATGAGGTCTATCGCGGCTTTGCGCGAAGTGGTGAGTTTCAACCAGGAGCGGACCGCCCTTTGCGCACTTTCCTCGGTCCATTGCGCGCGCAGGAGAGTGGGATGAACGTTGGCCGGCTTGGTTTCCTGCATCCCGGTGGTGCGATCTTTCGCGGCAGGGTTCTCGGCAGGTCCCTGGATGCAAAGAACTGCGCCGCCGTGAGGTGCGAGGGCCGCAATCTGGCGGCCCTGAATTCGGCCGATCTCGAGATGGTCGGAAGTGAGTACAAAAACTGGGGCAGACGAAGACTTCCTGAGTTCCGGAACATAATTGGCATCGCGATTGAGAATTGCCCAACCAATACCCGCCGAAGCCGCGGCACGAGCGACCTGCGGCAGGGCCGTGCCGCCAACCGGCTCAAAGATGATGGCGTCGGGGCGATGCGACTTTTCGGCTTGAATGGCTTTGAGAAGCTGCGTGCTTTGCGTGATGGCATCGTTGTCGGCGTAGATCACCTGGAGCTCGACGCCGAACTTGCGAGCGGCATCGTCGGCGGACTGCGCCTGTTCCATCTGATAGTCGTTGTCGTTGGTCGTGAGCGAGACGAGAAAACGCAGCTTTTTCATGCCGATTCAACCTAAAGGTGATTGAGAAACCCTAGGATACCGTCTGAAACATTCGTTGCAAGGGGGAAAGTCTAAGGGACGTTTCATCAAAGGAAATCCCCTCCGGCCGAGGTATGGTTTCAAAGAATAAACAGGATCTCATACGGAGCATTGCTCGGAATGAGCTTCAGAGACGAGGCTGTTCGGAAGGCGCACTAGCTGCTAGGAGGTGACCTGGGCTTTTCTTTGGCAGGAGAAGGCGGGCGAACACGCGCGGCAGGAACCACGCCGGAACCCTCCAAGACGGAATAAAAGTGGTCGGCGGCCAGATCCGTAAGGGTGTCGGTTTCGCCGGATGGCCAGAAAATTTCTACGCGATCGATCTTGGTGGCCGCATTGAGCCCGAAATGCAAACGCAGATCGTTTTGCGAGAGGTAACTGCCGCCGCTGTGAACCTCATCGGTCTGCGTCATGCCGCCGGCAATCACTTTGATGCGAGCGCCGATGGCCTGGCGGTTGCTCTTCGAACCCGCCAACTCGAAACTGACCCAATGCCGGCCAGGAACGCCGTGATTTCGCAAAATCATCGGAGCGCCGTCGATGTCGCCGACGACGATGTCCATGTTGCCATCGTTGAATAAGTCCGCCACGGCAAGGCCACGGGAAACGCGCTTCTCCAAAAGAGCCGGCCCGGCCTGGTCGCTGGCGTCACAGAAGTTGCCGTCTTTCTGGTTCATGCGCAAGAGCTTGGGCTCACGGTAAGTCGCCCCGGAAGGAAGGGTGTCGACCTGAGGGTAGACATGGCCGGTCACGGTGACGAGATCAACCCAGCCGTCATTATCCACGTCGACGAACGTGGTGCCCCACTTGACGAACGGCAAGGAGGGCAGCGCCACTCCGGAAGCATAAGAAACGTCGGTGAAATTCCAATTGCCATCGTTGCGGTAGAGAGAATCGTTTTCGTCGGAGAAGTTTGTGACGTACAGCGATGGCCGCCCGGTGTGGAGATAGTCGCCGATGGCGATTCCCATGGAGGCCTGTTCAGAACCGTCTTCGCTGACGGCCGTGCCAGATTCGAGGCCAATATCCTGAAATTTCCCATGGCCCAGGTTTTTGTATAGGAATTTCGGCGTCGAATCATTGGCGATGTAAATATCAGGGCGGCCGGTGTTGTTGAAGTCGACCCAGACCACCCCGAGACCGTAGTAGCCATTGGGGTCGCTGACACCGGCGGCTTTCGAAACGTCGGTGAACGTGCCGTCCCCATTGTTATGGAAGAGCGCGTCGCCCGCGCCTTTCAAGCCGCGCGGGCCGCACTGCACGTCAAGGCCGCGATACTTGCAGTTGGGAGCTTTGCCGAAGCCAGGGAGATCGTCCAGGTGGAAGTCCACGTAATTGGTGACCATCAGATCGACGAAACCGTCGCCGTCGTAGTCGCCAAATGAAGCGCCCGTGGACCAGCGACCATCGACGACGCCCGCTTTCGCCGTGACGTCGGTAAAGGTGCCGTCGCCATTGTTGTGGTAGAGGACGTTACCGCCCAGGCAAGTAAGATACAAATCTGGCCAGCCGTCGTTGTCATAATCACCCACAGCGCCGCCCATGGCGAAACAGGGCGAGTTTAGGCCAGACTTCTCGGTGATATCACTGAAGGTGCCGTCATGATTGTTGTGATAGAGCGCGCCAGGAACCTTCTGGCCTTTGAGGGCCATCTCCACACTGGGGGCATTGGTGAAATAAATGTCCGGCCAGCCGTCACGATCGTAATCGAAAACGATCACGCCTCCGCTCATAGACTCGACGATATATTTTTTTGCGGGGTCTGAGGTGTGCTTGAAGGTGATGCCGGTCTTGGCGGTGATGTCTTCGAGTTGAGGAATTGGACGCCCGCTGCATTTCGTGGACCTGGCTCCGGGCGGCGGAGGCGAAGGTGTGGGGTGGCCACCCTGAGCGAAGGCGAGATTCGCGGAGAGCAACAAAAGTAAAAAAGACTTGGCCAGATGCTTCGAACTGAGTGCAATCAAGAGGGTTCCCGGTAAAAGAATATCATGGGCGCTTGGCCGGCTGTGGCACGGTCCGATTTCGCCCCGATTTTTTGTGGAGTTTCAGTTCGCGGTCTGCGTCGGCAATGCGGAATTCTTCGCGTCAGGCGGCCCGGAGCTGATGGGGGATGTACCCGGCGTGCCGAGTGGGACGCGCGGCGGCTTCCAGGTGTTCGATGACTTCCTTCATTTGTCCGCGGTCGAAGGGCATTTTTGCCAAACTCATATTGCGTTTTGGCGTGATGCGGATGGAGAACGAGGATCTCGCGGGACCGTCCCGCCGTTTTGTAAAGCTTACCGATGGCTCGAGATCGATGAAACCGAGGTTGCATTTGGCATCGGGGTGGGAACAAGAGTGAGCTGGAGCAGTAAATTCCGCCGCATCTTCGGACCCGTGCATTTCTGCCAGAGCGCTAGATAACCCTATCGCCGACGGCTTGTGAGCAGAAATAATGATATTCTTACGAGAAAAACTAATGTTATTCTACGACTCGAGCCCCGGGGCCTAGGTCGCCGGTATTCAGTTTGGGACGCGCTTGAAGAGTACTAGAACCCCCGGGGACCGCAGTTCGTTATACTACTTTTTGTAGGTGCCTCGGAGGCTTTGTAGATGACGCAGCCGCCCAGGAAAAGGCAGCCCCTTCGCCTGGAACCAAAAGTTACCCTGAAGACCATTGCGGACCACCTCGGTCTGACCCCTGGGACGGTCTCCGCGGCCCTGAATAACTCCCCGGCGGCCCGCTCTATTCCGCAACACACCAAAAACCGCATCATTGAAGCGGCACAGGCATTGAACTACCGGCCCAACTTCTTCGCTCGAACGCTGCGCCTGAGGAGAACTTATACGATCGGCGTGATTGCGGAAGAGATTGGCGACGCCTACGGCGCGATGGTGATCAGCGGCATTGAGGAATATCTCCGAAAGAACAACTACTTCTTTCTGACGGTCATTCACCGGCATGATCCGAAGCTGCTTCAGACATATGCGCAGATGCTGCTTACGCGAGGCGTAGAGGGCTTCATCACCACCGACACGTCGCTGACAGAAAAGCTGGCGTTGCCAACCGTGGCAGTCGCGGGGCATCAGCGCGTAGAGGGCGTGACCAACATTGTGCTGGATCACAAACTCGCGGCTCGTTTGGCCCTGGAGCATCTGAAAGGCCATGGACATCAAAACATCGCTTTCATCAAGGGCCAGACCTTGAGCTCGGACTCCTCCGACCGATGGAACGCCATCTGCGAAGTCGCGAAGGAACTCGATATCTGCGTTCGCCCTGAACTAACGGTTCAGTTGGAAGGGACGGACTCGACGCCCGCGATCGGGTATCCGTTCGCCAAACAATTGCTCGAGAGGCAGCAGTCGTTCAGCGCACTTTTTGCCTACAACGACATTTCGGCGATTGGGTCGCTGTGGGCTTTCCACGAGGCTGGGCTGCGCGTGCCTGAAGATATCTCGGTCATAGGGTTTGACGACACTCCAGGAGCTGCGTTCGCCAATCCTCCACTTACGACGGTGAGACAGCCACTGCTGCGAATGGGGCAGATCGCCGCGCAAACGGTAGTAGACCTCATCGAAGGGCGCGGCGAATTCGTTCCGGAAATCGCCATCGAGCCCGAGCTTGTGGTTCGCCAATCCACCGGACCAGTATCATCGCGACGCGAAAAGAGCACGGCAGGAAGCTCGCACTCATAAGCCGAGCACAGGCCGGACAGAGTTCCAGCAAATCGCAGCGCGTGGCCTACGATGCAAGCGCTTCGCTTGCCATGTTACGTCCCGAATGGACAAAGCCAGCAGGGATCACCCCGGCCCGCGTGCCCGGTTGCAACGAAACAATGCGTGAACTGCCATATGCCGAAGATCGAGATCCCCGGATATGGACTCGGCATTCGCCGACCATCTGATTCGCGCCGTTCGCAAAGAAGCGCCTATCCCTGAGTGATTCACTCGAGCCCTTGCTGCTTTCCGGTTCGTACGGACTCGCGCGCGGCATCCAGGATTTCCATCACTTGAACATTCAGCTTCATGGAAAGTGGGTCCTCGATAGGCGCATTGTTTCGAAGGCACTCCACGAAGTAGGAGATAGGATTGCTCGTCATGCGGGGCGGCGTGTCGAGCGCGACGCGCTCGCCTTCCAATCCCACTTTGGCGACATTGTCAGTGGGCGAGCGGAAGAACAAATCGTTTCTAGTCGCGAGCAAGCTGCCTTTTGGTCCGAACGCTTCCACTTGCCCCATGCTGTACGGCCAATCCCACGAAGCTTCGATAATCGCCTGCCCGTCGGGATAATCCAAAATGATGCTGGCGTCGTCATCCACCGGATTATGCTGTGCAACTTTCAGTTTCTGCGTGACGGCCGAAACGCGAGAAGGCCGTCCCTTGAGCCAAACCGCCAACTCCGCACCGTAGCATCCGAAATCCATGATGGCCCCGCCGCCGTTTTTTACCGGATCGTAGAGCCAGTCGGCAAAATACTTCGACACGCCGATCTCTTTCGGGCCTTGATGGCCGTACTGCACGATAATCTTCTGAATTGGTCCAACCTGATTTTCTTTCACACGATGATAGAGTTCGTGCGTTGGGGCAACCCACACATTCCAGTAGTTCACCATCACTTTGATGCCCGCCTGGTTTGCCAGTCGTTCCATCTCGCGGGCATCAGCGGCAGTCGTGGCCATCGGTT
>Ga0126381_100011399_pt1 | contig 10043 bp, 4 predicted proteins | sample PanSoiMetPlot_28_FD_96465 | JGI IMG/M metagenome (GOLD analysis project Ga0126381, IMG submission 96465) | Tropical forest soil microbial communities from Panama - MetaG Plot_28 | ecosystem: Environmental > Terrestrial > Soil > Tropical forest > Bulk soil | place: Panama | collected 2016-02-17 | reverse complement strand
GAAAGCCCGCGAGTCTCGAAGAGCGTTCCGCGCGCGAGGTAAACCGCCGAAGGGTCTCGGTCCTGGGCGGCATCCTGAAGTTTCTTCTGATAAGCGGCCTGCTCGGCAGCGAAGCGGCCCAAGTTTTCTTTGAAGTACGCCTCTATAGACTTCCTGGCGATTCCCTTGCGCTCGAGAAAATCGCGGACGAAGCGGACGCGCTCGTTCTTGGCACTCACAGCAAGGGCGAGCGCCAAGGCATGGATGCGGGCCACGGTAGCCGGCCGAAGCTCGCCGGACTCCGTGGCTGCGAACTCGACGCTTTCCACGCGAGCAAGCGATGTGAACGATGTCCCATAGAGGATCAAATTGCTGATGGAATCTTCGACGCCTTGGTCGATTCGGCCGCGAACCTCCGTGTCGCGCGCCCTGATCCAGACGTCCCATGCCTCACTCCCCTTGATCTCACTTCCAGGAAGCCCGGAATCGGCATTCAACCGGAGGGTTTCTTCGACCTCATCGAAGCGAAGGTAGCGGACCGGGTTCTCTCCTGCGAGTGCCGCAAGAAGGAAGAAACCGAGGGATGCCCACCATGCCGTGCGCCACACGCAAGAGCGCAAGCGAGGACAAGACAGGTTGCGGGGGCCGTCCGTCATTGCCCCGCATCCTAGCTCACGAAAGGCGAAGGGGGAAGCCTAAACCCTGGTCAGCGGCGGGCCGAAAGCCCTTCTTGAATGCGGCGAAGCTCGGGCAGATCCCTGTCGGCCTTGCTCCAGAACTTCTCGGCAGCGGCAAACTGTTCGTGCGCTTCGGCGGCGTGGCCGGCATGCTCGGCGGCGAGGCCGAGGGCAAAGTATCCGCCGGCATAAGTCGGATCATGCTCGATCATGTCTCGCGCCACGGATTCCGACAAATTCCAGTCGCCGCTCTGACGCGCGGTTTTGGCGATAGCTTCCAATTCAAAGCGCGCCGCGCTCCAGGCATCCGGGCCCGGCCGCGCCAGGATCATTTTCACGATGTCCTGCAACAAAGACTCTGCTTGTTCCAATTTCTTGTCGCGGAGCAAGAGCCCGGCGCGGAGAATGCTCGGGAACGGCGAACTCGTCACCAGGTTTACCGGTAGATGCTCTGTCTCTTGCTCGGCGAGGCTCAATTCTTCCTCGGCTTCTGTAGTTCGATCCATGGCCAGGAGGGCCTCGCCGGCAAGCGTGTGGCCGGCAAGCCGCGGCAGCGGCCATTCCCTTTTTGTCAATTCTTGCGCGGCGTGGAGAGCTTCCTGGTAGCGGCCTCGTGTGATCAAAAATTCCGGCCAAGCCTTGCGATTAAACTCGAGGAAGTCCGTGTAAGCAGGAGCGGCAAAGGCCTCGCGAAACGCGGCTTCGGCCGCTTTCATTTGCCCTAACGATTGGTAACTCATGGCCAGCAATTGCAAATTGTGGGCATGATGCCAGTCGTAGCGGGCCGGAATGTTCTCCGTCCGGTAGTACTCCTCTTCGAGTGATTTGGTCTTGAGAAATTCTGCAATGGCTTCCTCGGTGCGCCCCAGGCGCATCAACTCATGCCCGTGCATGTGGTGGGCGTGGGGAATGGCCGGAGCCATGCGCACATAAATCGCCGCTTCGTCAAGCGCCTCCTTGGTCCGGCCGAGGTTTTCCAAGGTATGAGCATAGTAGTGATGGGCGGCAAAATTGTCTGGGGCCAGCGCGAGAGCGGTTCGGTAGAACGCGATCGTATCAACGCCTCCGACCTGTCCATGCGTCATCGGCGAGCCCTCGTCTGCTAAACCGCGTTGCATCCACAGCCAGGGATCGTTGGGATTGGCCTTCAGAGCGTCGTTGATGGATCGTCGATAAGCGACATATTTGTTCGGATCTTCGTTGTTCTCCAAATCATCGAGTTCGCGATCGCGAATCGTGATCCACATTTGTTCGCGCTTGCTGACTTTGGGTGCCAACGCCTTCGCACGCTCGAAAGCTGCACGCGCCGTGGGGATGTCTTCGAGTCCGATGAACGCGTCGGTCAGTCCGAGAAAGGCCATTGCCAGATTGGGGTCCAACCGCAAGGCTTGATGAAGAGAGCGTATCGCTTCAATCCACACATAGGAATGAAGGTAGGCCAGCCCTTGATCGTAAAAGGCCTGCGCTTCCTGGGAGGAGGTCGTCACTTTTTCGTGCAAGGTCCCCATACCGGTTCGCAGTGCTACCGGGCGCTCCAGAATCTCGCGCGGTACGAGGCCAGACGCCTGATGTCCCTCATGGCCTGCTTGCGGAGTGGACGACGCGGGTATGGCAACAACGGTTAAGAGCACTGCGGCATTTACGAATTGCGTTAATCTACGCACTCTGTCTCCTCAACTGCGTTCCTGGCAATTCCACGCTGCCACAGGAATTCGTGTCACGTTTCCGTTATCTCGACGCTACGAACATAGTATCCCGAGTCCAGGCGACGGGCCTCGACGGCCGGTTCCCTCACCGACAAACGGATTGCGTAAGTTCCCGGCGTCTTCGGCAACCAGTCGTGGGTCCAGAACGTCCAAGGATCATTCTTGACTTGGTGAAAGTTATCCACCGGCACGTAATCTTCTTCAGGATTGAATCGAATCTGCAGCACCTTGATGAGCTGTGAGCCTCCCCAGGCGATACCTACCACGCGGTATCGGATCTTGTCTCTGACGCTCCATTTCTCCACGCGAATGGGCGTAGCTGCCTGCTCGATGGCAGCCGGCTGATAATCCTTTGCCAGTCGTGGGACGCCTTTCTGAAGCGTCCTTCCGGCGTACTCCCGCATTTGCGAGGTCGCTTCTAACTCTTCTCCCACGAACGTGATTTCGTTCACCCATTTCATGCAGGTGCAGCCGTACCAACCGGGCACCAGGAGACGGACCGGGGCGCCATGATCTCTCGGCAAGGGTTGGCCGTTTAGCTCGGTAGCCAGAAAGGCGCCCGCTTTTTCGAGTTGCTCCCGCGAGAACACCCAGCTCGCGCCGGGAATGGAGGTTCGCGATTCCGTGGCATAGCGATCGAAACCGGAGATCAAGACGCGCGCCGTTGCGGATTTGGCTTTGGCGTTGTCGAGGATTTCTGAAACGGGGACACCCGTCCAGTCTGCCACGCTGAGAAGTCCAAACTTGGCTTGGCGCACATTGCCCGCGCACTCCATTAAGTGTGTTCCCATGGGCTTGGCAGCTTTCCGCAGGCTCTCGATACCCAGATTCATCGGCCGGTCGATCAGCCCGCCGAGTTTCACTTGCCAGGTGGCTCGGTCGGGAAGCAGTTCCGAAGCACGTGTGCGAATGTAGAATGTTTCCGTAAGCGTAATAGGGTTTTCGGGTTCGAGTGTGGACAGGTCGGAATACAGCCGACCATCGAGTTCGGAGCCTTGCGGGGTGTCCAGCGCTACCGGGCTTTCGCCGACAAAGTCCAGCGTGCCAACGAGCTTGCCGTTCCGAGACGCATCTTTTTGCTGCGTTCGAAGCGAACCCGGCCAGGCAACACCGGCAAAGTCGAAGAAAATAGCACTCCCGGAAAGCAAGGAAGCCTTCAGCAAAGAGCGGCGAGCGAGCGTCGTTTTCTTAGGGGCGGACATAGACCCTTTTTCGAATCTCAAAACGCTTATCCTAAGACTACTGTTTTTCGTGAAGAACGATTGTACACGTGTGAACCGCCTCTACGGCACTGCCGCTGACCTCGAGACTCCTCTATAGGGCCGGTCATCACAGCCGAGCCTTTGGGACGTCACTTCGAGCCCTCGGGTAAAGCCGGTCCAAGTTAGGGAGGCTTTAGAAGCTGGTGGCGCGCCGTAAGGGTCCCGGTTCTCTTATTTATATAAACCCTTTCTGGCCGCGAACTTAAGTTTGGTCTTGACATTCCCTCGGATTAGTAATTGAATGACTGAAAATAACGGTGTTTGCCCAGTGTTTCTTGGTTCAGGGTAGTGCAGGTGTTTTTTTGGGTTCCTTGCAAAAACTAAAATCTAAATTTGTCTCTGAGGCTTTGGCCGAGAAGGCTTTGGACAGGGAGAAGGTATGAGACTGCGCACTCTTGTAATTCTGCTCGCCGCTCTGCTCGTTCTCGCGAGTGGCGGAGCGGTCTGCTCACAGACCGTGCAGGGCGTCATCACCGGCACGATCATGGATCCTACCGGAGCCGTGGTGCCCAACGCCACGGTGACCATCATAAACGTCGGGACGAATATGTCTCAAACGACAACGACCGGCCCGGACGGTTCCTACCGCTTTCCGCTGGTGCCGCCGGGGACGTACACCGTCGACGTCAAGGCAGCAAATTTCGCCGAGGTGAAGGCCTCCGGGCTCGTTGTGGAGGCAAGTCAGGTCGTGCCTTTCAATGTCAAGCTGGAATTGGCCAAGGCCAGCCAGGTCATTGAAGTGACCTCGCAAACACCGCTCGTTCAGACCGCCACTTCCGAACTCGGATACCAGGTGGACAGCTCCACGATTCAACACGCCGCGCTGGTCGATCGTGATGTTTTCGACGTGCTTCCATTTATGGCACCCTCGGTTAGCCCAGGCCTCGATATGTCGCCGACTTCAGGCGGAGCGCGAGAGGCTGGCACCTCGTACATGCTCAACGGGTCGGAAGACAACAATAACTTCAGTGCGGGCGCGATCAACATCAACCCGCCGCTCGAGTCCGTCGAGGATTTTTCCATTCTTACCAATAGTATGGGCGCCCAGTACGGCCGTGGAGCGGGAGCGGTCGTCAGCGCGAATCAGAAGTCTGGCACGAATAGGTTTCATGGGGTGGCGTACGAACAGAACCGCAATGCGACCCTCAATGCCAACGATTTCTTCTATAACCGGGATTACGGTGCCTCGGTCATCGCACACCAACAAGACCCAGCAAATCCAGTTCTTCCGAAGAGGCCCAAATATATAAAGAACCAGTTTGGCGGCGCTTTCGGCGGGCCTATAAGGAAGGACAAGACTTTCTTTTTCTTTGCATACGACCGCTTCAAATTACTCCAGGGGTTTACGCAGGCCAACACCTTTGAACCTACTAGCAGCGCCCTCGCGTTCGTAAAAGCCAATGGCGGGGCCTTGGCTCATCAGATGCTCGCTGCGTATCCGCCCATCTCTTCGGATTCTCCCTGTCCTGGAATAGCGGGTACCGGTGGTAGCAATCTGGTTGGATGTCTTTCCTTTTCAGATCCGGTAACTACCACCACAGATAGCTACTATGGTCGCGTGGACCAGAACTTCAGCAGCGCGGACCGCCTGAGTTTTACGGCTAACGTTTCGCGGTTTAAGCAGCTGGACAAGTATGGGAATTTCATCGGCGCGGGCGGTAGCGTCCTGGCGGGTTTCGCCAACATTCCTGGAACGAACACGATCAATCAGCACAATCTGGCGCTCATCGAAACGCACACGTTCAGCCCACGGGTTGCAAATGAAGTGAACCTATCACACAACCGTTATTTCAATCCGACCACGGAAGGCGACCCGGCAAAACAAACCGCTCCCAATATTTTAATCGACAATCACAACGAGGGAGGACTGCAGTATGGTTTTGGCCCCTTTGAGGGTGTGCAAGTCATCTCGTTTGTTCAAGATCGCTGGGCGTTGCAGGACAACCTAACATGGAGCGCAGGACACCATGCTTTCAAATTTGGTGGGAGCGCCAACTACGGCATCCTTTATAGGAACTGGGATTTGGGGCTTCCGGGCCAGTACGAGTTCGGCGAGCTCTACACGCTATCACCAACTTGCCCCGGTGGTGTGCTGACGGCAACATGTGATGGTACTCGGCAGACCGATGGCACCATCAATGGCCTCGCCCCGGCCAACGTGTCACACTCCAATTTCGCTGGCGATTATCCTTATTTCGAGGAAACGTCCATTGACCCCCGCATACCAGCTCCCAACAAAGCGAATGCTTATCGTCATTACACTAGCCACGATTACTCCGTGTTCGCCCAAGACGACTGGAAAGTGTCTTCCCGCTTAACGTTGAACCTGGGACTCCGGTGGGAGCGCTTTGGCGCGCCAAGTGAGGTTCACGGGACCATCGCGCAATTTACGAACCTGGGCGGCTGCAACATCGCCACGAATGCGAACAACTGCATAGGAAACGCCCGCGTGAACCCCGTTAGCCGGATGTGGAACACACAGAATCATGACTTCGGCCCGCGCATCGGTTTCGCCTGGGATCCCTTTGGCAAAGGCCAGATGGCCGTCCGCGGCGGCTATGGCATTTTCTATGACCGCATCTTTGATAACATCTGGTCGAACGGCGCCTGGAACCCGCCATTTTATGCCTTGCTCGACTTCGATGCGACGGGGAGCGATTCTATCTTCTACTCCAATCCGGCTTCCATTGGCCCGGGGTATGATCCAAGCGGTCCGAATGGTCCGATCCCCTACCCTGGAAAGAGGGTTTCCGTCCGCACTATGGACGTGAACATGCACGATTCCTCCGGTCAGAACTACTACTTAGGAGTGGAACGTCAGTTCTTCGGCGGCTTGCTTCTGAGTGCCAAATACCAGGGATCGATGGGCCGCCATTTGCCCATGCTTGAGTTTTACAACCGGGTGGACGGTGACGGCTACAACAGCTCACTGACTCCCAGGCGTCCTAACCGACTCTACACAGGCTTTAACTACCGCTCCAATAGCGTCAGCTCCAACTACAATGCGCTTATCGTTGAAGCGACCAAGCGGATGGGCCACGGCTTGCAGTTTCAGACCGGCTACACATATTCCAAGTTGTTGGACGTGAACTCCGAACTCTTTGCAGGGTGCTCTACAATCGGAGCCCAAAGCGCTCCCTACTATTACATCTCTAATGCGTTTCCACGTTTGTCTTATGGCCGAGGAGCCGAAGATCACCGTCACGCCTATAAGTTCAACGTGACCTACGATCTTCCCTTCCTGAAGACAGAAAAGGGCATCGTTGGGCACGCTCTCGGCGGGTGGTCGCTCGGGAGCTTCTTCCAGTTCTATTCGGGCCATCCGGTCGACGTTTTCGATGGCCGCTCCACGTACCCCGCGCTCGATGCCGCGGGTAATTCGATCCTCGATCCAAATGGCATTCCCTTCAATCTGGGGGGAGACTACAACTTGGATCGCGTTGGCAATGATCACCCGATCTTCATCGGCGGCAACATGAACTCCGTCTACAGTAATCGCAGCCCAGCCGACGGCATCTTTAGGGATAACGGTATCATCGGGTGCGGGGCGCCGTGGGTTCCCGCAAACGCGGACATTGCTACTTGCAATGCCAATTACGGCGTGGCTGGCGCCTGCGCCGTCGGCGATACCACCTGCAACCCGGCCGTTGGCACCCCGAACTCGATGTTCGTTATGCCGGGTTATCCCAAGTCAGGACCCTTGTATGAGCGCTTTGGCACTCTGGGAAGAAACGTTTTCCATGGGCCGAGATTTGTCGACCTGGACTTGGGTGTGCACAAAACCTTTAGGGTGACCGAGGCCGTAACGCTCCGCTTCAGCGCAGAGGCTCAAAACCTTGCCAACCATCCCAACTTTGACGCCGTCGACTCTAACCTTGGCAGCAGCACATTTGGCCAAGCACAGATTGTCGACGGCGGCGCGGGCCTCCCCACGCAGAAGTCTCGCGTGATGTCGCTCAGCTTGCGGCTGTCGTTCTAATTCCCGCGCCCGGCGGCTTGCCCGATCGGAGATCGGGCCCTCGGGTCAGCATTTTGGGGTAATGAAAAAAGGGCGGAGAGCAATCTCCGCCCTTTGATTCTCTGCACACTTCGGCCACCCGTGCTTGTGTTTATCTTAAGATGGCAGGGTGACCGTCAAGCGAATGTCCCTCCCTACCTTATCTGGGATACTCCTAGCGTCGCTCCTACTTGCCGCACTCCCTCCTTCTTCCGGCCGCTTCTCTAAAGCGAGCTAGTTGCGGATCGAGCGGTATGACCCGCGGCTACAAGGAGCTGTGGACCGCCCGCTCGGCGGTCCCGCAGTGGTTATCGTGGTGATGGACCTCGAATCAGGGGAAATCCTGGCCGCGAGAAATCTGGGATTGGCAGGCTCCGTCTTCGAGGACGATCGGCAAATAAAGGGGAAACCTTGAAAATGCGGGCCCCATTTCTTTTCTTGTTGTTTATCGTTCCCTCCGTTCTGCCTGCCGAGGACGTTCAGATACGAATCTACTCGGCGCATCCTCCCACTTCTCTGACGGTCTTGGCCATTGAGGGACACTTGCACTGGAGATCCTGTCTCACATGTCAGGAGGAGACCGGCCAAAGCTTGACCGTCGAGTCCGCGAAAGCAAGCACTCCTCGAGCGATTAAGGACGCCGAGAAGGAATTCTTGATCACCGGAATTTACAGGTTGCAGCCGCCGGATGGGCCAACCTTCTCATCCTCTTTTCCTCTGCGCATTCAGGCGCCTGCGGGCGGTTTGATCATTCTCGTCAGCATGCCCATCGAGCAGTACGTCGAACACGTGGTGATGGCGGAGATCGGCGACTTCCAGAATCCCGAAGCGCTGAAAGCCATGGCGGTGGCCGCCAGGAGTTACGCAAAGCGGTTTAGCGGCCAGCATTCGAAGGAAGGATTCGATTTCTGCGACACAACGCACTGCCAGGTCTTCTACTGGAGGAGTGTGACAGAAGGGATTCGACTTGCTGCCGAAGCGACGCGCGGAGAGTACGTTTCCTACGAGCGGAAGGTGGCCGCGACGTTTTATCACGAGAATTGCGGCGGCACCACCGCCGCCGGCAGCGAAACCTGGGACCAGGTTTCCGAGCCTTACCTGACGGTCCATCCCGACCCTTATTGTTTGAGGAGAGGCGGGCTGCGATGGCAAACGACTCTGACCCAGGAGCAGCTTAACAAAGCTCTCGGCAAATCTAGTTTGCAACCTCCACAGAACTGGCTAAGACTCGAAATCGGTTCCCGCACGAGCAGCGGACGGGTGCGCACGCTCGATCTGTCCGGCGGAAATCCCGCAAGTTTTCCGCTCTCCGAATCTTCCCTTCGCTTGGCAGTGGATCGCATGTTCGGATCGACCAAAATTGAAAGCGACTTGTACAACCTTAGAAATTTCGGGGGCAGAATCCTGTTTTCCGGTCGCGGTGCCGGACACGGCGTCGGCCTTTGCCAAGCGGGCGCCGAAGAGATGGCGCGGCAAGGCAAAACCTACAAAGAAATTCTCAGCTTCTACTATCCCGGAACGCAATTGAGCTCTTCCGAGAGCGAAGCCTGGCAGAAGCGCTCGGACGAACGTTTTGATCTGATCAGCGCCGATCCCGATGGGGACTCGAGCATTTTCCCCGTGGCAGAGCGCCTCTTGCGCGACGCTGAGAACGACGTCGGCTGGCGCCTGCCGTTTCACGTTCGGTTGCAGGTTTTTTCGACGCTCGACGGCTATCGCACTTCGACCGGCCAACCCGGATGGGTGGCCGCTTCGACGCGCGGCCAGACCATTCGATTGCAGCCTCTCGCGGACCTGCGCCGCCGCGCGATTCTCGAACCCACGCTCCGGCATGAGCTCTATCATCTGCTGGTAGAAACGCGGGCAGCGCGAGGCATGCCGTTGTGGTTTCGCGAGGGCCTGACACTGTACTTGTCGAACCCCGCGGTTCCCGAAACGACCTCGTCATCGATGACCGTCGACGAGATCGAACAGATCTTGAGACAGCGAGACACGCGCGAAGATATGGAGAGGGCTTATGCCGCCTCCCACGCAGTCGTAGCCGCTTTGGTCAGAGAGCATGGAAAGCAAGCGGTGCTTGGGTGGTTGAGCGGGGGCCTGCCCGGCGGCCTCTTGCGCAGCACCGCCCGCTCGCCCCACAACGGAGGAAATGAGCAGCCACCGAAGAAGCCCCAGTAGCTAGGAAGGGAAGGCGAGAAAAACCGGGCTTGCCGCGCCGGCACAGCGTTCTGTACTTGCGGGGCAACTCGGGAGAACCGAGCCTTTGCCGCTGCGATAATTTCACTTAAGATGGGCCTAACGCTCATCTGTCGTTTTCAAGTAAGGGATTCGCTCAGATCGGATTGCCGCGACTCTTTGGAGAATGATCGTATGAAACCAATCAGAAGCTTCCTGCTGACGCTCCTCTGGCTGTCCGTCGTAT
>Ga0126381_100011398_pt1 | contig 10043 bp, 9 predicted proteins | sample PanSoiMetPlot_28_FD_96465 | JGI IMG/M metagenome (GOLD analysis project Ga0126381, IMG submission 96465) | Tropical forest soil microbial communities from Panama - MetaG Plot_28 | ecosystem: Environmental > Terrestrial > Soil > Tropical forest > Bulk soil | place: Panama | collected 2016-02-17 | reverse complement strand
CTAATCGCACTTCGCCGCCGTTAGGGCCTCGAACAGCCAAAGTAGGATGCTCGCCAACAGAGGCGAGTGCTTTCTGCGCGGTCACTAATCGCAAGGACAAGAAGGCGAAAAATGTGAAACGCGAGTAGGCTGATAATCACACACCTGGAGGACCGAGAACATGCCGAGACTCCTAGATTTCAGCGCTCGCCGGCTGGCATGGCACGTCACCGAGACTGGCTGGCTGAGCACCGATAGAGAAATGGAAGGGTATAGCTCGACCTGTCCTTACTGCAAGATTGAATGCACTGCGATCCTGCACCTGAATGACTGGCGAGAGTTCGAGAAGGTATTCACAGACATTTCCATTGGCGCTCCAATAAATGACTACGAACCCGCTTTAAATTGTTTTGATCTGCTTGAGTGTCCTATTTGTGGGTGGTGGCAAGTGGATCACTTCGACCAGGATGGGGTTGGTAGCGATCGTGGCGGGCAATACCGTCTGAACCAAGGCAGTCTTCGCGTGTTCGATGCAGCTGACGCCAAGATTCCGGTGGAGGTTCTCGCCGCGCATGTAGCGAAGAAGAGCGACCTCCTGCATCACGTAAACCCCTCGGTAATGGAGACTCTGGTAGCCGCCGTCTTTCGAGACTTTTTTTCGTGCGAAGTTACGCATTGTGGAAGATCTCATGACGGTGGAGTAGACCTTTTATTAGTGCAGGGTGATCAAACAATTCCCATTCAGGTGAAACGCCACGCGAAGCCCGATGCCGTGGAGCAGGTAAAGGTTGTGCGAGAGATGTTTGGCGTTCTTTTTCGAGACGGCTATAAGCGCGGCATGGTGGTTTCGACTGCGAAGCGGTTTTCCCCTGAGGCGATCAAGGAGGTCAACAAAGTGATAGCCGAGAATCGCTGCGACACCTTCGAACTTGTCGACCTGGACCGTTTCGCTGGCATGTTAAGGCTTGTGCGGAATCCGGATGAACAACCTCCCTGGCTTGATCTGCTTCCTAGATTTCGAAGCGAGTCGGCTCAACAGCGTTTCTTAGCGGGTCTGCCGGCAGCGAGGAAGTGTGGCATTACGTTATAGAAACCGACTGTCGCTTTTATTCTGGGAAACAGAGAATTAAAACTCTCTAGGAGCCGTGTGAGGTAATTCTGCACGTACGGATCTGTCTGGGGGCAGGTCAATGTAAATAGAACGTGTGACCTGGCTAATACCAGCTCTTTCCTTCCGCTGCGCGGCAGGAGCGCGTAGAGAAACTATTTCGCTTGCTCCATCAGCAACTTCCGATTTCTCTTTAAAGCTTGTTCGAAACGCGGCGGTATACCTGACGTGAAGTATGGATTCCAGATCTGTCGTCGCACGCATCGTATGCTCCAGGAACGCAGATCTTGAAAGGGAGAAAACTTTGATCGCGATGTCCTTTTTTGCAGAGCAAACCCATGTTCCGAAATGGAACGTACGCGGCGCGGCGGAAGAGCGGCGCTCCTCGGTTACCCTCAAGACATGGCGGAGAGCCGGGGATTTTGGCGCACGGTTGTGCGCGTTCAGCAAGAGAAGATTCATCCCTGGATTGGACTTCGCAATGCTATCGGAGTCGCTCTTCCGCTGCTCATCGCATACTGGGGCGGGTCAATGGCCACTGGGCTTGCGCTCGCCGCGGGGGCGCTGAACGTTTCGTACTCGGATACGGACGGGCCTTACAAACGCCGCCTCTGGCATCTGTTGGCGGCGTCGGCCGTTGTGGGGTTCGCCGTTGGCGGAGGGGCGGTTTCGGCGGAACACGGCGCTATCAGCGTCGCGCTTACTTGCCTTTGGGCCTTCGCCGCGGGCATGACAGCCAGCGTAACTCCGGCCATCGCGGATATGGGATTGATTAGTCTGGCGACGATGCTTGTCTACGCGGCCACTCCTTTGCGGCCCCACAATGCCGCGGTCGCGGGCTTGATCGCGTTCGGGGGAGGTTTGATCCAGACCGGCCTTTCACTTCTGCCGTGGACCGTAAACCGCTATGCGCCGCAGCGTGAGGCGCTCGCTCGATTCTTTGCGGAGATTTCGCGCTCGGCGCTGATCCCTGCCGTAGCCACGGAGGCTCCGCCGGCGACCATCGAAAGCACCACGGCGCAGGAATATCTCGCGGCTCTGGTGGACGATCATTCCGTGGAAGCCGAACGCTATCGAGTCCTGTTGAGCGAAGCCGAACGGATGCGGCTCTCTTTGCTGCTCATCACACGGTTGCGTGCGCGCCTGGAGCGCGAGCATGGTTCGGCGGAAGGAATCGCTCTGCTCGATCAGTTTCTGCAACGCAGCTCTGAGGCGATCGCCGATATCTCCGTGTCATTGGAAACTCGGACTCCGTCCGCATCTCTCCCTGCCCACGTACGCGCTCTGGAAGCCTTCTCGGAACAATCCCGTGGGACAGGCTTCAGCCTGTCATTGCCGCCCGGTAATGAAAACCAGGTCACAGACAGTCTAAAACCTGTCCCACTTGAGGCTTGCCGACAAATGGCCGCGTTCGTCGGCCAGGTACGCGCCGCAGCCGAAATGACGATGAACGCCACCCCGGCTGGGTCCGCTCAGTACGAACGGCAGGAAGCAGCCGTGCATTGGAAACTCCGCACCTTCGGAACCATCGCCACTTTGCGGGCGAACCTGCACATCCGCTCGGCTGTGTTTCGCCACGCCGTCCGCGTAGCTGTTTGCGTCGCCATCGCCGGCACCTTAGGACACGGCTTCAACCTCGCGCGTTCTTATTGGCTGCCCATGACCGTGGCTATCGTGCTAAAGCCCGACTTCACTTCAACGTATAGCCGAGGACTTCTCCGGCTCGGGGGGACCTTCTTGGGGTTAGGCGTGGCGACCGCACTGTTCCACATAGAACCGACCTCCATGCCGCTGCAAATCGGCATCCTGGGCGTGTTCGTATTTCTGCTTCGGGGATACGGATCGGCGAATTACGGCTTCTTCGTCATTGGGATTACGGCGATCGTGGTTCAGGAAATGTCGATGGCCGGCGTGGCGCCCGCAAGCGTGGTGGGCGCGCGAGCATTGAACACCGCGCTCGGCGGGATGCTGGCGCTCGCGGCATATGGGCTCTGGCCCACGTGGGAGAAAAGCCAGGTTACGGAGTATCTGGCGCGTCTTCTGGATGCCTACCGCGTTTACTTTCGCAGAATTCGCGAACGCTATGAAGACCCGAACCACGCGCCGCCGGCCGATACCGAGCCGGTTCGCGTGGCCGGACGCCTCGCGCGCAGCAATCTGGAGGCGTCCATGGACCGGCTCGCGGCGGAGCCTCGCACGCCGGACCGAACGCTCAAGACTTTGAGTGCTCTACTCGCCAGCTCACATCGCATGGTGCATGCAATGATGGCTATGGAAGCTTTATTGGATGCAGGACCGGTGAAAACCGGGCCTGAGTTTACGAGATTCGCGAACGATGTAGAACTGACATTGTTTCTCTTGGCCGCCTCTCTGCGCGGTTCGAAGGTCCGGCGCGAAGATCTGCCGGATTTGCGGGAAGACCATCGCAACCTTGCACTCGAGCAGCCCGATAGCTCGCTCACCGCGGAGACGGATCGAGTTACGAACAGCTTAAACAACCTTTCAGAAGAATTGAACAGCGGATTTGCCGCGCATGCAGTAACCTGATGAAAGTGAAATCGGAAGCGCACAGCACGCGGCCACCTGCGAACGACCACCAGACGCCCTCTCGTCTCGTCCGTTCTGCGCTGGATTACCGGAAAAGCGTAGAAACAACGAGCGCCGAAACATCTCCCGCCGCGGAAGGCCCGCAGCTTTCAAGCTACCGCTGGCGCATCTGCGCGCTGCTGTTCTTCGCGACCACCATCAACTACATGGACCGCCAGGTTCTTGGCGTCCTCGCTCCGGACCTCCAGAAGATCATCGGATGGAATGAGCTTCAATACAGCAATATCGTCACGGCGTTCCAGGCCGCCTATGCGATCGGCCTAGTGAGCGCCGGAACGATTATTGATCGCGTAGGAACGAAGGCCGGTTACGCCATGGCGATTTCCATCTGGAGCCTTTCTGCGATGGCCCATTCTTTGGTCAGCACTGTCTTTGGCTTCGGCGCCGCTCGTTTCTTCTTAGGTTTAGGCGAGGCAGGGAACTTCCCCGCGGCAATCAAAACCGTCGCGGAATGGTTTCCACTCAAAGAGCGCTCCTTCGCAACGGGCATCTTCAATTCGGGTTCAAACATCGGCGCCATTGTCGCGCCCATCGCTGTTCCGTGGGTCACGGTCCGCTATGGCTGGCGCGCGGCATTCCTCTTCACCGGGATCTTTAACGCCTTGTGGTTGGTCGCTCGGCTCACCACATATCGCCCTCCGGAGCGTAGTCAACAGGAAGAGGTCGCGGTCCGAATTCCATGGCGCCGGCGCGTGTTGCACAAGCAGACTTGGGCATTCCTCATCGGGAAGTTTCTTACGGACCCCATCTGGTGGTTCTACCTCTTTTGGCTCGCGAAGTTTCTCAACGCTCAATATGGCTTGACGCTCACCGCTCTTGGTCCACCCTTGGTGGCGATTTACGTAATGGCCGATGTGGGTAGTATCGGCGGAGGATGGATTGCGTCGCAATTCTTAAAGCGCGGTTGGACATTGAACCAGGCGCGAAAGGGGGCGATGCTCCTGTGCGCGTGTGCAGTGGTCCCCGTGATTGCAGCGCCGCTGGTAGGGAAACTTTGGGTGGCGGTTGGGCTTATCGGTTTGGCCGGCGCCGCGCATCAGGGCTGGTCGGCAAACATATTCACGCTCGCGTCGGACATGTTTCCGAAGAGGGCTGTGGCGAGTGTGGTTGGCATCGGCGGGTTTGGAGGCGCGGTTGGCGGGATGTTGATCGCGAAGTTCACAGGCTTCGTTCTCCAGTTCACCGGTAGCTATATTCCAATGTTCGTAATCGCAGGTTCGGCTTACTTGTTCGCGCTTGCCATCATTCATTTCCTGGCTCCGAAGCTTGAGCCAGCGGTGGTTGAACAAGCGTGAAGGTCCACGCAAGAGAGAATCGCCGATGGGACCTCGTGGCGCTCGGCGAGGTGATGCTGCGTCTGGATCCTGGTGACCGGCGCATCGCCACCACGCGGCATTTCGAAGTCTGGGAGGGGGGCGGGGAATACAACGTCGCCCGCGGGCTGAAGCGCTGCTTTCGTCTGGATACGGCGGTAGTTACCGCATTTGCCGATAATCCTGTAGGGCGTCTGGTCGAAGATCTGATCTTTCAAGGCGGCGTCGATCCGTCGTTGATTCGATGGGTTCCTTATGACAGCGTCGGGCGCACGGTACGAAACGGACTCAATTTCACCGAGCGTGGCTTCGGCGTGCGCGCGGCGCTCGGATGCTCGGATCGTGGGCATACTGCAATCTCGCAAATGAAGCCCGGCGAAGTCGATTGGAACAACGTGTTCGGCAAGCTCGGCTCACGCTGGTTTCATACGGGTGGCATTTTTTGCGCGCTTTCAGAGAGCACGCCCGAAGTGGCGCTCGAAGCAATGACTGCGGCGCGGAGACACGGCGTAATTGTGTCATATGACCTGAATTACCGCGCTTCGTTGTGGAAGGCCGTCGGCGGCAAAAAGCGGGCACAAGAAGTGAATCGCAAACTGGCTGCGCTGGTCGACGTGATGATCGGCAATGAAGAGGATTTCTCGGCATGTCTGGGTTTCGACCTTCCGGGAGGCACGCTGTCGCACATAGAAGTGGACGGGTTCAAGCGGATGATTGAGGCCGTTACAAAGGAGTTTCCATTTTCCGTCGTGGCGACAACTCTTCGCACAGCGGCGACGGCAACGCGCAACCACTGGGGCGCCATCTGTTATGCGGATGGGGCTTTTCATGAAACGCCGCAGCGGAAGGACGTGGAGATTTACGATCGCGTTGGTGGCGGCGATTCTTTCGCGTCCGGTCTGATCTACGGTTTTCTGGCAGGGAAGTCGCCGCAGTGGGCGCTGGAGTGTGGCGCGGCGCATGGAGCGCTGGCGATGACGACGCCCGGCGACACTTCAATGGCTACTTTGGACGAGGTTTTACAGGTGATGGAAGGCGGAGGGGCTCGGATTGCACGTTAGTTCATTGCACGTTAATTCAAAAATGACCAAAGACGCCGTTCGAGCAAGAATTATTGAAGTCGGAGTCGTGCCCGTGGTTCGTGCCAGCTCAGGCTTACAGGCCATGTCCGCGGCGCGTGCGGTGTGCGACGGTGGTATCCCCGTTGTTGAAATGACCATGACGGTGCCCGGAGCAGTCGGCGTGATTGCAGAGTTGTCGCGAGCCATCGGCGATCAGGTGTTGATCGGCGCTGGAACAGTGTTGGATGTGGATGCCGCACGGGCATGCGTGGAGGCCGGAGCGCAGTTCCTGGTCAGTCCTGGCTTCGACGCAAAGACCGTTCAGTTTGCGCGCGAGCGCGGTATTCTCATCATGCCCGGAGCCCTAACCCCTACAGAAGTAATCACTGCATGGAAGGCAGGAGCCGACTTCGTCAAAATCTTCCCGGCAGGAAGTGTCGGCGGCCCATCTTATATAAAGGCTCTGAAGGCCGCGCTGCCGCAGATTCCCATGATCCCCACAGGCGGAGTGAACCTTTCCACAGCTGCGCAATTCCTCGCGGCCGGCGCCGCGGCGCTAGGGATCGGCGGAGAGTTGATCTCAGCCGCCGCAATGAAGGAAGGTAATTACCAAATCATCAGCGATTCAGCACGTCAGTACGTGGAAATCATAAAAGCCCAAGCCAACCAAGCTCGGACCTGACCTGTGGCACAGGCTTCAGCCTGTGATCTCAGGGTGACAACAAGATCTGATCCGCCGCAATCTCATGCCGACTAAGAATCCGATCCGCGGTCGCCTCATACACGCGAGCGTACTCGGGCCAGAAACTCAACTCCTGCTCGACATAAGAAAATCGCGAATCCCGAACTCGATCCCGTCCTCATCGATGCGATAAGACAACCAGGACGCGCACCTCTTCCAAGCATTCTGCCAGTGGTTCACTTGATATCGAAGGACGTCGCAATAAGCTTCAGCTCCGGCTTGAACGCATAAGGGGCTTTGAAGCAGCGGAGGATCAGCGCGCGCACGGGAGCTTGCAGCGCGTAGCCGGTATTTCATCCACAATGCGGATGCACTCGGTCAAAAGCTCGGGAACCACTTGGTCGCGCAGCCATGACGCGTACTCGACAGCATTCTTGCGGTTCAGAAACCACCGTGACATGTGCATTTCAAGGCTGTCGTCTGTGTCGACCATCTGCCGCAGCACACGCCACTGCTCCGCGCTAACGGTCTCTTCGAGCGTCTTGCTGAAGACGAACTCGTTGAATCCGAATAGGTCGGCGACCAAAGCTGCATGTTCTCGACGCAGCACGGAATCCCGCTTTCCTGAAGCTTGGCCTTCAGAATGGCCACGCCGAGCGCTGCGGATCGAGCTGAAACTCGCAGACAAACCTTCCATCCCGAACCACAAGTTCCGCGAAGGTTACGGAGTCCGTGATTACTTCCAGTTCGAACGCCAAAGCAGCCATGTAGTATCCGCTCTCCTGACGGAAGATAGGCGCTCAAAAAAACATTCCCCCGGCTCGCATAAACATCAATTCCGTGAAAAACGGTCCCAATCGTGTACTCTCCTCCCGATCTGACGCGCAGCACGCTGCAAGTGCTGTTCGTTATCGCGCTGATTCTTTTATCCATATTGGTCGCCCTGCCGTTTGTTTTCGCAACCCTCTGGGCGGCAATGATCGTGATATCGACGTGGCCACTCTTGATCGCGCTTCAGAGGAAGATGGGCGGCCGCCGCGGTTTTGCGACGGCTGTTCTTACCATCGCTTTGCTGCTCGTACTCGTGATACCCCTAACCTTCACGGTCGGAGCGGTAATCCGCAACATGGATAGTCTGATCGCGCAAGTGAATTCGCTGAAGACGTTCCAATTGCCGCCGCCCCCGGACTGGATAGCCGGCATCCCGGTCGAGGGTCCCAAGTTGTTTGCGAAATGGCAGGAAGCCGCCGCGCAAGATCCGGGTGCTCTCGCCGCCGAGCTAACGCCCTATGCCGGCAAGGCTCTACGTTGGTTTGCGTCTCAGGTTGGCGGCATAGGCGCGATGATCCTCCAGTTCTTGCTCACCGTGATCATCTCCGCGATTCTCTACATGAACGGGGAGACCGTCGCAGAAGGCATCCGGAGATTCGCAAAACGTCTTGCGGGGATACACGGGGACAACGCTGTACTTTTGGCCGCGGGCGCCATTCGGGGAGTTGCTATGGGAGTGATCGTGACGGCACTGGCGCAGACAATTGTCGCCGGCATCGGCTTAGTAGTCGCATCGATCCCAGCCGCCCCGTTGCTTATCGTTGCGGTACTCATCTTGTGCCTGGCCCAGATTGGTCCCATTTTGGTGATGCTCCCCGCTGTTGCGTGGAAATTCTACATTGGTGATTCCGTGGGCGGATCCATTCTACTGGCATTCGCTCTTATAGCGGGCACCATGGACAATTTTATTCGGCCTATCTTGATCAGAAAAGGCGCCGACCTGCCATTGATTATGATATTCGCCGGCGTTATCGGCGGACTGATTGGATTCGGCGTGATGGGTATTTTCGTCGGTCCCGTAATACTTGCGGTAACGTACATGCTCCTGCGGCAGTGGGTTGAAGGCCACCCCGAAGGAGAATCGATACAGGCAGCCGCGGCGCCAGCGGAGTTTCATCACTGATCGGCACGCAGTCGGCAAGAAGTTCGCGCGCCAGTTCCGTAACAGCCGTGAAATATCCTCTCTCCTAAAGAAGTCCATCGCTCCAACTTAGCCGCTCAAAAAATCAATCACTTGCCTTGTAGGGACATCATCCCCGTGACGGGAGGAGGGCGTAAATGGCCAAACAAGGTTTTGTGGACGTAACCGAACAAAAGCGGCTCAACGATTGCCGGGATGCAGGCATTCCCTGGAAGAAATGGGGGCCTTATCTGAGTGAGAGGCAATGGGGAACCGTTCGCGAGGACTATAGCGACGACGGAAACGCCTGGGCTTACTTCTCCCACGATCAGGCGCGGTCTCGAGCCTACCACTGGGGCGAGGATGGGCTCGGCGGAATCAGCGATGACCGGCAGATCCTCTGCTTCGCCGTCGCGCTTTGGAACGAACGAGATCCGATTCTAAAGGAGCGCCTGTTCGGCCTGACCAACAATGAAGGCAACCACGGCGAGGACGTGAAGGAATACTACTTCTACCTCGACAGCACGCCGACACACTCTTACATGAAGTACCTCTACAAGTATCCGCAGCGCGAGTTTCCTTATGTGGACCTGGTGGAAACCAACGCCCACCGCAACCGCGAGCAATTCGAATATGAACTGCTGGATACGGGCGCCTTCGACGACGATCGTTACTTCGATGTTTTCGTGGAATACGCAAAGGAAGGCCCCGAAGACGTTCTGATCCGCGTCTCTGTCCACAATCGCGGACCGGAAGCATCACGAATTCACGTCCTTCCAACGCTATGGTTTCGCAACACATGGTCGTGGGGGGAAGACAGCGCTGAACCCTATCTTCATGCGTCAGGAAAGAGTGTAATCTCTGCGACCCATCCCGATCTGGGCGAGTACCGGATGTATTGTGAAGGTGATCCGGACTTGCTGTTCACCCGGAACGATAGCAACATCGAACGCCTCTGGGGGCAGCCGAATGCGTCACCGTATGTGAAGGATGCGTTCCATCGCTACCTGATCAATGGTGAGAAAGGCGCCGTGAATCCAAGTATGGCCGGGACCAAGAGCGCGGCGCACTATGGTCTTGAAGTTCCGGCGGGCGGGAAAGCTGTGATTCGGCTCCGTCTCTCCGCGGACGGTCTTAAAGCGCCGATGGAAAGTTTTGATGCGAAGTTCCAAAAGAGGCTCGATGAGGCGGACGAATTCTATGACCGCATTACTCCCTTGAGTTTGGGCGAAGACGAGCGCCGAGTGCGCCGCCAGGCGCTGGCGGGAATGCTGTGGAGCAAACAGTTCTATTATTTCGACCTGGAGCGTTGGCTCGCCGAGCATCACAGCCATCCAGTGTT
>Ga0126381_100011397_pt1 | contig 10044 bp, 7 predicted proteins | sample PanSoiMetPlot_28_FD_96465 | JGI IMG/M metagenome (GOLD analysis project Ga0126381, IMG submission 96465) | Tropical forest soil microbial communities from Panama - MetaG Plot_28 | ecosystem: Environmental > Terrestrial > Soil > Tropical forest > Bulk soil | place: Panama | collected 2016-02-17 | reverse complement strand
GAGCGGCTCGTCGTTCTGGGCGTTGCCGTTGCTCGACACGCCTCTCGACTTTTGGCAACGCGTAATCGACAGGAATCTTACGTACGCGGGGCTGGTTGCGCTGTTGTGCTTATGGCGTCTGGGTGCGAAAAGCGCGCGCGTGTAGCCACTTTACCACCACGACGAGCAAGATCGTAAACGCGATCGCGAGCGCGGCGGCTAAGAACGGTGCGAGGAATGCGACGAGCAGCGCGACGGCAGCACCCACGTCTTCGACGAGACTCACCGCCGGGTTGGCGATGCCGCCTGTCGTTACCGTCGATGCGCCGCGCATCGAAGCGACGGCGACGTGGATGCCGAGCGAGTTGAGCGCGCCCGCGATCATCAGCCCGATCAGCATTTCGTGCGACTGCGCGTGAACCGATCCGCCGACTAAAATAGCGCCGGCCGCCGGTTTGCCGGCGATCTGTACGAAGTGGACGACGTGATCGAGAAACGGAATCTTGTCGGCGAGAATCTCGACGAGGGCGAAGCCGATGAGGATCCACATGGCAACAGCGGAACCGAGCCATTCGAAACCGGCGGGCGGATGCAGCCACCCTAGATGAGCTGCGATGGCGACGGCTGCCAACGCAAGCAGGGCTCGAACGCCGGCTGTGGTGGTCAGCGAATAGGCGAACGCATATTGAGCGGCGGCGTCCATACGTCCCGGTCATTATACCAGGGCCGGCGGAGCCTCGCTAGAAAGAGCGGTGCGTGTCGTTCGTCTACAGCATGTACCGGGTGGGCAAAATCGTTCCGCCAAAACGCCAAATCCTCAAAGACATCTCGCTGAGTTTCTTCCCGGGCGCGAAGATCGGGATTCTCGGTCTCAACGGAGCCGGAAAATCGACGGTGCTGCGCATCATGGCCGGCGTCGATACCGAGATCGACGGCGAAGCGAAACCGATGCCCGGTATCACGATCGGATATCTCGAGCAAGAGCCGAAACTCGATCCCGAAAAGACCGTGCGCGAAACGGTCGAGGAAGGTTTGTCATCGCTCTTCGAAGCGCGCAAGCGCCTCGACGAGGTGTTTGCTGCGTATGGCGAACCGGACGCGGATTTCGAAAAGCTCGCGGAAGAACAAGCCAAGCTCGAAGCGATTCTTTTCGCCGAAGGCGCCGACGATTTGGAGGCGCAGCTCGAAATCGCGGCCGACGCGTTGCGCTTACCGCCGTGGGACGCAAAAGTCGGCCCGTTGTCGGGCGGTGAGAAGCGCCGCGTTGCGCTGTGCCGCCTGCTGCTCTCCAAACCGGACATGCTGTTGTTGGACGAGCCGACCAACCACCTCGACGCGGAGAGCGTCGAGTGGCTCGAACAGTTCTTGTCGCGCTTTCCCGGGACGGTCGTTGCGGTCACGCACGACCGGTATTTCCTCGATAATGCCGCCGAGTGGATTCTCGAGCTCGATCGCGGACGCGGAATACCCTGGAAAGGCAACTACAGCTCCTGGCTCGATCAGAAGCAAGAGCGCCTCGCGCAAGAAGAAGCGGCCGAATCGGCGCGTCAAAAGGCGCTCAAACGCGAGCTCGAATGGGTGCGCGCCGGCGCCAAGGGGCGTCAGGCGAAAAGCAAAAGCCGCATCGCACGCTTCGAAGAACTGTCCAGCTACGAATACCAGCGCCGCAACGAAACGCAAGAGATCTTCATTCCCGTGGCCGACCGCCTGGGCGACAACGTAATCGAATTTCGCGACGTCACCAAAGCGTTCGGCGACCGGCTGTTAATGGAGAACGTATCGTTTATCGTGCCGCCGGGCGCGATCGTCGGGATCATCGGTCCCAACGGTGCGGGCAAAACGACGCTTTTCCGCATGATTGCCGGTCAGCAGAAACCCGATTCGGGCGAGATTCTCATCGGTCCGTCGGTGAAGCTCGCAATCGTCGAGCAAAGCCGCGAAGCGTTGGGCCACAAGACCGTTTTCGAGGAAGTCGGCGGCGGTCTCGATCTCGTGAAGGTCGGGAAATTCGAAATGCCGGCCCGCGCCTATCTCGGCCGCTTTAACTTCAAGGGAGCCGATCAGCAAAAGGCCGTCGATGCGTTATCGGGCGGCGAGCGCGGGCGGTTGCATCTTGCCAAAGCGCTTTTGAGCGGGGCGAACGTGCTGCTGCTCGACGAGCCGAATAACGATCTCGACGTCGAAACGATGCGCGCGCTCGAAGACGCGCTGTCGGAGTTCGCCGGCACCGTTCTCGTAACGAGCCACGATCGCTGGTTCCTCGACCGCATTGCAACGCACATTCTCGCGTTCGAAGGCGATTCGCGCGTGACGTTCTTCGAGGGCAACTATCAAGAATACGAGGCCGATAAGCGCAAGCGACTGGGCGAAGAGGCGGCCAAGCCGCACCGGCTGCGGTATCGTCCGCTGACGATGAAGTAGGACGATACCGATGTTGTTGGCCGTGGTGCTTTCCACGCTGCTGGCAACGGCGTCGCCGGCGCTTCCCAACGTCTCGTACGTCACGGTCGTCGTGATGGAAAACCGGAACTACAACAGCATCGTCGGAAACGACGACGCATCTTACATCAACGCTACGCTCATTCGCCAAGGCGCGCTGCTGCGCAACAGCCGCGGCGTTACGCACCCCAGCCAGCCGAACTACCTCGCGCTCTTTGCGGGATCGACGCAGGCCGTGACCTCCGATGCGTGCCCGCTGAACTTTCCGTCGGCCAATCTTGCTTCAAGGCTCGCTGCGGCCGGAAAGCGCTTTGTCGGATGGAGCGAATCGCTGCCTCACGACGGGTACGAAGGCTGCTTCGAAGATAGCGTTTACGCGCGCAAGCACGCGCCGTGGGTCGACTTCGCCAAGATTCCGGCGAGTGCGAGTCTCGTGTATCACGGCCTGCCGGTGCCGAACATGCCCGAGGTGAGTTTTGTCGTCCCAAATTTATGCAACGACATGCACGATTGCAGCACGCGCCGCGGCGATAGCTGGCTGGCGAAGAATCTTCCGCCGATCATCGCGTGGAACGCAACGCATGCGGGACTGCTGATCGTCACGTGGGACGAAGCGGATCCCGACTACGGCGGCAATCGCATCCCGACGATACTCGTCGGCCCGATGGTCAAACCCGGTTCCGAGAGCCTTCAGTACGTCGACCACTACGGCGTTTTACGCACGATCGAATCGTTCTTTGGTTTGCCGTGCATCGCCAAAGACTGTCGTGCCGCTACGATTTCCGGGATTTGGCAATAACCTTTCGCATTCGTATGACTTCGTAGAGAGCGTGTCCCTCGCGTAACTCGGGATAGCGATCGCCGAACTCTTCAAAGCCCGCGCTGCGATAAAGCCCGATCGCCGCTTCGTTGTGAGCGTAGACCTCGAGCTCCATCGCCGCGAAGCCGCGCTCGCGCGCGAGCGTCTCACCGGCGGCCATCAGCCGCCGTCCCAAGCCGCGGCCGCGCTCGCCTTCCTCGACGAACATTCCGAACTCCGCGACGGCGTCGGACGGAAAGAGCGAAATCTGGCCGACGATTCTTCCGCTGCGCTCGGCTACGATGCACGGTACGCGGCCGCTGCCGATCGTCCCCGAATAGCGCTCCACGCGCTCGGCTTCGTCGAACGGCCATTGCGTGCGAATCCAGCGTCCTTCAATCGCGACGCCCTTCATTAGCGCAACGAGTCCTTCGGCGTCGTCCGCCGTCGCAGGGCGCAGCGCAACGTCGCTCACGCGCGTTGTTTCTTCGGCAGCGTCAACAACGCGACGACGGCCGCGAGTGCCGTCACCCCCGCAGAGGCAAAAGCCACTGCGCGAAAGCCGGAGATGTACGATTGATGCACGACCGCGGTCTCAGCCGGATCGCGATGCTGCGCAGCAGCGAGCTGGCTGCGTTGCGCGATGACCTCCCGGCGCTGCGCAACCGATAGGGACGCCGATCGTGAATTCAGATCCGCGTAAAACACGCCGCTCAACAGGGCGCCGAAAATGGCGATCGCGAGCAAACCCGCGACCCGCGACGTTGCGTTGTTGACGCCCGATGCAAGGCCGACGTGCTGCTCGGGCACCGATTCCAAAAGGGTCGCGGTCAGCGGCGCAACGGTGAGTCCCATGCCGAGGCCGATAACGGTGACCGACGGAAAAAGCGCGTTCCAATAATGCAGTTCGCGGAACATGCCGAAGAGCGCGAACCCGCACGCCGTAACGAGCGGTCCGATAACGAGGACCGTGCGGGGCCCCATGCGATAGGCCAGCATACCCGATACGCGCGACAGCAGCACCATGAGTACGATGAACGGCAGCATCGCGGCACCTGCAACCGTCGCACTATAGCCGTCGACCTGAATGATCACGAACGGTAAGAAATAGAACAGTCCGCTTAACGCGCTATAGATCAGCAGCGTCATGACGTTGATTCCGGTGAAATCGCGGCGTTTGAAGAGCGCGAGAGGGAGGATCGGATCGTGGGCGATCCTTTCAAAGAGAACGAATGCCGCGAGCGCGAGCGCGCCGGCGCACGCAGCGGCAATCGTCGCACCGTCCCAACCGCTTTGTCCCGACGCAACGAAGGCGTACACGACTCCGGCAAGGCCGCACGTCACCAGCAGCGAGCCCACGATATCCGGCCTGCCGCGTTCGCCTTCGTCGCGGCTTTCCGTAACGTGTCGCAGCGCAATGAGCACGACGGCGAGTGCGATCGGAAGGTTGATGAAAAACGCCCAGCGCCAACCGAAATGATCGACGATTGCGCCGCCGGCAACCGGACCGATCGCGCTTGCGACCGAGGTAAGCCCCGACCAGGTACCGATTGCCATGCCGCGGTCCTTGCCTACGAAACTGGCGCCGATGAGCGCGAGGCTCGCCGGCGCGAGCATCGTTCCGCCAAGACCTTGCAGAATGCGCGCCAGGATCAGACCCGTCATCGAAGTCGTCAATCCGCAAAGCAGCGATCCGATCGCGAAAACGACGACGCCGGAAATGAAGAGCAGGCGCCGTCCGTACCGGTCCCCGAGCGCGCCGCTGAGGAGCGTCAGCGCCCCGAGCACGAGCGTGTAGGATTCGACGACCCATTGCGCGGCCGCCGCCGAAGCGTGAAACGTCTCCTGAAGGACGGGCAACGCGATGGAGACGACCGTACCGTCGATGAAGACGAGGCTCGAGCCCAGGATCGTGGCCGCTAGGATCCATGGCTGGGATGCGCGTCCGCGGTCGGGCATGGGGCGTACTCATTCGGGGTGAGGGCGGCCCCTCCGCCGTGCCGAAACTACGAATAGGTCCATGAACCGCAGCGAACGGAATTTGGAGATCGTGCGGCAGACCGCCGAGATCCTATCCTCCGGCTCGGGCTTATCCGAGACGTTCGAGCGCTTTTGCCTGATGCTCGCCAAGTTTATCGAAGCATCGGTAGTTTTTATTGCGATCAAACGGCACGACGGTGTTCACATCGACTTCGCGTACGATCACGGCACCTCGATGCACAATCCCATGAGCGGCCGCAGGGTCGGGCTCGATTCGCAAACGCAGCACGTCATCGAAACCGGTCAACCCGTCTTCGTTCGCACGCTGCGCGAGATTCGCGGACCGGTCATTCCACTCAAAGAAGTGAAGGACGACGACTCGCAGAGCGCGATCTTCGTACCGTTGCGATTCGGCAGCGAGACGATCGGCGTGCTTTCGGTCCAGACGACCGAACGATGCGCCTACTCGCCCGACGACCTGCATTTGCTCGAAACGTGCGCGCTTTACGTCGCGGTCACCGTGCAAGCCGAAAAAATGCGCGGCGAAAAGGAAGCGCTGCAGTCCGTAGCGTCGCGCGACGCGTTGACCGGCGTCGCCAGCCGGCGCGCGTTCGATCAGCGCCTTCACGAAGATTGGACGCGCGCTCAGCGCGAGGACGGCGTTCTTTCCGTGCTCGTCATGGACGTCGATTGGTTCAAGCGCTTCAACGATACGTACGGTCACGTTGCGGGTGACGCGTGCCTCAACCAAGTCGCGCAGGCGGCGCAGTCGTGCATCGTGCGCGACGCCGATATGCTCGCGCGTTACGGCGGCGAAGAGTTTACCGCTATCTTGTGGCAAACGGACGCAGCCGGTGCCGCCGTGGTTGCCGAGCGCGTACTCAACGCGGTCCGCGCGCTCGACGCCCCGCATGCGGAATCGCCGCTCGGACGCGTGACGGCCAGCATCGGCGTCGCCGGATGCAAAGCGCTGGCTATCGCCGATCCGCAAACGCTGCTCAAAGCCGCCGACCGCGCGCTTTACGCAGCGAAGACGGCGGGGCGCGACCGCATACACGTCGACCCGCTGGGCGGCGCCGCTGCGACGCTGCAGCAGCCGGCAGCGCGGACCAACATTCGCTCTCAAGCGACCGCGCTGATGGGTCGCGCCCCCGAAATCGCCGCGCTCAACGAAGCGATCAAACGCTCGCGCATCGTTACGCTCGCCGGCAAGAAGGGCATCGGAAAGACCCGCATTGCGGTAGCGGCGGCACAGCGCCGTCTCTACGCCTATCCGGACGGCACGTGGCTCATCGATTGCAGCGTCGTCGCCGGCGCTGCTTTAGAAGAAGCCGTTTTAGGCGCGATGCGAGTCCCGCAGAGTGCCGGCCTTCCGGCGCGTGAAACGTTGATCGACGCGCTCAAAGATCGCAACACGCTGCTGATCTTCGACGACTGCGGCGAGATCGGGTCGCAGGTTGCGGCGCTGTGCGAATGCATCGCGCGCAGCGCGCCGGACGTTGCCATGCTGGCGACTAGCCGGGCGCCGCTCGGCGGAAGCGGCGAAGAGATCTTCGAACTGCAGCCGCCGATCTTGGAGGATGCGGCGGCGCTCTTCATCGATCGCGCTCAAATCGCAGACAAAAGCTTCGAGGCGAGCGAGCAAAACCGTCAGACGATCGAACGTATTTGCACGATTCTCGAAAAGGTTCCGCTGGCGATCGAGCTGACCGCGCCGCGCGTTCGTGCGATGCCGCTCGAGCACGTTCTCGGCCTGCTCGAACGCGAGAACGCGGACGCGTCGATCGACGGACTCGTACGGTCGAGCTACGAGCAGCTCGGTACAAACGCGCGTCGCCTCTTCGAGCGGCTGTCGGTCTTTCCGTCACTCTTTACGTCGGCTGCCGCACGCGACGTCTGCTCGGGCGGCGATCTCGAGCCATGGGACGTTACGGACGCACTGGACGACCTCGTCGTGGCGAACCTCGTCAAGCGTTTCGACTCCGGAGAAACGGCGCGCTATCTCGTCGTGGACAGCGCTCGAAACTACGGCCGCGAAGTCCTGCGCGAACGTTTGGAGCGTGCAGCCATTCAGTGGCGGTTCATTCGGTATTTCCGCGCGGTCGCACGACGCGCTTCGGTGCGAATCGAAGGCGGCAACATTGAGGGCGGCATCGACGAGGCTCGCGCCGAGATCGAGAATCTAGACGGCGCGCTGGAGTACGCACTCAATCGCCGCGTCGACGTCTCGGCGGGCGCGGACATCGTCGTTGGTTTGCATCGGTTTTGGGTCGAGACCGGGCGGCTCGCCGAAGGCCGTCATTGGACCGACATCGCGCTCGCAGCCGGCCTGCCGATGGGTCCGCAATCCGCGGAGCTGCTTGCCGCCGCCGCTGCAATCGCACATTTTCGAGGCGATATGGTTCGCCTGGCGGACCTGAGCGAACGGCTCGTTGCGCATCACGAACGCGGTCACGATGCGGCGGCAATGGCGCGGGCGCTCAACGGTCTCGCAACAGCACGCTTTCACCTCGGCGAAGCGGCGGGCGCAAAAGACCTGTTTCAGCGCGCGCTCAAGGAGTACCGTAAGGCCGGCGACCGGCGCGGCGTCGCCGTCGTACTCTCCAACCTGGGAGCGCTGGCGACCGAAACGCTGTCGGACGTCGCGGGTGCCCGCGCCCTTTTCAGCGAGAGCCTGACCCTCTTTCGCGAGCTGGGAGTCTCGTCGCAGACGGGCATCTCGCTTTCGAACTTGGCCGCAATCGCGATCATCGACGGCGACTACGAGCAAGCGCTCGTTTACGCGAACGAGAGCCTCATCATCTTCGAGCGGTTGGAAAACGTGGCGCAAGCTACGGTTCAGCTGATCCATATCGCGCACGCGCGTCTCGAGCGAGGCGAAATCGAGCTTTCGCGCGCGACGCTGATGGCGGCTCGCGAGCGTCTCCGGCGCGAGCCGACGATTCGTAATACCATCGATCTTTACGAAACCGCCTTTCTTTTCGCGTGCGACTGCGGTGAGTTCGAGGGCGCCGCCCAGCTGTTCGGGATCGCTGACGCCGTGCGGCAGAAACACCATCTGCCGCGCACGGCCCTGTCGTCGGCCGAATCGAGCAATCGCGAACGCGCAGTGCGTGCGAACCTCGGCAACCTCTCCGATTCGTACTTCGAGAAGGGGCGCGCCGCCTCGACCGCCGAGATGGAGCGTATGCTCGACCGAGTGCTCTCCGGATCGTCCGGTGCAGTAGCCGCGAGACGCGCCGCTCGCTAGTGAGTTTGCTCACTCGCCGCGAGCTGATTCAAACCGGACTCGGCGGATTGGCCCTGCTCGCGTTGGGACGCTGTGCCCCGCCGGGCACGGCGTCGGGACCGTTCGACGATCCCGGATATACCTATCGCGCGCTTACCGGAGGCGATCGCGAACTCGTCGCGGCGGTTGGTGCCGCCATGCTGGCGGGAGCACTGCCGGCCGATGCCGCCGCACACGACGTCGCAATGGTGCAAGTGGTTCGGGGAGTCGACGTTGCCATCGACGGTTTGCCGCCCAACGTGCAGTACGAAATCGGTCAGCTATTCGGGCTGTTGCGCTTTCCGCCGACGCGCGCGTTCGCCGCGGGGATATGGAGCTCGTGGGAAAGCGCCGGAGCGAACGCGGTATCGGACTTTCTCACGCGTTGGCGTTTCAGTAATATCGAACTCTTTCGCAGCGGGTATCAGGCGTTGCATCAACTCGTAATGGCGTCTTGGTACGGTAATACAGCGTCGTGGGCGCGCGTCGGTTACCCGGGGCCGCCGGCGGTATGACGACGGCAATTCCCGATCCGATCGCCGAAGGTTTGCGGCGCGGCTGGCAGGTCATCGACGCGTCGACGATCGATCGCGACGTGAAGCTCGAGGCCGACGTCGTGATCGTCGGCACCGGCGCCGGCGGCGGAATGACCGCCGAGATTCTCTCCGAGGCGGGCTTGCGGGTCATCATGATCGAGGAAGGGCCGCTGCTCAGCTCGACCGATTTTCACATGCTCGAACGCGAAGCATATCCGTCGCTGTATCAAACGTCCGCTGCCCGCCAAACCAAAGACAGAGGCATAACGATCCTTCAGGGACGCAACGTCGGGGGATCGACGACGGTCAACTGGACCAGCAGCTTTCGCACGCCGCCGGAAACGCTTGCGTACTGGCGCCGCCATTACGGACTGGCAACGTATACGCCGGAATTTCTGGCGCCGTGGTTCGAGCTCGTCGAGCATCGTTTGTCGATCCATCCCTGGGACGTGCCGCCCAACGAGAACAACGCGGTCTTACGCCGCGGCGCGCAAAAGCTCGGCATACCGACGGCGGTCATACCGCGCAACGTCAAGGGCTGCTGGAATCTCGGATATTGCGGTATGGGTTGTCCGACGAACGCGAAGCAATCGATGCTCGTCACGACGATTCCCGCGGCGCTCGATCGGGGTGCCGTGCTCGTGCACCACGCGCGTGCGGAGCATTTTACGCTCAACGGCGACGACGTCTCGGGACTAGTCTGCAGTGCGCTCGAGAAGAGCGATCAGCGCAACCGGCCGTATCAAATCGCCGTCAAGGCGCGTGCGTACGTGGCGGCCGGCGGTGCTATCAATACTCCGGCGCTGCTGCTGCGCAGCCACATGCCCAATCCGCATCGTCGTTTGGGTTTGCGGACGTTTTTGCATCCCGTCGTTCTGTCTGCAGCGGTCATGCCCGAACCCGTCAACGGATTTTCGGGAGCTCCGCAATCGATTTACTCCGACCACTTCTTGCACACGCAGCCGATCGACGGGCCGATCGGATTCAAACTCGAGGTGCCGCCGATTCATCCGCTGCTCGCCGCCGTGACGATGGCGGGATTC
>Ga0126381_100011396_pt1 | contig 10045 bp, 7 predicted proteins | sample PanSoiMetPlot_28_FD_96465 | JGI IMG/M metagenome (GOLD analysis project Ga0126381, IMG submission 96465) | Tropical forest soil microbial communities from Panama - MetaG Plot_28 | ecosystem: Environmental > Terrestrial > Soil > Tropical forest > Bulk soil | place: Panama | collected 2016-02-17 | reverse complement strand
TGCCTTGTCGAGCAAGTATTTGTCTTCATAGGTATAGAACTCTTGCGACGGTATGATCTCGCAGGGAACAGATGCTCGTGGTTCGTCCCCATCCAGGATTCCGCACTCGAATTCGCGGCCTGTTATGCCGCGTTCGATAATGATCGACCTGTCGAACTGCGCTGCGACATCGAGGGCGGCCTTCAGCTCACCATCATTCTTCACTCTGCTGATACCGACGGACGAGCCCAAGTTTGCAGGTTTCACAAATGCCGGATAGCCGAAAGGAAGCGGGCCGACGCCGTTGCCGATCGCGTCACGCGACAGGACAACGTACTCTACCACTGGAAGGCCGGCTTGCTGGCAGATGCGTTTTGTCATGGGCTTGTCCATCGAAACGGCGGAGGCCAGCACTCCCGGACCTACGTACGGCAACTCCGCCATTTCCAACAGGCCCTGAACTGTACCATCCTCTCCGAAGGTGCCGTGTAGAACCGGGAATACGACATCGATTCCGGGGTTACTGGCCGGCTCGGGAGAAAGTGGCGCAGGATTCCATCTTCCGTCTTTTCCAATAAGGATCTCCGAAACCACATAGCGAGCTGGGTCGAGGGCGCGCCGAATGGCTTCGGCCGAGCGGATCGATATCTCGTGCTCTCCCGACCGTCCGCCGTATAGCAGTGTGACGCGGATTCTGTCTAAATTGCTAGGCAACCCTCATTGTCTCCGATGCCAGAAATGAAAAAGCCACCCGGCCCCATTCGGGAGCGGGTGGCTTTCTTTCAGAAAAACAAATCGAGATTACTTGCGGGAAGAAAGCTGGTTTAAGGTGTGCACGAATGACTCCGCGGGGGCAGGAACAGTAACGTGGCTGCTCACAATTTCTTTGTTGCTTACGTCCCGGCCATACAAGGCGCTGTTGGCGTCAGAGTCTTGAGTTACCGCCGAACCGGCGAGGTCAAGGCCGCCAAAAATCCCGCGCGATCGCGAATAGGTCAGGATTTGCGCATGCATTTCGGCATCGGTCATTGCCGATGCGCTCCTGCCCACGGGCCCAGCCGCAGCCGATGCTTCACCGCCAAGCTGGAATTTGTCGCTTAAGAGATGCTCCATCCCTCCGTTATTCATCACGAGCATGACCACATCGGTTTCTGCGCCACCGACCAGCAGGCCAAACTTACCCCCTGTCATCTTGATGCAGCCAGGCGCGCTCCAGCCGATGCCATTTGGCTTACGGCAGGAGAAAAAGCCCGCTCCGTATTCTCCTCCGATAATGAATCCGCCTTTCTTGAGGTTCGGGATTACTACAACGCAGCTCGCCTTATTGAGCAAGTCTGTCGGGATGTCATTGTCGGATGCATTTGTCATCGCGTGCAAATCACCGGTCGCAGCCTGGAGCCGGCCATTTACACCTTTATCTGCAAGTACCGGGACTGCTAGTAGAGCCGCAAGGAATGTACCAAGCAAAATTTTCATATCGTTCCTCCTCCATTTATGAGACGTGCAAATGCTTGAACAGCTAACACCCATTCTGCAAAGTCGCGCCAATTCGCTCCGCCGCTTCCTTCGCCAGGCGCACGCAATCGGGTATTCCCACGCCCTCATATGCGTTCCCAACTATGTGCAAGCCCTCGAGTTGCGTGGCATACTCATGGATTCTCCGTATACGGTCATGGTGACCGACTATGTATTGCGGCATTGAACTCGGCCATTTATGGACCGTTGAGAGTAAAGGACGTGCGTCGATCCCCATTATGTGCAGTAACTCGTTCCTGACGAGCTCGACCAGCGGTTCATTGCTTGCAGGCATCCACTCTACTGCCTGAGGCCCGACGACGAAAGCCCGTAGAGCGGAGAGATTGGGCAGAACGCGGTGAGGAAATTTCGTGCTGACCCAGGTTGTGGCCGCAATCGCGCGCCGCTCCTTCCGCGGTACAAGAAAACCGAAACCATTCAACGGATGGCCTAAGCTGCGCCGGTCGAAAACGAGCGTCACAAGGATAGCCGACGAATATGGAATCGCGCCCAATTCAGTGGCGAGTTGAGGCGCGGTATTTTGCAACAGCTGGCCCGAGATGTACGCAGGACAAGCAAGGATGACGTGTGAAGCGCGGAGCGAATCTTCTCCTGTATCGATGTGCCAACCACGCGATATCTTGCGCACCGCTGTCGCTTCGGCTCGCACGACGCGAACCCTTTCACGGATGCTTCCTTCCAAAGCGTCGGTAATCTGCTGCATTCCCTCGCGGAACGAGAGGAAGAGCGGCCCTTGCGTGGCGTCACTACCCCTTTCGTAACGGACTCCTTTGATGAGGCTCCCGTACTTTCGCTCATAGCCGATAAATCGCGGCAGCACGCTTTCCGCGCTCAGATTCTCAACGTCACCTCCGTAGACACCGCAAAGCAGGGGCTCGGCTATGTAATCCACCACCTCGCGCCCGAAATGATCCTCTATCAGCTTGCCAACCGTTATGTCTTCGGGTCTTTCTTGCGGACGGAAGTGCGTTTCGGCCAGTAGCCGCAGTTTAGTGCGAGTCGATAGCAGGGGCGATCGAAGCACCGGAGCCCACTGTCCGGGCGCCATCATGACCATTCCACGCGGTAAAGCAAGGAGCTTGCCGTCTCGCAGGATAAATACGCGCCGCGCGCTATCGTTCGACTCGATTACGTCCTGTCGGAGATCACCCAAGTCTCGCGCTAGATCAGTAACCGCCGGTTTGGCCGCCAAATAACTGTCGGGCCCCGCCTCGAGCCTGCATCCCTGAACGACGTCGGTGCCAATGAGGCCACCAAGCCGACTCGCCCTTTCAAGGATGACGGACGGAATGCCATGGCGGCCGAGATAGTGCGCTGTGGCGAGCCCGGAGACGCCACCGCCAATAATGACTACCTCGACAGGCACCGGCTATTTATGAAAGTCGCGGACAATTTGGACAACAGCCTTGACATTCTCTACCGGCGTTTCGGGCAAGATTCCATGACCGAGATTCACGATGTGCCCGGGCCGGGTACCAGTACGGCGCAGCAAGTCGGTCACTTTGGTTCGCAGCTCGGGCAAAGGAGCAAACAACGCGACCGGATCGAGGTTGCCCTGTATGGCCGAACGGTAGCCGATATCCATCCAGGCCTGGTCAATGTTGATGCGCCAGTCTACACCGATTACGTCACCGCCCGCGGCGTGCAACTCGCGAAAGAAACCGCCCGCCCCTGTTCCAAAGTGGATGACAGGCACACCGGCGGCTCGAATCCGTTCAATCAGAGCCCGGGAGTAGGGTTGAACGTAGCGGACATAGTCCTCCGGACTCAGGGCTCCTACCCAGCTGTCGAAGACCTGCATCGCCCGAGCGCCGCCACCCACCTGTAGTCCCGCAAAATCGCCGAGAACATCGACAAGCTTCCCCATGAGCCGCCGCCACATAGTTTCATTGCCGAACATCAGTTTCTTGGTCTTTAGAAAGGTCTTCGATGGGCCACCTTCGACCATGTAGCTGGCAAGTGTGAAAGGCGCGCCGACGAAGCCAATAATCGGAACACGACCTGCGAGAGCGCGGGCGACAAGCTGAATCGAATCGGCGACATAACCGAGATCGTCGGTCCGGCTGGTTGACAGATCGTCAATGTCTTCCGGTTCTGAGATCGGATTATCAATCGAAGGCCCCTCGCCAGCCACGAACTCCAACTTCAGTCCCATGGGCTCTACGGGAAGCAGGAGGTCGGCGAAAATGATGGCTGCGTCTACATCCAGGATCTCGATCGGCTGCAAGGTTACGGCCGCCGCCAACTCGGGCCGCTTGCAGATTTCGAGGATACTATGCCTGGAGCGTATCTCCCTGTACTGCTTGAGATAACGCCCCGCCTGGCGCATAAACCAGACAGGACGGACGTCGGTGGAGCGGCGCCGGCAAGCGTCGAGGAACCTACCTCCTCCTGACGCCAATCGCACTCGGCCCCCCGCTATCTTGAATCTCCTTCCAGCTTCGCAGGACCAGGAACGCGGGCTCATCCGCTCGCACTTGTGTCCCTTGCTCGCAATACGCACCCATGCTGTGAATAGAGTTTACCCTGCGAGCACAAAAATCCCGCCATCTGAATGTGAACATTGAGTAATAAAACGACGCGAATTCAGCGCGGACGTCCGCGCCGGATCCGCTTGAGCAAGGTCTCAAAGCGGCCAGTATCCGTCAAAGCGACGTCTGCTTCAAAATGCAGCTCCGGAATTCGGTAGAGCGTCAGCCGGTCCGCTAATTGGCGGCGGAGAAAATGCCTGGCGCCTTCGAGCGCCTCAATCGTTTTCTGCCGCTCGGCCGGTTCAGCCGGGAGGTGCAGGCGGACCTGTGCATGCTTCATATCGGGCGAAACCAGCACCTCGGTAACGGTTGCATCACCGATACGCGGATCCGAGAGTTCATAGCCGATCAACTCGCCGAGTTCCTCGCGCAAAGCGGCTGAAACGCGCTCGGCCCGGTGATTGTCCATTTCGGTCCTCCAACTTGAGTGTACGGCTATCAGCATGCGGCCCCCCGCTTTCGAATGGCTGTCACTCAGTTTCTCTAAACCCATTCGACGCTGGTTCCGGCCAATGCGCCTCCGAGCACGCTCGCCGCGTGCCCCTCTACGGCCTGCAGGACCTGTTCGGCGCGCACGCGGTCGTTTGCGACAGTAACAGCGGCGATGACCGAACTTTGCCAGGAATCGAGATGGTCGATTTCGGCAACGGAAACGTTGAACCGCTCGCGGAGCCGGTCTTTAAGGCTCTTGATGACGTGGCGCTTTTCTTTGAGCGAATGAGAGTGCTCAATATGTATATCGAGCGTCAGTACACCGATTGCAGGCATCCTGCAGGCCGTGTGTTATTGCGCGACGGGAACTTGTGGGGCAACCCGCTCCATGGTAAACGCCTCCAGCACATCGCCGATTTGAATGTTGTTGAAATTCGCGATCGAAATGCCGCACTCAAGACCGTTCTTGACTTCGCTTGCGTCATTCTTGAAGCGCTTGAGGGCCTCGATGCGCCCAGTGTGCACGATCTCGCCGTTCCGCGTGACGCGAACCTGGCTATCTCGGCGGATTGCGCCATCCGCGACATAGCAGCCTGCGACGGTCCCGACCTTGCTGATCTTGAAGGTCTCTCGCACTTCCGCATGTCCCTGTATCGTTTCTTTGTACACGGGCTCCAGCAGGCCCGTCATGGCTTGCTGCACTTCGTCGATCAGTTCATAGATAATGCTGTGAAGCCGTATATCGACTTTTTGCTGCTCAGCGGTGGCTTGCGCATTCCTCTCAGGGCGAACATTGAAGCCGATAATCAAAGCGTCAGAGGCCGACGCCAGCAATACGTCGTCTTCGGTAATTGCACCGACCCCGGCCCGGAGCACCCGGACTCGCACCTTCTCATTCGAAAGCTGCTGCAGCGTGTCGGACAGCACTTCGGCAGTGCCCCCAACATCAGCCTTGATGATCAGGTTCAGGTCCTTCAGTTCGCCTTCCTTGAACTGCTCGTTCAGCGATGCCAGAGTGGCGACGCGCGCACCCTTTGCCATAGCGGCGTCTCGCGCTTTTGCCTCGCGATAGATTACTATTTGCTTGGCCTTGGACGTATCGGAAACGACCTGGAAACTGTCACCGACTTCCGGCAGACTCTCGAGTCCGATCACCTCCACGGGCATCGAGGGCTCGGCCTCTTTGGCCGGGTTTCCGCGGTCATCGAACATAGCCCGAACCTTGTTAAACAGCGCGCCGCAAATAAAGAAATCACCGACCCGCAGCGTTCCATTCCGCACCAGCATGGTGGCAACCGGGCCACGACCTTTGTCGAGCTTGGCTTCGAGGACGGTTCCGACAGCCGGTCGCGCGGGATTCGCCTTGAGATCCTGGATGTCGGCAACCAGCAAAATCATCTCGAGCAGTAGATCGAGATTCTGGCTGGTCTTAGCAGAAACCGGAACCATCACAACCTCGCCGCCCCAATCCTCGGCGAGCAAGCCCCGGTCCGCGAGCTGCTGTTTTACGCGCTCCGGCTGGGCGTCCGGTTTGTCGATCTTATTGATCGCCACAATCATCGGTACACCGGCGGCCTTCGCATGATCGATGGCCTCGAGCGTCTGCGGCATGACGCCATCGTCAGCAGAGACCACCAATACAACGATGTCCGTCACCTTTGCGCCGCGGGCGCGCATTCGTGTGAAAGCCTGATGCCCCGGAGTATCGATGAAAACGATCTTCCGGCCATTCTTTTCTATGTAGTACGCCCCGATGTGCTGCGTAATTCCGCCCGCTTCACGACCCGCGACATTGGTTTGCCGGATTGCATCAAGTAGCGAAGTCTTGCCGTGATCCACATGCCCCATGATGGTGACGACCGGCGCTCGGCGGACGAGGTCGGCCGTTTCCTCGGCGAGCTCAATATCTTGAGTGGACTCCTGCTCGTAGCTGACCTGGTTGGTTGAGGCGCCAAAATCGCGCGCCAATTCTTCCGCCAGCTTTACATCCAAAGTTTGATTGATGGTCGCGAAGATCTTTCGCTCAACCAGCTTCTTAATGACGAGATTCGCTTTGACGCCGAGCTTCTCCGAGAGTTCCTTAACCGTAATTCCCTCAGAGACCGTGATCTCGCGGTCGATGGGAGGCGGCTCGACAATGGCCGGCCTTTTTGAGACTCGCTCGCGGAGAATTCCTTCCTCAAGATCCTCGCGTTTCCTGGGTGCCTGACGCGCGCCGGGCTTGGCCTGATGCCTGCGTTGCTCGGTAGGCAGCGGTGTTGCTGGCTCAGGCCGCAGGGCAGTCGGATGCATGGGCCGGAGGCCACCGGGACGGCGCTGTCCAGCCTGGCCTGGCCCACCCGGAATACCGGGTCCCCGCATCAGGGGCTGACCGGGCCGAACGGGGCCGCGATACAGCGGTTGTCCTGGGGCCGGCGAGGGTCGTGCGGGAGTTCCGGGCCTCGGCATGGCGGGTGCAGCTGGGCCGGGACGAGCCGGTTGCTTGTTCAGCCGCTGTAGAATGTCCTGACGAGGAGGTACCACGGGCCGCGCAACAGGTTGGCCGGCCAAATTAGAGCGCGCGGTTGCCGGACGTGGCGCGATAGGTGCACCGGGCGTCAATCCCGGACCAGCCGGACGCGGCGGGGCAGGGCGGGGCGGGATGGGCGCGCCGGGGACTGCTGTTCCGGCGGATGCAGCCGACGCCGCTCCCGGGACAACCACGTGAGTCGGTACCTGGGGCGGACGTGGCGGGGCGCTGGGCGGCGGAGCAACCGGGCGCGCTTGAATTTCGGCAGCTGGACTTGTCCGCATGCCTCGCTCCAGAGGAGCGGATGGTCGTGACGGCTCAGGAGGTAACGGCTGTCGCGGGCCGGCAGGAGGAACGCTCGAAACAACTGCACTGGTTTTCCCGGAGGGTGCCGGGGGCGCCGGCCTGGCAGGAATGGCAATGGTTCGATTCACCGGACCAGGCATGGCCGGGTGACCCGGCTGATGCGCCAGAGGCGGATGGATCGCGCCGCCGAGCGGTGGGCGCAGCGGCTTAAAGGCGGGTATGGCGCGCTCCGCTTCAGAGGGACTTTGATCGGGCTCCTGCACGGTTGCTTCCGCTGGCCGCGCGGGTGATACGGGAATGTCTCGAACCGGTGGCCGCACAGGCAAACTGGGCGCAGTCTGCAGCGCTGGCCGCGCGGGCTCAGTGACCCGGTGCGGACCTTCCCCTTCCGGCTCGGAAAGGATGCCCGCTGTCTTGTTTACCACAGCCGGAGCCTTGGCCACCGGGGGCGAATAGCTCTCCGGCTCCTCGCCGGCGGCGTGCTCGGGCTCTGCGTCGCCGTTAGCGGACTCACGCTGCGACGTTTCGGATCCCGTGAGACGACGCCGGAGCTCCAACGCGACGTCCTCATCCACCGAGCTGGAGTGCGTCTTTTTCTCTTGCACACCCAGGACAGGCAGCATTTCGAGTATGACGCCCGGTTTGACTTCAAGCTCCCGCGCCAACTCGTTGATCCTGATTTTCTTCATAGAAGAAACTGCTAGATAACTCCTTAAATTACCGTTACTTGTCGCCGATCAGTCCGCGTTTTTTATGGTATCAGACTCAACCGGTTCTCCACTTTCACCCGATTCCACCAAATGCCGCAGAGTGGAGGGTGCTGCGGAAAGCCCCTCTACGCGCCCCAGGTCCAGGGCTTCGCCTCCCTCCGTATCGGCAAGGAGTGCTGCCTGATGCCTAGCGAGATCCTCTTCCAGCACACCCGTCTCGATATTTTCGAAGGCCGCCGGACTCTCATTATCACCTGAATCGGATATTTCGTCATCTCCGTTGCCAGCGGCATCCAACACTTCTTCTACTTCTTCCGCATCCGCAGGAGCGATCTCAGCCTCTTCTTCGTACTGACCATAGAAGGAAACCACTGCCGACTGGATCTGACCCACAACCTCTTCATTGATGCCGGAAATGTCTTCTAACTCTTCCGGCGTCATGGAGCCAAGGCGCTCCACGGTTCCGATTCCCGCCCCGATCAAGATTTCAACAATGCCCTCCGGCAACGCGTAATCGATCAGCACCGAAACGGGTGCGCCGGTAATAACCATGTCGGCCATCTTGGCGTCCAACTCCCTGCGCTTTTCTTCTTCGCTCTTGATATCGATTTTCCAGCCGATCAGCTTCGCCGCGAGACGCACATTTTGCCCCCGCTTACCGATAGCAAGCGAAAGCTGCAAGTCATCCACTACCACTTCCATGTGTTTGTCGACAGAATCGATGATGGTGACTCGTGAGATTTTAGCCGGGCTCAACGCCTTGGTCACATACTGAATGGGGTCATCCGAGTATTCGATGATGTCGATCTTCTCCCCGCGAAGCTCGCGGATAATGGACTGCACGCGCATGCCCTTCATACCAACGCATGCGCCTACGCTGTCCACGTCACGATCGCGGCTGAACACGGCAATTTTCGTACGCTCACCGGCTTCGCGCGCGCAGGCTTTGATCGACACGGTATTGTCGTAGATCTCGGGTACTTCCTGCTCAAAGAGCCGCATCACCAGCTCGGGCGCGGCGCGCGACACTACAACACCCGGGCTTTTTCCGCCGCGCTCCACTCCTTTGATCACGCACCGGACTCGATCACCCACACTGAAGGTTTCGACACGGGATTGTTCCTTTTTCGGTATCCGCGCTTCTGTCTTACCCATGTCGACGATGTAGTCTTGTCCTTCCAGGCGCTTTACAACGCAATTCACCAACTCACCCTGCCGTCCCTGGAATTCCGAATAGACCGTATCTCGTTCCGCTTCACGGACCTTTTGCAGAATTACCTGTTTCGCTGTCTGCGCGGAGATACGTCCCAACACCTCGGTTGGTTTCGCTTGCCTGATATCCGCCCCCAGCTCGACCTCGGGGTCGATTTTGCGCGCAGCGGACAACGTGATCTGTCTGGAAGGATCCTCGACTGCCTCCACCACCTGCTTAACGCTATAGATCTGAATGTTTCCCGTGTTCTCGTCTAGGTCAGCAACCAGGTCTTCCTGTGAGCGGAAGTGCTTGCGGGCCGCGGCCAGCATGGCATCCTTGACCGCATCAAGGACGATCTGCGGATCGATGCCTTTCTCCTTGCTCAGGATTTCGATGGACTGATAAATGGAAGCCACGTAAAAACCTCTTCAAAGAATTAATTGGATCTCTGGAATCCGCGAAGGATCGCGGAAGTTACCACTCGAACTTCAATTTCGCCTTCTGCACCTGATGAAACGGAATGCGTATAGTCTCACCCGGGGCAACTTCGAGTTCAAGAGTCTCGCCGGCGAATTGAGCCAGAGTGCCTTCAAAACGTGTCTGGCCCTGAATGGGCTCACGGACGGCCAGCCGGATCTTCTGGCCCATTACACGCTCAAAGTCCCGGGGCTTGGACAAGTTCCTCTCGACTCCGGGTGAGCTCACTTCGAGCGTATAGCTGTCTCCGGGGACAGCATCCTCCGCATCAAGAAGCCTGCCCAGACGCTCGGAAACAAGCTCGCAATCTCCGTGCGTTACGCCACCGGGCTTGTCGATATAGACGCGTAGTAGACGCGCTTTGCCACCG
>Ga0126381_100011395_pt1 | contig 10045 bp, 10 predicted proteins | sample PanSoiMetPlot_28_FD_96465 | JGI IMG/M metagenome (GOLD analysis project Ga0126381, IMG submission 96465) | Tropical forest soil microbial communities from Panama - MetaG Plot_28 | ecosystem: Environmental > Terrestrial > Soil > Tropical forest > Bulk soil | place: Panama | collected 2016-02-17 | reverse complement strand
CATGAGTTGCCTCGGCCGCTTTTGAGGCGGCTGCGTCTGCCATTCCGCCACTTCCCCTAGGGCGACGAATCGCGCGGATTCGCCCGGAGCAGCGTCTCCGCCTCCGTCCGGCCGGCGACGCTGACGATGCCCAGATGGAACTCCACCTCCCGCCGAGCGCAGACGAGCATCACGATCGCTGCCCCGCGCGTTTGCCGCACGTCGACACTCGCAACGTCGCCCGGTATCCAGCGCAGTGTCGCCAGCCGCTTGCCGTCGAGGATGCCGACGCCGTAGCCGCCGGGTGGATCGATCACGACATCCCCGTCGGAAAATGCGAAACCGGAGATGCTTTTTAGGCGCGCGTTCGATGCGGCGTCGTGCGGAGCAAATCGTTCGTTGACGACGACGTCGCCATTTGCACCGTCGCGGATGGTTCGTTCGAACAGCGCTCCGCCCTCGGGAATATCGGGTGCGTCGTAGGCGCAGTGCGCTTCGGTTGTCGGGGAGAGGGCGGTATTGCCGCAATCGTAAGAACGGTTAAACGTCCCCGCCGGCAGCGAATGCGTGTACGCTGCGATAAAATCGCGTGCGGAGGGTGACGGCTCCGGATCGACGGCGTCGCGCAGCAAGCCGATGCTCGTGGCGACGTTGCCGTACGGAGCGGGGCCGCCGGAGAGACCACGAATTCGCGCACCGGCGGCCGCAGCAAAATCCATCTTTAAAGGTAAAGCATTCGAGTCAAACCGATCAGAGATCGCAACCGCGGATTTGCGAAGTACGCATGCTTTGAGCGCGCATGGGTCCGGGACTTTAACGCTTATGCCCGCGACGCGCGCCGAACGGGCGTCTACGGTGAACGCTGGAAGCGTAACAGTACCACGCGCTAACTTCACGCGCAGCGGGCCGATATTTCGCGAGGCGTCGCTTGGGTTGAGGGTGTCGACGAAAGCAAACGTTGAATCGTCGGCAAGGAGTAACGTCGACGAGTTCGCGTCGAGCGTGGGGCGAATGCCGGAAAGATCGGAAACCAACCGGTGGGAGCGTCGCAATGATTCCAGCCGGAGCACAGCTTCGGGTTTGAGCCGCATAACGCTACCGCTCGGGACGATCGGAAGCACGAACTTCGGATACTGCCGCAGCCACACGTCATCGTCGTACGTAAGGTCCACGAGCGCGCAGTTCAATCGCCGCGAGCGGCAGTCGCGTTGCATCGCCAGCGTCGCGTCCCTGAACGCGGCGAAATCGCCGTTGGTCAGGCTTTTCGCTCGATAAAGACTCGGTGGCCAAACGATGGCAGCGTCGAACGCCGGATGCGTTCGCGCGAGCAGCGGACCGTAGCGGCGAACGGTTTCACCGAAATCTGCCGTAGGGTCGTAGCGCGGCGAACGTTGCAGATCGTCCGTTAATGCCGCGTCCCAGAAATAATCCCAGTTCGCCCAGGGCACTTCCCAGCCGGGCGGATACACCGTGTCCTGCACGGGAAAGTTCACGATGCCGTGCATCCCGTCGCGCAGCAGTTCGTTGAGCGCGAGCGTCGTATTCGTTGGATCCGCCGGTCGAGGTTTGCCCTCGTCGGCACCCTGCAGCCAGCCCGCCTGAAACTCTGCCTGCATGAGCGGCACGTGCGGCTGCGTCTGCAGCAATCCGGTTGCGAAATCGAGCTCGGCGAGATCGTGCGCGCCGATCGAATAGGCGTCGCTTTGGTACCAGTTGCCCCACGACCATGCAGGCGCGGCCGCCGGCACCTTCATTTCAAAGGTATTGAGAAAAACGGGAACGCGCGGTCCGGCGACGGTGGCAACGGCCAACCGCAAAAGAAACATGTACTCGTGCCAGTGCGGCGCGGGATACGTGTCGTTGTCGATGTACGCCCCTTGGTCGTCGTCGAGAGCGATGGCGATGACGTCGTGACTATAGGGCGCAACCGCAGCGAGAACGTCGTGCAGCCACTGCGTTGCGTAGCGAAGGTGCGTCGAATTATTGAGCCACTCTGCGGCCGCCGCGTCGGCGTGCGCGTTTTGGAGCGTTGCGGTGGCGGGATAGCGGCCTTCGAGAATATCGTGCAGCGGCATCTTGTACTCGGGCCGTTTCAAGAGCCAATCGGGATAGCCGCCGTTGCGCCACTCGTTTCGGATGACGGGGCCCGGCCGAAGAATGACTTTGAAACCGCGGTTGTGGATCGAGCGCATCAGCGACAGCAGGTCGCGTTGCCGCTCCGTCGATCCGGTAAAATCGGGAAGTACCGAAGCCGAGGGCTGATGCCAGTTCCAGATGAGGTAGAGATCTATGGTATTGATGCCCATCGCTCGATACGCATCGAGCGTCGCGCCCCATTGCGAGCGCGGTATTCGCTCGTAGAAGAAGGCCGCGCCGTAGACGAAAAACGGTTTGCCGTCGACGGTAAACACGGGGTAGCCGTGATCTTGCACGATCGCCGACGTGTGCCAAGAACTCCATGCAACCAACGCTGCAAGCAAAAAATGCATCGTCGGCGACCTTCGCGAATCCAGCGCGAATGCTTGCCAAGCTGCTCGGCCTTCGCGGCGATCTGCACGTCGATTTCATCCGCAGCGGCGCGCTCGCAGGAAACGCTTTAGGCGACCCCAGCGAGCGGCCTGCAGCCGTGTACGTGCCGCCCAATTACGATCCCGAAGGATCGCGACGTTATCCGGTTCTGTACGTTCTGCACGGGTACACCGGCAGCGTCACGGGACTGCTCGGCGCGCGACCGTGGGAAACGAACGTTTTTCAGTGGGTCGACCGCCTCGTGGCCGAGCGCCGCATGCAGCCGGCCATTCTCGTAGCCGTGGACGGATTCACGCGGCTCGGCGGGTCGCAGTACGTCGACTCGATTCATAACGGTAACTACGCAACGTACGTCGTCAAAGACATCGTCGGTCACGTCGATGCCAATTACCGCACGATTGCGCGCGAGGGCGGTCGCGCGGTGCTGGGCAAGTCGTCGGGCGGCTTCGGTGCGATGCATCTGGTTCTCGAACATCCCGGGATCTTTGGCGCGTTTGCCTCGCACAGCGGCGACTCGTATTTTCAGTACGCGCACCCGATCTCGTTTCCCGACGTCCAGCGCACGCTCGAAAAACACCAGTTCGATATCGCCGGCTTCGTCGATGCATTCGAGCGCAAGAACAAGCGCGGCCCCGCGGAGTATTCGACGATGGAGATGCTGGGATACGCTGCCGCGTATTCGCCCGCATCGAATCGCGCATTCGATCTCGATTTACCCTTCGATCGCAAGACCGGGGCGCTCCGCGACGACGTTTTCGCCCGTTGGCTGGCGTTCGACCCAGCCGAGCGCGTAAGCGGCGCACGCGATCGTCTCGAGCGCCTGCGTTTGCGCTATTTGGATTGCGGGCGGCGCGACGAATACGGTCTCGACATCGGCGCGCGCGTGGTGACCCAGCGCATCCGCGACCTCGGGCTCGAGGTCCGGCACGAGGAATTCGACGACGACCACCGCAATGTCGGCTACCGCTACGAAGTCTCTCTTCCGGCGCTGACCGCCGTTTTGGATACTCAATGAAACGTTTCAAGAGAGCAGCGGTGCTGCTCGCGACTCTGACGCTGTTCCTCTTGGGAATGACCGCCGTTTTACGCGCTCAAGTTCCCGAGCCGACGCCTACGCCCGATCCGCACTCGTATACCGACCCCGCGATGAACTTCACTGCGCCGCCGGAGGCGTATTTGATGGGTCGCCGTGAGGTCGACGTACGGCAGCTGGGTCAGGATCTGGAGCCGATAGCCCGCTGGGTCGTCCGGCCGGGCAAGGAAAATGCGGCGTTCATCGATCTCTCGATGGAAGGGTACGACGGTCCACCCGATCAGTGGGAGGCGCGGTTCGAAAGCCAAACGCACGGCGGCGGCTCGGGCGTGCTCATCAAGAACAAGACGCCGATGTCGCTTCTCAACGGCATGCCGGCGACCTTCGTAGAGGTGACGACCGGCGAGGGCTTTGACTCGCGTAAAGAATACGCCGTCGTGTGGGGGGACGGTGCGCGCGGCGTCGTGCTTTCCGTGACCGCGAGGATGGGCGACGTCAGCGCCGACGAGGCCAAAGCAATGTTAAAAAACGTTACCGCCGTGCGCTATCCGAATCGCTAAATATCAAGCGTTAACCGGCGCGACAGCGGACAGCGCCTGCGCGAGATCGTCGATCAAGTCGTCTTCGTCTTCGATGCCCACGGATAAACGCAGCAGTCCATCCGTCACGCCGCGGCGTTCGCGGTCCTCTTCTGGTATCGAGCCGTGCGTCATGCGCGCCGGGTGACAAATCAGCGATTCGACGCCGCCGAGACTCTCGGCTAAGCTGAAATATTTCAAGCGGTGCGCGAAATCGAGCCCGCGCTCGGGCGGTCCCGTTAGAACAAAGGAAACCATGCCTCCGAAGCCGCTCATCTGCCTTTTGGCGAGAGCGTGTTGCGGATGCGACGGAAGACCCGGATAGTAGACGCGCGCGACCTCGTCGTGCGCTTCCAGAAACTCTGCGACGGCTTGCGCGTTGCGCGCGTGTTCGCGCATCCGTAAAGCGAGCGTTTTTGCGCCGCGCATCGTGAGCCACGCATCGTGCGGGCCGGGTACGCCGCCGACCGCGTTCTGATGAAACTTAATCGTATCGTAGACGTCTCTGTCGTTCGTGATCGCGACGCCGCCGACCACGTCGCTGTGACCGCCGATGTATTTCGTCGTCGAATGCACGACGACGTCGGCACCGAGCGCCAGCGGCTGCTGGAAGTACGGCGTCGCAAACGTGTTGTCGACGGCGACGAGTTGTCCCGGCTTGCGCATCGCTACGACGGCACGGATGTCGACGAGCTTGAGTAGCGGATTGGTCGGAGTCTCGACCCAGAAAAGTTTCGTCGCGGGTTCGATCGCCGCGCGTACGGCATCGAGGTCCGTCATATCGACGTAGGTGAATCGCAGCCCGTAGCGTTCGAGAACGCGCGTGAACAGACGGTACGTGCCGCCGTAGAGGTCGTCGCTGACGACTGCGTGATCGCCCGCGGAAAGAAGATTGAGCACGGCAGCGGTAGCCGCCATGCCACTTGCGAACGCACTGCCGAAGCTGCCGCCTTCGAGCGACGCCAACTGCTTTTCGAGCGCGACGCGCGTCGGGTTGATCGTGCGGCTGTAGTCGAAGCCCTTGTGATCCCCGACGCGGTCCTGCGTATACGTGGACGTTTGATAGATGGGGACGATGGTCGCGCCCGTTGTAGGGTCGGCTTCCTGCCCAACATGTATCGCTTTGGTTGAGAACTTCATTTTATTGCTTGCGCACCACGTCGGAACTCGTCGAGAGAAACGTAATGATGTCTTGCCGCGTCACGACGCCGATTGGTTCGCCGTCGTCGGTGACGACGATGGCGTGATTTGCGAGCGTAAGCAGCTTGTACGCGCGTTCGATTTCCTCGAACTGCTCCAGCACCGGGAACGGACGTCCCATGACTTCGGTGACGGGCTCGTGCACGATGTCGCCGTGATCGAAGACGGCCTGCATGACGCCGACGTCGTTGATGCTGCCCACGTGTTCGTTGACGCGCATGACCGGAAGCTGCGAAATCTCGTACTTCCGCAGGAGATCGAGGGCGGTTTTGACCGTATCGGTGTCCTGCACCGTAATGAGCGGCGGAATCGGCGTCTTGCTGCGAAGCACGTCGCCTACGGTCGCTCGGCGCTTCGCGTCGGCAAGGAATCCGTTGGCGATCATCCAGTCGTCGTTGAAGATCTTCGACATGTAACCGCGGCCCGAATCGGGGAACACGACGACGACGATCGCTTCTTTGGGCAGCGTCTTTGCAAGCTTCACGGCCGCAACCGCGGCCGTTCCGGAAGAACCGCCGACGAGCAATCCCTCTTCGCGCGTGATACGGCGAGCCATCAAGAACGAGTCGCGATCGGAGACGCGTACGACTTCGTCTATCACGCGCAAGTCGACGGTTTCCGGCAGATAGTTCATGCCGATGCCCTCGACCGCGAACGAACGCGGGATGTCGCCGGAATAGATCGAGCCTTCGGGATCGGCGCCGACGACGTGAATGTTCGGGTTTTTCTCTTTTAAGAAGCGCGCGGTTCCGGAAATCGTTCCGCCCGTCCCAACGCCCGCGACGAAATGCGTAATCGTACCGCGCGTTTGCTCCCAGATCTCGGGTCCGGTCGAGTGGTAGTGCGCGTCGGGATTGAAGTGATTGTGAAACTGATTGGGCTGAAACGCGCCGGGTATTTCGGCGGCCAGGCGATTGGCGACGCCGTAGTACGATTCGGGCGAGTCTGCCGGGACGTTGGTCGGCGTCACCACGACTTCGGCACCGTAAGCGCGCAACAGGTCGATCTTTTCGCGCGACATTTTGTCGGGCATAACGAGAATGCACCGATAACCGCGAATCGCGGCGGCCATGGCTAGACCGGTTCCCGTGTTGCCGCTCGTCGGCTCGACGATCGTTCCGCCCGGTTTGAGTTGTCCTTGCTTTTCCGCGGCGTCGAGCATGGAAATTGCGGGGCGATCTTTCACGCTGCCGCCCGGATTGACGTACTCGACTTTCGCAAGTACGAGACACTCTGCGCCGTCGGTCACCTTATTGAGCTTGACGAGCGGCGTGTTCCCAATCGCTTCGAGGGCGTTTTCGCAGTAGGTAGGACCGGTGGCCCGGTCCGAGGGAGCGGTCGTGGCCATAGGACCGGCGGCTTCCGCGTGGCGAACACCTTCACCTATGAAATCGCTGCTGGTTTCGGTCGCCGTCGTCGCCGTTTTTGTGCTCGCGGGATGTAATACGGATGCGTTGCCGCCGTCGGCGGGATTCACGACGATCAGCGGAACGGTCGTCGACGCGGCGACGAAAACGCCGATCGCCGGAGCCGTCGTCACGGTCGACACGGTGTTGACCGCAACGACCGACGCGCACGGAAAATTCACGGTGGAAAAGGTGCCAAGCGGTATCGTCGATTACACCGTGCAAGCCAAAGGCTATAAGCTGCTGTCGTCGACGGCGCAGCTCGAGCCGTCAAAACCCTACGAGCTCGACCTCAGCCTGGCTGCTGCTTCACCCTGACGATACGCGCTAGCCGGCTTCATGAGCGTCGCGCGGTCGGCTACCACACGATCGATAACCGAAATCACGACCGATGCGAGTTTCTCCGGGTCGTGACGAACGGTTTCCGTCTCACTGATGATACTCGCGCAAACGGGTTCGACGCCAAGTGCGGCGATTCGATCGGCGTCGGGTTTTACCGGCAACTGACCTTCCTCCGCGTACAGTGCGGCTAATCGCGAGGGCGGCTCGTCATTGACGAGCACGTAGTCGAACACGCGCGCGCCGGCGTTACTGAGGAGCGCGTCCGCGTGATCGGCCGCGGTCATCCCGTCGGTTTCGCCCGGCTGGGTCATGACGTTGCAGACGTACATCTTTACTGCGTGCGCGCTGGCGACTTCGCGCGCGATACGGTCGACCAAGAGGTTCGGAAGGATCGACGTGAAGAGCGATCCCGGGCCGAGCACGATCGCGTCCGCGCTGCGGATTGCGTCGATGACTTCGTCGAGCGGTTCGGCACGCCCCGGATCGAAGAAGACGCGTTTGATCGGCCGGCGCGCTTGCGAAATGGTAGATTCGCCTTCGACGATCGTTCCGTCGTCGAGCTCCGCACAGAGGCGCGCGACGCTCAAGGTCGCGGGCAACACGCGTCCGACGATGTTGAGAACGCGGCTCGACTCCTTGATCGCCGTGTCGAAGTTTCCGGTAACGCCGCTCATCGCGGCGAGAAAGAGATTGCCGAAGGAATGTCCGCTAAGACCTTCGCCTTCCGTAAAGCGATAACGGAAGAGATCGGTAACCAACGCTTCGTCGTCGGCGAGAGCGACGAGACAGTTGCGCACGTCACCCGGCGGCAAAACGCCGAGCTCTTTTTGCAGCCGCCCCGACGAACCACCGTCATCGCTAACGGTGACGATTGCCGTGAGGTTGCTCGTGCGGCGTTTCAGTCCGCGCAAAAGCGTTGAGAGCCCCGTGCCTCCGCCGATGGCAACCACTTTGTAGCCCTGCTGCAGGCGCAATCCGGTAAGCGCGTCGCGCAAGCCCTGCGGACCGCGACCGCGCGGAATGCGCGTGACCGCGCGCGACCACATACGGAATCCGAGCGCGGTGAACAGGACGCCGGCAGCGGCGAGCACCGCAGTGAGATACGCCGGCGAAAAGTAATCGTCGACGATCGAATCGAGAATCTCGTTGATGTCGATGCCGCTGCCTTCGGCGATCAGCCATCGAGCGACCGCGTCGAAAATCAAAAGAACGCCGAACACCGCCAGCAGTGCCCAGCGCTTGATGCCTAGGCCCGGCAGCAGCCATTGCAACGACCCACTCAGACGGCTACGCACGTTCGGCACTCATCGTCTCACGTCGCGGGCCTCGAACGCTAGCTCGAGACGGCCGTCGGCCTGCAATCGCTCCAGGATGCGGCGGCCGACGTACACCGAGCGGTGTTGTCCGCCGGTGCAGCCGACCCCGATGGTGAGCTGGGTCTTACCCTCTTCGAGATACCTCGGCAGCAAGAACTCGATCAGGTCGGTTGCCTTGGCCAAAAACGGCTCGAGCGACGAATCACCCTCGATAAATGCTGCAACTGCCGGGTTCGCACCCGTTAATGGCGCGAGCGACTCTTCGTAGTTAGGGTTTCTCAGGAACCGAACGTCGAATAGCAAGTCGAGATCGGTCGGCAATCCGTATTTGAATCCGAACGCGACGATGGTTACGCCTAGGCGCGTTGGACGATCCGGTAAGAACGCTGCGGCGATGCGCAGCTTTAGACCGGCGTGCGTCAGGTTGGACGTGTCGATCACGGCGCTCGCGCGTTCGCGCAACGGGGCAAGGAGCCGGCGATCGGCCTGAATGGCTTCGACGAGGGAACCGGCTTGTCGCAACGGATGGCGCCGGCGCGTTTGACTGAAGCGGCGCACGAGCTGATCGTCGTGTGCATCGAGAAAGAGCACCCGCGCATCATGGGTACGTATCATATCGTCGATCGCGGCGCATGCGTCGCCCAGCGAATCGGCGCCACGGACGTCGAGCGCAATCGCGGCGTTTTCAATCCCGGCTTTCGCGAGTGCCGCAACTGTGGCAGAGAGCGCAACGGGAGGAAGGTGCTCGACGCAGTAAAAGCCCAGATCCTCGAACGACTTCACTGCTTGACTTAGCCCGGCACCCGAAAGACCGGTAACGAAGACGAGACGCGGCAGACTCATATGAAACCATTTTCGCCCGAACGGGCAAACGCCTTACTGCCCAAGTTGACGCCGCTCGTCGAGGAGTTGCTGGCGAAGCGTCGCGATTTGGCCATCAAGCTGCTAGAGGCCGATCCGGCCTTGCACCACGTGGAACAGCCGCACGCCCAGCGTCTCGCCGGCCCGCGATCCCCGTTTCCGCCGCCGCGCTTCGGCGAATTGAAGCTGGAGATCCACCGGTTGATCCACCGGATCGAATCCATGGGGTGCATCGTCAAGGATATCGATCTCGGCCTCATCGATTTCCCGGCTATTCGCGCGGGCGAGGCGATCTATCTCTGTTGGAAAGCAGGAGAACCGGCCGTGCTGCACTGGCACGGCACGGATGAGGGTTTCTCCACGAGAAAACCGCTCTAGCGGAACTATGCGGTCGCGGTCGCTTCGACCGGGATGAAATCTTCGGCCAAGCCCTGCAACCGAACGTCGCCGAATTCGGCCGTATACGCGCCGCTCTCGATGCCGGTGATCGTTCCGGTTTCCGGCACACTGGCAAGCTGCGGAATCTTCGAACGAATTTCGTCCGGGATGCGCACTTTGTCCCCGACCGCGAAGCTGCCCTGATCGAACAGCGCGTTGAGGCTCTCGAGCAGCATCGGAAGCGGAATTCCGTAATCTTCGCTGATCGCGCCGATCGTGTGCGATTCGCTAATGGCGCAATTCGAGCAGCCTCCCAAGTGGAAGCGTGCGAAGACGCGACGCGCGCCGGCGTGCAGCCGGAAGGCGTCGTCAACGGTCATTTCGGGGGTAAAACGGCGGTCGGTCACGATGTGATTCTAAACT
>Ga0126381_100011394_pt1 | contig 10045 bp, 9 predicted proteins | sample PanSoiMetPlot_28_FD_96465 | JGI IMG/M metagenome (GOLD analysis project Ga0126381, IMG submission 96465) | Tropical forest soil microbial communities from Panama - MetaG Plot_28 | ecosystem: Environmental > Terrestrial > Soil > Tropical forest > Bulk soil | place: Panama | collected 2016-02-17 | reverse complement strand
TCGACGGGAGCGACGTGCCGGTGCAGGCTGACGGTCCCGTGCCCGGTCACCCGGAGCAGGTTGGTCCAGGTGCCGGGGCCGAGGCTAATCCGCAATGGCCGGAACCAGACGCCGCTGGCCTGCGGGACCCAGGGAATGTCATCGGGGTCCAGCAGCAGGTCGCCGGCCGACTGCCGCATGCCGAGGGCGATGACCTCCTCCATTCTCATGGGCCTCATCCTGGCAGGCGGCCCGGCGCCGCGTTCGCTGGCGGCCCACTTCCGCTGGCCGGCCGACGCTGGCAGGCTGTAACAGGTGAACTCGCAACCTGGCGGGCCCGGCCCCGCCACCGCGTCGCGGCCCGCGTGGCCGGCGCTGCCGCTGTCCGACTGGCAGGCCACCCGGGACACGCTGCAACTGTGGACCCAGATCGTCGGCAAGGTGCGGATGGCCAACGAGCCGCCCGTCAACCACTGGTGGAATGTCACGCTCTACCTGGCGGCGCGCGGGTTCACCACCTCGCTCATGCCGCACCCGGCCGGGCCGAGCTTCCAGATCGACTTCGACTTCCGCCGTCACGAGCTCGACATCGTGACCAGCGCGGGAACGGCCCGCTCGGTGGCCCTGGCCGCCCGGCCGGTGGCCGATTTCTACGCCGAGGTGACCCGGGGCCTGGACGAGCTGGGCGTCGGCACCCAGATCTGGCCCGTGCCGGTCGAGATCGAGGGCGCCATCCCGTTCACCGGCGATCGCGTGCACGCGTCCTACGACGGCCAGCAGGCGCAGCGGTTCTGGCTGGCCCTGGTGGAGATCGAGCGGATCTTCAAGGTCTTCCGGGGCCGGTTCATCGGCAAGGCCAGCCCCGTTCACCTGTTCTGGGGCGGGCTGGACCTGGCGGTGACGCGGTTCTCCGGACGGCCCGCGCCGCCGCATACCGGGCGGCCGCCGCACTGCGGCCCGCAGGTGATGCTCGAGGCCTATTCGCACGAGGTGAGCAGCGCCGGATACTGGCCGGGCGGGGCGGAGCAGGGGCTGTTCTACTCTTACTCCTACCCGGAGCCCGACGGGTACCGGGAGGCCCCGGTCCGTCCGGCGGACGCGTTCTTCAGCACCGACCTGGGTGAGTTCGTGCTGCCTTACGAGGCGGTGCTGGCCCGGGAAAATCCGGGACAGGTCCTGCTCGAGTTCCTGCAAAGCACCTACGAGGCGGCCGCCAACTGCGCATCGTGGGACCGTGCGGCGCTGGAGCGCCCCGGCTAAACCGGCGCGGCCGGGGAAGCCGGCTAGCAGGCCGGTGTATCCGGCCCGCGGGCGACGAAAGGAGCCACCCATGACTGCGGAGCAGCCGCAGCAGCCGCAGCAGCCGGAACACCCAACGACCTTCAGCGGCAGCGACCCGGACACGGTGGCCTCCGCAACGGTGTGCGATGCCACGCCGACCAAGTGCAAGGCGCGCACCCGGCTCTACCGGCACGGAAACCTGGAAATGTCCGGCTTCCCGGTGGCCGATATCAGCGACTACCTCGCCGACCCCTCGTCCGTGGTCTGGCTCGACCTGCACGACCCGGACCGTGACGATCTCAACGTGCTCAGCGACGAGTTCGGCCTGCACCCGCTAGCGGTAGAAGACGCGGTGGAGCCGCACGAGCGGCCCAAGCTGGACCGGTACCGCAGCCACCTGTTTCTCACCGCCTACGCGGTCCACCTGGACACCGAGACGGGGCAGCTGGCCACGAGCGAGCTGTCGGCCTTCATCACCAAACAGGCCCTGATCACCGTGCGCAAGGATGTCGGGCTGGACATCGGCTCCGTCCTGGAGTACTGGGACGCCAGCGCCGATCTGGCCAAGTTCGGGGTCGGATACCTGCTGTACGGGCTGCTCGACAACATCGTGGACGGTCACTTCGCGGCCGTGCAGAGCCTGGACGACGCGATCGAGAGCCTGGAAGACCAGCTCTTCGCGGACAAGCCCATGGACAAGATCGTCCAGCGGCGCAGCTTCGAGCTGCGCAAGAGCCTGGTCCTGCTGCGCCGCATCGTGCTGCCGATGCGAGAGGTGGTTAACACGCTCATGCGGCGTGACCTGCAGATCGTGGGCGAAGCGCTGCAACCCTACTACCAGGACGTCTATGATCACGTGCTGCGCGTCACCGAGTGGACCGAAAGCCTGCGCGACCTGGTCACGACGATCCTCGAGACGAACCTGACCATCCAGAGCAACCGGCTGAACACGATCACCAAGAAGGTCACCGGCTGGGCCGCGATCATCGCCGTTCCCACCTTGATCACCGGCTACTACGGCATGAACGTGCCTTACCCGGGTTTCAGCAACGAAGCGGGATTCATATCGTCGCTCGTGCTCATGGTCGGCATCGCTGCGACCCTGTACGTGATCTTCCGGCGCAAGGACTGGATCTAGGGCGGCGCTCCGCTTCGGCGGACCGGCTTCAGGACCGGAGCTTGGGCAGCACCTCGCTGCCGATCATCGCGATGGTGGCCAGCGGGTCGAGCGTGCAGACCTGGATGGAGACGATGTCCGCGCCGACGTCGTGAACCAGTGGCCGGTAGGCCTCCACCAGCCCGGCAGGCTCGTGGGGGAGGCATGCATAGCTGCCCAGTACCTCGGCCCGGTCCATCTCGTCCGCCTGGGACCGCAGCTCGGCCGGGTCAGCCACCTCCAGCCGGCCGGGGGCACGCAGCCCGCGCATCGGCGACAGTGCCTGCCAGTGCTCATCCTCGCTGCCCCCAAGCACGGTCCACCGGGTGGCGATCACGAGCTGGGAGCCGCCCCGTTCCACGGCCGCACGCCGGTACGGCTCGATGACGTTCGCCACCGTGTCCTCCGGCTTCTTCACGCTGGTGATCAGGCCGTCAGCGAAACGGCCCGCGAACGCGGCCGACTTCGGGCCGCCCGCCGCCATCAGCACCGGCACCTGGTGCACCGGAGGCGAGTAGAGACGCGCGGACTCCGTCCGGTAGAACGTGCCGTCGAAGGTCAGCTTCTCGCCGGCGAACATCCGGTGGATGATCTCCAGGGCCTCCCGCATGCGATCCTGCCGCTCGCGGTAGGGGGGAAAGTCGAAGCCCAGCGAGCGCTCGTTGATCGCCTCGCCGGTTCCGACCCCGAGCAGGAACCGGCCACCGGACAGCCGGTCCACGGTGGCGGCAGCCTGGGCGATCAGGCCCGGGTGGTAGTGAAACAGCGGGCAGGTGACGGAGGTCCCGAGCTGCACCCGCCGGGTCCGGGCCGCCACCGTGCCCAGCCAGGACCAGACGAAGCCCGCCGCGGAGGTGTCGTCCACCCAGGGATGGAAGTGGTCCGACCCGAGCACCACGTCGAACCCGGACTCCTCGGCCGCGACCGCCTGCTCGACCAGCTCTTCGGGCTGGTAGGACTCATGGCTGCACAGCCAGGCGAATTTCACGCGATCACCCGAATTCTCCGGCGACTTCGGACCCGTTCGGCTCCTTGGCCCGGATCGTATCAATGCCCTTGGCCGCCCCGGCCGGCCGATGCGCCCCGCGCGGACAGGGCCCCGCGAGTAGCATGACCGGGCAGATCGAAATCCCTGGCCAGCTGATCGGGGGGACCAGTGACGTTCAACGGATGGCCTGCCGAGGCGCTGGAGTTCTACGAGGGCCTGGCGGCCGACAACACCAAGTCCTACTGGACCGCGCACAAGGCCAGCTACGACCGGGACGTGCAGGCGCCGATGGCCGCGCTGCTCGCGGAGCTCGAACCCGAGTTCGGCGAGGGAAAGATCTTCCGTCCGTACCGCGATGTCCGGTTCAGCGCCGACAAGTCGCCGTACAAGACGGCCATCGGCGCCACGCTGGCCGGCGGCGGCTACATCCAGCTGTCCGCCACCGGGCTCGCGGCGGGCAGCGGGATGCACCAGATGGCCCCCGACCAGCTGGAGCGCTACCGCCGCGCGGTCGCAGACGATCTCACCGGCGAGGAACTGCGTAAGGTCATCGCCGGGATCAAACAGCACGACATCGTGGTCAGCGGCCACGAGAGCCTGAAAACCGCGCCGCGCGGCTACCCCAAGGACCATCCGCGCGCCGACCTGCTCAGGCACAAGGGCTTGATCGCGTGGCAGGAGTGGCCGGCCGCCGCCTGGCTGGGCACAGCGGCGGCCAAGGGCCGGGTGACCGGGTTCCTGCGCGCCACCCGCCCGCTGTGCGAGTGGCTGCACGCCCGCGTCGGCGACACCGAGCTGGCCAGGTCGGCACCGGCGGCCGGGGGCTGACAGCGGGGCGGCGGCTACAGGTCGTCGTCCGGGGGAGCGTTCGTGTCGCGGAGGGCGGCACGCAGCGCGGTCTCCGCGGCGTCGGCCGCGGTCCTGGCCGTCAGCGCGTTCGTGTGCGCTCGGTCGATGTGGCCCAGGGCAATGCAGTCGAACGCCACCTGGGCGTCGTGAATGGCCTGCTCGAGCTCGCGCGAGGCCTCTTCAAGGCTCATCGTGTGCCTCCTGGTGGTACCGGCCTCAGTGACCTACATCACCGCATGCCACGGCAGGATAGCGCCGGCCGCCGGAACGCGGGCCCGGGCGCGTGATTGCCGGGTGACGACGATCCGGCGGCCAGCCGGGCCGGGCCCGTCGGTAGGGTTGACCCGGTCGGCCGGACCCAGGCACACCGAGGCCAGACCCGGGCACACCGAGGCCGGACTCACGCGCATAGCCGGAGGGCAGCAAATGGAGCGGACGCCGGTCGGCGCCAGGCCGTTTCGCCGGGTGCTGGTGGCCAACCGGGGCGAGATCGCGGTCCGCGTGATCAGGGCCTGTCATCAGCTCGGCGCCGAGGCGGTGGCCGTCTACTCCGAGGCGGACGCGGATGCGGTGCACGTGCGCAAGGCCGACGACGCCCGCCTGATCGGGCCGCCGCAGGCCGCCCGGAGCTACCTGGACATCGACGCGCTGATCGCGGCCGCGAAGGACGCCGGAGCCGATGCCGTCCATCCCGGTTACGGGTTCCTCAGCGAGAACGCCGGATTCGCGCAGGCGGTGACCTCGGCCGGGCTTACGTTCGTCGGGCCGCCCGCCGCGGCCATCGCGGCGATGGGCGACAAGGCGCGGGCCCGGGCGCTGGCGGAGGAGGCGGGCGTCCCGCTCGTGCCGGGCAGCGGGCTGGTCGGCAGCGTGGACGAGGCGGCCGCGGCGGCCGGGCGGGTCGGCTACCCGGTGCTGGTCAAGGCGGCCGCGGGCGGCGGCGGGCGCGGCATCCGGCCGGCTGCCGACGAGGCCGCGCTGCGCTCGGTGCTGCCGGCGGCGCAGCGGGAGGCGGCCGCATCATTCGGCAGCGATGCCGTGTACGTGGAACGGAGCCTTTCCCCGGCCCGGCACATCGAGGTGCAGGTGCTCGCCGATCAGCTCGGCACGGTCGTGCACTGCTACGAGCGGGAGTGCTCGCTGCAGCGGCGGCGGCAGAAACTGTTCGAGGAGGCCCCCGCGCCCGGGCTGTCGGCCGATCTGCGCGACCAGATGACCACGGCGGCGGTGCGGCTGGCCCGCCGCGTCGGCTACGAGGGCGCGGGCACGGTGGAGTTCCTCGTGGCCTCCGGCGACTTCTACTTCATGGAGATGAACACCCGGATTCAGGTCGAGCACCCGATCACCGAACTGGTGACCGGCCTCGACCTGGTTGCCGAGCAGCTGCGGGTGGCGGCGGGGCAGCCGCTGTCGGTCCGGCAGGAGGACATCGGCGTGCGCGGTCATGCGGTGGAATGCCGCATCAACGCCGAAGACCCGGACAAGAAGTTCATGCCGCGACCGGGCATGGTGACGACGCTGGACCTGCCCGGCGGACCCGGCATCCGGATGGAGCACGCCCTGGCTCCCGGGACCACCGTCCCTCCGTTCTATGACTCGCTCGTGGCGAAGCTGTGCGCCTGGGGCCGTGACAGGCCGCAGGCGCTGGCCCGGGCCAGTCAGGCGCTCGCCGAGCTGAAGATCGGCGGGCTGGCCACCACGGCGCCGTTGCACCAGCGGCTGCTCGACGTGCCGGACGTGCGCTCCGGCCGCTACCACACGGCCTGGCTCGAAGACTTCCTCGGCTGATCGGCCGGCGTCGCGCACGTCCGGTTCTGGCACCAGGCGTGTGCGGCCGGTGACATCGTCCCTGGTGAGTGAACCGGAGCGCCTTACCGGCCGTGGGAATCTTGTTGGAATTGTCTTGATCCCGTACGCGGCCGACGGTCCGGCGGAGGCCGCCCCGGCCCGCGGGGCGGAGCCGGCCAGCGCAGGCCGGACACGCGTGTTCGGGGGACTGTGAGTGCGTTGATGGCGGAGTTGCCGGGGTGCCAGGCGGATCCTCAGCTTGACACAGCCTTGGGGATATTTTGCCAGTTTGGGCGCGAGCGGATGACTCGCGCGCGGCGGATCAAGGGAGCATGGCCGGTTCGCAGGCCTTCGTCGGTCGTGCGCATGAGCTGTCCGGCCTGCGGTCAGCGCTGGACGGGAACACTCGCCTGCTGCTGGTGGTGGGGGACGCGGGCGTGGGCAAGACCCGGTTCGTGGCCGAGGGCGTGGAGTCGGCCGACGGGCTGCTGACGGCCTGGGGTGGATGCGCTCGCGGTCGCCGGGTGCCCGCTGATCGAGGACCAGCTGTCCGGCGTGGCCGGGCTCGGCCTGGAGGCGGTGCGGGCGGGGCTGCAGGAGCTGGCCGCGGCCCGACTGCTCGCCGAGACCGAGCCCGACGGGCGGTACCGCGCCCGGCACGCGCTGCTGGCCGAAGCGGTGGCCGCCGGGCTGCTGCCCGGCGAACGGCTGGCGCTGCACGAGCGCACCGCGCATGCGCTGGAGGCCTCCGGCGAGGAGGGGCTGGCGGCCGAGGCGGCCGACCACTGGGCGGCGGCCGGGCGCGTCGCCGAGGAACTGCGCGCCCGGGTCACGGCCGGCGCGGCCGCCGAGCGCGTCTTCGGCTACGCCGAGGCGGCGGCGCACTGGCAGCGCGCCATCGAGCTGTGTCAGGCCGAGCCGACGGCCGGCGACGACGCCGGGATTTCCCTGCCCGGGCTGTACGTGCGCGCCATCGACGCGCGCTACGTCTCCGGCCGGGCGGAGGACGCCAGCGCCCTCGCCGAGGAGGCTTACCGCCGGTTCGCCGACCACCAGGATCCGGCCACCAACGCGATCATCCATGAGCGCGCCGCGCGGTTCCGCGGGCTGGCCGCCGCGTACCTCGGCGGGCAGCAGGCCCCCGGCCCCAGCATCGAGCTCATCACCGAGGCGCTGCGCCTGTTCGAGCAGGCGCCGCCGTCAGCCGAGCACGCCGAAGCCCTGTTCTACTACGGCACTTCCTGTTCGTCAGCCAGGGGCGGGTCGAGGACGGCATCAACACGGTCAACCGCGGGCTGGAAATCGCCGAGGCGGCCGGCGCGACCGCGCTGATCCCCCGGCTGCTGTCGATCTTCGCTTACCACCAGTTCCTGCGGGGGGAGATGGACGAGGGGTTCGCCGTCCTGCGCCGGTGCCGGGCGTTGACCGGGTCCGCCGGGGACAGCGAGGCCGGCATCCTGATCGATATCTACGAAAGCGACGCCCTGCTCAAGACGGCGAGGTTCGCCGACGCCGCCGGCGCGGCACGGCGCGGCCTGCAGGAAGCGCGCCAGGCCGGCCTGGAGGATTTCTGGAACACCGCGATCCTGACCGCCAATGCCGCCGAGGCTCTCGTGGCCCAGGGTCGCACGGCCGAGGCCGGGGAGCTGGTCGACCCGCTGACCGAGGAGACGCCCACCGCGGATCACTGGCTGGTGCACCTGTACCGCGTCGAGATCGATCTGCTGCGGGGCGACATCGAGGCCGCCGGGAGGCGGCAGCAGCAGATCCGCGATCTCATCGGCCACGTGGCGAACTTCGACCGGTCCCGGGAGGCCGCGCAGCGTACCGCCGACCTGGCGCTGTGGGCCAAGCGGCCGGACGAGGCGCTGGCGGTGGTGCAGCAGACGGCCGCGCAGATCGAGGGCTCACAGTGGGGGATCTTCTGCGGGCGCCCGCTGACCGCCGGGATGCGGGCCTGCGCCGACCTCGCCGAGCTGGCCCGGGCGCACCGCGACGAGTCCGCTGCCGAAGCGGCCGAGGCGGTCGGCGACGCGCTGGCCGCCGCGGCAGCCGAGATGACGATCAACCCGTTCGCCGACCACCGGTTCGTGGCCGCCGCCGCGGCCGAGCGGGCCACCTGGGACGCCGAGCGCGCCCGGCTAGCGGGATGCAGCGACCCCGTGGCCTGGAGCGCCGCGGTGAAGGCCTGGGCGGATCTGCGCTGGCCGCACCGGGCCGGCTACGCCGGCTGGCGACACGCCGAAGCGCTGCTGGACGAGGGCCGGACGCGCGAGGCGGCCGCCGCCCTACGGGCCGCCGCCGAGGCGGCCGAAGGTCACGCGCCGTTGCTGGCCGAGATCCGCAAGCTGGCTCGGCGTGCCCGGATCCCGCTCGGCGCCGTCTGTCGGCCGGCACCGGGCACGGCCCCGGCCGGGTACGGGCTGACCGACCGCGAGCTGGTCGTGCTCCGGCTGCTCGCGGCCGGGCTGACCAATGCCCAGATCGGCGCGGAGCTGTTCATCAGCCCCAAGACGGCCAGCGTGCACGTGACCGGCATCCTGCGCAAGCTGGGCGTGAGCGGCCGGGTGCAGGCCGCCGCCCTGGCCGAACGCGTCGGGCTTCTCAACGACGAGCAGCCCGAGGCGGGACAGCAGCAGATCTAAGGCCCCTGCGGCCGGTGCGCCCGCGCCGTGGTGACCTGTCCCAGCGCGTGTTCCGCGGGCGCCCCGGCTAGCAGCTCAGCCGGTGGTCGGCCAGCTGACGTTGCGCGCGCTACGTCAGCAACGGGATGATGTCGCGGCCGTAGGCGGCCAGGGTCTTGTCCGGCTCGTCGTGCATCAGGTAGACGGCGAACTGGTCCACGCCCAGCGACGCCAGCTCGCGCAGCCTGTCCACGTGCGCCGACTCGCTGCCGAGCAGGCAGAACCGGTCCACGATGCCGTCCGGCACGAAGTCCGTGGACGGGTTGTCGGCCCGGCCGTGGTGCGAGTAGTCGTAGCCCTTCCGGCCGGCGATGTAGTCGGTCAGCTCGTGCGGTACCGGGCCCGATGTGCCGTACCTGGCCACCAGGTCGGCGACGTGGTTGCCGACCATGCCGCCGAACCAGCGCAACTGGTCGCGCTGGTGCGGCAGGTCGCTCCCCACGTACGCCGGGGCCGCCACGCAGATCGTGATCGTCTCCGGATCGCGGCCGGCCTCGGCGGCGGCGGCCCGGACCGAGCCGATGGTCCAGCGGGCGATGTGCGGGTCGGCCGTTTGCAGGATGAAGCCGTCGGCCTGCTCGCCGACCAGCTTCAGCGCCTTCGGCCCGTAGCCGGCCATCCAGATTTCCAGCTTGCCGTCGCGCACCCACGGGATCTGGAGCGCGGCGCCGTTGTGGGTCACCTCACGCCCCTCGGCCAGTTCCTTGATCACCCGCATGGCATCGGACATCGTGGCCAGCGTCGTCGGCCGCCGGCCGATCACCCGCAGCGCCGAGTCGCCGCGCCCGATGCCGCACACGGTGCGATTGCCGAAGGTGTCGTTGAGCGTGGCGAACAGCGACGCGATCACCGACCAGTCCCGAGTGCCGGGATTGGTCACCATCGGCCCGACCATCATTGTGTTCGTCGCGGCCAGGATCAGCGAGTAGATGACGAACGGCTCCTGCCAGAGCATGTGCGAGTCGAACGTCCAGCCGTATCGAAACCCGCTGTCCTCGGCTACGCGCATCCGGTCCACCACGGCCTGGGCCGGCGGATCGGCCTGCAGGACGAGACCAAAGTCCATGTCACGGCCCCCCCTTAGCTGGTATTTCCTGCGTGACTGTAACGACGGCGGCTGATCGGGCTCACACCAGGTACTGGCTTAGCTCGCGCTCGAGGAACCGGCCGTGACCGGCGCTGCCGTGGTACTCGCCAGCGTCGACCACCACCCGGCCGCGGGACAGCGTGGTCTCCACCCGCCCGGTGATCTGCATACCTTCGTAGGCCGAGTAGTCCACGTTCATGTGGTGCGTGGCCACCGACAGGATCTGCTTGGCC
>Ga0126381_100011393_pt1 | contig 10045 bp, 9 predicted proteins | sample PanSoiMetPlot_28_FD_96465 | JGI IMG/M metagenome (GOLD analysis project Ga0126381, IMG submission 96465) | Tropical forest soil microbial communities from Panama - MetaG Plot_28 | ecosystem: Environmental > Terrestrial > Soil > Tropical forest > Bulk soil | place: Panama | collected 2016-02-17 | reverse complement strand
TCCGCGTAGATCTCGACCTGCGCCGGCATGTTCGATTTGGTGTTTTTCTCCTCGAACATCGAAATCGGGGCGAGCTGGGAATAGCGCAGATTTCGCTTGAGATAGGCGTCGCGGGCGCCTTCGGCGAGCGCGGCTTCGTCATCGCCCACGGCGAAGACCATGCGGCCTTTCTTGCCCATGATGATCGCGGTGCCAGTGTCCTGGCACATTGGCAGAACGCCACCAGCGGCGATGTTGGCGTTCTTGAGGAAATCATAGGCGACGAATTTGTCGTTATCGGAAGCCTCGGGGTCATCAAGAATCTTGCGCAGCTGCTTCAGGTGCGCCGGACGCAGCAGATGATTGATATCGGTGAACGCGGCCTCGCTGAGCGCGCGCAATGCCTCGCGTTCGATCAGAAGCATGTCCCTGCCCATGACCTTCTCGACCTTGACACCTCCCACCTCGAGCTTGCGATAGGGCGTCCTGTCGGAACCGAGCGGGAACAATGGCGTGTGGTGGTAGGGCGGCGTGGCTGGAGGCGTAACGGGGGCGTTCATGGCAAGGTCCTGTGATCCAACATCGGGTCGCTCGACGACGACTATTTCGGGGGAGTCGCCCGCATATTACCCCAGGGATCGAAACTTTGTTTGGCGTCTGGAATTCGTTTGATCGTCGATTTATAGGCCTCGTCGGTCTCTTTCATATCGATGAGTTTGTCCCGGGCCTTGGCCTTCTCTTTCTCGCTCGGCCCCGCCGGTGCCGACGCATGCTGCGCGCAAGCATTGGGAATTCTCACCAGCAGCACCGACGCGACCATCGGCATCAAGAACAGAAGACGGAGAGCGCGCCTCATTTCCAGGTTTCGTTGCATGGCTGCCACAAGCTCCACTTCATGCCGGACTTTGACCTTGCAAGTCGGGTTTACCCGCCTTGGAGGATCCTAAAACCACCGAGCTCGGGCAAGTGCCGAGTTCCGATGGTATCCATAACAAAGGGCCGCCCGAAAAGCTTGCGGCTGGCCGCGTGAATGCGCCTCACGGATTGCCAGGTCAACCCTAGCAATGACAGCGCGGCGATTTTGCGCCAAGCTTGTTCGCAACAAGCAACAAACGTGGGGAGAAAGCCCATGACGGTCAAATTCGCCTCGCCGCTCCTTAGCTGCTCCTTGCCTGCGCTCATCCTAATTGCACAAGCCGTCCCTGCGCAGGCGCAATACACTGCCAAGGACTGGCCCGAGGGTCCCATGAAGCAGCGCTTCACCGATACCTGTGGCGCCTGTCACGACATCAACCGTGTCCGGGTCGGCTACACGCCCCAAGGCTGGCTCACGGTCGTGCGCATGATGCAGAACATGGAGGCTCCGGTTCCGGCGAATGAATGGGCGCCGATGACCGAGTACCTCATGAAGAATTTTCCCGAACGGCAGCGGCCGTCGGCGGTGATCATATCCGGTCCCGTCAAGGCGCGCATCGATCTCTGGGATGTACCCACGCTGGGCTCGCGCCCGCACGATCCGCGCGCGGCAAAAGACGGCTCGATCTGGTGGACCGGCCAGCTCGCCAACAAACTCGGCCGAATCGATCCAAAGACCGGCGCGATCCGCGAATACACGTTGAAGTCGCCGCACACCGGCCCGCATGGACTCGCCGAGGACAAAGACGGCAATATCTGGTTTACCGGCAACAATCTCGGACTGATCGGCAAGCTCGATCCTAAGACCGGCGTCACCACCGAATATCCGCTGCCCGACAAATCGGCAAAGGACCCGCACACCATCAACATCGCGCCGGACGGAATGGTGTGGTTCACGGTACAGGGCGGCAACATGATCGGACGGCTCGATCCCACGAGCGGCGACATTAAGCTCGTCACCTCGCCGACCGATAAGTCGCGACCCTATGGGCTGATGATCAATTCAAAAGGCGTGCCCTATGTCGTCGAATTCGGCGCGCCGAAGATCGCCAGCATCGATCCGCAGACGATGGCGATCAAGGAATACAAGCTGCCGAACGATGGCGCGCGGCCGCGCCGCCTCGCCCTCTCCGACGACGACACCATCTGGTACACCGACTTTGCCCGGGGCATGCTTGGCCGCCTCGACCTCAAGACCGGCGATGTGAAGGAATGGCCATCGCCGAGCGGGCCCAAATCGGAGCCCTACGGCATCGTCTTCACCAAAGGCGCCCTTTGGTACAACGAGTCCGGCGCCAAGCCGAATACCATTGTGCGTTTCGATCCGGGATCAGAAAAATTCCAGAGCTGGGCGATTCCAGGCGGTGGCGACATTGTGCGCAACATGGATGTGACACCGGGCGGCAATCCGGTCACCGCGAACAGCCTTGCCAATCAGGTCGGGTTAGTAACGATCGAGGACGACAAGTAAGCCGGCACCAATTCATTGTGTCCGAACGGTCGCGGACCTGCGCAGATAGTGTCCGCGCGCCGGTCCGACAACGTTTCCATTGTCGTAGATAAGATCGCCTCGCAAAAAAGTGCTTTTCACCCTGCCGCTGAGTTCGATGCCTTCGAAGGGTGAATAGCCTTGCTCGGATTGAGATTCTGCGGCGCGCACCACGAAACTTTCATGCGGATCGACGATCGCGATATCGGCGTCATAGCCCGGAGCGATATCACCCTTGCTTGACAGCCCGAAACGTTGCGCCGGCTTCCAGCTTAAAAGCTCGGCCATGTGATTGTACGACAGCCCGCGCTTGCTACCTTCGCTGAGAACACCAGAAAGCAGATATTCGGTACCGCCAAATCCCGATTTGGCCAGCCAGATATTGGTCGGGTCGTCTTTGGACCACTTCTGCTCAGCTGAGCAGCAAGCATGATCACTGACGATCCAATCGATCTTGCGGTCAAGTACAGCCTGCCACAGCGCTTCGACGTCCTCGCGCGGGCGGATCGGCGGATTGACCTTGGCGTGCACCGCGCATTCGCAATCGGTGTCGAGCAGAAGATGGCCGACGGTCACCTCACGACGGAAAGCAATATGCGGAAAGACCTGCTGCATGGTCCAAGCAGCATCCACGGCCTTGCGTGAGCTCAAGTGCAGCAGATTGATGTTCAGACAATTGGTTTCGTTCGCCAGATAGGACGCGATCCAGATGGCGAGACCCTCGGAATGCGGCGGACGGGCCGCGCTGTAGGCATGCAGGCCGGTCAGCTTGCCCTCGCGTTCCACGATCTTGGTATATGCGTTAAGGATCTCCGCGAGCTCGCAATGCAGACTAACGCTGATGTGGTTGGCGAGAGCGGGAAATTTATCCATCAAACGTTGTGCCGAACGCATGATGAACTCAAAATGCGCAATGTCATAGCGCTCGTCAGGCCCGATCATCAAAAAATCATTTTGCTGAGATGATCGCCCGTGCAGCCCGTACCCTCCATAGAACATGAAGATCTTGAACGAGGTCACTCCATGGTCCGTAACAAGATGCTCCATTTCGTCGATATGCCCCGCTTCGATCGGCGCAATATGGAAGCCATAATCGACCCAGAACCGTCCCTCCGACTGCTTGAACACCTCGGGCATGAATTCGCGGTAAGGCCCGCCACGATTAAGGTAGTAGTGCCCCGTGCGCAGGTAATTCAGGCTTGAGGTAACGCCGCCCATTGCCGCGGCCTTGCTTTCCGAAACCGCGTCTTGGGCGAGCGGCGCATAGATACCGATATGCATGTGGGCGTCGACACAGCCCGGGAACGCGAGGCGATTCTTGGCATCGAAGACCTGCCTGGCCTGCTCAGTCTGGATGTCCGGACCGAGCCGGGCAACCTTTCCGTCCTTGATCGCAATATCGAGACAATCGACCGATGTCTTGTTCGGCCGAACCACGCGGGCATTCTTGATGACAGTATCGAAAACTTTGTGCATGCGAGACTTTTCCCTGATCTACTCGCGGTCGCTAATTCGGCGAGGCACCCGATGATCTGATGAGCGGCGCCCAACGCTCGATGTCTTCGCGCACAAAAGCCGCAAATTCCTTTGGAGTATTGCCCACGCTTGTGGCGCCTTCATTTTTCAGCTGGTCCCGTAGCTTTGGGTCTGCGAGGACCCCAACGATGATCGTGTTGAGTTTTTTGGTGATCGCATCTGGGAGGTTGGCCGGCGCGAACACGCCGAACCAAGCGCTCGACTCAAATCCTGGAACAGTCTCTCCGATCGTCGGCAGATCTGGAAAGAATGCCTGCCTTTGCACGCTTGTCACGCCATAGGCGCGGAGTTTGCCAGCGCGGACCTGTTCGGCCCCGGTCACCAGGCTGATGAACATCAGATCGATCTGCCCACCCAGGAGGTCGGTGAGCGCCGGGGCGGTCCCTTTGTAGGGCACATTGAGCAGATCGACGCCGGTCATCTGCTTGAATTTCTCGCCGGCGAGATGGAGTGAAGAGCCGATGCCGCCGATGCCGATCGTCAGCGTGTGCGGTTTGGCCCGAGCCAATTCGATCAACGCCTTGAGGTCCGCTGCGGGCAGATCGGCGCGTCCCACCAACAGACTCGTTACCCTTGCCACCATGGTGATCGGCGTGAAATCGGCGACAGGATCGTAAGGCAAGGTTGGATAAAGCGTCGCGTTGATCGTGTGGCTGCTAAAGCTCACCAGCAGCGTGTAGCCGTCGGACGACGACTTGGCGACCGCAGCCGCAGCCAGATTGCCCCCGGCCCCCGGTCGGTTTTCAACCAGCACAGGCTGCTTCAGGGCGGCTGCCATCGGTTCAGCAATGGCGCGCGCGATCGTATCGGTGGTGCCACCAGCCGGAGCGCCGACCAACAGTCTGATCGGTCGCGTCGGATAGTCTTCGGCATGCAGCGTATACGCCATCGATAAAGAAAGAATGGCGATCGCGAGAAAGAAATTAAAAGCACGCCTCACGTGCCGCGGCCTTTCTTGTTATTCGGCGCCCCCGCTTCATAGTCTTTTCCAAGCGCGATCATTTCCGGTGTGCCGATTACGTCATTGAGTGCGGCGAAGTCATACATGCGGTCAAGGAACGGTCCGGAGGTGCCATGAGCAGCGAGCGAGGCGTAAAATTCGCTCGCCGTGCGGGCCAGTGCGCGGACGATGGCACCAGGAAAGATGACAAGCGAAAATCCAATCGCTTCGAGATCCGCCGCAGCGAGTGGTGGAGTCTTGCCCCCCTCGACCATGTTAGCCATCAGAGGCACGTCACTGAGCGCGGCCGGAAGGCGTTGAAGCTCGGCGCGTGTCTTTGGTGCCTCGACAAACAAAATATCGGCGCCCGCGTCGCGGTAGCTGACGGCACGCCCGATGGCGCGCTCGAAGCCTTCTACGGCGATAGCGTCGGTTCTGGCGATCACCAAAGTGTCCCGCGAGTGCCGCGCGTCGAGCGCAGCTTTTATCTTGCCGACCATTTCCCCGGCCGGGATCAGCGCCTTGTTGTCGAGATGCCCGCACCGCTTGGGAAATGCCTGATCCTCGAGCTGGATCGCGTTTGCTCCTGCGCGCTCGAACAAGCGGATCGTCCGGCTGACATTGAGCGCATTGCCATACCCGGTGTCGGCATCGACCACGAGATTGGCGCCAACGCGGTCGCGGATCACGGCGATCGTGTCGGCCACCTCGCTCATGGCGACGAGACCAATATCGGGCCGCCCGAGCCGCGTATAAGCAATGGCAGCTCCCGAGACATAGAGCGTGGAAAAGCCGGCCTGCTCGGCGAGATGCGCGGTGAGCGCATCGTAGACACCTGGCGCGACCACGATAGGCTTGCGCGTGAGCCGCGTGCGAAGGTTTACCGCATCAGTCATGGTCAAAGGCCGAGATAAGCACGTTTAAGATTAGGATCGTTGCGAAGTTGGTCTGACGCCCCATTCATCACCACGTTGCCATTTTCGAGAATATAGGCCCGATGGGCCACTTCAAGGCTCTGCACCACGTTCTGCTCGACCAGTAGAAGGGCTATGCCTTGCTTGTTGATGCGCTCAATCAGGGCGAACAGCTCTTCGACGAGAAGCGGTGAAAGACCGAGGGAAGGCTCGTCGAGAATAAGCAGAACGGGTTCGGCCATGAGGCCACGCCCGATCGCCAGCATTTGCTGCTCGCCGCCCGAGAGGCTGCCGGCCCGCTGCGCTTGCCGCTCGGCGAGACGTGGGAAGATGCCGAAGACTCGTTCACGATTTTGCCGTCGCTGATTGCGCGCGCGCCGATAAGCCCCAAGATCGAGATTGTCCCTCACGCTCAGATTGGGAAAAACGCGGCGGCCTTCCGGCACGTGAATTAGTCCACGCGAGACGATGCTTGCCGGCTTCTCCCGCTCGATCATTTGTCCGGCGAAGCAGATCGAACCTTTCCTGGCGCGAAGCACGCCGGAGATCACGCGGTTGAGAGTCGATTTGCCTGCGCCATTGGAACCGAGGACCGCAACGATTTCGCTCACACCCACAACCAAGTCGACGCCACGCAACACCTCGGTCTCTCCGTACCCCGCGTGAAGGTCACCAATGGCAAGCAAAGGACTAGCGTCCATGCGAAGCCTCCAGTTTTGCTGCGGCGCCACGGCCGAGATAGGCTTCAACGACAACCGGGTCTGCAACGACCTGCGCCGGTGGGCCCTCAGCAATAATGTGGCCTTCGGCCAGCACGAACACTTGCTCGGCCAGGCTCATTACCGCCTGCATGACATGCTCGATCATGAGAATGGTGATGCCGCGCCTGCACAAATCACGGATGATCGGAACAATGTCCCTGACTTCGGAAGGGTTGAGCCCTGCGAGGACCTCGTCCAAGAGCAGCACCTTTGGCTTGGTTGCAAGCGCACGCGCGAGTTCGAGTCGCTTGCGCCCGGCAACCGTCAGCGTGTCAGCCGGCCGATCGAGGAGATCGCCTAGCCCGACCTCGTGGCCAACCTCATTTGCGACACCGAATGCCGCGTCGCGTGCGCGATGGTGAAGATGAGCGCCGACCAAGATATTCTCGCGTACCGACAAGCCGACGAACGGCTGCACGATCTGGAACGTCCGCGCAATGCCCCGTCGAGCGAGGCGATACGGTGGCTCACCCGTAACGTCCTCCCCGGCATAACGGACCGTGCCCCCACTTGCCTTGATAAAGCCGGAGATAACGGAAAACAGCGTGGTTTTTCCGGCACCATTGGGACCGATGAGTGCGGTAATACGCCCTTCGAGAGCGGTCAGGGATGCGGCGTTGACGGCGAGCAGCCCGCCGAAGCGACAGGTGACGCGGTCAACTGCGAGCAAAGGCTCAGCCATGGCGCACCTCTGCGGTGGGAGAGGCAGCTTGCCCCGTACGGCGCATGACTAGCTTACGCGCACGCGTGAGCCCGCCCATCAGCCCGCGCGGTGCAAACCAGATGACTAGCACGAGCACCGCGCCATAAATAATGAGGTCGAGACCAGGAGCATCGCCGGCCAAAAGCTTTGCAGCCTCACCCAACGATTTGACCACCAGCGCACCGAGCAACGGACCAAACACGGTGCCCACGCCGCCGATGATTGGCGTCAAAAGCGCCTGGATCGAAATCCAGGTGCCAAAGGCGATCCCGGAGTCCACGAACAAAAAATATTGCGCGTAGAAGCATCCGGCAGCGGCCGTGATGGCCGCCGACATAATCATCGCTGTCAATTTGACATTGTTTGCGTCAACACCGAGGGCCTTCGCCGCATCTTCATTCTCGCGTACCGCAATCAGCCACACGCCAAACCGTGAGCGCTCAATCAATTGCGCTGTCACGAGGGAGACCCCAACGAGCGCCAGGATGATCCAGTAGTATGCAGCGCGGCTTTGAAACTGGAGCGTCCGGACGCCCAGATCGAGCTTGATCAATGTACCGACGCCAGCGCCAGTGATAACGGCGACGCTCGCAATGATGCGCAGCACTTCAGCGAAAGCGAGGGTGACCAACGCGAAATACGAGCCGCGCAGGCCGGAGCGGAAGGTGATCGCGCCGAGCACGGCGCCAAGTGCAGCCCCAGCCGCAATGCCGGCCGCAAAGCCGACCCACGCGTTGATGCCGTACCGCGCTTGCAGGATCGCGGTGACGTAGGCGCCGGTGCCGAAAAAGGCCGCGTGGCCGAAAGAATATTGACCGCCATATCCGCCAAGAATGTTCCATCCTTGTCCAGCCAGCGCGATCATCAGCGCAACCACGAGGAAATTGAGCGTGACATTGGAATGCACGAGCAGTGGTACCGCGGAGAGGACAGTCAGCACGATTACGGTCGGGACCAGTGCTTTCAAGCGCGCGCTCCAAACAAGCCGCTCGGCCGCACCAACAGCACGACGATAAAAATAAGAAAAATGCCGATCTGACCGAGCGATTCACCGAGGAAAAGGCCAGACAGGCTTTCCGCTACCCCGATGAGCAGCGCACCAATCAGCGCGCCGGGTACCGAACCCATGCCGCCGAGTACGACGATGGTGAAGGCGACCAGGACGAAAGCGTCGCCCACACTTGGATTGACGTAGTAACTCGGAAGCAACAGGCAGGCAGCGATTGCGACGCAGGCGGTGCCGAGACCAAAAGTGAGCGCATAGACATGGGCGACGTCAATGCCGGCAAGTTCGGCACCGAGTTTTTCCTTCGCGACGGCACGGATTGCCCGGCCGGTATCGGTGAAAGTCATGATGAGCCAGAGCACGATCGCGACTGCAAATGCGCCGACAAAGCCGACCACGCGCGGAACGGCCAGGAACGTGCTCCCGATGTCAATGGTCTGGAACGCATAAGCGACATCGATGGTCCGTGTGTCGGCGCGGAATGCGTAGAGCAGCGCGTTTTCGATGATGACGGCGATGCCAAGCGTCGCCAACAGCATGTTGCGGTCATCACCATGTGAGGCAGGTCCGATGATGAAGCGTTGCAAGGCGTAGCCCAGCGCGAAAAATATGGGCGCAAGCAGGAAGACGGCGAGGTAAGGATCAAGGCCCAGAAGACGAAAGGCAAAAAATGCGGCGAACAGGGCCGCACTCAATAACGCGCCATGCGCAAAATTAATGATATGGAGCACGCCGTAGATCAACGTCAGCCCAAGGGCGACGAGCGCATAGATCGCGCCGATCAACAAACCGTTGAGGATCGCAGGAATGAGGATGGCGGGCGACAGCACGGACGCGATACTTTGAAAGTCTCGGTTGCAGGCGACGTCTTCAATGCACGACCCGCAACTCTATGACGCTTACACCGGTCTCGGGAATACCGGCTTTCCATTTGCGAAGGCAGTCGGCAAGACCACCTTGATGTCATTGTCGAGCACCTGCGTGTTGACGGGTGCGGCACCTTCGTTCTGACCATTGACGAACTTGGTTGGACCGTAAGGCATCAGGTGTCCGTCGAAAGTCGAACTCGCCAGCGCAGCGGTCAGCTTGGCGCGGTCGGCAGAGCCTGCACGCTGGAGCGCATCAGCAATGAGATTGACGCAGCTGTAGTTCATATAGACTTCGTAGGTGAAGAACTGGTCTTTGCCCTCGACCTTCTTTTTCAGCGCCTGCGCCCTCTCGTTGCGCGGATCGAACCAGTGATTGCAATCCATGATGTATTTGGCGGCGTCGGGGAATTCCTTGACAAACTTGTAGGACGAGGCAGCGCCGCCAAGCACCGAATAGATGCCTTTCGGTCTGACCTGTTGCTGCTGCATCGTGCGGGCAAGCAGGACGTACTCATTGTAGTAGTTGGCCGGGATGACGATATCGGGGTTCTGAGCCTTGATCTTGAGGACGACGTTGTTGAAGTCTCGGGTCGGCGTCGGATGCGGAATCGTCTCAAGGATCTCAAAGCCCTGCTGCGGGAGCTGCGCGTTGAGCAGTTTGGCGAGGCCGGAGCCAAACAATGAGTCCTCGTGCACGATCATCACCGTCCTGGCGGGCTTGCCTGCCTGGTCGTTGATGGCGGCAAGATTGGCCAGAGCGGTTTTGGATATGACGCCGAAGCCGGGGCCAAACCGGAAGGTGTTTTTCAGGCCGCGGGTGACGATCCCGTCGGCGACGCCGACGTCGACCACATAAGGCAACTCATAGCGCGCCGCCGCCTGCGTCGTCGCGAGGCAGATGTTGCTGGCGTAGCCGCCGACAATGCAGGCGAC
>Ga0126381_100011392_pt1 | contig 10046 bp, 9 predicted proteins | sample PanSoiMetPlot_28_FD_96465 | JGI IMG/M metagenome (GOLD analysis project Ga0126381, IMG submission 96465) | Tropical forest soil microbial communities from Panama - MetaG Plot_28 | ecosystem: Environmental > Terrestrial > Soil > Tropical forest > Bulk soil | place: Panama | collected 2016-02-17 | reverse complement strand
CGGCCGACGTTTCGACCTCGCCCCCGCATCGTGCGCCGAGACGCTTCCGATAAAGCCTAGCGACAATCCGGAAACAATGCACTTGCGCGTTTGATTCTTCTCACCGGTCGAGAAGAAGTGGCCATCTCGGACAGTGGCTCTGGTCCAACGCTCAATCTCCGACGCTTTTGACGAGCAAGGCCCCATTGAGTTCTTCATTCATGACATAGCGTAAGCCGTGAACCCCGATGTGATAGCGTCAAGTACTCAAGTACTCATGGACTACAGGTACACCATCGTCGCCGCATTTGCCCTCGCTTACCCTGCTTTGGCCGAGACCCGCTGCGAAACCCGTACGCACGGTGGTGTGGCAGCGGTCGGCGGGTGACTGCCGCCCCTATGCCGATCAAACGACGTTCGAGGAGATTACCTCGCCGAGTGGGCTGATACGAGCGATGTAACTTGGAAATATCAGATTGGAGAAGCGAGGCCCGCCTACCCGTGGTCTCAGAGGCCACTCGGAAGGCGTGCCAAAATGCACTGGCGAGGTTTTTGCCACGCCTACGAGTAAGCAAGCGCCCACACGCTCTCCGAATACTTGCTACGCTCACGCAATCGTTTTGCGATCTGCCGCCAGCTCTGCCCTTGAGCGCGCAATTCAATCGCTTCATCCCGACGGAACACGGTGTGCGGACGTCCGAATGATCGACCACTCCGCGTACCGTGAGCCCTTGCCCGATTTACCCCGCGCGGACGCGCTGTCGTACTCCTCTACGAGATCCCATGAGCGAGCCTTGCAGAGAGATCTCGAAGTTGCTGAAGTTCGTTCTCAGTTTCTTGACCCTTGTCCTTTGTGGAAACGCAGGTGTAGATCGCGGCCCTCATAATGCACCGCCGATCTGTATGGAAGGGCTAGGGCTAACTATCGCACCAGGCAAGATTCCGGGTGGAGAAATTTCGATAAAGTTCGAAATGCGCCCAGACTGGGGAGCCAGCTGTTTTGGTTTGAGAAGTCTCCGTCCGGAGACGACCTCTAACCGTCATCGCGGAGCGCTGTTGGGCGACGCAATGTGATTCTGTGGGCCCGTGCATGTCAAAGCGATCTTAAGAATTCGAGAATCGCCTCCTGGTCCTGGCCTGCAAGCTTTCGAAAAGCGCGTGTTGCCTGTTCTGCCTCTCCCGCATGCCGCAAAATAGCATCGCTAAGCGTCATCGATGCACCGTCATGCATTAATCGAGTGCGCACGCGCACGCCCCACAGTGGCGCGGTTCGAATCCGATTGCGTGTCTTCTCAAAGTTCTGGGGTGTACATACGCTCGGCATTTGACGAACTGCGCGCCCGTAGTGTTCTACAGTGGGAACCACAATCCCGTCCCCTGTTCCAACATCGTGCATCAAAAAGTCGCCGTAAGGATGAAAAGTCTTGTTTCCAAGTGCGGCTGGTACCGCAAACGCGCCGCCATTTATCTTTGTACCGGGGGCTGCTGTCACCAGGGATCTTACGTGGCAGATTGCGCAACCGATTTTGTCGAACAAGTCGGAGCCTTTCCTCGCGGCTGGAGCATTGGCTAAGCTTTGGTCTCGAGAAGGCGCCTTCAACGACCGGACGAAACGAGCAAAGTGATCGACATCTGCGAGTCCGTCTGGCCCCGGCTTGTCGTTCGGCTCTGAAACCGTGTTGCAAAGTTTCGTCACCTCGTCGGGGAACAACTGCGTGGTAATACCCATCTCATTTAGGTACGCGTCACCGGAGAACGACAAAAGACTAGCGTGTTGGTTTTTCCAGCCGAACCGCCCTACACCCGCTTGCCCGGGGGACTCTATGATTGGCACGTAGATCACTACGCCACAAATCTTGCTATGGCCGCCTTTGCATTGGTTGCGGGCCAAGTCCATTAACGTCTGATCCGGCAGCGCCTCGACAAATCCGTCACCCATGAGACTTAGCGAAATCCGTGTCGTGCGTACTATCTCGCTGTTGGGCACTCGTTCCTGAATCTCGATGTCCGGAAAAGCGGCACTCGGGCAAATAGCCCTATCGTTCACAAGCGTACGCCCTGAGATGATCTCGGCGCCGTGAGCAATTGGAATTTCAGGAATCAAAAACTCGTGATTCAGACCAAGATGCCCGACTCGCAATTCCGTGATCTGGCTGCCACCACCCGAACTCGGATTCTGATGGCATTCTCGGCAGGATTGCGCGTTATACAGGGGCCCGAGCCCGTCCGCCACGCCCTCCATCTCGTCGAACTTCGTTTGATCGGCCTGGTGCGTCGGGTCATCGACGACACCGTTGCTCTTGTTATCAAAGCCTGCGGGTGCTTCCGAAACCTGGACAGTCACTATATTCTTTTTGGCAGGACGCTTACTCTGCCCCGAAACCAGTGACCATCCTGGCATCAGCATCAGTGCGGACGAAAGCATGATTGCTCTTAACGTCATGCTAGCCTCGTGATCTCCTCTCGATATTAGCGCCTATTCGAGATTCGGTCTACGTAGCGGGTGGCGCGCAGGGTGCGAAAATCTAACATTCGCTGCCTTACTAAGCGTTGCGGCTTTCGCTCGCTGCAGTCCACCTACGGCGCCGAGGTGCTCCTCGATCTGTCTTGAAATTCGCCGGATGGCCCTGGCTGTTCTACATCAATCTGCCAGTTGGAGGCTTTCGCCGTGATCCTCGCCGTTTTACTACTTCCTAGGGATGCCGCTCTGCGGCGAAGGAGTCTCTTGGATCAGGTTTTCGGCGCAGCGGCCGCTCGTATAGGCGCTGCGGATTTGCTCAAATGTTATCTGTTCAAACCGGCCCGTGAACATGCTCAGCCGACAAAACTTCACCGAGATTTCGCCGGAGAGGTGATGCGCCGCGCCGAAAACTTCCACGCACACTCTTTCGATTCCGGTAGGCGTGGCATACTGGTCGAAATAGCGCAGGAGGTTCTCAACTTCAAACCAGATTACAGTGCCCCGCGCTTTCATCCGCCGCATTATAACTTGCCTAGGGAGTGCCCCGCCCGAAAAACGAAATGGCTGGTCATTATAGTACACGGGCGACAAAAGGCTCTGCCGCGAGATAATTTATGGCTGGCGAAGTTTCCGAGACTCGTCGTTGCAACTCCCCAGAAACTTGCGTAGTACTCAATTGCGAGTGCCGTACGATGATTGGGGGATAAGACATCAGGTTGATAATTGGGGTAGCATGGCCAAAATGGCGGCGCTGTCGGCTCCGTTTTTGCTGGCCGGTAGGTACGCACCTGCTCGTCGAAGACTTCAATGCGCCGGTACATCCAACAGTACGGCAAAGAGCGGACCGGCACGAGCTATCTGAAGGCACTGCTGGGCCGCAATTTTACAGATTTCGTTCTCTTCGATAACCGGCTCGGTTCGAAGTACGAGCCCTATCTGACCGTAGAGCAGTGGATGAGCGAAAGGGGAGTAGTAGTTCGACCGGCGTTCGAATCGTTGCTCCAGGAGGATAAGTACTGGCGAGCGCCCAATGTCCCGACTTCCGATCCCTTCGAATGGGTGCATCAGCCAGTTAGCTACGAAGAGCTATTGGCCCTGCGGGATGGAAGGGAGATGCTTCACTACGTCATCAACATCAAGGATCCGTACGCCTTTGCAGTGAGTGCAAACCGATGGTACCGGAGCGGGTTGAGGATGTTTCACCAGCCTCCGTCGATCGAGCGCCTCGATCTCGGTCTGGTGATGAATCAGTGCGAGTCGTTCAATTGTGCCTACCGCAGCTACTGGCCGCTGATCGAGGACGGAAGGGCAGTCCTGGCGCGCTCTGAGGACCTGCTGGTCGACTGCTGCCCGACCCTGCGGGAAATACAGGCCCGATTCCACTTGGGAACCCGGGATCAGAGTTACGTGATATTTCCGAAATATTCGCACTTAGCATCGGGATCTCGCAGTCGCCCTTCTATAAGTCGTTCTATGTTACACGTGAGTACATGAAGGCTTTGCCGCGGGCGGCGCACCAAGTAATCCGCAATACAATTGATTGGAATTTGATGAACAACTATCGGTATTTACTGGGGTAGGATTGTTATTTACCGGGGTCGAAAATAGTAGTCGCGATCCGGAAGAGAGAAGATTGATGAGCCTGTGCGTCCTGCAGCATCACGCTCCACGATTCTCGCTATCACGCGAGTCGGGTTTTTCGGGTCCTGGCCTGAAGTCGCTCGGAACGGACCGACGACCGCTCTGTTTACGGCGCCGAGGGGTCTCTCCAGGCGCTTCAAGAAGGCCAATACCGCGTTCGGGTCGGCGCGTGAACGGATTGCAGCAATGCCAGCAAAGTCCGGCTGTAGAGGCGCATGTCCGCTGCCATCAATCCCGGCAGTATTCATACACGAGAAGTAGAAATCGCCCATCCGCCGCGCATTGGGTTCCACTAACGGATTCGATGTAGTCACCAAGGCTTCTAGAATGGTGTGTATACGCTCAGCTTTTGACGCGCGTGCAAGCTGGTCATTCAGCTCCAGCGATTCAGCACGGAAACCCGGACTGGCAGAAGGGCCTTTTGGCACTGGCTCCGACCTTCCCAATAGTCTAGTGCCAACCAACCAAATCAACCGGAGCCACGGCAAAGGTAGGTTCCGCAATATCGCACTCTTACAGATGCTTGCCGCCGACAAAATGCCAATGTCAGCAACGGCCGTTACAGAGCCGACCTGGGATATTAGCGGATGTCTAGCTCCGACATCTCGTTCCATCCATGCATTGGATCACGTCTATGTTCGTGCCTTCAGACGCCAGATTCGCTCCACCACAATGCTTCGTTGTCGCGGGACCAAAGCATATCACAGGGAGCCGATTCGCACTTGAATTTCGTCGACTTTATCGAAAGATAGGCTGCAGCACTCAGGAACCGGATTCAGGCAGCACTAATCAATAGATCACGACATGGTCCGCAGTCTCTTCCAGCCGGACAAGCGATGGTAAGCAGTGTCTTAACCGTTTGCGTCAGCTCTGGGCCAAGCGCAGATCGAAACTTGCAACACATGTCACGCGTCCGCCACGCGCTCCCAAACAATCTTGGCCGTGAGGCTTGGAGGCACGCTCAAGACCAGATTCTTGCCACTAAACTCATAATGACGTTCGAAATCGCTGCCCGCCATGTTCGCTGCGGACCCGCCCTCGAGGTGATGGATTACGATACTGCGATCCTCGTGAACGTCGTATGTTCCCATGTACGCTACGAACCCTCCCGCCGTCCCACCCTGAGCGGCCCGCAGCGCGGCCCTCAGTTCATCGATGTTGGCCGTTTGGATATCGAGCCGCGGCAACGGCTTTCGATCGCGCCTCATCAATTGCACCGACATGTGCCCGCTCTTGTGATAAGTGATTCTGCCGGTTGGATCGCTCCCGAGAGGTTCAACGACGGTACCGTCCGGATTCATGTTTTTCCAGCTCACGAGTTTGTAGATGCCTGGAAAACGGTCACGATCGGTCGCTGCGGTGAGGCACCGCCCCGCTGCCAATCCCAGAAGACCGATCGCTTGACGCCGGTCCATAGTATTTCCTCCTCTCGTTTTAGATTTGGGTGTAGCGACGAGTTTTATGAAACGTCGCTAGCTGACCCCTTGCACACGATTCGAGGTTTCAGTAGTATCGGTCGCGTGTGCGCCAGACAAATTGCACCGAACAAAGGAGCTTTGGTATGAACCTCCGATCCTTAGTAGTATTAGCGCCGCTAACGATACTAATCGTTGCGCCAACTCTTGGGCAAGTCAAGTCGGCCTCGGGTGTGGCCATGGCGACGGAGAAATCCAAGGCGTCGAATCCTCCGCGCGCCGTCGACGGCCATCCTGATATCCAAGGCGTTTGGAGTTTTGCAAATCTGACGCCGCTGGAACGACCGGCCGAGTTCGCTGGCAAGGCAGTGTTGACCGAAGAAGAAGCGGCCGCGTATGCCAAGCGCCTTCGAGAAGGCAGGAATATGGATCGTCGTGATGGCGGTGGGGACGCGGATGTGGCCCGTGCTTATAACGATCTGTTCTGGGACTTTGGAAACCGCGCCAGCAACCAGACCTCGTTGATTATCGACCCACCCGATGGAAGACTTCCGCCGCTAACGGAATTGGGCCAGAAAAGACGGGAGGCCCGCCAGGCGGCCCAGAGCCGTCCAGCGCGAGGGCCCGAGGATCGGAATTTGGGTGAGCGCTGCATTCTGGGATTCAATTCCGGTCCACCGATGCTTCCGAGTGCCTATAACAACAACGTTCAGATTTTCGAGACACGCAAAGCAGTTTTAATAATGAACGAGATGGTCCATGAAACACGCGTAATTTGGCTTGATGGCCGGCCACATAGCACCGTTCGCCAATGGATGGGTGACTCCCGCGGGCACTGGGAAAGCAACACGCTCGTTGTTGACACGATCAATTTCAGGAACGAGGGGACTACTTTCAGAATCCCGGTAGATGAGAACTTCCATCTCGTCGAACGCTTTACACGTCGCGATGCGAACACGCTTATTTATGAGTTCACGGTCGACGATCCGACGATAGAGACACATCCTTGGACAGCGTCAGTGCCAATGACCAGGAGCGATGAGCCGATATACGAATATGCTTGCCATGAAGGCAATTACGGCATGTTCGGTATCCTGAACGGCGCGCGCGCTGAAGACAAAGCCGTCGAAGAAACTGCAAAAAGCAACTCACAGTGACTCGGCGGTCCGGACACGGCTAAGCTTGCGGTTGGCGTTCATGGAAGCGCCAGCGAGACGAGTTCCGGTAGCTCGCCTCCTCTTCCGCCTACAGTCAAAGCGATATATTGCTTATCTCCGAGTTTATAAGTCATCGGAGTACCGAGCGCAATTCCCGGAAGGTCCGTGGATGCTAATTCCTTGCCCGTGGACTTGTCGTAGGCCACCAGTCGAGGACCATCGTTGGAGCCGCCTGCGGACAGTGCATAGATCAAAAGTGTCTTAGTCAGCAGCGGCCCTGGTGTCAACCCGTCGCCGCCCAACGGAGGAAGGTTGAGCGGCTTCAGCAGTGGATTGTTCCTGAGTCGGTTGCCGTTGCCCGTCGGAATCATCCACACGTGTTCCCCTTTATTCATGTCGATCGCGGTCATTCGCGTATAGGGTGGCTTAAAAAGTTGCAGCCCCTGCTTCATGCGCGGCGGACCCGCGCGCGCTTCCATGTATCTCAGATTGGCGTGCAGTGATGGATCAGGCAACTCTAGCGCATTCAGGGACCATGCATTCCGCGAGGGCACGTATAAGATGCCGGTCTCGGGATCTACTGCGGCCCCACCCCAGTTCCCGCCGCCACCGGTGCTGGGACGCTGGATGGTTCCCGCAAGCGATGGCGGCGTGTACAGCGGCCCCAGCTTGAATCCTTTCACCGTCTCCACGGCCATCGCGCGAATCTCGGGAGTGAAGTCCACCAAGTCGTTCTCGAGCGCCCCCTGATATTCGAACGGCGCTGGCCTGGTGGGAAACGGCTGTGTGGGGGAGGCCTCTTCTCCAGGGACGTTCGATGCGGGTACAGGCCGCTCCTCAATCGGCCAGATCGGGTTTCCGGTTACTCGATCGAGGGCGAAAACAAAACCTTGTTTGGTGATCTCAGCCAGCGCCTTGATCGGCTTCCCGTCCACGGTGATGTTCATCAGCGTCGGCGCCGCGGGGTTATCGTAGTCCCAGAGTCCATGGTGCACGGTCTGGAAGTGCCACACGCGCTTGCCGGTTTCGATATCCAGGCAAAGGATGCTTTCGGCGAACAGATTGTCGCCGTGGCGGTGCCCGCCATAAAAATCGGGCGCGGTGGTATTCGTGGGAATGTAGACATATCCGAGGTCGGGATCGGCGCTCATCATCGACCAGACCGTCGCCTTTCCCGCATACGCCCATGAGTCGTCTTTCCACGTTTCGATGCCGTATTCACCCGGCCTTGGAACGGTGTGGAAAGTCCACTTCAGTTTTCCGGTGCGCACATCGAAGGCGCGCAGCCAGCCCGGGATCTGCTCCTTGTTGATGATGTACGACGATATGGACGCCGGCGTGATCACGACGTCGCGTACGACCAGCGGAGGCGACTGAACTGAATAGGTGAGCGCGTTCAAAAAGTCGCGGTCGCCGCGTTTGGCCCGCGGCAAACCCTCCATCAGATCCACGCGGCCGTTCTTACCGAAGTCCTCGCAAGGCCGGCCGGTCTTGGCATCAACAGCGATCAAGTAGCCATCGCCGGTTCCCCAAAAGATTCGTTCTTGCTGGCCATCGGTCCAATAGGCGACTCCGCGCTGGTTCCATCGGGCAGACATGGTCGTAGTGCCAGACTCGTAGCTTTTGGGGTTGTATGCCCAACGCGTCGCGCCCGTTGCTGCATCCAGCGCCGCTCCCACAGAGGAAGAAGAGTTGAGATAGAGGACGCCCCCGACCATTAACGGCGTCGCTTTGAAATTGCCGGTGAGCGGGGAAGCGTCGTCGCGCCAACGTTTGGGATCGATCCGCTTGAGCTCTCCAAAAATGACGCCCGGTGGCGCGATCAGCTCTCCGCCACCGGGGAAGGTCATGCTCAAGGAGGCGTCGGGCGTCTTCGCACGCCAGACAATCCTCAACTTAGAAAAGTTATCTTTCGTGATTTGGTCGAGTGGAGAATATTTCGAGCTGCCCAGGTCGCCACCATAAGTTGGCCATTCGCCGCGCGCCGTCGTGGATGGCTGGGAACGCTGGATCATTTCGACGCGTGATCCGTCGCGGTCCTCCGCAATCGCGTACCACAGAGAACGAAGCTGGCGCGCTTCAACGCGGAACTTTACGTTCTTTGTTTGCAGTTCCGCAGCCTTCTGATGGATGTCTGGAACCAGTAGCCCAATATATTGGATGGCTCCGTCCGGATTCGAGGTCTTCCCGCCATTGTTCTGAACGAGCAGCCACACGCCTCCGTAGCGCAGGCCGTCGATCCGTCCCTTCAGTTTTGTCCGCTCGCCCCCGAACATCTCCTGATACCACTGGAGAGTCACTTCGGGCTTGGAGACGGCCAGATGGACGTGATGGAAACCCGGCAGATCGGCATCCTGAACCAATTCGATCTTGATTCCAAACGGATCTTCGATGAATGCAAGCTTGAAAAGACCGGGAACATCGCGCGGCGGATTCAGTACCTTCGCGCCGCCCTCCTCGGCTAGCTTCACACGAGCGTCCACATCGTCGTACGAAAGGCCAATGTGATCGATGAGGCTGCCCGCGCTCCGTTGAGGCTGCTGACCCTTGAGAAATACGATCAGCACGTTTCCAAATTTTACTTGTGTGCCTTGTCCGGGAACACCGACCGGTGCGGCGCCAAGGTACTTGGAATACCACTCGGCGGCTCGAGCCGGGTCCGTGACGTTAATATGCACGTTGTCCCACGAAACCGGTTGAGCATGCAGCAATGAGGCGGCTAGGACGCATGCCGCACTACACAACATTTGACTCATTCTCGGCCTTCTTTCTTATCAAAGAATACTACCGTCGTCCAAGAAAAAATAATTCGCCAACGAGCTTAGACTCACGCTTGAGCGCGGGAATGGTTCCTTAGGCAAGGCCCATGCTCCCACACGATGAGAAGATCGTTTTCGAACAGCTTAGTGCCCCCCTCGCGTGGAAACTGTAGGGCCAATCTCTTCGATATCGCCCTGCTGCCTTGTCCTTGCCGCTCCGCACGCGACGCGGATCCCGATTGATGGGGCTAACCATGGCACTGAGTTAGAACTTCTGATTTTGCCTGGCTCACTTCAACCGTGAACTCAATTCTGTCCATTTTTTTGTTGCTTCTAGCATCTTTTCCTCGGCTCGAGTCCCATTAGAATTCCCAGCATCGTAATTTCCTTCGTGGCAGGCGTTCTCGTGGATTGGCTCCTCACTCTTCGTCATCGCAACTGAGGCAGTCCAGGTGCGTGTTTGAATGGTCGGATCTTGGTCGGGTCTTCAAACGTGAGTTCCTGGGCTCGAGCCGCTATCACGGTGTGCGTGGATTTCTCTTCCATCTGCTGCGCATAAGAGATCTCGCTGCTGGCAGAATCCAGAACCACGATCAGATCATAATAGCGATCATCCTGAAACCAGCGATGCTCG
>Ga0126381_100011391_pt1 | contig 10046 bp, 11 predicted proteins | sample PanSoiMetPlot_28_FD_96465 | JGI IMG/M metagenome (GOLD analysis project Ga0126381, IMG submission 96465) | Tropical forest soil microbial communities from Panama - MetaG Plot_28 | ecosystem: Environmental > Terrestrial > Soil > Tropical forest > Bulk soil | place: Panama | collected 2016-02-17 | reverse complement strand
CCCGCTGAACTACATCTCCGGCGGCAACCCGATCGCTGACGCGGTCACAGCGATTGGCCTGTACATCGCTTTCTACTACGGGCTGACGGCGTTCTCCTGTGTCTGGTACTACCGGCGGACGCTGACCAGCAACGCCTGGAATCTGTGGATGCGCGGGATCCTGCCCGGACTAGGCGGGCTGATCATGTACGCGGCCGGCTTGTACAGCCTGCAGAGCGACTGGGTCGCGACGAACAGCTACACCACGTGGACGGTACCGGTCCTGCACTGGGAGATCGGCGGCATCTTCATCATCGCCGCGCTGGCTGCGACGGCGGGAGTACTCGGCTTTGCATTCATGCGCCTCACCGCCCCAGCGTTCTTCCGCAAGGAAACCCTCACCAGGACCAATCCTCTGCTCGCCTTTAGCGACGAACTGTGAGCCGGACAGAAGCGGGGGCGGCCGGACGCCGCGTCGACGGCCGTGCTGCCCACGCACGGCGCGTACAAGGGCCCCAGCCGGTGCGCGCCACGAGCAGCGCAGCGCCACCCGCGGGCCCCGCAACCGCGGCCTCAGGCCGACCACCCTGGCCCATCCGGTCGGGTGCGGTGCCGACGCTCGCCGATGGTTTCCGCGCCAGGCTCGAGACCGCACCCAGCCTTGCGTCTCACTTGCCGGCCGGGGCGGCGGTCGCGCTCATCCCTGGTCGAGCGGCTGACCCAGCGGCTAACGACGCGCAGGACTGGCTGAGGTCGTCGGGTAAGACTCAGCTCGCCGCCTCTTTCGCCGAGTCGCTGTGGCGCTCGGGCGACGTCGAGCTGCTGGTCTGGATCGAGGCCACGAGCAGGGACTCGGTGCTGTCCGGCTACGCTGCGGCTACGGCAGCCATAACCGGCCGAGAGCAGGCGAGCAGCTGTGAGTCGGTCGCCGCCCAGTTCATCAGCTGGCTGGGGGAGACCAGCCGTTCGTGGCTGGTGGTACTCGACGACCTCGCCGGTACAGCGAACCTGGATGGTCTGTGGCCGGCCGGCCCCGCGGGCCGGGTGCTGCTGACCTCCGCCGAGTCTGCGGCAATCCCCAAGGGCACGCGGGTCATGTCCGTCGGGCCGTTCAGCTTGCGTGAGGCAATCAGCTATCTGAGCGAGCGCCTGTCAGCCGACCCGGACAAGCGGCACGGCGCGATCGAACTGGTTCAGGACCTGGGCTTGGAGCCAGTCGCCCTCGCGCACGCCAGTGCGGTGATCGCCAGCTCCCCGCTGTCGTGCCGTGAGTACCGGGCCCAGTTCGTTCAGAGGCGGGAGCAGCTGCCGGAGTCCGCCAGCGGACGGCCGGCCGCGGCTGCCGTGACCTGGACGTTCTCTCTGGCCCGGGCGGGCCAGCTGGCGCCGGGCGGATCAGCCCAGTGGCTACTGGCCTTGATCGCGATGCTGGACGGTCATGGAATTCCGCAAACCGTCCTCACCACCCCGGCGGCAGGCGACTTCGTCGCGGGAGGCCGCGAGGTTGCGGCCGACGGCCAGCGCGCCCTTACGGCGCTGGCTGCGCTGGAACAGGTCGGCCTGCTGACCATCGAACGGGCCCTGGCGCCGCCGACGATCCGGATCAGCCCAGTCCTGCAGGCGGCGCTGCGCGCTGCGATGCCCGACGGCATGCCGGATCAGGCAGCGAGGTCTGTCGCAGACGCGCTGCTCCAGGCCTGGCCGGAGCAGGAACTGCCCGGCTGGCCTGCTTCCGGCCTGCGATCCTGCGCGGCGGCGCTGCGGCGGGTCACCGGAGACCTGCTGTGGGCTGGCAGCTGCCATCCCCTGCTGGTGCGGGCCGGGGACAGTCTGGACCATGCCCGCCTGACCGAACCAGCGGTGGACCATTGGCTCGACCTGGCCGCGACAAGTGGCCGCGTGCTGGGCGACGAACACCCCGACACAATGCTGGTCAGCCAGCGGCTCGCCGACGCCTATGTTGCGGCCGGGCGCGCGGAAGACGCCACCCCGTGGTTCCAGTGGGTACTCGACAGCCTGACCGACACACTCGGACCGGATCACCCCGAGGTGCTCGAGGCGAGCCGCCGTCTGGGCCGCGCCCTCGTGGCGGCGCAGCATCCTGCTGCGGTCACCATCCTTGAACGGGCGGTTCCCCGGTTCGAGCACATCTGCGGGGCCGGTCATGTCGATACCCTGGGCGCGCAGGACGAACTGGCCGCCGCCTACCTGGCTGCGGGCCAGCACTCCGACGCCATCGCCCTCTACCGGCGGACGCTGGCTGACCGGGAGCGCGCGCAGGGAGACCGCCACCCGCAGACGATGACTACGCGCCACGGCCTGGCCGACGCTTACCTGGCTAGCGGCCAGGCAAAAGAGGCAGTCGCCGCCTACAAGCGGGTGGTGGCCGATCGTGAGCGCGTACTTGGGCCTCATCACCTAGACACACTCAGGGCCCGGAACAACCTCGGCGCCGCCTACCAGCAGACAGGCAAGAAGGCGGCGGCCGAGCTGGCCTGCGAGCAGGCCTGGGCGGGGTTTGAGCGAGTGCTCGGCCCCCGTCACCCTGACACGCTGCGTTGCCGAGCCGAGCTGGCCCGGCTCTACAGCCAGCTCGGCCGCTACGGCGACGCCCGAGTACTGCTGCGCGACACGGTCGACCGCCTGGAGCGGGTGTTGCCCGATGGCGACCCGCTGATTACCGAGCTGCGCCAGAGTCTGGCCGACATCGGCGAGGAGTAAATCCCGTGGAGAAGGCCCGGACCTGAGCAGACTGCGCCAGATCACCCTGGCTCCGAAGGTTGCTGGCCTTCTTTATGCCTCGCATGCAGTCGGCTGACTTCCTTAGGCTGGCGGGCATGGCGGAACAGGCGCGTCGCGCGCGGATCGAGGACGTGCACCCGCTTGCCATGCACATGCCGCATGTCAGCGTCAGCTACGGCGGCCACGGCAATCCGGTGTACCAGGTCGGCGGGAAGTCATTCATCTTCTTCCGCAACCCACGGCCGGACGCCACCGATCCAGAAACCGGCGAGCGGTACGGTGACGTGATCGTGTTCTGGGTCGAATCGGAAGGCGACAAGCTGGCGATGATCCAGGACGAGGACTCGCCGTTCTTCACGACATCTCATTTCGACGGCCACCTCTCGGTGCTGATCCGCGGGAGCCGGATCGGCGAGCTGACCTTGCAGGAGCTGACCGAGGTGGTGCAGGACGCGTGGCTGTGCCGCGCATCGGCCAGGCGAGCCGCGACCTGGCTCAGCACACACCGGGGGGAACACCCGCAGTCCTGACCGGCTGCCCGCCAGAGCGATCGCCGGAACGTCGACCACGCCGCGCGAGGGCAAATGAGCGCTCGTGGCCCGTTCCACATGGTTCCCTCCTACCGAACGTCGCGCGTGCACGCCTTCGGTCATGCTGCGTCTTTGGGGTAGTGGCAACTCGTGGAGCGCTCTGCTCAACAACCAGGCGAGATGGCAAGTAAGGACAACCAGTGATTGGACGGGCATGACCCACAACGTCCTAGAAGAACTCCTCGTGTCCTCAGAGGTGCAGACGGCGCGCGATCGAATGGAGGACTATCAGGCTGCCGAGAGCGCCGTGCAAGTCAACCCGCACGGCGAGCAGGAGCTTGAGGATCTGCGCCAGGCGCTGGTCGAGATGCCAGGCGCAGTGCGGATGCTGCTCGAGGCCATCGACCGGGCTGGCATCAGCGCTGGAGAGCCTCAGCACGACCCCGGAGACACCGCAGGCCCTCCCGGAGCAGCCGAAGGATAGCACTCGCATGCTCGCGAGACGGTCAGCGGCAGCCGGGTAGGCGCGCATGGCCGTTGCGCCGCTCAAGCTCGCTCGAGCCGCAGGCGCCGATATGTTCATCGGCGGCCGGGCATGATGAGAGCATGGCTAGCTCGCCGATGACCGTGATGGTAGGCCGCCGAGAATCCTTCAACGCCGCGCATCAGCTCTATGACCCTGGCCTTTCCGAAGACGAGAACCGGCGCCTTTTCGGGAAGTGCGTCAATCTGCATGGGCACAACTACGTGCTCGAAGTGACGGTGGCGGGGGGTATCGACGCGGCCACCGGCTACGTGGTCGACCTGAAGTTTCTCTCGGACGTCATCTGCCGGCAGGTGATCCAGGATGTGGACCACCGCAATCTCAACACAGACGTTCCGTGGCTGTCCGGGCGCATACCTACCGCGGAAAACCTCGCCATGACCTTCTGGGACAGGCTGCAACCCGAGCTGCCCGCGGGACTGCTGCATTCAATCCGCCTCTGGGAGACCGAGAAGAACTGGGCTGAAGTCGGTGGTCAGGCCTGAGACCCGGGCAGACCGCGAGCTGCGCCGTCGCTACACCGTTGCCGACCTTCGCGTGCTCACCGCAGAGGAGACGACCCGATTTGTGCGCCACGGGGCCGGCGATCCGCACGCAGACCCCGCGCTTGCCTGGGAGCTGCTCTACCGGCTCGAACCCGACCTGTACGACCGGCTAGCTACGGCAGAGCGACTGCATCCCGCCATCCTCGGGTGGCTGCCGCGTGGTGTGGACACCATCGTCGAGGTAGGCGCCGGGACTGGCCGGCTGACAATCCAGCTGATCGACCGCGGACGGCGCGTCGTGGCGGTGGAGCCTGCGCTGCCGTTGCGCCGGATCCTGGAGCGCAAGCTCGCCGCGGCGGACACTGACCGCCGCGTCACCGTGGTACCCGGGTTCTTCGATCGCCTCCCGGTTCCGCCCGACGTCGCTGACCTGGTCATCGCCTGCTCGGCGTTCACCTCCTCCGCCGCACACGGCGGCGACGCCGGCCTGTCAGAGATGGAGCGGGTCTGCAGGGCTGGTGGCTGCGTCGTCATCGTCTGGCCGAACGACGTCGAATGGCTTGTCAGCCGCGGTTACCGGTACGTCAGCTTCGACGGGCCCATGTCCGTTCAGTTCGCCAGCCACGAGGAGGCAGTCGAACTGGCGAAGGTCTTCTACCCGAATGCGGTGCGCGCCATTCGCCAGGGCGGCTTGCTCCGGGTCCCGTTTGAAGTTCTCGGCTTTAACCCGCCGCGCGATCTCGCTTACAAGACGCTGCCGCGATGAAGATCGCAATCATGGCGCCGCTCGTCTCCCCTCTCGGCGAGCCTCAGCGTGGCGGTTCACAAGCCTTCGTTGCCGATCTTGCGCGCGGCCTTACCGGCCGCGGGCATGACGTCCACGTGTATGCCGCCACCGGATCCGCGATTCCTGGCGTGACTGTCATCGACACCGGCGTCGACCCGAAGACGCTGACCGGAACGCTCTATCGGGCCTTCGAGCCTGCTGGTCCCGGTTCAGCGCCAGCATCGGCGACGGCAGCGACCGCATTTGGCACTGCCTACGCAAGCGTGCGTCAGACCAGGTATGACGTGATCCACAACCACGCGTTCGACGCCCCGGCGGTCCGCCTCGCGACCGCGCTGCATGCACCGGTGGTGCACACGCTCCACCTGCCCCCTGATGAAGCGGTGGCGGCGGCCCTTCGGGAGGCAGCTCGCTCCGCCAAGCCTCCGACGGTCGCCACTGTCTCTGCATTCCAGGCGAGGGCTTGGTCCAAAGTCGTCGCTGTCGATGCGATCCTGCGGCCCTGCGTTCCCGCTGGCGCCATCCCGTGGTCGCCGGCGGCCGGACAGGGCGCTGTATTCGCCGGCCGACTGAGCCCGGAAAAGGGTGTCGCGGAGGCCATCGACATCGCGGGCGCGGCCGGCGTCCCGATTGATGTCTATGGCGACGCCTATGACGCCGACTACGCCAGTGAGACGATCAGCCTGCTCGCGGTCAGACCCGGCGTCTCGTTTCATCCGGCAGTGCCCCGCGCCGCGCTGTGGGAATTGATGTCCCGTGCCGCGGTCGTGCTGTTCCCCGCCTTGTGGGACGAGCCCTTCGGAATGGTCGCCGCCGAGGCGCAGGCCTGCGGCACTCCAGTTGTCGCCTTTGACAGAGGAGGACTGAGCGAGGTGATCGCTGACGAGATGACCGGCTTCCTGGTGCCGCCCGGCGACGTCAAGGCAGCCGCCACCGCTGTCGGTCGGGCAGCAGGAATCTCCCGGAGAGCGTGCCGCGCGCACGCTGAGACTGAACTCGACCTTAGCCAGAGCCTGGACGCGCACGAGCACATGTACCGGCGCATAGCGGCTGCTGACGGCGCGGAGGCGGCACGTGGCTGACTACGTCCACTGGCTGGCAGGCCGGGTGGCCACCGTCACCGGTGCAAGCCGCGGGATCGGGGCGGCAACAGCAGCGGCACTCGCGGCCGCCGGAGCGCGGGTGGTTCTCGCCGGCCGCGACCGGCAGGCGCTCGACAGCGTCGTCAGGACTATCAGGGACGCCGGCGGAGACGCGCTCGCTGTGCCGGCCGACGTTAGCAAGCCAGCAGACGTTGAGCGCCTCGTAACCGCAGCCGGCCAGGTGGGCCCGCTCGCCGCCCTCGTCTGCGCAGCCGGCGTGCTCACGCGGGCATCGTTTGCAGAGACGACACCAGAGATCTGGTCAGAAACAATTGCGGTCAACCTGACCGGCGCATTCCTGTGCTGCCGCGCGGCGTTTGCCGCCATGGAGCAAGCCGGGGAGGGCCGGATCATCACCATTGCGTCGCTGTCCGGCGTCTACGCCACGGAAAAGTTCCCTGGCCTGGCCGCCTACAACGTCTCCAAGTACGGCGTCATCGGGCTTACCGAGGCAATCGCGGTCGAGGGGAAGCAGCACGGCATCAGCGCCATCTGCATCAGCCCAGGCGCCGTGGACACCGAGATGCTGAGGCGGGCCAACCCGGCGCTGCGTCCCGGCCTTCAGCCCGCCGACGTGGCGGCACTCATAGTCGCACTCCTGGACAGCCCGCTGGTCTCGGCGAGCGGCGCAAATATCCCGCTGTTCTCCAACGCCTGACCGGGCTGTGCCCGGCCGCCGCGCAGGCCGGCTAGAGCGCCGCGGCGAACGTTCGCTCCTATCGCGGTCGATCGGCGGTCATGCACCGGCCGCCAGAGACCACAGGTCTACCCGGCCATCAGCGAGCAAGCCGCGAGGCGGCCGGGCGCGCTGGGCCACGAGGCGGGCACAGGCCGCCATCTCGCCGTTGGCGTCCAGCTCCGGGTCTCCGCCGCGGTCTACGCCGACGGCTGCCTGGACGAGGCCGTCGAGCAGGTAGATGCCGACCAGCCGTCCGTCTGCCACGCTGCCGCGGATGACGAAGTCGTCCCACTCGGTGGCGTGGCCTGCATACTCGATCTTGTGGTCGTACTGATCGGACCAGAAGGTGTGGACGTAGTCGTAGCGTGCGTCAGAGCCGAGCATCGACCTGGCAGCCGCCGCGCCCTGCTTCTCGGCGTTGTTGAAGTGCTCAACCCGGATGCGGCCGAACAGCGGGTGCAGATGGTTGGCGACGTCGCCGGCCGCGAAGACGTCCGCCGCGCTGGTCCGGCACAGCTCATCGGTAAGAATCCCGTTGGCCTGCGCCACCGATGATCCGGTTACCGCTGGAGCTTCCGGCATTATGCCGACGCCTGCAACTGCGAAGTCACACGCGACCCGCATGCCACTGGCGGTCACGACCGCGGTCACGCGATCCGTGCCCTCGAACGCGACAACCCGCTCTCCGGCGTGCAGTTTCACCCCGTTCTCCTGATGGAACGCGCCGACCAGCCCGCCGACTTCCGCGCCCAGCACCTTCTCCAGCGGCGCCCGGCCGGAGACGAACGCGGTGACTTGCACACCCAGTTGCGTCAGTGAGGCCGCCACCTCGCAGCCGATGAAGCCCATGCCCACGATTGCCGCACGCCGGCCTTGCGCGATCTCGGCCTTGATCGCGTCGCACTCGGCCAGTGTGCGCAGGTAGTGAATGCCGCGCAGGTCAGCTCCGGGAACCGTCAGGCGCCGGTTCCGCCCCCCGGTAGCGAGCAGGGCCTTTTCGTAACTGATCTCCCGGCCAGAGTCGAGGACGACCAGGTGAGCGGACGTGTCGACGGTTGCTACTCGCGGCCCGGCCAGAAGCTCGACGTCGTGTTCGGAATACCAGCCGGTCGGCCGGACATACCAGCCGTCGAGTGATTCCTCCGACCGCAGGTACGTCTTCGAGAGTGGCGGACGCCCGAACGGTACGCCCGGCTCGCTGCTGATGATCAGGACTCCGCCGCGAAAGCCCTCCTCGCGGAGCGTGGCGGCCGCGTTGCCGCCGGCGACGCCGCCCCCGATGATCACGATCCGGCCGGCGCCGGTCCGCTCCCCCATGGCTCACATTCTCCCGCTCCGCTTAACCGCAAGATGGTCGGGCCGGGCACCGCGGTCGTGGCGGTGATACAGGAGCTGCTCGGCGTCGGCGGCGATCTCGAACACGACATCGCCTGCTGCTGGGATAGCGGTCACCGCGCCGACCGACTCGCCTGCGTAGAGAGCCATCGCATCGATGTGCCCGCGCGTAGTCCGGCTGGGCGGCACGACCGCGAACCTCGGAATCAGGACCGGCTGGCCAGCACCTGAGGCCTGGCCTGCAAGATCGTCATCCAGTGCATCGTCCGCGGAGGCCGTCAGCATGCCCAGGCCGCCCGCCTCGGAGACGGCGGCAGCCAGGCCGGGTGTCGACACTCCGCCCATCCCGGCCTGCTGGATCGGAATCGTGCATCCGACTAGGTCGGTGAACGCGGTAGCAAGACTCATCGCTGATCCTCGCTAGCACATCGCTAGCACAGAAGTGGCACCTAGCGCTCACGTAACTGGTGAGCCCCGACGCCAAGCGGCCGGGGCTCGGGGTCAGCATAACGCGCGGGCGGCCGCGCCGCACCGGGTCAGTTTGAGTGGGCGAGCGGCTTCGCGAGCACCGCGAAAACGAGATCGGCTCGCCGTGGAATGCCGTAGCGCTCGTTCCCGTACGGGAACGGCTCGGTCTCGCCAGTCCGGCGGTATCCGCGCCGCTCGTACCACGCGATGAGCTCAGCGCGCTGGGCGATTACCGTCATGACCATCGTCAGCGCGGCCCATTCGTCACGGGCGACGCGCTCCGCTTCGGCCAGCACCTGGCGGCCCACTCCCTCGCCCTGCCGGATCGGGTGCACGGAGAACATGCCGAAGTAGACCTCCGCGTCTGGCCGCCGCTCGAGCCGACAGCAACCGACCAGCTGCCCGCCATCCTCCTCTGCCAGCAGCACGGTGCTGCCCGGCGCGCGCAGCATCTCGGCCACCGCCCCAGGGTCGGTGCGCTGGCCATCGAGCAAGTCCGCTTCAGTCGTCCAGCCCGCCCGGCTCGCTTCACCCCGGTATGCCGACTCGACCAGCCGCACAATCGCTGGCACATCGCTGACGGCCGCGTGCCGGAATGACAGCATCACGGTGCCGAACTGGCCGGCTGAGCGATACGGGACCGGCCCTGCTGGCGCATGGTTTCAGCCAGGTTCTCCAGCGCGGGCAGCGCGTCGGTGAGCGCCGCAACCTGATCAGCGGGCAGCAGCTCTACGCACTGGGACAAGCCCGCCGCGCGGCGCGCCTTGATCTTCTTATCGACGTGACCGCCCGCAGCCGTGCTCACGACCGACACGCTGCGAAGATCGGCCGGGTCCGGCGTCCGGGTGATCAGGTTCATCTCGACAAGACGGCCGATCACTCGCGACAGCATCGTGGGATTGATGCCCTCCAGCTCACCCAGCTCCGTCAGGCCGAGCGGCCCGCGCGCCACGATGAGTCCGAGCACCGACGCCTGCGACGGCGTCAGCCCCTCGCCGGTCGAGGAAGCGTTGAGCTGGCGCGCCAGCTTGGAGATGACTCCGCGAAGTCTTATCGCGCCCTCGTCGTCCATGCCGAGATCCTACCGTCCGAGAACTGATTGCCTGCCGGCAAGCAGTGTAGGGTTACCAGACAGTGGCTGGACAGGTTGCGCACGCCGATGCCGCCCGCGAGCACGCTGCCGGTTACCCGGCCCGCGGGCGAATCATCTTGTTCGCCACCGTGTCCATCGCCCTGTTCATGGCGTCGGTTGACCAGACCATAGTGGCGACGGCGCTGCCGTCGATCCAGCGCGACCTGCACTCGGAGGTCAACTGGAGCAGCTGGACGATCACGGTCTACGCGCTCGGCCAGGT
>Ga0126381_100011390_pt1 | contig 10047 bp, 15 predicted proteins | sample PanSoiMetPlot_28_FD_96465 | JGI IMG/M metagenome (GOLD analysis project Ga0126381, IMG submission 96465) | Tropical forest soil microbial communities from Panama - MetaG Plot_28 | ecosystem: Environmental > Terrestrial > Soil > Tropical forest > Bulk soil | place: Panama | collected 2016-02-17 | reverse complement strand
TCCCCGCCGCGGCATTCTTTTCGGAGCTGCAACCCAAACGAGAGGCTGTCTGAGCGTGCGGATCTTCAGAGGCGGGAAAATGATCCGCGCGACTGGGATGGCGGCGGATTCCGTTGCGTCACCCCCAAGGATCCAAGCTGCAGCCGCGAGGCCGGCGCTGCTGAGGCAGTCGCTCGATCGGATCTCCGCCCACCCGTTGAGGACCCCAGCCGTCTGGTTCGTGGGAGGTCCCCTTGAGCGCCCCGCAGGACACCGCCGGTCGGGTAGCTAACGACCGGCGAGTCCTGATTCTGAGCCGTTTGGCTCTGGAAGGCGATCATCCTGGTGGGCTCCAACCGATAGACGCTGCTGGTCCAAAATCTCGGCTCGTCGTGCCAGATGACCTGCAGATTGCAGGCCGTGTTTCGGTCGCTCACGCTCGTGATCCTCGGTGCATTCACGCCTCGGGATGAACCTCAATGGCCCTGATCGATCGATCGATCGCCTCTAAAAAGGCCGATTCAAGCGGGGTCCCAGCCACGCTTGGCAAGGCCACGGCCAATCGAGCTGCAAATCCGACGTGGAAATCGACGAACCACGGCTTATGCGGGTGGGGCTCCGGGTTAGGCCAACCGGGAGGCACGCTTGCCAGATCACCCTGGAGCGGTGGCCACCCAGGGGGCAGTTTCGGCTTCTTCGGAACTGTGGGACACCAATCGTCCAGATCCGCGGTAGCGCTCTTCCAAGCTACTCCTAAGCGTTGAGTGAGCCAGCTAACTTGAATGAAATCGCCGGCGACTGTAGCGCCCAATTCGGCGGGTGGTAGCGGCGGAAGAGGCTGAGGGTTGAGCGCCGCCCAGGAAGACCGGCTGCCCAGAAGGCCAGCTTCTGGTCCATGCGGGGTTAAATCGAAAATGGCGGGGAAACGACGACCGATTAGGGAAAGCAGACGATGGTTGATTTCCATGTTCACCTCCAAGAGTTCGGAACACAGAAAACGTCAGAAGCAAGGGAAGTGCCGACGTGAAGGTGGCTGTGAAGGCGACACGTTTTCCTCAAGCGTGGAAAAATAGGCTACTCCGCGTAGCCATAGTCCCCGAATGGCTCGAGAAAATGAGTCCTCCTCGAGTTTCCGGCGTACAAACTGAGAAGATGGCGCCGTCAGCATTTCTCGCCCTCCTTGGAATTTGAGCCAGTACAAGGTCGAGGCGTTCCTGGCCACGCAGCCCGAATCAGCGCGTCACGCGTTAAGAAAGCGATCGCGACCTTCCAACACTAGTGTCTGCAGTGGGAGAAAGCCGACACCCTTCAATACTGGGGCCGCGCACTGCTCGCAGCAGGTGAGCATCCACACGCGATCGAAAAGTTCGACGGCGCGATCGAAATCTACCGCCGGCGGGGAGCCGGCATGCGGTTTATCGAATATGTGATCGCCGACAAGATCCGCGCGCAAAGCTACAAGTCGACCCGTGGCGAAGCATGAGCTTCGCTCCCAATTCGATCCACAGTTACCCAAGGGCCTTGCTGCTGCCACTGCTGAAGGATTGTCCGCTTCCTGGCTCCCGACGACGTCTAAGAGAGTCTTTCCGGACCCTTTAGTCCATAAAAGTTGGTTTTGAAGGCAGCTTGAATCTGCTTCGAAGGGATCACCCGAGGAGGCGTGCGATCCCTAGTCGGACTGGGGACTGTGAGTGCAAATGAACGTCAAGGAAGCGTTGCCCGACACTTTTGAGCTGCCATGCACCTCGATCCTTGACCAGGAACAAGCCCGACACCAGTCGTTAGTAGGCGTCGCCGTGAACACCGCGCCACCCTCTAGGCTAGGTGATGCGGTGGAGGTTGGAAGACGACCACTCTCGAGAGGACCAAAACTCTCCGATTTCGCCATGATAGAACCCAGCGACGTATCGGCGGCTGGCCGGACTAGCCGCTACGGTTCAGGGCCGGCACGGAATGAGCTTCAGGGGGGAGGACTGGGCTGACGATCAAGCGACCTCACAACGCTAACTCGACGAGTGAAATAGGCGCGCTCGCTGGCGCCCACAGCTGAGGTCGCGATTTTCTGGACGCCCCGCCTACCACTTGAAGCAGCGCAGCCGAGGCGATGACGCCTATAACGTGTGAGAGAGGTAGTTTCGCACCTTGGCGGCAACCCACCGGTACGGGTCACGCTTGGGCCGAGAGTTATGTGAGTTCTGGAAAGCAGGGAGTTTGCCGCACTTGGCCATTTTACGAACGGTCGGTGGATGAACCTTCAGGAGTTCCGATACTTCTCCCGTGGCCACCATCGTGCCAGCTACTCGCCCTTCAAGGTCTGGGTTTTCCTCTACTACCGGTTCCGCGTTTGGAACTGGCCTATCTTCTCCTTCTGGGTTGATGCGTTCGCTGTTTGCTTCCCAAGACAATGGGCGTCCCGGACAGTCTTCGGACACCCAACGTTGGGTGGTCTCATCATCCAGAAAATCGAAGCTCAGAACGTCAGTATGGACGGGTCGCCATTCTTCATCGTCCAGGGGCCTGACGAAGTTTCTATCGCACACCTGACATTGCCGCTGGAAAAATGTGCGACCACGAACGGAGACTTGCTGCTCGGCCCACAGATGAGTGGTCGAGAGGTGATACCGCCCCATAGGTACCTCCATCCCTCGTTTTCAGACCCTCTGCTAGACTACGAGTTAACAGGTGATTGGCGGGTCGTTAAGCGAGTTTGCGACAAGACGGTATCTCGTTAACCTAAAAATGTCGAGCAAGAGGAATTAGGGCGGCGGAAGCAAGGGACTCCTTCATTCCCACGAGGGTCTGGGATCCAGTGCCGAATCCGGCACACGATGTCATCGCCGAGAATTTTGGCAAACTGGCGGCACAGCTTCGGCCGGTTCACGCGCATATGCGGGTTATTCTTCGCGCGGCTGGTTGTCGTCGCACATTAAGGGGATCTTGATGTCTGAGAATTTCGGCGCCAGGCGCACGCGGATCTTGCGCGCGCCCCGGCTCGGATGCTCGCGCTTGATGTTGAGGAGGTAGTTCTCGACCTTGAAAAGGGAAGTCGATTGGCATACCGATACGGACGTCTACTCCGGTCGGTCGCTTAACCCCTGAACGCCGCATTCCTGGTAGCGCTCGAAGATCTTGTAACCGGTCTTGCGGGAGATGCCGAACTCCTTGCAGAGCTCCGCCATCGACTCGCCGGCCAGTCGCCGAGCTACAAAAACAGCCTCTGGTCCATCGCCGAACATTCCCTCCACGGCATCCCACACCTCCTCCCGAAAAGGCGAGAGAGTGTAACCTATGTGTCCGGTACGATCTGTCACCTTGTGTCGGGTCGCTCTTCAACCACTTGGACGATGCTCGCGCTTTGATCTCTCCCTGCTCAGCAGTACAAAAGGGGAATGAAGTCTTCCCCTTACGATCCTCGAGAAGCAAAATTGCGCTAAGGAATTAAGAGCTGACAACTTGCCAATGGCGGCGATCGAAGCAGCTGGCTATTTGCACTTATCAGTACCATCGTGTTTTCTGCCAGCCTCCATCGGTTTTGAGACATTGCATCGGCGCTCCGGACTTTATTGCCATTTGCCTCGAGGGTGCTCCATGGGAGGTGGGAACCGTAATATCCCACCTCCCACTGCTCACGGCTCAAGCAGTCCGCTGTTCCTTGGGAACGGAAGTCTCGCCTGTGTAGGAAATATCCTCAGCGCCGCCATCCTCGAGAATCTTCTTCGCACGATCGCGCTCAGCGCTGTCTTCGGTATGGATGGAGAGCAGGATGTTTCCATCCTTGACCTTGCCTTCGTACCGTTTGGCTTCGTACTCAGGGATGCCCATCCCGATAAGTGCTCCCGTTAGGCCGCCCGCTGCAGCGCCACCAGCTGCGCCCGCCAATGCTGCCATGATCGGCCCTGCTGCGATAAAGACTCCGAGCCCGGGAATGGCCAGTGATCCAATACCCACCAGCCAGCCCAGCGCCCCGCCCACGACCGCGCCAGTGCCCGCGCCGGTCACCGCGCCCTCGGGCGCCTTGGTATGCTGTTCGTGGGCAAAATCCTTGCTGCCCTGTTTATCCGGGAAGAGAACCGACACATCGTTCGATGTGAACCCCGCCATTTTTAACCGGTCAGTAATCGCAATAGCTTGGGACTCATTCTTCGCGATACCGAATACTGCTTTCTTTGCCATGTTATATCTCCCTACTACTTACTGCTCACCTTTGACTTCGAGCTGGTTATCGACCTTGTCCGTGCCCGCTATCTCCTGTGCCTTGCCCGCGATAGCAGTCCTTTCTTCTTCGGTTTTGACTGGGCCGCGTAGCGTGACGCTGCCGTTAACGGCTACTATCTTCACGTTATGTGCTAACGTTGAGAGAGCGGGATCCTTAACCACCGCCTTGCGAATTTCACGAGTCAATTCGACGTCGCTTTTCGCATTCGATTGTTCGCCAGACGTCATTGCGTCCGGGCTTCGATCTCGAGCATTCACCGCGGAGTTATCGGGTGCGACCGGCGCAGGCTCTTGCGCCCTTGCAACAGTACCCAGTACCAACAGGGACGCTGACAGTACCAGGGTCAATGCTAGACTTTTCAAGGTAAATTACCTCCTCTTTTCGCTTCAAAATACGTGACTTACGACAAACCAGATCACGAGAATCGAGACCGGCACTCCTAGAAGCCATGCGATTCCGTATTTCATTTCGCGTACCTCCTTTCATGGGTTACCCGGCGGCGTGAAGGCCGCCAGGTCGATGTCGTGAGGGCCTGGATAACAGATCATCCTCGAGCTCCTGTTTGCGTGCTTGAAATTCGGCGCCAAGCGCCTGATTCTGTCTCGCTTTGAAGCGAGAAGAATTTGTAAAGACACTGTCGAGCAACAGTTATGCCATCTGGGCCCCCAGCTGCTGGGTCCGTAAAGCAACAAGTAGGGCAATCGAACGTCGCTATAGTCGGCAACAGTAAAGATGGCAGTTCCGGTCACCTCGATTCTCTGACAAAAAAGCCGGAACGCGGTAAAATTGCACTTCCGCCTCTGTCCGGTTTGCGGCCAACCGATCACACTATGGTTACTCGATGAGAAGCCCAGTTGCTTGAGGACGTTGCGAATGGTTCGCGCGTTCGATCCCGGCTCTCGCGCGATCGTCCCGAAGGTCTACGAAGGTAGTCTCAGTTTTTACGTAGGAGGTACCCGGCTTTGGGGCGCCTTCGGTGTCGTTGCATCCATTGATTGATCTTCTGATCGCTGACAGGGACGCTCCACCAGAACCGCGAAAAGGAGACGGTTCTATTCTTCAACCTGGCGTGCCCTTCCCCACGTAGTTCAGACCGGCGATGAATCTGCATCGCGCCATTTCCGATCGTGCGGGAGTGGGCGGAGACCTGATGACCGATCTGCCGCTACCCTCACGTTTCGAACAGATGGTTGAGCTGATGGATCCAGAGAAGATTACGGAAGGAATGCCTCTTGGTTGCGACCCGAAAAAGCATATCAAAGGAATCAACGAATTCGTTGATGCGGGTTTTGACCATGTCTACGTGCATCAGGTCGGGCCGCGGCAGGACCAGTTCTTTCGTTTCTACGCCGAAGAAGTAATTCCTAAACTCGGAAAATCAAAGACTGCAGGTAACGGCCGCCCGCCCGAGGCGCGCCAGGCCCATTAATCCAATAAGGAGGAATTCAGTTAGCGTTCGGTCAACGAGTGCCTATCAGAACCGGCAACCCTGGCGCTGACGCGTTGTAGCGGGGGCCGGACCTAATTGTGGTTACGAGCCACGAGCGCATCGGTCTGAAAAAATTAGTTTTGGGAAGTGAATCGACGTTTTCTGTGCTGGCGGCGAGGAAAACCTTGACAAAAGAAGGCGACGACCTGCGAAACGACGAGAACGCCGACATTTTCGCTGAGATGGCCGACATGCACGAATTGCGCGGAGATGCTTTCTATCACAAGCAGGCGTACCGGTTGCGGCGGAGGGTCTTCGCTGCTTTCCGATGGCGGTCGCTACAGTTGCCCCGAGAACAACTCCGAAACATTCACGGCATCGGGCCCAGTCTTGCCGGGAAGCTCGCAACTCTTCTTGACACGGGAAACCTGCCGTCGCTCGAAGAATTGCGTCGAAACTATCCGCGGAGCCTGAGAGAACTCAGGAAGATTCGGCTCGGACCCATAGGATCAGGCTGCTCGCAGAGAAGTTCGGCATTCGCAATCGAGAGGATCTTCGCACCCCGATCGAATCTGGCTCACCTAAAGAATTGAGGGGATTTAGGCCGCAAAGACTGCAGACGCTCCTTACCTCTCTCACGGCCAAGCCAACCTCCGAGCACCCAGCTTGCCGCCACTTTCTCTATGGAGAGGCGTTACCCTTGGTTCATTGCTCTTGCAGCGCCCATGCGCAGCTCGTTTCAAATCAAGCCACGAGTTGATGTTGTAGCCCAGGGAACCGACGCTTCTGTGGGAGGCAGGTCTAGGTCCTGGTACAAGCTGGCCCAAAATGCTCGCGTTGCAGGACCGCGAGCACATTTTAAATTGCGATTGCACGGATTTGTTGCGAAAATCTTAGGAGTGGAATCATGAAGATCCTACAGGATGCAGCGAGTTTACGGGCACGCGCGGAGCAGCATCTAGCGTCCGGCGCAATTACTGACGAATACAAAGCCGACCGCGCCGAGGTGATTCGGGTTCTTAATATTCTTTTGGCTACCGAATTAATGTGTGTGCTGCGCTATAAACGTCATTACTTCACAGCGAATGGGATTCATTCTGAAGCCGTGAGAAAAGAATTTTTCGAGCACGCTCGGGAAGCGCAGCAACACGCCGAGCGCATCGCAGAACGGATCGTAGAGTTGAATGGGCAGCCGGACTTTAATCCGGAGATTCTAAGTAAACGGAGTCTCTCGCAATATACCAACGCGAACAATCTTCACGAGATGATCAGAGAAAATCTCATCGCTGAAAGGATTGCAGTCGAAGCGTACTCAGAAGTCGTTCGATGGCTGGGCGATAAGGACGTCACCAGTCGAAAACTGATCAAGGATATTTTGATGGTAGAAGAGCAACATGCCGTCGATATGCAAAAACTTTTCGGTAGAGTAGGTCCTTCTGGCCAGAGCTAGATAGGAGTAGGAAAGAATTTTGCAGCGCTCTTAACCCGTCTGTAAAAAATGGGTCGATATTAGGAACTGATACTGGGTTGCCTGTCGCTGCAAACGAGAAAGAGTGTGGGAAATGTGTGGTTTGGCACGTGGAGAGAATTAGAGGCGAATCATGGTTGATAAAAATCGCATTGAAGGAGCTGCGGAAGATGCCATCGGCAAGCTCGAGGAAACCGTCGGCGGCCTTGCCGGAGATGCCCAAACCCAGGCTGAGGGCAAAGGTCACCAGGCCGCTGGGACAGTGAAACGGACTTATGGCGAAACACTTGATACCGCTCGTAGCTGGCTAAAGGAACTTAGCGATGTTACGGCGGAACAGCCACTCTCTATGTTGTTGGCCGTAGGAGCCATCGGTTTTGTATTGGGTCGGTTTTCGGTCGGTAATATACGCCAACGGCATTAGACCTCTAGGCATAGCCTCGCGACTGATTGTCTTTGAGCTTCGCGCGCAGACTGATGCCTGACCAATTCTAATTACTTCAGTCACCTTACGAGATTTGGTTTGGTATTTGAAAAAGTCCTGCTGAAAATTCGGTCTCTTCACAGCTCAATGCGATCGGAACTTCCATTTTCTCGATGGCATAGAGATTGACTGGATATCTGCAGACTCATTTTATCGACATAGAAACCTTATGCCCGAAGAACAGACTATCGCAAAAGCGCACGAAGATGAACGTGAAGGCAGATCACCATCGACACAGGCTGGAGAATTCGTTCGCGAAGAGGTCCATCATGTTCGAGAGGGGAAGCACGGTGCGCGATCAACTAAGCAAATGATCGCCATCGGGCTCTCCAAAGCACGACGTGCTGGAGTCAAACTGCCTGCGCCTAAGAAAACCAAGTCTTCGTCGAGAACGCGGCAGCAGGCGCAACGCGATCTGCAGAAGGGCGCCGGTCGAAAGCGCAAGACCTCCACGAAACGGTCGCGTGCGGTGAAATCCGCTCTGAATCGAGAAGGCCGTCGCGCGGGATCATCGAAGGCACTATCGAAGCAGGCACGAAGCTCGGCAGGAAAACGATCCAGAACCTCGCGGAGTATGGCAGCGAAGAAGGCCGCGCGAACTCGAAATCGGCATCGCGGGCGAGGAAGGAATCAGCGATAAGACATCGAACGGACAGGTTTTTGCAGTCCAGTTGACGCGGCCAACACCGCATTGCGGTGACCCTGTCTTGCGCGAGGTCGACGCTGATTCCGCCTGCCAACCCGAGCGTTTGGCTGCAGCTCACCACACAGTTGCACGGAACGCGCCGGAAGCGTGTCTTGGTCCAATTGCTGGACACTTTCGCACTTGGAGGAGACTGTCGACCTTGCCGAGCGCGAACGGCGTCTGAGCGCCATCGAGGAAGCTCAAGGCCAAATGGCGTCCTTGGAGCGCTCTTGGCACGTGAGCTGGCGCGGCTGCTCACTTCCGACACGCCGGGTTTTTCCCCCCACCCATAAAGGCGCTCGTACCAGTATCTATTCTCGCTGAGGGCCACGGGCCAAGGAGAACGTTGGGGAAGACGAAAAACGAAGTCCCAAAATCCCTGCCACATTCTATCGTAGATATGATCCTCGGCTTCGAATGAGATTCCGAAGATTAAGGTTTGACGGAGCAGAAAGAGCCAATAGGTAACGCCCAGCGAAGATCTCAGAGTGCGAAGACCAGGTTTGCCATGCATTTGTCCTGAATCTCGACCCGACAGCAGGAGTTACCCGCGCATCTGGGTGGCTAGACATGAAACTACGAAATTCAGCCATCTGGTTGCGACGAATCATTTTTCTTCAAGGTATCTACTACTTTCTAACTGCAGTCTGGCCCCTCGTGAACCTCGACTCCTTCATCGCCGTGACAGGAGCCAAGACCGACATTTGGCTGGTTAAGACCGTTGCAGCACTCATTGTGGCGATCTCGGTTACACTATTGGCTAGTACGTGTACTCCGCGAGTTTCCAAAGAAATATGTATACTTGCAATCTTGACAAGCTTAAGTCTTATCATAATCGACGCATACTATAGTCTCAACGGGACCATATCAGCCATTTACCTCATGGATGCAGCGCCGGAAATAGCGTTCGCGATCGGTGCCTTCTTGTGGTTTCCTGAAACTTGATCAGACTTGTAAGGCAAACGAGACGATCGTCGTGACGAGAAACGAGACGGACTGCTAGAAGAAACCCGCGAACGTTGTATCTGATGGTTCATCGCGTCTGGTGTTGTGCTGGGGGCGGAGACCGTCCGGCTTCGCGCTCGGGAATCGTGAAAGCCAGCGCCACTGCTTCAACCGGAGCTCCTTAGAGCCTCGGTTAATGCTGCCAGAGGATCTGCGAAGCCTCTAAGGGAGCGCTGACATCCGGGTGCATCGGCGTCATCCGCGGGGTGTAGTCGGAAGCCGGGCGATTGGAGGGCACGTGGCCGGTATATGCGTACCCTCCCACGATGCCGACCAGTGCGTCACCCCTGACCATCGGCTGATGCAACGACGGCTCGCCGTTGTGTGCCTCCGCATACAGTTCGATCTGCACGAAATCCGGCGACAGTTCACCGAGATATACCTGAGCGCGGAATTCATGGAAATCGCCACGCGTCTCCACATGAAGTGGTCCGAAATTGAGCTTATGCCAGTTCGCCGCGACGGCATCGCGCCATTTCACGATTTCCTTTCCCAGAGAGCCTGCGGAAGCCTCACGCTTTCGATACGCGGCAGCACCGGGCAGGTAGTATTTCTGGGTATATTCCCGAACCGTTCGGTTGGCGGAAAACTGCGGGGTCAGCCGCGCCATGCTTTCACGCATCATTGCGATCCATTCGCGGGGCATTCCGCTTTCATCGCGCCGGTAGAACTTCGGAGTCACTTCGCGTTCCAAGATCTCGTACAATTGTACGGCCTCGGCAGCGTCCCAGCCCGGATCTTCGTTGTGCTCCTTGCCGTCACCCACTGCCCAGCCGACTTC
>Ga0126381_100011389_pt1 | contig 10047 bp, 13 predicted proteins | sample PanSoiMetPlot_28_FD_96465 | JGI IMG/M metagenome (GOLD analysis project Ga0126381, IMG submission 96465) | Tropical forest soil microbial communities from Panama - MetaG Plot_28 | ecosystem: Environmental > Terrestrial > Soil > Tropical forest > Bulk soil | place: Panama | collected 2016-02-17 | reverse complement strand
TCCTCGAACTCCTCGAACTCCTCGAACTCCTCGAACTCCTCGAACTCCTCGAACTCCTCGAACTCCTCGAACTCCTCGAACTCCTCGAACTCCTCGAACTCCTCGAACTCCTCGAACTCCTTAGCCTCCACTCACCACGGGAGCGGGCCGTCCGCGTTCGAGAACGTGCCATTCGGACCGTCCGAACCCAGTAGCGCAAGACGCACCGGCTCCCGAGCGCCCTCCTCGACCGTCTGAGTGCCGGTATAGTTGTTGAGGTTCGTTTTAGTGAAACCCGGGCAAGCAGCATTGACCTTGATTCGGGTCGACTCCAGCTCGATCGCCATAGCGAGCGTTACCGCGTTAAGAGCCGTCTTAGACGCTGGATAAACGGGCCCGAAAATTGGGCGGTAGGGGTAAGCCAGGTCCGAATTTCGCGTCAGAGAGCCGACACCGCTCGACACGTTGACGATGCGGGCTGCCGGCGACTCGCGCAGGAGTGGCAACATTGCTTGAGTAACGGCGACAACGCCGAATACATTGGTCTCGAATACGGCACGCATTTCATCGAGAGACACGGTGCTCGGACGAGTCGACTTCGCATATTCCTCGATGGGTATGCCCGGTCGCAGTCCTGTATTCGAGATGGCCGCATTGTTGATGAGCACGTCGAGACGTCCGAACTCGTTGCGGACGCGTTCCGCCGCGGCAGCGATGGAAGCCTGATCCGTCACGTCGAGCTGGAGCGCGTGAGCATCGCCGTCGACCGTTTTGGCTGCCTCATCTCCCCGCGCATAGTCGCGCGAACCGACCAGGACGGTGAAGTCCTTCGCGGCCAACTCCTTTGCGATCTGGAGGCCGATCCCTTGATTTGCCCCGGTGATCAAAGCGACAGGTTTGTTCTGCATAGTAATTTCCTCTTTCTAAAATGTTACGTGGCCAACACCGTCCCTCTATGTTAAAGAGGATAAACGGAACAGCCTTCCATTTTATACGGAACGATGTTCCGTTTGTCAACTGCCGACATGGTGAACAGGAAAACGCAAAAAAAAGGTCGCGACACCCAGCCGCGCAGCTCCACGGTTCGGCACTTGCGCGCAGACGCTCAGCGTAACCTGGACGTGTTACTGCAGTCGGCCATGGCAGTGTTCACGACCTCAGGCGTAGATGCTCCCGTGCGACAGATCGCAGAAAAGGCCGGCGTCGGCGTTGGCACGGTCTACCGTCACTTTCCACAGCGCTCTGACCTGATCGTAGCTGTCTTTCGCCGCGAGGTTGACGCCTGCGCAGATGCCGCCGCGTTTCTGGCAGCTGAGCACGAACCGGGTGAGGCATTGGCTCGGTGGCTGCAGCGTTACATCGACTTCATTTCTGCTAAGCGTGGCCTGGCGGCGGCTTTGCACTCGGGCGACCCGGCATATGATACGTTGCCCGCCTACTTCCAAAAGCGACTCCGGCCGGCGCTCCAGACCTTGCTTGACGCAGCGGTTAAAGCAGGCCAGGTGCGGTCCGGTGTGGAGCCGGATGACCTATTGCACACCGTCCCGAGCCTTTGTGCCCCGGCGCACGACGGCGATCCGACGCGAGCCCGACGCATGTTAGCCCTCCTGGTGGACGGTCTGCGCTATGGCGCAAAACCATCAATCCGTACGCGCTACTAGCCCTTCGTTCTCCCGACCTCGCCCGTCGTCTGAAACTCCAGACTCCGCCTCGTCGTTTAGACTCCAAGAGGCTTCGTCGGGGAAGCTGTCCGTGAATTCCCGTCGCGAGCTACTGTTGTACAGAGCCAAGTCGGCGTCACAGAACGAGTAGATTCATTGCCTCGGAAAAAAGGCTGCGCCAGTCGGAAATCCCGACTGACGCAGCCACTCACCCAACCACAACGATCGAAGCAGTACCCTGCAACACCCGCACAGTATCGAAGGCTGAGGTGAATCAGCGTTCTGTTGATCAGACTGCCGGATTTCTTGGCGCAGCAATTAATCCACCACCCCGTCGTGACTCGTCTTCTAACGCGAACCAGGCCGACTGCCGTCCGGGCGTCGATTACGGCAATTCGAACGAAAATCCGCGCATTGCTAAGTTTTGAACCCACTTTTTTAATTCATCATACTATGTGGCCAGATCGCCGACTCATCGACCTTTTACAGATTGAGCACCCAATCGTGTTATCGCCAATGCCAGGCTTTGTCACAGTTGACCTCGCCGCAGCCGTCTCCAACGCTGGAGGTCTCGGTTCGATCGGCTGCGCTCCGATGGAACCGGAGGTTGCGGCCAAGATGATCCGCGCGGTGCGTGGGGTAACTGACAAGCCGATTAACGTCAACTTCTTTTGTCACGTCCAGGCAAAGACAGGAACCGATCGCGAAGAGGCTTGGCTAGCACGCTTGTCGCCTTATTATCGTGAGCTCGGCATTGATCCGGCGACTCCGGTGCCGCGGGTAGATATTCAATCGTTTGATGCGGCCAGGTGTAACGTCATCGAGGATACCAAGCCGGAGATAGTGAGTTTTCATTTTGGTCTGCCTGACCCGACACTTTTAGCTCGGGTGAAGGCGGTTGGTTGCCGGATCATGGCGTCCGCGACGACGGTTGCTGAAGCGCTCTGGTTGGAGACGCGTGGCGTGGATATCATTATCGCTCAAGGCTATGAGGCAGGCGGTCATCGGGGAACGTTCTTGGGACAAAGCCCGAACTCTGCCAACTCCTCACAACCAGGAACTTTCGCGCTAGTCCCACAAATTGTTGATGCCGTCAAAGTGCCGGTCGTAGCCGCTGGTGGCATTGCGGACGGTCGGGGTATCGCCGCAGCGTTTGCCCTTGGAGCAGCCGGGACCCAGCTCGGAACTGCCTATCTCCTTTGTCCGGAAGCAGCGACATCAGCACCGCATCGGGATGCTTTGCAGCACGCGCATTCGGACGCGACGTTTGTTACGAACGTCTTCACGGGCAGGCCCGCACGCGCCTTATCGAACCGGCTCGCCCGCGAGATTGGCCCAATAACCAATGGCTTGCCCGATTTTCCCTTGCCGATGGGACCGTTGGCGCCATTGCGGGCAAAGGCCGAGCAGCAGAGCAATTGCGATTTCACACCTTTCTGGTCAGGTCAAGCTTCGTCACTTGGTAGAGAAATGCCGGCGGGGGAGCTCACCATCAAATTGGTGCAAGAAGCAGTAGATCGATTGAAACAGCTCAGCGTTGGTTAGTCTGCGGCATTCGAAAATTAGCGAACCGAGGCAGCGGCGTTACCCAAGCAGCTCGCGACGGCTGTCCGTTTAACCTACCTAACCTTCTTTGGCCCTCCGGCTGAAGCACATTGTGATCTAAGGGCTACTCGGCTCAGACAACCAATCCGGCAGTTCGATCAAGACATCCGGCCAGCCGTTGCTGTTCAGGACAGCAAATCCGGCGATCAGAACAAACTTCGCGGGTTCCGACTACGAATGACGTTTGTTACGGCGACCTAACATTCAAAGGAAGAAGAACGAAGTCGACAAATCTGTTGGGACAACAAATTACATGAGACGAGAAACAGCTTTTAAAAGTGATTACCTTGGCGAACGCGCCATTGTAGTCGGGGGAGGAGTTGCGGGACTATCGGCCGCCCGCGCAGTGTCCGATCGGTTCCGCGAAGTCGTGATTATGGATCGCGACGAACTGCCAGACAGTGTTACAGCGCGGCCTGGCGTTCCCCAAGGTAAACATCCTCATGGCCTCTTGGTGGGCGGCCTGAAAGCGCTAGAGCAGCTCTTTCCGGGCTTTGGCAACGAGCTAAGACAGGCTGGCGCTGTGCCCATCAATCGAGGCTTTGACTTTCTGTTTGAACTTCCGGGACAGGATATTTGGCCGAGAATTGAACTCGACCATCCAACTTACTCTATGACGAGGCCATTGCTCGAGCGCACTTTGCGGCGCCAGGTAGAACGTTTGGAGAACGTAAAAGTGCGCGGCGGATGTCGAGTTCTTAGTATCATCGGTGAAGCGGGCGCCGGTGCCGCCACGGATATCTGTTATCGCACACCCGAAGGTAAGCTCGAAACCCTTCAATCCGACCTCATCATCGATGCGTCCGGGAACGGATCCTTGACCTTGGAATTTCTGAAAGCCTCTCACCGAAGGTCACCAGAGGAGGAAAGCGTCGGGGTGAACATGCACTATTCCAGCGGTCTATTCGATCGCGTCGACATCAGGGATAATTACAAAATCGCTTACACTCTTCCCCATGCGCCTGAAGAAAGTCGAGGCGGGCTGATCATGCCAGCAGAGAATGACACTTACCAGGTGGTAATGATCGGGAGGGGCGAGGAAGTCCCTCCAATCAAGGAAAGTGAATATCGGAACTACGCTCGGAAGCTATGGACCCCCACTATCTATAACGCCATCAAGAATGCGAAGCTTTTAACGGAGATCGCGCCAAATTCGCTCCACCAAAGTAGATGGCGCCATTTCGCAAAAATCACTGACTTTCCTCGCGGACTCCTGCCAATTGGAGACGCCATTTGCCGTTTTAACCCGGTCCATGGCCAAGGTATGTCGGTCGCCGCGCGGGAAGCTCGACTGCTTTTCGACTTACTTGGCAGATCCAACAGCGATTTGTTGTCGACATTGGCGTCGGATTTTCTAACCAAAGCCGAAGACCTGATTGCCGATCCCTGGGCAATGTCAGCGATTCCCGATTTTGTTTATCCGGAGACTTCCGGCGTACGACCGAAAAATCTAGAGGAGAGGTTGAATTTCCAAAAAGGGTTGGGCCGGTTGGCCGCTCGCGACGCTGACGTTTTCGAGCTGCTCAGCGATGTCAGACATCTGCTTAAGCCACTCAATGTCCTGGACGATCCTTCAATCGTTAGCAGAGTCGAAGATGAGCTCGCGTCAGAGCTATCACCTTCACCTGCTGCGGCGGCAGCCTAGTTGGCTAAAGCAGCGTAGTAGACTGTTCGGGTTCTTCGCCTCCCTTGTTGGAGCAACAAGCGCTCTCTTGGAGATGGTGTGCCGTCTCCTAGGGCGGGTGATCTAGTGAACCAAGTCCGTGACTGGTATAGCGGCGCCGCAGTGAATTTTGATGAGGGAGAATACCCCTCGTGGTCTTTAACCGATGAGCGATCCCGCGGCCGCGGGACAGGCGGCCAAAAGACGTGCGGCCCGGAGGGCGATGAAAATGGGTCGGCGGCTGCGTTGCATTCACGGTTGCTATGCCGAGGGCGTGTGCGGCCTAAGATTGAGCACAACGGTTTTGGTGTGCCACAACCGCGACGCCCCGAGAACCGTGCCACGCCGCTTGACGTTGCACGTTTGATGGTCTGGTCACGCAATCAGGGAGCCGCCGCTAACACGCGGTTGGGACCGGAATACGCTGTGTGAGGAACAATGCCGGCGGTAATGGAACGCGGAATGCGGCTCCCGTTCTCGATGCTCGTAAACAACTTCTGAATGTCACGGCAGCGGGCAGCAGGCCATGAGCGAAGCGACAAAATAAGTCGCGTGACATAGTGACATAATGATGTCATTATGTGGACGATGTCAGTCCATCACCTGCCGCTCTACGCTCAGGTCGAGAACGTACTCATTGACCGGATTTCTAACGGCTCATTGCCTGTGGGCAGCCGTCTCCCCTCTGAGGACAGCTTGGTCCTGGAACACGCTGTCAGCCGAACCACCGTTCGCGCAGCGATTCAGAGTCTGATCCAAAGGGGCCTGGTGGAGATCCGGCGAGGCAAAGGCACGTTCGTGACGGAGCCCAAAATCACCCAAGAGTTGACGGAGCTCACCGGCTTCGTTGAAGACATGCAGGCACTGGGCCGGAGTCCTACCGCTAAGGTCCTGGACCAGCGCATCGTCGCGGCTGATGAGCTGGTGGCGCGTCGTCTAGCGTTGCGGCAAGGCACGTCCGTGGTTCGAATCCAGCGTGTCCGCCTGGCAGACGGCAAGCCGCTATCTTTCGACGAGACCTATCTCCCGAAAGAACTGGGAGAAAAGGTGATGGCCGACAATCTCAAAACCGAGCCGATCTTCTCGCTCCTGGAACAAAAATATCATACCCCGCTAGTAGAAGCTGAATACCAGCTGGAAGCGGTCTGCGCCGACACCACCGTAGCGAAAGCACTCCGAGTTGGCCTTGGTAGCGCGATTTTTTTAATTGAGCGGACCTCCTATTCTCTCGCGCATCGACCGGTCGACTATGAAAAGCTTCACTACCGGGGTGATCAGATTCGATTCGTCACCCGACTCGCGCGGCGCCCCAGGGACCCACGGAAAGACGGGTCCCACAAATGAACACGGAGACCGAACTGTGGCTGTTTGCCGTGTCGGTTGCTGCTAGCGCCTTGGGAGGGATGCTGGGAATGGCAAGCGGCATTTTCATTGTGCCCATCCTGACCATATTCGGCCACCTCGATATCCGAATTGCGATCGGCGCCTCGATCGTTTCTGTGATTGCTTGTTCGTGCGGCAGCGCTGCTCCTTTTCTAAAGGAGCGCTTAACCAACGTTCGCCTCGCGATCGTGCTGGAGATTGCAACGACAGCCGGCGCTCTGAGCGGCGTTGTTCTCGCAGGCGTGATTCCAACGCCGTACCTCTTCTTCATATTCGGCGCTATCCTGCTGCTGTCCGCCCAACAGATGCTGGCGAAGCGCCGCGAGCCCGCACTCGCCTCCGCACCACCAGCGGTCGGTTGTTCGACCTGGCAACTGGATTCGACTTATCCAGATCGCGAACTCGGTGAAGACGTCGCCTATCGCGTGCAACGCCTTCCGATCGGCATGATATTGATGTTTTGCGCCGGTTTGAGTTCAGCCCTCCTGGGTATCGGCAGTGGCGTTCTGAAGGTTCCGGCTATGGACTCGGCGCTACGCTTGCCAATTAAGGTTTCGTCAGCCACCTCGAATTTCATGATCGGCGTGACCGCCGCAGCTAGCGCGAGCACCTATTTCGTTAGAGGCAATATCGTTGTTCCGATCGCTGGTCCCGTCGCTTTGGGGTCAGTCGTTGGCGCATTGCTCGGTGCCCGTTTTCTCATCTCCATTTCGAACGATAGAATTCGCCTCCTGTTTGTGGCAGTTCTCGGAGCTCTGGCCGCGCAAATGTTTCTGGCCGCCTTCGGCCACGGCTTCTATCGGGCGACGACATGAGCGGTAAAAAGATTACACCCGGTCGCATCGAGTCGCGTCTGGCCCGCCTGTTGCACGTCGGAACCGGCGTCGCCTCAGTTGTTATCGGTGCCGGGCTTCTGCTTTCGTTGTTCAACCAGCCAGCGCTACTGCCCATGGCCATATCGCTGGTTACGGCGGGAATCGTTTTGTTCATTCTGCTACCCATCCTGCGCGTGATGGTAATGTTTACTACCTACCTGAAGGAGCGCGACTATCAATTCGCTGCCGCTGCCGCCGTTGTCCTTGTAATCCTATTTGCCGGTTGTGCCGTCGGCATCCTGTCCAAATAGTAACGGACTAGAATTCATTACCAACCAGTTGATGGGAGACACAGGCACTATCGTCTAACTCTCCCATCATTTTCTGGTGGGCTGTATAAATTTCAAATTCTCTAAGCGCTACTGAGAGGTAGTCGCAATATGCTGTTAGTACGATACTTACTTTATTCGAGCTAACATAGATTTCCGGAATAAACAACAGCGCCTGTCAATCTTACTTATGTGAAGGACAGTGATTATGAAGATGCGGTCGTCAATTTTTACGAAGGCCTGTATGCCTTCGGCTTCAGCCTCACGGGCAAGGAAGACGACGCTTCCGAATTAACGCAAGAAACCTTCTATCGGCTCCTAACCAGAGGCGCCATGGTGCGCGACGTCTCGAAGATCAAATCGTGGTTGTTCACTACTCTTTACCGGATTTTTCTCAGCTGGGAACAACGCCGCTCCGCGCTGCCGCATTTCGAAATCAGTAGCGTAGAAGACCAACTATCTCCGGTCACCCCGAAGCAGATGGATGTGCTCTTGGATAATGCGGTTAGCGATTCCTTATTGGAACTCGAGGAGCGCTATCGTGCACCGCTGATCCTGTTTTATCTGAACGACCATTCCTACCAAGAAATCGCCTCCATATTGGCTGTACCGATCGGCACCGTGATGTCGAGGTTATCTAGAGCAAAGATCATGCTCAGGCAACGTCTGGCCGCCAGAGCTATCGGAAGCAAAACCAGTAGCAAGATCACGCACCTACAAAGCCAACTAGATTCCGTCTCGCGAGCCTTATGACTAACGAAGAAGCAAAATTGATTCTGCAGGCATATTCTCCGAACGGGCGCTCTGCGAGCGATCCGAATTTCCAGGCCGCCCTGAATCAAGCGCGTTGTAATCAGGAGCTAGCCGACTGGTTTGCGAACGAGCAGTCAGTTGATTCCCGCATCAGTAAAAGTCTGACTCGATCTCTTAAGCCCCCGACAAACTTAAAATCCCTGCTCCTCGCACAAAAGGTCATTGTTCGCCCGGTCGCCTGGTGGCGAAAACGAAGCCACCAACTCGCTCTTGCTGGATGCGCCGCGCTAGTCACCATTTTTGTCGCAGTTCACTTTTGGCACAGAGACCCGCTTGAATTCGCCGCCTATCGCCAGGCAATGAGCGAGTCGGTCGCTGAGGGAATCGAACCCATTGCCGAGGTACCGCCCGACCTACTTCAAGTGCGCCGTTGGTTCGCAGAAAATAAATTGGATGCCGGCTTCATGGTACCACGCGTGCTGAATGGTGGGGCCATCTCCAACTGCAGCGTCGTGGATTGGAGAGGTAAGAAAGTCTACATCATTTGCTATCGATTGGAGAATCACCAATCTGCGCATTTGGTAGTGATTGATCGGTCGGCGCTGAAGGATGCGCCACCAGAATCCCCAGTCTTCGATCAGTCAGATAAAGTCGCCACTGTCAGCTGGAGTCGAGGTAGCCACACCTACATGATCGCCAGCGCCAGCGGTATTCTGCCGGACTTGATGAAGCTCTTTTGAATTTATGAACTCAGCAATATCCTCGCTAAAGAGGTCTAATAATAACACTAACATGACGGACATTTTTAACCCACCCAAATGGAACCTGGCTCGTTGGTCAGCACTCCCACTCCGCCTCATTGTCGGATATGGTTTCATGGAACATGGTTATGCCAAGCTTATCCACGGACCTGAGCGCTTCGTGGCGATTCTGCATACCCTGGGTGTTCCGGCCCCGGAGCTAATGGCGTGGGCCACAATTATAGTCGAGCTGCTGGGCGGATTGGCTGTCTTGCTTGGACTGTTCATCCCCTTAGCCAGCGTGCCCATGGCGGGCGTATTACTCACAGCCATGTTTACTGTGCACCTCCAATATGGTTTCAGCGCGATCACACTTAAGGCAGTAACGCCCGCCGGCGCTCAATTTGGCCCACCCGGCTTCGAAGTCGCTCTCTTATATCTCGCCTGTCTCGCCGCGCTTGTTCTAACCGGTAGCGGACCATTCTCGATGCAACGTTTTTTTACTAAACGTTCAAACGCGTAACCCTTTGCCATCCATTAAATGAAACTAACTGACTACAAAACAAGAGTTATTATATATCCTCAGTTGTCGCTGTTATTACCGCTCAGGACTTCAAGTCGAAGGGAGTGCCATGAAGAATTTGAAAGTGATTAGTTCAAAGTACTGTATGCGGGCACTAACAACATCGTCAACCATCTGCCTTCTGGCGCTTAGCGGATGCTCTAGCATCGATGGTTTGGCGGGGACCCACGGGGTGGCGACAAATCTGCAGATGCGCCCTATAGAACATGACCAAGGGAAACCCAGCAATCAGCCCGTCGATTTGGACCCGGGTTACAATTGGTTTTATTGACCTGGCCGAGCCGCTAACACGTACAAAAGATAAACAACCTTTGGTGTTTTGAGAACGAGATCGTCAAAACATGAGCGCCGTTTCGAGGAGCTTTCTCTGCCTCAATTGCACGCGGCGTTTTCTTCAGATGCTCCGACTCGACATCCAGGCCGGAGCGCGGCCTTATGTCTTGATCACAGCTACGCCTTATTTGCTCCCGATTGTGAAACGCCGTCTAAGACAGAGGTCACGGGAGGAGGCACAACAACGATCGTGCGCTCCCCTA
>Ga0126381_100011388_pt1 | contig 10047 bp, 5 predicted proteins | sample PanSoiMetPlot_28_FD_96465 | JGI IMG/M metagenome (GOLD analysis project Ga0126381, IMG submission 96465) | Tropical forest soil microbial communities from Panama - MetaG Plot_28 | ecosystem: Environmental > Terrestrial > Soil > Tropical forest > Bulk soil | place: Panama | collected 2016-02-17 | reverse complement strand
TTTATGCGCGATCGCTTCAACCGTTCCTTCCAGATCGCCATCGACAAAGAGATCTTCCTTACTGTGGACCTCGCCGACAAACTTGACGGTTTTTCCGATGGTGGCAGTGCCTACGAGCGAATCGGGCCTAGCCTCCGCAATGAGAGTGTTCGACACGAGCGTATCGTCCTTTCCATTTTCCAAGCGGCGTTTTGCCGGGGGCTCCGAAGGACCTTCGGGTATAGGTGCGGTGCCGCATTTGGTGGTTCCCTCTTGCTTCTTCCACATCTGAACCGTCCTTCTGGGTCCTCATGAGGGAGATAACAGGGCGGGAGTTCGAGACTCTTTTTTGTTTCAGTCATTGATGCAACCGTATCAATTGTCAGCACCGATGTTCTTCGACGGGGAACGTCGAGCGACGAGGCCGACTTCGCAGCACCCTCACCGGACCGTCATCAGGCCAACATGCGGGCCTTCATGTGGGCCAAGATGAAGGATTCGCTCCTACGCAGTGCAGTTCCGTCTGATGCTGTGCTCGAGAGGGATCTGACCGGCCCAGGCTATCATCTGAACCGATCGGAGCAGTTGATGCTCGAGTCAAAAGCCGACATGGTCAGGCCCGGCGTGGCGTCTCGAGCTGAAGATCCACCAATCTGCGATGAGGGTGATAGGAAAGTTCGTCTCTTGGTTTTCGCGGGCCAGTGAACATCGAGCGGGAAGTGGAGAATCGGGAAGAGCGCTACCGCGATATGCGCACAGCGATGGAGCTTCTCGATTCGCCATCGTGAGCCGCCCGCGCACGGGGGCCTGATTGCAAAATCCGCTGGCAGCGGATATAGTAGCCAGGCATGAGGGGAATGGCGTTGATCGGAATTGGCATATTGTCAGCCGCGAGTTTTCGTCCAGCCTTTCCCCAGGGACGCTCTCTCAACCAGCCGCCGCCGGGATTCCTTGCGCTGTTCAACGGCAAAGACCTCTCTGGGTGGCGCGGGCGGCAGCCGAACTATGATCCGCGCGCGGAAGCTGCCCTATCTAGTGAGGAACTGGCGGCTAAACAGGCCCAATGGAATAGCGAGCGCAACACGCATTGGAGCGTGGATGCCGCCAAAGGCGAGATTGTCTCCGATGGCCGAAGCCCTCACCTCGCCACCGCGAAGAATTTCGGTGACTTCGAACTGTACGTCGATTGGCTCATGGTCAGCCACAACGGCGATTCCGGCATCTATCTTCGCAGTTACCCGCAAGTGCAGATATGGGACCCGGACAATCCTCGTGAAGTAAGGAACGGCGCGCCCAAAGGATCGGGCGCGCTCTGGAACGATAACGACGACAATCCGGGCAAATGGCCCATAGTCAAGGCCGACAACCCGGTCGGCCAGTGGAACACTCTCCGGATCAAAATGATTGGCTCGCGCGTGTGGGTCTGGTTGAATGAGAAGCAGACTGTAGACGGCCAGGTGCTGGACAACTACTTCGATCGCAAGCTACCCCTCGTCCCCAAAGGAGCCATCGAACTGCAGACGCACGGTTCTGAGATCCGTTTCCGCAACATCTACGTTCGGGAGATCTCTCCCGCCGAAGCCAATGCCGCCCTCGACAAGCTCAATCGCTAGCGAAGTGGCTTCCCTGTCAAAAGGCCGCCCTCACAGAGGCTTCTCAGGTACGGGCCGAATCGGTAGCGGCGTCGCGTGCGTGGCGAATTCATAAAATCATGCGCCAATTGGTGTCTCTTGACACACTCCCCGGCCTAAAGGCCAGGGATCTGACCATACTGGGTGTCAAAGAAGTCGTAAAAACGCGAGTAGCTATTCTTGCGATTGACGCCTCGATGTCGAAGGTCTGTGGGATTAGCCTGGGATTAACCCGGACCGCAAAGCGTCGAGTGAGGGACCGGGAGCGCATTCGCGGGACTGAGCGTCGCGTTCACCGGAGACGACACCGAAGCGCCCTTTATAACGTTACTCTCATCCTGCGTTATGACCAGCGATGGCACAAAATTCGTTCCTCCCCCGTAGCTGAATGAAACGGCATCACCCGGCGCTACCAGTCCGATCAACACACCGATCGCCCCTGCATTGGCCGCCGCGTCGATTTTCAGGCTGACTGCGCAGGCGCCGCGATCGATCAGGACAATTTGTCCGCCTGGATCCGCCAGGTAGGGGTCAGCGGGGCTGCCAGGACTTATGGAATCGGCAGGGCAACCGCGTCCCACGTAAACTACATTGCCGGTCACCGGTGTATTGTTGGGGGCGAACGCGAGTTTCGCCGTGTTGGTGTACGATCCGGCAATATTCGCCGGAGAATTGATTACCAGCGGAATCGTAGCCGAGAGGTTCTGGAAGGTAAACCAGCCATTCACAGAGAAAGACGGCGTGCTGTGAAGATACCACGGAAGAACAACCTCGTCCTGCAAAGTATATGTGGCCCCATTCGTCACCTTGGTGAACGTGCTCGGAGGTGATTCGAGAGGATCCCCGGTTTCGAAGTTGGCGATGCATGCGCCCCCCTGACCGGGCAAAACGGCGGGAGGAATGAAATTGATGCCCGGACTTGCACCGACAAACGGATCGTTCAGCCACTCTGCTACCTCATGGCTCAGGGGTTCGACATTCACAATGCCCACACCCACTTGAGAGCCTGAAAACGTGCCTGGTTCCGCATATGCCGCGTAGATCCAGGTTTTTGCGGTGGCGATCGGCGGCCCCTGAGAAGCGTGATATCCAAGGATGCAGCAGTTCTGCATCAACCCGTTGCTGCCTAGAAACACGTTGTCAGTCAGAAACATCGGTAGCTGGTTGGCTAAGTAGCTCGGGAGCAAACCAGCTAGAATCTGTCCGAAATAATTAGTGTCCACGACTCCCATGAAGCCGCCGCCACTCAGCGCGAAAGCGTTACCCTTTCCCGCGGGAACAGTTACGGTAAGGGTCGGTGCAATTGATGGCGAGCCCAAGAGGACGTGGTAGTTGGATGAGAACCCCGGCAGATTCCAGAACTCAGCGCGTTGCAGCGCATCTCCGAATTGTGTGACACCAACATCCACCGAACCTGCCAGATAGTCAGCGGTCAAGAAGATCGGAGAGTTCTGGACTGCCGGTACAACATCGGCTCCGTCCAGCGTTGGACTACCCGCGCTGGGAAACACGAATTTCAATGGAACGAGCACGGTCGGTATCGTCGTTGTATTGGCGCCTAGCGCGGGATCCGTCCCCACGATGTTGAACGGAAGGGGAAACGCGCCGAACGAGGGAAAGGTAGCCGGGTAGTTGGCCGTATAGAACGGCAAGCCTGATGCGGCAGCCGCCACCGAAAGGCTCTGCGCCGGTCCCGGGGAGATCGGCAGATCGAAAGTTGGGACAACGTTTACCGGCCCACCGATCAGGTTTACGGTCGGTCCATCAGTAACCTGGGCAAAGGCAGCACTGCAGCACAGAATGCCTATTCCCAGTAAGACGCCGATTTTTTCTTCTGGCCGCAGAGATTGCATCACGACCCTCCTCGGAATCCCCTTGAGTGCCTGCGCACAAGGAGGGCCATCGTAATCACAAAACCGAGCAATCCGAAGGTATGCGGCTCCGGGGCGGCAAGAAGAAAGTCGGTTCCGTTTCCCACGAAGGAAGTAACGCCTGAGGGATCCTCCGTGATGAATACTGCGTTCGCGCTCCAGCTCGAGGCAGGCGGCGGCGTGGTATCGTCAGCACTGAATAAAAACACCATGTTGCCGAGACCCGTTCCCCCTCCCGTGTTGACAAGGTTATCGAAGATGCGAAACACATCGCTGACTACGGCGCCCCCGGGCTCATCGACAATGACATCGCCGGCGAATGTGGTAAACGGCAACTGAAGAAGGATGTTCTCGGGAATGGCGCATAGGGTGAAGCTCGTATTGCAGGAAGCTATGGGCGCAGCGAGCGCCGGCATGGCCAGCAGTAACAACCCGACAAAACCTACCTGCAAATGCGGGAAACGACAGGTCATCGCACCTCCCCTGTTCTCAGTGATTCTATATCGCAGCGGTTACACTTTAGCGATCAAGGACTGGCTCGCGCTGGTGGATTGTGATCTCGAACACACCGAGGGCTGCGGAGCAGCAGAGATGCGACACGATAACTGATTGGGAGACTACCGGAGAATCCCTGCGTTGTCAATTGTCGAGACCGCCAGCTGGGTCACCGCACAGCGCTTCCGCGAATTCGTACGCTCCGACCGCCTCTTCTCCGACCCAGGCTCGTGCGAAAAAGTGACATTAATACCCTATCGCCTCAACTTGCTTCGAATTCCCTGACGTACGGGTAGTTTGAAAAATATTTCCTGACGACCGCCCTTTGGTGTATACTCTGCGAAATATTATTTGCGAGACTGTGCTGTCTCCTCGGTTATTTTCCATACATCTATTGGTCCGCTCTTAGGGAGATCGCATGGCAACGCTTTCGATTTTTCGACCGTCTGTTTCGCGGCTTGCCAGTCCGGCATTCCGCTGCGCGGTAACGCTAACACTGTTTGCGTTCGGCGCCTGGTCTCAAATCACGACAGGCGCCTTGTCCGGCACGGTCACAGACTCCACTGGAGCTGTGGTGGTGGGCGCCGCGGTCAAAGTCACCAACCAGGCAACGGGCGTATCGGCATCGCTGATTACGAATGAAGCGGGCGTCTTCAAGGCGGCGTTTCTCACCCCGGGGACCTATACCGTGATGGTTCAGGCACAAGGGTTTCGCGCGTTCGAGACCAAAGACGTGATTGTGGAACTCGCGCACGAGCCCGTTGTGAATGCGACGCTACAGGTCGGTGGCGTTGGGGAAACGGTGGAAGTGGAGGGAACAGCGCCGCTGCTGGTTACGGACACGTCGCAGTTGAGCACCGACGTTGCTTCGGAACGCGTCGTCACGCTTCCGGGCATACAGGGCGGTATGGATAAGATGGCGCTCACATCGCCGGGAGTCGTGGTCGGATTCGGGAATATCAACTCAAACGGACTGGTTTTCTCGGCGAACGGGCAGCGCGCCCGGTCCAACAATTTTCTGCTGGATGGACAGGACAACAACGATCCCACGATCGCCGGCCCAGGATACTTCTTCAGTAACCTCGAGGCGGTGGGTGAGTTTCAGGTGATCACGAACCAATACAGCGCCGAATACGGACGCAACGCGGGAGCGATCGTGAACATTCGGGTAAAATCCGGAACAAATTCGTTCCATGGTGTTGGGACCTACTTCCGGCGTGACGATCAAAATTGGACGGCGCTCGACAATATCCAACGCGCGAGCGGTTTAAAAAACCCGCCCAAATATCTGGACTCCATACTGGGCGGACAGTTCGAGGGACCGGTACTCAAGAACAAGCTCTTCTTCAACGTTTGGACCCAGCGTGAATGGATCCGCCAACGGGCCAGTTACATCGGGACCGGCAGCACCCTTGCACCCACACCCGCAGGCCTGCAGATATTGCAAGACTATTTCCCGAATTCAATCCCTTTGCAGAACTACGTGAAATTTGGGGCATGGTCGATCCCACTGGGCAATCCGACCGTCGTACCCAACAGCACGGTGATGCAGAACATCACGACACCGGACGGGCAGACCATCAGCGTTCCCTTCGGCAGCGTTGAACGGTTCGTGCCGACGCCCTCCGACAATTGGGACTCGGGCGCGCATGTGGACTATCACCTATCCGACAAGATGCAGCTTACCGGCAAGTTCTACGATCAGATCAACAACACGCCGTACTCCGCCAGCAACGGCCAGGCTGGATACTTTATCGGCGGCCCGAGCCATAGCAAACAGGCGGGCGGAAGCTGGGTGTGGACCGCCACGCCGAGCTTGGTAAACGAATTCCGCTTTAGCGTGATCAAGAGCGAGTTTGACAGCTTCGGCGGCAATACCTATGGCTTCGACAAGCTGACGCAGAACATCGCAAATGTCGGAATTACTGGCTATCTCGGTTATGGGCTCGCGTATAACCTGCCACAATACAGGCAGGTAAATAGCTACCAATACCAGGACAACCTTAGCAAGCAGTGGGGGCGTCATGCGCTCAAGATAGGGCTTCAGCTTATCGACGACAACACGCCACTCGGGTTCCTGCCTAACGTCGATGGCGTCTATACGTTCAATAACTTCCAGCAGTACTTGAACAACGCGCCATCATCGTTTAGCGGAGCAGCCGGTATTCCAACTGAGAAGCCCCACGAACTAGATCAGGCCTACTACATTCAAGATGACTTCCGCTTCCGCTCGAATCTGACTTTCAATCTGGGCTTGCGTTACGAATACTCGGGACAACCAATCAACTTGCTCAATCAGGAGACGGTGGCACGAGAGAGCAATAACTCGACGGCGATCTGGGGCACCTCGCTGCCGCTGTCTGCTCGTACTTATCCGCGCCTTTCTGCCCCTTCAACGAACCTTGCCCCACGGCTTGGACTCGCCTGGACGCCTACAGGTGGTGACGGCCTTCTCGGCAGATTACTCGGCCACAACGCCACGGTTATTCGCGCCGGATATGCGATCGCCTACGATCCGGCGTTCTATAACCTCTTTCTGAATGCGGCGACGGCGGCGCCCGTTGTGTTTGCGTATACGCTCACCGGATCGTTTCCGTCAATGCCGTCAAATATCACTGGAGCCAACCTGCAGACCCTCTACGCGCCTCCTCCCGGAGTGGATCCGCGCACGCTCAACCAGACTTTATTCGCTGCCGATTTTAAGAACCCGTATTCCAGCAGCTACACGCTTGGGGTCCAGCGGCAGATCGGCAACAAAATGGGTTTCGAGATCCGCTACGTCGGCACGGAAGGCATCCATACCTTTGCCACCCGCGACGGCAATCCCTACATTGCCGGCTTCTACAACAACGGGTTTGCCAACGTGCTGCCGGCCGGGGTTGCCCCCGGCGTCAACGCGACCTGCTCGGTGTGCAATGGCAGGCTCAACCCGAATTACGGCGTTGTCCGTCTGCGCGATAACAGCGGACATTCGAATTACAACGGATTGCAGACTGCCTATACGATTCACGATCTCGGCCATCAACTCACCATGTCCGCGGCTTTTACGTGGAGCAAGACCATGGACAATATCAGCGAGGTGTACACATTCCTCAGCTCAGGATCGGTCGTTCTGGGCCAGGACCCTTTCAATACCAGTTCAGGCGAGCGTGGGTTGTCCAATAACAACGTTCCCGAGGCGCTCAGCATTACCGCGACGTGGAGCATCCCGTGGCTGAGGGGCGCGTCTCACTGGTACAACCGGGTGGCCGGCGGATGGACCCTGGGCGCATTTGAGATTTTCCAGACCGGACGGCCGATGACGGCGGTCCAGAATAACCTGAACGTGAATCCGCTGGAGGACGCCGCCGCTGCCAGTTTCGTCGGCGGTGGCGACGCGATGCGGCCCTTCCTGGCGAACCCCCAAGCGCCGCTGGGCACAGTGGGCGAGTTCCTTAACGGTTCGTTAGTGAATCTTGCCGCTCCCTCGCAGACCGTGACGCTTTCGAGTGTGCACTGGATTTACAATACGCTGGCCGCGGACAAGTTTTTCGGGACGCCCTTCGGGGTCGGACGGAACACGCTGACGGGCCCCTCACTGCAGCAGATGAATCTCTCGATCTACAAGGATTTTGCAATTCGCGAGACGTTGCGGTTCGAGGTGCGCGGCGAAGCCACCAACGTATTCAACCACGTCAATTATCCGCTTCCAAATCTGTACGTGGATTCCGGAACAGCAACGACATTCCTGAATCCAACCTATGGTGAAGCCGGCGTGGGCACAAACAACCCGCCTCGGATTATCCGGCTGGGGGCGAAGATCGTTTTCTAACGGTGCGGCTCCCCGCCTGTTTCTCGATCTCGGGTCGGCCGGGTGCGAAGAATCGATCAGTGACCAGCAAAGACATCAGCTATGTCGGAAGAATACGTACCAGCACGGTTGGAAGAGAGAGAGTTCCTCGAATAGCTGATTGGCGCCAGGCAATCTGACTCATCGGCGATCTTCACCGGACTTTCGTTAAGGCGCTTGGAGTGCGCATTCTGACGATCGCGGCGGTGGCGCTCTCGACGGTCAACGCGACTTTGCCTTCGCGGACCCGCCCAAGTGGCGTCCACTTTCCCATCCAAGGCGCGTTGCTGGTAATCGAGGAGCCACCGAGTGTCGCTATCATTCCCCCGGCGCTGCCGGGTTCGCTGCCGGAGAGTACCATATAGTCGGCGCCCGCCGAAGTAAAGCCGGGGGCCTGAATCGTTACGGCCGCGTCGATCGCATCCCTGGTTGTCGAATGCGTCTTGTTGATAATCGTGATATACAATTCCCGGTCTGTCCCGACTGCATAGGCGGTCAGATTGATTCCCTTCGGATTCGTGAGCGTCACCGGCTCGACGTACCCGTGACTGCCCAGATCGAAGGCTTTCAATCCGTAAGCTTTCGCTGTCATTCGGTAATTCCCACAACCGGAAGGCGGACACGGGTTAGGATCGGGCACGACCGTGTCTGTAGGAAGCCACGGGTTGTTGTGAAAATTCACGCCGCCCATATGATGGGCGGCCCACCAGTGCATGTAATCCAGGGCCCACAGCGCCGCCGCGTACCCGTTGCTCGCGCCCACTACGCCGTGAAGGCAGTCGTTGGCTTCGGTCATGCGGTAGGGCACGCCGAAAGAGACCAGCGGAGCCAGGACGTTATTGTACACGAACGGGTATGGATTGAAGGTCTTCGCTCCCCCCTCTCCGGCGGGTTGCGCTCCCGGCGAGGTGCCGGTGACCCAAGCGGGCGACAACATGTTGTCGATTGCCGTGTCTGCCGGGGTGCTGCCGGGCAGCCCATAGACGTAGTGGTGCTGCAGCGCCTCCACCACGATTCCCGAGCTTTTCAAATCGGATGCGAACTGCTGTGTCCAGGAAACCCCAGTCGCCGGATCGGGCGTGAAGCTGCTCTTGGAAGAGACAGCCGTATCGGGCCCGGAGAATTCTGCCGACGGAACCAATTTGAGAATGGCGTCGGCGAAATGTCGCCAGTCGGCTAAGAACGATGGATACGCGGTTCCGGGAACGCCGGGTTTCGTTTCAAGAATTCTAGGATCGGTCGCGTGGCCCGGATAACTGTGGAACGAACGAACGTCAGGCTCGTTGCCAATGGAAAAGGAATCGAGGCTGCTTCGGTAGTTGTTCCAAATGTACTGCGCAGTCGCGGCGTTGTCCGAGGCGAGATTCTCATTCGCGCATTCACCGAGGTTCAGGAGCCGGAAGGAATAGATCACTTTCACGCCGCTGAGCTGAGCGAACTCGAATAAATTATCGATGTCTTTGCGGGTCGGAATCGGAATGAGGCAATGTTCGTTACGGCCGGACCCATCCACCGTTCCGCCGCCGACGCGAATGTGCTTTATCCCGGCATTTTGGAATAACCTGATGAGCTGCTTGTTCTCCGGGCTAAAGAAATATCCGGGGACGCCATAGGTATTTGGAAGGATGCTCTGGGTTTCAAAACCCAGCCCGACGAAATCGGCTGGGATCGCATCCTCGCGCGTAGCGGTGTTGACAGATAGCATGACGGGCGCTTGCGCAAACGCAACGCTCGTCAGAAGAAGAACGCTGCAGGCCCAAATTGAAGTGATTCGCATTCTGCCCTGGACAAACGTACCAAAGGGTCTGATATTTCTTCGATGGTTTTAGTGTATCAGCCGAGGACCGGTTGACCTGGATCCGCCTAAGGCGAAGGCTAGTCAGGCTCTCCTCCAACCTCACCGTTCACCTTTTGATGCGCGCACGGCGCGATCCAACAGGTTCACCAAGTTATTGGCCTGCTCCCTCTTCCCCTGCCTTTGATAGGCTTCCCGCAGTGAGGTTGCGGCTGAAAGCAGCAGCGGATCTAATTGCATGGCCCTTTCCAGGTGTGCGGCGGCTGGTTCCGCCTGACCGGATTCCAGATACGCAACACCCAGAGATTCTTCGTTGCCGGCCTCGTTCGGCGCGAGTTCTGCTACTCGTTCGAACGCCCGCAAGGCTTCCCGCGGCTCCTTCGCCAACAGCAGCGCCCGCCCGATACCTTTCAGCACCGCGACGTCATCGGGAGCTGTCTTCTGCAC
>Ga0126381_100011387_pt1 | contig 10047 bp, 6 predicted proteins | sample PanSoiMetPlot_28_FD_96465 | JGI IMG/M metagenome (GOLD analysis project Ga0126381, IMG submission 96465) | Tropical forest soil microbial communities from Panama - MetaG Plot_28 | ecosystem: Environmental > Terrestrial > Soil > Tropical forest > Bulk soil | place: Panama | collected 2016-02-17 | reverse complement strand
GGCCACCAGCCTGGAAAACTGGTGGCCGCCAGCCCGGAGAAAACAAGGCCACCCAAGCGGATTTCCCAATGACCGTTGACAGCGCCGTAAGCGGCCACCCAGGAGGCAGCGGCACACGGCCTCATCTGCACCGTGCCAATGGGGGCCGAATCCTCCTAGCGATGAAGGTGAAGGGCAGCCCAGCATGACGGATACCACCGACACCACCGAGAGCGAGCCAGAATAGGGGTCACGACCGGCCTGCTGGCGAGGTTCGAGGTCTCACCAAAAACCGCTACCCGCTACCGCCCAGGTCAGGACGGGTAAGCGGGTAGCGGCAAACTGTGCTTGCCATGGCCAGTGAAGGTAGCGGCGGCGCTACTCCGGTAGCGGCGGTAACCCTCGCGCACCTTGTGGCGTAGTGCCAGCCGCCGGTGGCTACAGGCGGATCAGATCCCCTGAAACTGCCCAGCTCGGGACGGCGCGGGCGCGCCGGGCGGGGCCTCCCCAAGGCCAGAGCCCGGCGCGGGGAGCGCTGGAAACGGCGCCGTGCAGCGGCGCCGCTTGATTGATGTGCAGCCGGATTCGGCAGCGGACCACATCCGGCCCTTCGGAGTGTCCCTTTCGCGGGAGCCGACGGTCTTGCAGACCGGCCACGGACCCGCCCTGACCTGGACCGCCACCACCGATTTGGCGGGTTTCGGCACGCATTCGGCACAGCCTGTCATTTGAGGCCGTCGATGCCGGGCGCTTCTCCTTACCATGGGACACATCTCCACGGTCCTGGCCTGGACCGCAGTAACCAGGAAGCCCGACTTGGGCGTCTATTGGGCGCTGTGCATGTTCGGGCGCTAGGCGCAGTCGCCCTGATTGGCTTCTCGACCCGCTGCATCAGGGAGCGTTCTTCGAGAGCGTCGGCGTTTTCATCGACTCCGGATGCCTAGATCTCCCCCCTATGTAATACTTTTACTATGGCGGTCGGGCGGTCCTCTGGTGTCAGGGTGACTGTCGCGACCGCGCAGGTGCTCAGGGCCTTCCTCGCCGATGTCTCGCGATCGCGTTACGGCTATGACCTGATGCAGGAGACCGGGTTTCCCAGCGGGAAGCTGTACCCGATCCTGGCCCGCCTTGCGCACGCCGGGTGGCTGGACAGGAAGCGCGAGGATATCGATCCTGTGGCAGAGGGCCGGCCCGCCCGCTACCTGTACTGCCTGACCGAGCTCGGGACGGTGAACGCCCGGTATGAGCTGGCCAAGCTTACCGAGCAACTCACCTTGCCGTCTTCACCGCAGCTACGCCCGCAGCCCGGCGGCGGCCCGGCATGAACGCGTTCCTCATAGCCTTCGGCGCGTTTGTCATGCTGGTCACGGGCGCCGTGACCAGCATGGTCCAAGCCGAGATCTGCACCCGGCTGACTCGCATCCCGCATAGCGTGCTGCGCCTGGCGGCCTTGCTGGTTCCCCCGGATCAGCGCGACGACCTGCGCGAAGAATGGCAGGCCGAACTCCATGCGATCGTTACGGATACGGAGGACGTGCCGGTCACCGGCCTGCTGAGGGCGACCTGGTATGCCCTCGGGCTGATAGTGCGCGGCCGCGCGGTCGCCCGCGAGCTGAACGGGACTGCCGGGCAGCGCCGCGCGCGGCTGGTGGGCCTGCTCGCCCGCTTCAAGCGCGGCACCCGGGCGCTGCCCGGCTGGCCGGGCAGCCGGCGCATCAGCGGACAGGTCATGACGGTCAGCACGCCAGCTGGCACCATTGCGATCACCGGGCGTGGCGCCCTTGCCGCCGCCGCGGCTCTGGCGGCCCTAGCCACCGGCATCTCCGCCTCGATCCTGGCTGATTCAGGTGCGCGTTCAGGTGCTCATCATGTCTCCGCCATCCCCTCTGCCGGTGTCCCCCGGATGCCGGTGTGGGGCCGCAGCGACTTGGTTGACTCAGTGGCGTTCAGCCCGGATGGCAAGAGCTTGGCCTGCGGCGGCTGGGACGGCACGGTCCGGGTGTGGGACGTGGCTACCCGCCGCCCGATCGGCCGCCTGCTCCACGGCCTCGACGGCGTGGCCGAATCGGTGACGTTCAGCCCGGACGGCAGGACCTTGGCAGGGATCAGCGATGACGGCACGGTGTGGGTGTGGGACGTGGCTACCGGGCACCCGATCGGCCACATTCAGCTCGGTGGTTTCCCCGGCTCGGTCAACTGGGTGGCGTTCAGCCCGGATGGCAAGACCCTGGCCGCCGGCAGCGATGAGGGCCTGGTGCGATTGTGGGATTTGGCTACCCGTCATCCGATCGGCCACATGCACTTGCTCGGTGGTCCCGCCGTCGGCCCGGTAGCGTTCAGCCCAGACGGCAAGACCCTGGCCGGTATAGCCTCGGGCGCGGTGTGGTTGTGGGACCTGACCTCGCCCGCCCGCGACCAGGTATTCACGGTGTTCGAACTGCATAGCAAGGTCATATTCGCCGGCAGCCCGCTCGCCGGCCGCCCACTCCACGGCCTCGATATCTCAGTCGAATCGGTGGCGTTCAGCCCGGACGGCAGGACCCTAGCAGGGATCAGCGATGATGGCACGCTGCGGTTGTGGGACGTTGCTACCGGCCGTTCGATCGGCCGCCCGTTCCGCGGGCTGGACGGCCCGGCCCGATCGGTAGCGTTCAGCCCAGACGGCAAGATCCTGGCCGCCGGCAGCGACGACGGCATGGTGCGGGCGTGGGACGTGGCTACCGGCCGCCCGATCGGCCGCCCCCTCTACGGCCCCTCCGTCCCGGTCTACTGGGTGGCGTTCAGCCCGGATGGCAAGAGCTTGTCCAGCGGGAGCTTCGACGGCACGGTCCAGGTGTGGAATGTCGCCTAGCTGACGGCCAATTCGGAGATCTTTGGCGGCGTGACCACCGACCGGCACCGCAACGTATCACCCGACCCTCTCCCTGCCATGGAGCAGTTCGACAGGCTTGTGACCAGGCGCTTCGCCACGCAATAAGCCATTCTGGGCAGGCATTGGGCGTACGGGCACGCTCAGGCTCGTGCCGGGAGCTTTGCACTGTCACCGGACCTTGCGTGACCTGAGTCAACCCGACCAGGCGCAACCACTGTACGAACGCGCCCTGGCCATTAGACGTGCCCGGCAATCGCATGTAGGTCTGACATCGCCGCTGACCAGCCTGGTGACCCCGCCGGGGTTCCAGCACCCACCGCCTGGGTCTAGGTGGTGATCACGCTGCTCCCGACTCAGCTTGCGGGGCCGGACTCGCTGTCCCATTCCCGCGGCCCGCGCATGGTGATAAGCACCATTCCGGCGGCGATCACCAGGCAGGCGCAGATTGCGCCGCCGCGGCACCGCAACGAACCCAGCGTGGCCACTGTTGTGTTAGCCAGCCTCAAGGCTTGCTATGACGGGCCAATGATCGCTGTAACCCCGCTCACGGACCTCGGGGTCGTGCACGGGCTTGCAGAAGACAACATCGAGTGCCCCGCTGGCGAAGACGTAGTCGTCCTGGTTGGCTCAATGAAGGCAGGGAGCGCGCTGATGCACACGGTACTTGCCGGGCCTGCCGGACTGTACATGGGCAGGCGCAGCAGCTATGCATACATCACGTTCGCCGACGGGACCTTCCGCAAGACGGAGATCCGCGGCAAATCCGCGTGGCGGGCGGCGCAGCAGGAGGCGCTGGAGTTCAACCTGCTTGCCAAGGCTGCCTGACTAGCCGCCGCTGAGCCGCCAGGGTTGCTCGTGGCTATGTTGATCTGTTGAGTCGCGCGGCTGCGGTCCGGCGTGAGCCGTGCAGGCCTTCCAAGGCGGAGTGCGGCGCAGACGCCGGGCCAGCGGCGCCGCAGGCGCCGCCTCGATGTCGTGTATGGCCCGATTCGACAGTAGAGCACATCCGGTCTTCCGTTCCTATACGCAGTAGCCGACGGTCTTGCAGACCGGCCGCGAACCTGCCCTGATCTGGACCGCCACCACCGGCTTGGCGGGTTTCGGCATGCATTCCGCCCAGCCTTTCATTTGAGGGCGTCGATTCCGTGCGCTTCTCCTTACATGGGACAGCTCAACCTGGCCGTGACCTGCGGAGACTTCCGTCATGTGCTCCTTTTTGGGCCTCATTCGGCGAATGAAGCCGTCGCAGCCCTCATGATCAGCCGTCTTCCCCCTCATCAACCGGACTCGTGATGTCCGCCCCTAGCGCAATACGGAGTTCGCCTTCCATCGGACTGCTCTGTTGGTCCCCTCCGAGAGACAGATAGGCCTGCTCGTGTCTGAGGGACATATAGAGCCTAGAAAGTCGACGCCGCCGAGCTCCCAACTCCGCTGACCTTGCTGCTGCCGCCTCACGTCGAGCACGGGTCGCCTGCCGAACTTCAACGCTCACGGAGTCGTGTGAGTTCGCCGCGCGCTCCATCTCTTCGAGAGCGAATTTCTCCTGCAGGGCTTCTCTCCAGGCCTCCTCGACTTCTTGAAGCTGAGCCCTGACCTGGTTATGGATGGCGGCCAGGTCTTCCGCCGAGTAGGCGCGCCTCAGTTCATCGAGGGCGGCAGGCAGTTCGCTGGCCTGGTTCACGGTCTCGGGGCTGACTGATGCGCTCAGGTACTCCCTGGCGTGACGAAGGAACGTCGCCGTACTCATCAGGAAGAACGGCACGCTTGCCGCCGCTGCCATTTCCTCGTACAGCTCGGGGCGCGGCCCGAGGGTCAGCCCGTGCTCTCTGCGCACCCAGTCCTCCTTGCGGTCATCAGTGACCAGGACGACGGGAACACGGCGCACGGCAGCCTCGCCGAGGAGTTGCTTCCAGACGAGGTAGTCGCCGGACGGGTCGGCCTTGTCCTTTTCGGCGTAGCCCGGCGGGATCTTGTTCTCGATTCGCCTCTTCGCTTCCTTGCGGGCCTCGGCGAGTACGTCTGGCTGCATGGGCTCGCCGACCCGGCCGTCGAAGAGAGCCTCAAGGCGAGTAAGCAGCTCGTCTGAGTTGTGGCGGCCAAGATGGACCTCGTTGGCTTCCTCAGCCTTGATCACCTGGCTCTTAACCTGGGAGTGCACGCCGCGGATCATCTGCTCGAGTTCTTGGGCACGGAGTTGCGGCATCGCGATCCGGTTGGCGAACGCCTTGAGCTTCTCAAGGTACGCACCCACGGCCTTGTCGAGTTCCGCCTGCGTGGTACCGAAGAAGGCCTCCTACGCTGCGATCACGCCCAGCCGGTTCCGGTGGAACTCAAGCGCGACCTGATGAGGAATCCAGAGCCGGTCCTCAAGCTTCTCGAGGGCGGCCAGCAGCTCATCCCGGGCATGCCGTTCGAAGCGGTACGCGGCCAGCATGACGTTGGTGTCCGGGGTCACCAGGCCCGTCCGGAGCGCGGCTGCAACGGCTTCGTCATCAGGCGCGTAGTACGGCGTGAACTGGTCACGAAGGTTGGCCATGGCACGGACCATACCGAACCCAGATGCGTCATGTAACCGGTTAACCACCGTCTCGCACCTCACCGTCGGAGACGGTTTTACAGACCGGCGGCCAGAGCGCTTTGACCTGCGCAGAAGCTAGGCGGTACCACGATCTGGGCACGTATTCGGCATGACCAAGCTCTCAGTGCGAATCCAAGGACCTTTTCCTTCCGCGCCGATCGAGATAGCGCCCTGAACGCCTCATGCGGCGCGCACGATGCCGATCACCAACCACAAGATGCCGATGACGGCAAAAATGCGTCCGCCTATGATATAGAAATTCATATCGGCGCCCGGATTTTGCTCGCTCTCGCGTCTATTGTGTTGCCGGTGCAGGAAGGTCGATATTCCTCCGACGTCAAGCGCGAGCACCCCGCCAAATGCCATGAGGAAAATCCCGATAGCAATGCTGGTAAGGGGCTGATTGTTGACGTAGCTACCTGCGAGGACCATTGCGGCGTGCACCTCCCGACTCCGGTTCGGCGCGGTAGCGCCCAGCCAGACTACCATATTATGACAATGGCGACGGCACTATGGCACCGTCGTGCCCCAGGTCCAGACCCTCCCAGCGTTGACCTGCCATCCTTCGCCAAATGTGCCGTAGACGTACGGGTATACCGTCCCAGGTCCCTTGGGACCCACGTATGTGGAAGCTCCCCAGCCGCCGCCAAACCCCGCGGCGGCACCCTTGACGTTGGTGAGGACCTCCACCAGTTTCGTGGACCCCATTCCGCCAGTCACGTTGTTCTTGATCATCTGTTGCTGCCCCGCCGAGTTGAAGCCCACACTGACACCCAAGAAGGCTGAAAAACTCTTCCAGAACGTCCATGAGAACCCCGAGACGGAGAAATAGAGGGTGTTGCCTTGCAGGCCGGCGGTCAAGCAGCCCACGAAACAGAACGATATTTGCGCGAACAAGTGATCGCCTGCCACATTCAACGCGTTCCATGTGTCATTGCCAGCTGTATTTAGCGCGTTATTGGCCGCGTCGTAACCCCTAGCGATGAAGGGCAGGGCGGTGTGGACGAGCCAGCCGAAGGGGTTGCCTCCCCCGTTGAGGCAGTTGATATAGCAGATCGGTTTCTGCGATCCGACGTTCAGCCCGCAGATAATGCCCAGGCAGCCCTGTTGCGGCCGGGTCTGGGAGGCCTTGACGGGGACGACCTGGGGGCCGTTGCCACCGTAGTCACCGAATTGGGTGATGTAGGAGCCGGGGTACGTGCTGGTGTCTGGCGTTGGGGTGGGGCAGCTGGGGTCGCCGGGGCAGCTGGGGCCGCCGCCGTCGTAGATCAGGTTAAGTCCGCTGGGGTCGGATTGGGTGACGGGGTTGTCGGCGGCGTAGGTGTAGCCGTTGAGTTGCTGGGGTGAGCTGAGGTTGAGGACGGGGTCGATGGAGATGAACCGTCCGGTGGCGGGGTCGTAGTTGCGGGCGCCGATGATGTCCAGGCCGGTGTTGGTGTCCTGGGGCTTGCCGAGGAAGGCGTTGGCCGGGTCGGGCCAGGTGCCCGGTGCGGCGCCGCGGGGGTTGCCGTACGGGTCGTACTGCCGCCAGGCAGGGGTGGTGGCGTCGCTGGCCAGGCTCAGGACGCCGGTGTCGTGCTGGTCAGTGAGCTCGAAGGCGTAGCTGGTGGTGGCGGTGCCGGGGGTGGTGCTCGTGCCGGGGGTGGCGGTGCCGGTGCGGATGGCCTGTCCGCCGCCGGGCAGGTCGATGGTGCGGGTGCCGGTGATGGTCCCGGCGCCGGTGCCGCTGGTGGCTTGGGTGATCTGCTGGGCGCCGCCGAACAGGTACAGCGTGGTGGAGGCGGGGTCGGTAGCGGCCAGGAGGTTGCCGTCGGCGTCGTAGGCGTACGTGGTCGTGCCGGTGCTGGTGGTGTCGGTGGCGAGCTTGCCGTTGTCGTACCAGGTGAGGGCCTGGCCGCCGAGGGTGGTGGTGTTGCCCGCCGGGTCGGGGGCGTAACTGACGGTGCCGGTGGTGGTGGGGCCGACGGTGGTGGTGGCGGAGGCCAGGGTGTCGGGCTGGGCGCCGGTGCTGGTGCCGTAGGCGTAGGCGGTGACGGTGTCGCTGCCGCCGGTGAGGGAGTGCTGGGTCTGGCTGGTGCGGTCGCCGAGCGGGGTGTATGCCCAGCTGGTCCAGTAGGCGGACCCGGGGATGCCGTCGGTGACGGCTGTCGGGGCGTTGGCGGCGGTGGGGGCGGTGGCGCAGGCGGCGGGGTTGGGCTGGAGATTGGTTGCGTTGCCGGCGCTGGTGGCAGTTGTCCACACCTGGTGCAGCTGGTCCAGGGTGGTGTACTGGTAGCACTGGGTCTCGGTCTGCGACCCGTTGCGGGTGTCGGTCTGGGCGGTGATGTTGCCGGCCGGGTCGTAGGCGTAGTAGGTGTCGTCGTAGGCGGTGCCGGGGGAGGCGGTGGTGTTCTGGACCGCAGAGTCGGTCAGCTTGCCGGTGTTCTCGTCGTAGGCGTTGGTGATGTAGGCGTTGGCGGTGGTGGAGCCGACCTCCTCCTGATACACCTGCGACAGGTCGGTCCACTGGATGTTCTGCACGTAGGCGTTCAGCCCGGACAGCCCGGCGGGCAGGTCGAACCCGCTCTGGTAGCCGTGCGTTACTGTCTCGGCCGGCAGCGGCGCAGTGCCGTTAGCCGGGGCGGGCGCGGCCGGGTAGGAGTCGCTCAGCAGCAGCCCTGTGGTCGTGGAGTACTGGTGGGACAGGGTGTAGGTGCCGGCCAGCGGCTGGCCGGACGGGATGGTCACCGACTCGCCGGTGGACTGGCCGAACGCGGTGAACCCGGACTCCTGGACGGTGTACGTGACGCCGTTGTAGGCGGAGGTTTCGGTGGTGAGATGGCCGATGGGGTCGGTCATGCCTGAGATGGCGTTGTTGGAGTTGTCGTAGGTCCAGGAGGCGATCTTCGGCGCGGAGGCGGAGGTGCCGTCGTATTCGCCGGTCTTGCGGTTCAGCGCGTCGTAGGTGTAGAAGATCGTTTTCTGGTTCGCGTCCGTGGCCTGGGTGATGTTCCCGTTGGCGTCGTAGGACATGCTGCTGGCGCCGGAGTTCGGGTCGGTGGTGCCGGTGACCTCCCCGAGGAGGTTGTTATAGGACCTGGCCCACTGCTCGCCGGTGGTGACGTCGGTGACCGCCGACAGCAGCCGGTTAGTGCCGTACTGGTAGCCGGTGGCCTGGTAGGCGCCGCCGCTGATGGTCACCGCGGTGATGAATCCGGCCGAGTTGAGGGTGGTGGTGACTGCCGGCGGGGCGGTGTAGGAGTCGGTTTCGGTGGTGCGGCCGAGCGCGTCGGTCATGGTGGCGGTGGGCGTGCCGCCGGACGGCGGGACAGTCAGGACCTTGTCGCCGTAGTAGGCGGTGGCGGTCTGCCGCACGAGTTTGGAGTCGTCGTAGCCTTGCACCATGATCGGCCGGCCGAGCCCGTCGAACGCGGTCTCGGTCTGGTCGGGCACCTGGCTGTCGGGAACTGTCCGGATTGTTGCGCTGGGGTTGTCGGTGGTGTCCCACCAGTTGGTGTTGGTCTTCCACTGCCAGCCGTCGGAGTTGTAGAAGTCGTCGGTGACCAGGATCCCGCCCTGCGGTGTGGGCACCTGTGACTGCCGGGGCCGCAGCAGCGCGTCATACAGGGTTATCGAGGTGATGTACCGGCCTTCCTCGTTGAGGGTCTTGGTGGTGACCTCCGTCGGCGTAGCGGGGGTGGTCGGCGTGGCGGCGTTGCCGAAGGCGTAGGTGAAGGTCAGGGTGGCCGTGCTGCTGGTGGTCCTGCCGTATTCCCACACGCTGGTCAGCAGGCCGAGGTTGTCGTACTGCTCGGTGGTGGTGATGTTGTTGGCGTCGATGACGGTCAGCGGCAGGCCGCGGGCCGGGTCGTAGGTCGTGGTGACGGCCTGGCCCAGCTGGTTGGTCACCATGACCTTGGTGGTGAGCCCGTTGGTCATCGTGTAGGTGGTCTTGGTGTGGTTGCCGTTGCCGTCCCACCGGTCGGTCGTGCGGCCGTAGGGGTCATCGACGGCGGCCGTCTTGACCTGCCAGGTGAACGAGGTCCCGGACCCGGTCTTCGCCTGCCAGACCTGCGACACGTCTCCCTTGGTCGGCGCGCTGGCCTGGGGGAACGCGGGCGGCGCGGACTGCGGCCAGGTGCTGGGCGAGGTCAGGTCGTCGTAGAAGGTGCGGGTGTCGGAGGTCACCGCGCCGGACCCGGCCGACAGCGCGTTGACCTGCCCGGCGCCGGGCGCGCTGGCCCCGCCGGGGTTGGTGCCGCCGCACGCCCCGCTTGTGACCCTGGTCTCGCTGACCAGCCCGGCCAGGTACGGGCTGGTGTTCGCCGGGGCGTAGCCGGTCGCGGTGCACGTCTCCTGCGCGGGCTGGGCCAGGTCTCCGTGCGTGTCGGTGAACAGCGGCAGCCCGAAGGTCTTGCTGGTGGCAGTCGTGTCGTAGCTGGTGTCGGTCTCGGTCGTACGCCACCCGGGGGCGGCGGCGGGGTCCGTGATCGCCTGCCGGGTCCACTGCTCGACGAGCCCGGTCGCGTTCGCGGTCAGGTCCGGCAGCGCTGGCGGCCCTGGCCTGGCCCGGGTCGCGACGGCGGGCGAGACCCAGTAGGAGTCGATCGTGGAGTGGTCTACCGGGCCGCCGTTGCCG
>Ga0126381_100011385_pt1 | contig 10048 bp, 7 predicted proteins | sample PanSoiMetPlot_28_FD_96465 | JGI IMG/M metagenome (GOLD analysis project Ga0126381, IMG submission 96465) | Tropical forest soil microbial communities from Panama - MetaG Plot_28 | ecosystem: Environmental > Terrestrial > Soil > Tropical forest > Bulk soil | place: Panama | collected 2016-02-17 | reverse complement strand
GGCGCATGGGTCGCGCAGCGACTTCCTCAGCTCTGGGTCCGGGGATTTGTAATCGCCGTCGGCGCTACGATGACGTTCTACTTCTTCCTGCGTCTTCGCTAGCTGGAGGCTGTTGCGAAAGTGGTTACTAATGCCGGCTCGCTAAAGGACATCGACGAAATTCGGCGTTCAGACCGCGAAGCGGTCAGAGACCAATGATCTCTAACCGCTTCGCGGTAAAATACAACGGCCGGTTGGGCTAACTTGAATGCTCCACGAATGGTTTACAAGAGAGCCAATCCCGTCTACGGCTTCTAAACGATGCCTCCGAGAAGGAAATCTGCTGCACCGATTCAAGCATCAAGGTTTTTTGCCGTGGTTGGATCGGATGAGGGCGAAACAAAACGGCGGGCGCGTGAGTTGGCGTCGCAACTGACCCCGAAAGAGAGTGGGGATTTTGGCGTGGATTCGATCGATGGCGCAGCAGACAACGCGGAACAGGCGGTGCAGCGGATCCATCAGGCGATTGAGGCAATTCAAACCCTCCCCTTCTTTGGCTCCGAAAAACTGGTCTGGCTCAAAAGTGTCAATTTTCTGGCTGATACGCCCATTGGCCGTTCGGCCGGGGTTGCGGCGGCTTTGGAGGAGTTCAAGGAATTTTTGGCCAAAGGTCTGCCAAACGGGGTTTTCTTTTTGTTGAGTGCTTCAGAGGTGGATAAAAGGCGAAGTTTCTTCAAGTCTCTCGGGACCATGGCCAGGCTTGAGCAATTCGACAGGCTGGATACGAGCAGGCCAGGTTGGGAAGAAGAGGTTGAGTTTGTTGCCAGGCAGTTGGCTGCTGAATTCGATTTGAAATTCGACACCGAGGCGTTACAGACATTTGTTCGCCTCGCGGGCGCTGACACTCAGCAGTTGCGCAACGAACTTGAAAAGCTCGATCTTTACCTCGGAGAAAAACGGAGGGTTACCGTTAGGATCGTCCGCGAGCTTGTCGCTAAATCGACAGCGGGCGTTATCTGGGAATTGGGAGCCGGCATTTCAAAACGTCAATTGGGGGAGAGTCTTGCCCTGCTGGATCAGTTGCTCTTCCAGGGTGAGACGCCTATCGGCATTTTGTTCGTGGCCATCATCCCAACGGTGCGAAATTTAATGGTTGTGAAAGATCTCATGCTTCGTCACAAGGTTCGTCCTCCCCAGGTGCCATTTCATTTCATCCGAACCCTAAACGAGTTGCCCGAAGAGGCGACTCGTCATTTACCGCGAAAAAAAGATGGGACGATTAACGCTTACGCATTGGGATTGGCTGCTTCGGAAGCCGGTCGTTTCGAGCTCCAGGAACTAGTGGATGGACTTGATGCGTGTTTGAAAGCCAACATTCAGCTGGTTACAACCCAGCTTGAGCCCAGATTAATTTTAAGCCAGTTGCTTGTGAAACTGATTGTGGGCAGGTAGTGGCACGCATTCTTGGCTGGCAGTTCAATTCCGCGTCGTTAGAATTGGTCGATGAGTACGACGTCGATTTGGACCGCTCTGAACAATCGCACTTTTCGCATGCTCTGGCTGGCGAGCGTTCTGTCCGGCTGCTGTGTTTCTGCGCACGATATGGCAGCAACGTGGGTGATGAATACGCTGACGAAAACGCCTCTTTTACTGTCATTGCTCTCTACATCCGCGGCGCTACCCTTCTTTTTCCTCACGTTCCCGGCCGGCGCCGTTGCGGATATGGCAAACCGCAAAACCATCTTATGCGTAATGCATGTTTGGCTCGCGCTTGCGGCGGGCGGTCTCGCATTCCTTTCGGCCCTTCACATGTTGAACCCTTGGATCATTCTCAGTGCAGTATTTCTTCTGGGTGTCGGGTTTGCCTGCAATGCGCCCGCGTGGATGTCCGTTGTGCCTGATGTTGTATCCAAAGAAGAACTTCCCTCTGCAATTATGCTGGGAGGCGTCCAGTTGAACATATCGGGCATCATCGGACCCGCCCTCGGCGGGTTGTTGCTTCCCTTGATTGGCCCGACCGCGCTTTTCGGTTTGAATGGCGTCGCTTTCCTGCTGGTCTTAGCGGCGATCCTGCAATGGCACCAGAAGCGCAGCCACTCGGTACTACCAAGCGAAAGTTTGGTTGAGTCGTTTTTTGGAGCTGTAAGATATGTCCGTTACTCCCAAACCATGCAGGTGGTGCTGCTTCGCGCCTTCCTGTTCGCATTTCTCATTTCCGTCATACCTTCGCTGTTACCGGTGGTAGGGCTTCAGGCCCTCGAACTCACTTCTTCCAGTCTGGGAGTTCTCTTTACAAGCATGGGCGTAGGTTCTCTTTTGGGCGCGGTATTCGTCGTTCCGTGGGCCCGAGAGCGATTCACGCCGAATAAAGTGACCATCCTGGCGAGCGGGTTGCTTGCAATCGTCTATATTCTGATGGCGACGGTTCGTAATTTGGAAGCGTTCATGCTTGTAGCGGCACTCGCGGGACTGGGTTGGACCCTGGCTGCATCTGAGCTCTGGGTTGCTGCTCAGCAGGCAATGCCAGGCTGGACACGCGGTCGTTTAAATGCCGCTCAATTGATGGTCTCCCAAGGCGGCATTGCATTGGGCGGTTTAGTCTGGGGCTCTGTTGCGACTTTCACAGGATTCGAGTACACGCTCTTGCTGGCTTTCCTGCTTGTTTGTTTGAATCTATCCGTCGCTGGTCCGCTTTCGATCGATTTCGCTCGAACGATCAAAACCGAACCTGCGCCTCCCATGCGGATGCCTGAGTTTCCCGAATCGCTGGATTTGGATGAAGGTCCTATTGCCGTTGTCGCCGAGGTAACGATCGATCGCCAGAAACATCCACAATTCCTCGATCTCATGCGCGAACTCAGGCGAATCTATTTACGAAACGGCGCATCAAGTGTGCGTCTTTACGAGAACCTCTCGGAACGTTCGATATTCAGAATGGAAGCCGTCGCACCCACATGGCGGGAATATCTGCTGCTGCAAAGACGACTTACCAAAGGCGAGCGTGACATCCTCGATCGGGTACTGAAATTGCACGCCGGAACGGCCGCAAAAGTCGATCATTACCTTTTGATCACCCGCGATCTTTTAGCGCCGAGTTCCGCTGCTTCGACCGACCAAGGTTCCGACGGTTGGGCGGCCAAGAAGTTTACGGGCTAGCCTGCGCGTGCCATGCGCGGGCGAGGACGCCCGCGCCACAATGTGGGACGGGCGTCCCCGCCCGTCCGATTGCCGAAAAAACGGCTTGGAAATTCGCTAAGCTCCAATCAAGACTTCGATAGCCGTCATTGACTTTGGAGGGCTGCAGTCCCTTGCAGCCGCGGGATCAGAATATTGTCCCATCGGGTTGCGCGGCGCCGAGGGACCGGGCGCCCTCCCGATCAACGTTTTTTGGATTTCGCTGATCGACGCGTTTTAGTCCCGCCGTATTGCGCGGGTTGTTTCTTCGGTTCGATCTTGCTGATCCCGCTACCGCGCTTCAGCTCCATGATTTGATCGCGCAAAAGCGCAGCCCGCTCATATTCCAGATTAGCCGCCGCAATTTGCATTTCTTCTTCCAGTTCCCGGATTACTTCGGAGATATTAAAATCCCCGCCATCTTCCCTGATGATCGATTCTTCGACGTCGCGGCCTCGCAAAAGGGTGTGCAGGCTCTCCTGCACTGCACGTTTCACACTCGTGGGTGTGATGCCGTGCTCCTCGTTGTAGGCGATCTGTTTGACGCGGCGATATTCTGTAATTGCTACCAGTTTCTGAATGCTCTCCGTATACACATCAGCGAAGAGCACGACCTCGCCATTGATGTGACGAGCTGCCCGTCCAGCCGTCTGAATGAGAGATGTTTGGCTTCTCAGAAATCCCTCCTTGTCAGCATCAAGTATGCAAACCAGGCTAACCTCAGGAAGATCCAGCCCCTCGCGCAAAAGATTGATCCCGACCAGGATGTCGAACTCAGCTGCTCGAAGGGATCGCAATATCTCAACCCGCTCAATCGCATCAATCTCGCTGTGCAGATAACGGACTTTAAGTCCGACGTCGCGGAGGTAATCCGTCAGATCTTCAGCGGTTCGTTTCGTCAATGTTGTGATCAGAACGCGTTCCCGGCTCTCTGCTCTTTTCCGACAGAGTTCAATGGTTTCATCGATCTGATGCTTGAGAGGGCGTATGGTGATCTTTGGATCCAACAGGCCTGTCGGCCGAATGATCTGCTGGGCTATAAGGCGGGTCCCCGGTTTTTGGACGTTAAGTGCCTCGGACGAACGACCTGTAAGCATGGGCACCAGAACCGGCTCAGTCTCCTCCTGGCCGATGCGCGAACGGGAGTGGGGGATATAGTCCTGGTTTCCTACAAGGCTATTCTGGATTTCAAACGCCGCAGGTGTTGCACTGATGTAAAGAATCTGAGCGGTCATCCTCATGAACTCGCCGAAATTTAAAGGCCTGTTATCCAGCGCGCTTGGCAAACGAAACCCGTATTCGACGAGAACTGTTTTTCGCGATCTATCCCCTTCGTACATACCCCCGATTTGGGGAATCGTGGCGTGAGATTCGTCAACGATCAGAAAGAAATCTTTAGGGAAAAAATCCAGAAGGGTGTAGGGCTGAGAGCCGGGTGGACGTCCGCTCAGATGCCTTGAATAGTTTTCGATTCCGTTGCAGAAACCCATCTCCTGCATCATTTCCAGGTCAAACTCCGTCCGCATCTTGATACGCTGAGCTTCGAGGAATTTTCCCTGGCCCTCGAATGTCTTGATCCGAGCGTCAAGCTCTTCACGAATCGATTTCAGCGCCCGCTGCATCTTTTCGTACGGCGTCACAAATTGTTTGGCTGGATAAAAAATGAATCGGTCGAGCCGTTCCGCGGCATGGCCGGTTAACGGGTCAAAACGGGTGATCAGGTCGATTTCGTCACCAAAGAATTCAACTCGAATTGCTTCTTCGTCGAACGTAGCGGGGTGCACCTCTACTACGTCTCCGCGGACACGAAACCTTCCTCGACTCAAAGCAACATCGTTCCGCTCGTAAAGCATATCGACGAGTTTTGCGAGCAGGAATTCTCGAGAAATCTGCTGCCCTCGTGCTACGGAGCAAACCATATTCGCGTAGTCTTCCGGTGAGCCCAAACCGTAAATGCAAGAGACGCTTGCGACTACAATGACATCGTCGCGCGACAGGAGAGAACTTGTCGCTGACAAACGCAATCGTTCGATCTCTTCATTGATGGATGAATCCTTCTCGATGTAGGTATCAGTGCGCGGGATGTAAGCTTCGGGTTGATAGTAATCAAAATAGCTGACGAAGTATTCAACTGCGTTCTCTGGGAAAAATTGCTTGAATTCACTATAAAGTTGGGCTGCCAGGGTCTTGTTATGGGAAATTACCAGGGTCGGCTTGTTCAGGGCAGCAACCACGTTCGCCGCGGTAAACGTTTTGCCTGACCCCGTTACGCCAAGCAGTGTTTGATGCCGGTTGCCAGCCTCTAGAGAACGTGCCAATTGCTCGATTGCCTGCTGTTGATCGCCGCGCGGTTTAAACTCCGAAGAAAGCTTGAATGGCATAGTGCTGTGGACTCGACTGATGACCCCAAGAATCCAGATTCTCGTACCAGGGTTCCTCCCGCGCAATAGCCTCGCGGCGAAAGTTTCTTCAGCGTTTGATTCGATCCTTCACCTCAATTACTAATCCCCATGCGGATCATTCGCTATCTTGCACAAGAAGGAGATGTCCGATTTGCGGCCGAACAACCGGGAGGTCGCTGCTTTGATCTCTACGGTGACATCTTTCGAACATTCGAAGTCACCGATCACGAGTCAAAAATGGTTAAGATTTTGGCGCCGGTCGAGCCCCGAGTTATCCTTTGTATCGGCCTCAACTATCGAAAACATGCCGAAGAAACAGGAGCTAAAATTCCAGAGCGACCTGTCTTATTTCTAAAGGGTCCGAATACCTTGCAAAATCCGGGTGATCCGATCGTGCTGCCCACCAGACTGAAGAGCGACGAGGTAGATTATGAATGTGAGCTGGCAGTCATTCTTGGTAGGGAATGCAAGAATGTTTCGCGAGCACGCGCACTCGATTACGTTTTTGGCTACACCGCTGCTAACGACGTAAGCGCCAGAGACTGGCAGAGGCGTTTGGGCGGCGGACAATTTTGTCGTGGAAAAGGCTTTGATACGTTTGCGCCCCTTGGACCCGCGATTGTCACAAGCGATGAGATTGCGAATCCAAACGCGCTTCGTATTGAAACGCGGGTCAATGGCAAGACTCGTCAGAGTTCGAACACATCGGACATGCTCTTCGATGTTCCGACTCTAATCGAATTTCTCAGCGGGAGTACTACTCTCTACCCAGGTACGGTGATTTTGACCGGGACACCTCAGGGGGTCGGGATGGCGATGAGGCCACCGCAATACCTGAAGCAGGGTGACCTTGTAGAAGTTGAGATCGAAAAGATTGGGGTGCTGAGCAACCCGGTTATCGAGGAAGAGTGAAAGGGGAATACCGCTCGCAACCACCCACAAGTCCCTGCGGCTCTGTTGCTTAGAATCTCGGCGAGCAACTAAGCCAGGTGAGAGCCAGAGCCCGCCGGTGCGCAATCCGGCTCATCGCTCTTCTCACGCTCCAGTTCTGAGGGCTCCGACAAGGTAAGCGGTGCACCAACGGTTGGGTCACGAAGGATGTCCAGCGCCTCGATAGGCGGTTTTGCCACATCCTCAGATTGATCGGTTGTATTCTCCGGGACTTCCGAGCCCGATGTTCGAACTTCTTCGTTGGAATTTTCTTCAAACTCATCGCCACCCGGAATGGCGAGCTCGCGAGTTGTGACTTCCAAGTCCTTTGGTGTACCGGGTGCAGGTGGACGGGGGCTGCCTTTATCGGGTTCAGCCGGTTTGGGTGGTAACGGCAAATCTAAAGTTCCATCGGCAAACTCGATTACGTGACCAGCCTTAGCCAACCAGATCAGATCAGTTGCCAACGCCGTCTTTGCGTGCTGGTGTTCGGCACTTGCCTCGTCAGATGGGCCTGAGGACCCTAGCTTGGATAGAATTTTTTCGGCGAGCTGCTTTCGAGAAATCTTCGGAAACGATCTTATCGCGCTAAGTATAGATGAAAGGCCGGAAGAAACAGACGCTTGGTTCTGATCAAATAGCTGCGGACGTACCGTCGAAATGTAAAGAATGCGCTTTTTGTGCTTGAATACATGCAAGCCCGCCTGATTCAGGCCATGCCGGAGTGAACCGGCGATCTGAGCCGGGAATCGATTCTCTCGATCGCGAGCTTTCCGAATAGCCGCGATGATCCCGCGATCGGGGAGGTGCCGAGCTGTTTCCCCAGATAACTCGGTCGCCAGGCAAGGACGGATCAGGCTCGGAAGATAATGTGTGCGAAAGTGCTGTTCCACCGCTGACGGGCTCTCGAAAATAACGGGGTTCTGCTCGTCCTTCGTTCGAAAGATCACGGCCTTGCGAGCTTCTTCTTTCCATTGCTCGACGACTTGAGGATCGCCTGTTATTTCGATCGTTCGCCGATAATCCTCAAAGGACATGCGCCTGTTAAACCTCTGTTCGTACAACGCTCGGAGAGTCGGCTGAAAGGCGTGATAATTGGTCGGCCCCAAAAGCTTCCCCGTCAGTGTGCAGCGGGCAACAGAAGAGAAGCTACCCCTGATCGGCTCTTTTTCGATAATCTGAGTTTCGTAGTACTCGTCTTTTTTCTCGGCGAACGCATTGCGCTCAAGCGCGGCTGGGTCCATCGCTACTGCCCCGTGATCTCCAAACTGATAGATCATCGTATGATTATCCAGAGATCGCACGCGAATCCGGTGCCGCTCAGGTCGCTCCAAAAACATGCGAGCCAGGCCAAAAAGAGGATAGGCGACGTGGCCTTGCTTGATTTGCTGAATTATTTTTGAGAAAGCCCGTTCTTCCGGCAGAAAATCGATTTGAACCGGAGCGGCTTCGACTTCCGGACGAGAGATTTGCTCTTCACGACGCTGAAACCTGGCCCGATCGTTTCTCTGTAGGGGTAAGCGGTTTTCTAAGGGGCGTTGTTGTGATTGGGTAGGCCGAGTTCCCACACCTCCCGCTCTCCTATCCGCTTGCTCATGTCGATGGCGATCAGGTGAAGGATTCGGACGCCGAGGCCTTTCGTCCCTGCGTTCACGTCTTCCGCGGTGCTGCCTGTCCTCTGAAGCGTCACCTTCGTAATCAGCATAGCGATTTACCGGCTCCGACTCCTTGAGCCAATCGGGCGTTAATCGAAGGTCTAGCGAGGGAATTTGATCCGTCATGGTCGCGTTAGAGGTAACTAAATTGAACTCCGATTCAAAGCACTAGCAAACGAGGACTGAACTTGTCATTGACTCAGGGCGTTTAGGTTGTCGTTTCCATTCGATAGGTCAACACAAAAGTCGCTTTAGTCCAGATAAAACCTTCAAAATGACGGCCCGATTGTGTCAAACTTTCGTTGGAAAAAAAATGTTGCTATTTGCCGCAATTAATTTAGTTGCCATCACCAAGCTTCGCAATTAACCGTAGGCACGTCTTAACCACAACCGAGAGAAACGCGTTTTTATGTCAGAGAAATCCATCGAGGAAAAGGTGAAGGATATCATTGTCGAACAACTCGGCGTGAATCCTGAACAAGTGACACCTAATGCTTCATTTATTGAGGATCTTGGAGCTGACTCGCTCGATACGGTCGAACTCGTGATGGCCTTCGAAGAGGAGTTTTCGGTCGAAGTCCCTGACGAAGATGCCGAGAAGCTGCAGACCGTCGGCGACGTCGTTCGCTATATCGAAGAGCGCGCTAAATAGGAAGCTTCGGAGATTTCGGTCCGCTTCGTCTTCCGAGGAGGGTCCTGGTGGATCGACAAAAACTCCGCGTCTGGAGTATTGTTCTTGCAATTTGAGGCATTCTCGATTGGCCCGGGTCGGCTTTCGATTGGGTCTGCGTCAGAAAAGCGGTCTCCGAGCTCGCTTTGAATCCCTCTCTGTTTGTGTCCCTGTTCAATTCGGATTAAATTCAGGGATTTCTCTATGTATTCAGAGGACGATCTTCAATATGCCATCGAGAATACCAAAGTAATTCTTTCGCCTGAGCGCAGGATCGAAACTTTTGGTACGACAAGCTTTCATTTCTATCTGGTTACTGAACTCATGGATACCGTAAGCGAGATACGGGTTCGTGGGGGGAGGATCCAGGCGGATCGTCCGCAAATCATCACAGCTGCGCATCTTTCAAGGTTGTCTCTGGAAGGGTTCGGAGAGAAAGCGAGAGTATTCGCCGAAATGCTACAAAACCGAAATTCTGCGCTTTTGAAATACGGCTTCCAGATAAGGAAGGACGATCTCTCGGAGAGCTTGGTTCACGATTCTATTGATGCGGTTTTGGATCGCGTTACAAATCAGGTACCCGCTGCGCTTCGCAGTTCGAGCGCGGTGATTCACGGGGTCGATGAGGGGTGGGAGGTGTGCCTATTGAAGTTCACGATAGAAATGATGCATCAGTCTGCTGGCGGAAATATCCAGGATTTCCGTCGGAGGGGTTTTCTGTAGTCTGGGGACGCTGCGACCCCCGAGGATTCTCGCGGTTCAGTTAGATCGGCCGTACGACAGACCTCGGCCTCCCTTACCATGAATAACCTGGTGAAGGTGCTGATCATTGCCGGACTATCAATCGGCATTTTCGGGGGCGGCGGATACCTTGCTTACCGGCTCTTTTTTAAAAAAGCGGACAGCCTCAGGCTCGGTGGATATCACCCAGTCGTAACGCCCACGCCTGATCCGGGTTTAGCCATGTTCGAACAGGCCAACCAGGAGATCGCGCGCGGAGAGAAAGAAAGCGGCGAAAAAATCCTGTTGGCGCTGGTCCAGAATCTCCCTAATTCTCAGAAAAACAATGATGCCAAAAGGCTCCTCAGTAGCCTCCATATGCAGGCTTTTTTCTCAGCTATGCCGGGTCCAGACAAAATTGAATATGTTGTTGCTCGGGGCGACTCGATGGTGAAAATAGCCAGCAAGACGAAATGCGCCGCTGAGCTGATTTTCAAAGTCAATGGTCTGGATGGCCT
>Ga0126381_100011384_pt1 | contig 10048 bp, 7 predicted proteins | sample PanSoiMetPlot_28_FD_96465 | JGI IMG/M metagenome (GOLD analysis project Ga0126381, IMG submission 96465) | Tropical forest soil microbial communities from Panama - MetaG Plot_28 | ecosystem: Environmental > Terrestrial > Soil > Tropical forest > Bulk soil | place: Panama | collected 2016-02-17 | reverse complement strand
GTTTACGGCATCATGCAGGTGGATCTCCCCCACGGCACAACGCCTGTTGTCCTCAACTACGGATCAAGGCTTGTGCTTACCTGTCTCACCGCTTTGGCGATGATCTGCTTTGTTGCCGTGGTTGCGGTCAGGGAGAGGACCGGTCCGACGACGCCGGCGTCCGTTCTCAATTCCCGCAGTTGCATCTCCTGGCGCGATCTCGGCGTCCTTCTCGTCCCCGTCACCCTCTCCTACTTCGTCCTGTTACTGCCACGTGCGGCTTTTCAAACGATCTATGATCGCTATTTTCTTCCGCTCATGCTCTTGGCCATGATTCCTGTGCTCCGGTGTTATCAGGAACGCGTCCAGCCGCGTCTTCCTGTTGCCGTCGCGCTCCCCATCGCTCTCTACGCCGCGTTTGCAGTGGCGGGAACACACGACTATTTCTCCAGGGCGCGTGCCTCTCAGGCGGCAATTCGAGAACTCCGTTCCAGAGGAATTCCCCCATTGGCGATCGACGGCGGTTGGGAATATAACGGATGGAACCAGATCGAGCAGGCCAACTTCATCCACGAAACAAGAACTCCCGCGCTGCCGCTCGACCACAGCAAGAATTCCTTTGGCGCTTGCCGGCCCCAGTCTTTCGCCTGGTTTCCCGTGCTCAGGCCACGATTCGGCCTGGCGACAAGCGAGGCGGATTGTCTCGGGTCTGCTGGATTTGCCCCAGTTCAGTACCACACATGGCTGGGACCTCACGACCGTGCTATCTACATCGTGAAGGTCGGTAGGCCTGGCCCTGCTCAGCTCGCCTCTGGTCAATAACATATAGCTCGGACGCTCCCGCAAGAGTATGGTGAACACTAACCATCTCATGTGACGGAGCGTGCCGTGAAGAAGCTCGTCTTTTCCGCCGTTGCCTTTATCCTTGTCTCTATGGCTATCGCATCAACCGCACAAGCGCAGCAACCGCCAATTATCGACCGCCAATTGTTCTTCGGGGAGATTCAGATCTCGGGAGCGCAGATCTCGCCAGACGGCCAGTGGATCTCGTTCCTTAAGCCATACAAAGGCGTTCGCAACATCTGGGTGAAGAAGGCGAGCGAGCCGTTCGACAAGGCGCGGCCCTTGAGCGCTGAAGCCACGCGGCCCGTCGGAGGATACTTCTGGTCGCGCAATTCGAAGTACGTCCTCTACGCGCAGGACAACGCTGGAGACGAGAACTTCAACGTCTACGCAATCGATCCCACCGCTGCGGCTGATGAAAAGACCGGCATGCCCCCCACTCGCGCTCTCACGAACCTGAAGGGGGTGCGCACCATCCTCTTCGCCGCCCCGAAGGCAAAACCCGACATCCTCTACATCGGCCTCAACGATCGTGACCCGCGCTGGCACGATCTCTACGAATTGCGTATCTCCACCGGCGAAAAGACGTTGGTGCGTAAGAATACCGAGCAGATCGCCGGATGGGACTTCGACCACAACGGCGACCTGCGAATGGCGGCGCGCACCAACCAGGCCGGCGATACCCAAATCCTGACTGTCACCCCCGATGGTTTCAAACAGATCTACAGCTGCTCGGTGCTTGAGGGCTGCGGTATCACCGGCTTCACGCCCGACAACAAACTCGCCTACCTCGTCACGAACAAGGGAGACCTCAACTTCACGGAGCTTGAAACCATCGATCCCGCAACCGGAGCGACCGTAAAAGTCGAGAGCGACCCCGAGAACCGCGTCGATCTCGAAGGCGTTCACATCTCCGAAGTCGACTACCGCATCCTCTTCACTCAATACGAGGACGATCGCTATCGTCTGTACTTCCGCGACAAGGACTTCGAAAAGGAGTACCACTGGCTGCAATCGAAGCTGCCCGGCAAGGAGATCGGCTTCGGCTCACGCTCACACGACGAAAGCCTCTGGATCGTCAGCGCGTACAGCGATACTGAACCGGGCGAAACCTACGTCTGGGATCGCAAGGCGAAGACCCTCACCCTCCAGTACCGAATCCGCGAAGAGTTGCCGCGCGAAGCACTCTCCGAACGCAAGCCGTATCACTACAAATCCTCGGACGGCCTCGACATTCCTGCCTACCTCACGCTCCCAAAGGGGCTCCCTGCAAAAAACCTTCCGATGGTGCTCCTCCCGCACGGCGGCCCGTGGGGACGCGACTCCTTCCGCTACGACACCTTCGCGCAATTCCTCGCCAATCGCGGCTACGCCGTGTTGCAGCCGAACTTCCGCGCCTCGACTGGCTACGGCAAGAAGTTCTTAAATGCAGGCAACGGCGAATGGGGACGCAAGATGCAGGACGATCTCACCTGGGGTGTGAAAGCGCTCGTCGCCGACGGCACCGTGGACCCTAAGCGTGTTGGCATCGCTGGTGGCTCGTACGGAGGCTACGCAACGCTCGCCGGAGTCGCCTTCACTCCTGACACCTATGCTGCGGCCTTCGCCATCGTCGCCCCCTCTAACCTCATCACTCTCCTCGACGCCATCCCTCCCTACTGGGAGGCGGGCCGCAAGCAGATGTACACCCGCATGGCCGACCCCAACACTCCCGATGGCAAAGCGCTCCTCATCGCTGAGTCTCCACTGACGAAAGCGAAGTCCATCGTCACCCCTCTCGTCGTCGTACAGGGGAAGAACGACCCGCGCGTCAACATTCGTGAAAGCAACCAGATCGTCGCCGCCGTTCGCGATAACGGCAAGCCAGTCGAGTACCTCGTCGCGCCCGACGAAGGCCACGGCTTCGCTCGCCCCATCAACAATCTCGCGATGGTCACCAAGATGGAAGAGTTTTTCGCCAAGTATCTCGGTGGCCGCTACCAGCACGACGTCACACCCGAGATCGAAGCACGCCTCAAGGTGCTCGAGGTAGATCCAAAGACAGTCAACGGCGACGTCACGCAGAAGAGCGAGCCAGCAGCGGTAAGCAAGTAAACATAGCGTCCAACTTTGCGCCCTTTGCGTTCGTCTTTACGTTAGTCAGCCACGGCAAAGTTTACGAGCGAGCCGTGTCCTGAATCGTGACATGCGCCTGCATCGTGTGAGTCGCGCCCGGAGCAACCGTCACTGCATTCGCGCCCGCGTTAGCCGTCTCGACGGCGAGCATCTCATGCCACTCATCCGGGCCCATATCCGGCATCTCCTTCCACGGATTAAACACGACCGTAGTATTCGAGTTCGTCTTCGCAACCGTGATGCTGCGCTTGCCCGGAACATCATGAATCACGCACGTCGCTGTCGTATTCTCGTACACCCGATCAGTAAACGCAGTAGGTGTGAACGGCGCACCCGCAGCGGGCTTCACCTTGAAGTTGTCGGTCTTGTCGATGTAGGGCGTCGGCTCCAGCCCAGTCACTGAGGCCTCGTGAACGTCGATGACGGCGTAGTAGGTATGCAGCGCCTCCTCAAAGTGCAGCGGCTTGCTTGAATCGTTCGCAACGGTAAGCGCCATGGTGAGTTCGCGGCCAATCGTGAGCTGAAACGCCAACTTGAACCCATCGAAGCCCATCTCGCGGCTTAGCTGAGTAGGGCCAAGCGTAAACGTAAGATGCAGATCATCGCCGGACTGTGCCGCGAACGCCAGCGTCCAATCCTGAATCCGCGCAAATCCATGCGAAGGCCCCGGCTTCCCCTGGTAGCGCGTGAGGTTCGAGTCCGCCGCAAACCACGGGAACGCAATCGGAACTCCGCCACGAATTGGCTTGCCAGGAGCGAAGTCGCTCTTGCGGCTCAAAAACAGCACAGGCTGCTGCCCCGCAGGTTGCCAATGTACGAGGTGCGCTCCCTGCAGATACACCGTCGCCGAGGCCGAAGGCGCGGTGACGTTCGCGCGGATAAGGCCGTTGTGCTCGTCAAAGCGAAGGACGTTCGGGATGCCAAAGCGTTCATGAAGCTGATCGATACCCTGCGAGTGATCCATATCCATGTCAGTGTACTCGCTTACGGCGCAGTGCTTTTTCTATGTCCCGTTAAACCCGCCTCGTGTATCCTCCCTTCACGCATCAAGTCAGCTCTCCAAGGTGGCTCTATGGATCCCCTGAATACCTTTCTGCTTATTGTTGCCGTCGTCTTCGCATTCATCCTCCTGATCGCGATCCTCAAGACGCTCTTTACCGTCCGGACCTACACCGCAGGCGTCGTCGAGCGCTTCGGCAAGTTCAACCGCATCCTCAGGCCGGGCCTGCACGTGCTCGTTCCCTTCGCTGAGCGGGCCTACATCGTCGACCTGCAGGTCAAGCAGGCGCAATTCTCCGTCGAGACCAAGACCCGCGACAACGTCTTCGTGCAAATCCCAGTCAGCGTGCAGTACCAGGTCCTCGAAGACCGTATCTTCGACGCCTTCTACAAGCTCTCCAGCCCGCAAAGGCAGATCGAGTCCTTCGTCTTCAACTCCATCCTCGGCCACGTCCCCAAGCTCTCGCTCGACGAGACCTTCGAGCAGCAGTCCGGAATCTCCGTTGCCGTCAAAACCGAGCTCGACTCCATCATGTCCGGCTTCGGCTTCAACATCCTCACCGCACTCGTCACCGACATCGTCCCCGACGTCAAAGTGAAGACCGCGATGAACGACATTAACGCAGCCCAGCGCGCACAGGTAGCCGCACAGGCCCGAGGCGAAGCCGAGAAGATTCTCAAAGTAAAGCAGGCCGAAGCCGAAGCCGCGTCAAAAGCCCTTCAGGGACAAGGCATCGCCGCCGAGCGCCAGGCCATCATCGACGGCCTTCGCAACTCCATCGAGCACTTCCGCGAGGCCGTCCCCGGAGCCACCGCCGAAGACGTCATGGCGCTCGTCCTTCTCACCCAGTACTTCGACACCCTCAAGGACGTCGGCACTCGCTCCGGAACCAACACCCTCTTCCTACCCAGCAACCCCGGAGCCGCACACGACTTCCTGACCCAAATCCTCGCCGGCCTTCGCTCCGGCACCTCAAACGGAGCCCCGCCGGCGCCTCCACCGCGGCCCGCAATGACCAGTTCTTCGCCCGTAAGCTAATACAATTTGTGACGAAACTCTGCTACTCCTGCTCGTCTTTTGCATCAGGGTGAGGTAGTGCACGCCCTACGGAGGTAGATCCAGATGAGTCGAATAGGCGAACTCTCGCAGGCGCGCGTCCACGCGCATCAGCGCGTCGACGGATTTGCCGTTCAGCTCCGCAGCGACTCCAGCGGTGTCCTCGAACTCCCGGAACTCGATATGGCGCTCGTCTCCATCCACATCGGACGCGCAGCACGCATGTCATGCCGCCGCGCCGGCGTCAGTCACACTGGTGCGGCCGTGCACGGCGACATAGACATCGTCCCCGTCGGCGTATCCTCGGTCTGGCAGATGCACGATGAAAACGATCGAGCGATCCTGATGATCCTCTCGCAACAGATGCTGAATAATGTCGCCGAAGAGAACCGTCTCGGAGCACGAGGCGTCGAACTGCGCAACCGCTTCATGTCGCGTGACCGCCAGCTCGAAAGCATTGCCTGGGCCATGAAAAGCGAGCTCGAGATGGGCTCCCCCTCTGGACAACTCTATCTCGACGGCCTTGCTCTCTCTGCGGCTGCACGCCTCGTCGCAGCACACAGCTCGCTTACCGTCGAGGAGCGGCGATACGGCGGCCTCGATGGCCGCAGGCTCAAGCGCACTCTGGAGTTCATAGAAGCCCACCTCGCAGAAGATCTTTCCCTGTCTCGCCTCGCCGCCGTGGCAGACATGAGCCTCTCGCACTTCCGCGCCGGCTTTCGCGAATCCGCCGGCGTGCCCGTACACCAGTACGTAATCGAGCGCCGCGTAGAGCGCGCCAAATCCCTCCTGATGCAGGAGGGGCAGTCCATCGCCGACGTCGCGCTCGCCGCCGGCTTCACTCATCAGAGCCACCTTGCCCGGCATATGCAGCGTTCCACCGGCTTCTCTCCTCTGCAGATCAAGCGTATCTTCGCAGAGCGAATGCCGCTCGATCTCGCCGACTAATCCCAGGAATTTTTTCAGCAGATTGTGCTCTTCTCCAGCGTACTGTGTGCGACACCCTGCGCACGGCCAAAGAGAATCGTGTCTGTAGCCACCCTTTGTGGCTCGGACGTGATTTGCAATGGGAGAGAACATGATGAGACGCGAATTCTTACGAGGGACATTCGGTGTAGCGGGAGCATCTCTGCTCTCGGAGGTTGCAACAGGGCTGGGAGGTGGTGCGGTCGTCACAGCGCCCATGTCGAAGATCGGCGACAACAGCCCCATTGATGTGAAGGAATTCCATCGTATGCGGAAATTCGCCGACCTACCCATGGGCCGCATCGCTTACATCGAGCGCGGCGCCGGACCGGTGGCTCTATTTCTTCACGGCTTTCCGCTGAACGGCTATCAGTGGCGCGGCGCACTCGAGCGGCTTTCTCCCTTCCGCCGCTGCATCACCGCGGACTTCATGGGACTCGGCTACTCCGAGGTTCCCGAGGACGCCGACCTCTCGCTGCCCGCGCAGGCCGACATGATCGCTGCCCTGCTCGATCACCTCAAGATCGACCAAGTCGACCTCGTTGCCAACGACAGCGGAGGGCTCATCGCACAGCTCTTCGTCGCCCATCACGGCTCGCGCGTGCGCTCACTTCTGCTCACCAACTGCGACGTCGATGAGAATAGCCCTCCACCCGCCTTCCTACCGTTGATTAGCCTCGCGAAGCAGCCCGGCGTGGCCGACAAGTTCATTGCGCCACAAATCGCGGACAAGAACTTTGCCCGCACCGACAAAGGCCTCGGCGGAGCCTACACGCATCCCGCACAGCTCGCCGACACCACCATCGACTGCTACTTCGGCCCTATCGTCAGTTCGCCGGTCCGCAAAGAGCAGTTCAGCCGCTACCTGCTCGCGTTCGAGCCCAATCTGCTTATACCGATTCGCCCGCAACTCAAGCAGTTCAACAAGCCGGCGCACATGGTCTGGGCAACGGCGGACACCTTCTTCGACGCGAAGTGGGCCGACTGGCTCAATCGCACCCTGCCTGGCTCGCGCGGAGTACGTCGCGTCGAAGGAGCAAATCTCTTCTTCCCCGAAGAAATGCCCGACATCATCGCCGAAGAAGCGCTGAAGCTCTGGGGAATCTCGCGTCTCCCAGGAAGCCAGGTCTAACCTCGTCAGGCCAAAAAAGATGCAGAGCGCGAAGCTCTGCATCTTTGTCCTGACAGATCTAGATTCGAAGGCGATCTTACTTGACGCCCTCACGCACCAGAGCCGCAGCCGTCCACAAGACAGGGGCCTGCCCATGGAAGTCCCCCGTTCTCCGCTTGCGCATGTAGTAGTACTCCATGTCGTCCTTCTTGCCCGTGCCTTCGCACACCTGCGTCACGTCGTGGTTTTGATCGACATACCCAACTACCCCGATCCACGCCTTGCGCGCTGCCGGACCGTAGGTCTTCGCATCCAGCCACCCATGCTTCACGCCCGTGATCATAGCAAAGGCGAACATTGCCGAACTCGAGCTCTCCGGCCATGCATCGTCCTTGTCGATCAACTCGCGCCACATGCCGTCCTTGCCCTGGTACTTAAGCAGGGACTCCATCATGAGCTTGTAGCCCTTCATGATGCGCGCGCGGTCGGGATGGTTCTCCGGTAGCGAAGTGAGCATCTCCGCCATTCCTGCCGCAACCCAGCCGTCGCCGCGGCCCCAGAAGTACTTCACATCCGGAGCGTGGTAGAAGAGGCCATTCGGCTGCTGCAACTTATCGAGATACGAGACCATCTCTTTCGCGTCTCGGTCGAGATACTTCTTATCGCCCGTCGCGCGATATGCCTCCAGCTGCAGCATCGTCAGCATGTACATATCGTCGATCCAGTAGCGCGTTTCGGCTGAAAGCCCATCCGGCTGCGGATTCTCCCACTGGCGGTCCGCCCACCACTTGCCTTCCGTGAGGTACTTCTCGTCCTTCGTCTGCCGCGCGATCTCCAGCGGCACCACGCCAAAGATCGAATCGTCCACGTGATGACGCTGCGGTCTACGGTCCGCCTCGGCCCCGCCCGGCATCAGAGGTTCAAAGCGCTTGATCAGCTCCTGCCGCAGAGCATCGTCGTGCGTCAGATCAGCAAAGGTCAGCGCGCCGTACCACGTGCAAACCTCCGAGTAGTGAATCGTCTTGGTGTACTGGTGCGGGCTGGTGACGAAGTGCTCAGAGAGTGCCTTGCCCACCTCCTGCGGCGAGTAGCCGGCAGGCCAGTTGCTGAAGTAGTTCTCCTGCCCCACCGCAGCTCCAAGCGAGCTCAACAGCAGGCATCCGGTTAAAACAAGTCCACGCATCGTTCCCTCTTTACAAATGAAAATTCGGTTATTCAGAGACGCAAACAGTCTAATCAAAAGGTCATACCACTGCCTACTCCACCCACCGATACCTTCCACCCGTTAGCTTTAGCCTTCAGCTAAAGGCTAGAAGCCAAGAGCTAAAGGCTGTCCTATCCTGCGATACTTCATCCGATGCCTCTCATCCCAGACGACACCATCGCCGCCATCTCCACACCGCCCGGCCGCGGAGGCATCGGTATAGTTCGCCTCTCCGGATCCGAGGCTCGCGCCATCGCCGAACCTATGCTGCGCCTCCGCCGACCTCTCACCCCATCCCAGGCGCGCTTCGCCGAAATCGTCGATTCCTCCACTGGCGACCTGCTCGACGAGGCCATCGTTACCTTCTTCGAGGCCCCCAACTCTTACACCACCGAAGACGTCGTCGAGATCGCCTCCCACGGAGCCCCAGTCCTCCTCGAACAAATCCTCCGCCAGGCCATCGCCGCCGGAGCCCGACTAGCCGCTCCCGGCGAATTCACCCAACGCGCTTTCCTCGCAGGGCGCCTCGACCTCACCCAGGCCGAAGCTGTTCACGATCTGATCGAAGCCTCCACCCTCCACCAGGCACGCGTCGCCGCTCAACAACTCGGCGGAGCCCTCTCACGCCAGGTCGCCCCGCTCAAAGAATCCCTCATCGCCCTCATCGCCACCCTTGAGGCCGGAATCGACTTCGCCGAGGACGATATCGACGTCCTCCCCCAAGCCGACCTCCTCACTCGCCTCGCTGCCGTTCACGAGTCCCTCGCCGCGCTCGAGCGCACATTCGCCTACGGTCGTATCGTTCGCGACGGCTTCACCCTCGCCATTGTAGGCCGTCCCAACGCCGGCAAGTCGTCGCTCTTCAATCGCCTCGTCGAGCGCGACCGCGCCATCGTCACCGCCACTCCCGGAACCACCCGCGATCTTGTCACCGAGCGCGTCTCCCTGAACGGCATCCCCGTCGAACTCGTCGACACCGCCGGCCTTCGCGATGCACTCGACGAAGCCGAATCAATCGGCATCGCCAAGTCCCGCGAAGCGATGGCTGTGGCCGATCTCGTCCTACTCGTTATCGACGCCACCGCTCCCCCGCACCCTGAAGACGAAGCCACTCTCGCTAATCTCACGGGCCGCCCGCTGCTCATCGCGCTCAACAAGAGCGATCTCGTCGGAAACGCCAACTCAACGACTCATACTCATCTCACCATCCAAACCTCGGCGCTCACCGGCGAAGGCGTCGCGGACCTGCGCGCGGCAATCCTCACCTCGGTCACAACCGGAGCTCCTACCGCCGAGACCGCACTCATCACCAACCTCCGCCAGCAACAGGCCGTCACCGCAGCACGCCTCGCGGTCTCCAGCGCAACCGAGGCCGCCTCATCCGATCTCCCCCACGAGATGATCCTGCTCGATCTCTATGATGCCCTGCGCGCGCTCGACTCCCTCACCGGAGCCACCACCACCGACGACATCTTAAATATCATCTTCAGCAAATTCTGCATCGGAAAATAGAGCTGGCTCTAGGATGTCTACAAAATCGTGTCGACCGGTGCCCACTGAATCAGCCCTCAACTGACAGTTCTGCCAGTTTGCAAGTCCATGATGAATCACTACCGTGCTTAATAGAAGCGATAGGTGCTTTGGGTTTCTTACCTCCAACGGGCTTGCTGGATACGAATGCAGCAAAGGACGACATGGATATAAGTGACGTGAATCCTAAAGTGTCGACTGGGCAAAGCGCGCCTCTGGGAGCAACACTTACCCATGGAGGCGC
>Ga0126381_100011383_pt1 | contig 10049 bp, 9 predicted proteins | sample PanSoiMetPlot_28_FD_96465 | JGI IMG/M metagenome (GOLD analysis project Ga0126381, IMG submission 96465) | Tropical forest soil microbial communities from Panama - MetaG Plot_28 | ecosystem: Environmental > Terrestrial > Soil > Tropical forest > Bulk soil | place: Panama | collected 2016-02-17 | reverse complement strand
GCAATAATCGCCTGCCAACGTATACCATCGACTTGGGCTGGCTCTTCTCTTTGCCTAATAGTGGTGGTTTTGGTTCCCTACTGCCTACCTTCTTATCCGCCACGGTTGCAGTGATCGCTTGGCACCTCCGAAAAAAGCGCTTATGAATCCCTCCTTGGAACTTCCTACTCGGTTAACGCGACGGATCAACGCTCAATCGCCAGGAGAATCTAATTGTAGGGCAGGCGATCAACCGATGGCTTAAAGATGGAAAATCCACCATCACCTTCCTCACCAGCAGTTCAGCCTGGCCGGAAAAGCTGTACTTGGGTGTTGGGGCGCAATGGAGCAGAAAACCGGTTTTCTGTTCCATTGCGCCCCAACACCCTATTAGCAGAACCAGCGGACCAACGGACGGTCAACGCGCTCGTTCTCCCCCCCGCCCTTCAGGTTATTGTTGGATAGCGGCAGGTAGCGAACCTCCAGGTCTTCGGTTGCCGGTTTGCTTTTGCCGCGCAACCGCCTTCAGCGTGTCCACCCCCAAACTCCTATCTTCGTTGCGAGCGCCGCTTGGCGAGTGATTCGCTTCACCTTAAGGAAATCCGCCTCGCAGCAGCCAATGAATACGGTACTGACTTCCGCTGACTGCCATGGAAAATCGCCTCCTAATCCATGCGAAGACAATCTTGTCAGTCAACAGGTTGTGGTTGAAAATTCAGTCCTGGCTTCGGGTATACTTGTGCGCATTCGCGGTTACTCTTCCTAGTGGCCGTCAGGGGCGCATGCGCAGCCGCGGCAGTGTTGTCTGCGTTTATCTGTTCGGCGGTGAAACGGTGATGTAGCCGTTAGAATCGGTACCGCCCAAACCGTGAACCCAAGCTCGGAGAGTGTACTTGGAAGAAGGATTGACGTCAGTGATATTCAACCGGAACTGATTGTTGTCGTAGCCTGGACCGGCGGTAGCCTGATGCTCATCCGAGGCTATGGCTTTGCCATTCTCCAACATTTCTACCTTCTCAATAATCAAAGCGTGGCCGCTTTGACACGTGAAATGAACATTCCACTCTCCTGGCACTACCTGCCAGTGACCGGCTCCCGGCAATGCACCAGTAACCACCCATCCGGTAATAGGCCAGTCGATGGCTGACGACTCCGACTTGATGTTGACCGAACTCCAACGGTACGGTGAACCTTCCGGCGTCTTCCCGTAGTATTCCAAGCCCATCGTGTCCAGACGCTGAAGGTCGTAACCCAGGCGCGCCTCAAAATCTCCGAAATCACGAGCATCCTGAGGAGTCCAACCAATCTCCGCAACGGCACAAGCTCGGGGTAAGAGTTGGTACTGAACCTTGAGCCAATCCTCGACATTTTCGGTCCAGACATTTCCCTGTATTCCCAGCACTAATTTTATCTGTTCCGTAGTTGCTTCGACAGGAATTGGTGAAAAGGCGTAGACAGTTTCGAGCGAGTTCAGCCCATCTGCTGCAATTGGTTGAGGGACAGACTTGATGTCAGCCTGATAGAGATCAAGGAAAAGGTGTTCCAGGGGGGTCAGCACGATCGAGTTACCATTTTTCAAAGCCGGGTCAGCATACTGGAAGCTGTGCCACACCATCACACCGGCGGTGTGCGACAGATTGCCTCCCATAACATCGTCCCAGCCAATTAACTTGCGTCCTTTACTGTTTAAAAACTTTTCGATTCGATTAACAAACCAGCTCTCCAATTGCGCAGTGGTAGTAAATTTATGAGCTGTCATAACCTGCTGCGCAAAAGCCGAGCTCTTCCACTGGTCGGGAGGTACCTCATCGCCACCGATGTGTATATATTCAGCAGGAAAGAGCTCGATTACTTCCTGTAAAATGTCTTCCAAAAACGTGAATGTCTCTTCTTTTGGCGCATAGACATAAGGATGAACGCCCCATGAAGTTTGGACTTCCGGACGATAGTTCGGAATGTCGGTGTTCCCGTACTGCGGATAAGCGGTAAGAGCGGCGGCCGCATGCCCAGGCATTTCAATTTCCGGGACGATGGTGATGAACCGGTCAGCGGCATAGCTGACAATTTGCCTTAGGTCGTCTTGTGTAAAATAGCCAGCGTACGGCGTGCCATCGCTTAAGCTTGGATTTCCGAGCACCGGCGAGTTGAGCCTCCTGGAACCGATCTCGGTCAGAAGCGGGTATTTCTTTATTTCGAGGCGCCATCCCTGGTCGTCAGTCAAATGCCAGTGAAGGACGTTTAGCTTATGGCTCGCCATGAAGTCTAAAATCCGAATCACCGTTTCTTTCCCAGTGAAGTGGCGTACCTCGTCCAAGAGTAACCCTCGCCATGCAAAGCGAGGTTGATCTTTGATTTGTACACTAGGAATGGACCAACAGAGATGTTCTTGCAGCTGCGTGGAATAAATCGCAGGGGGCAACAACTGAAGGAGGGTTTGCAACGCGTAAAATTGCCCGGCCTCTCCGCTGGAACGGATCACGACTTTATCCGGTGTAACGTTCAGCTCATACCCTTCATTTCCGAGGTCGGCCGCAGAAGGATCTTTCCGGATCTCGATGCTGTTCGCGCCCTTGGGCGAAGTAAACTCAAACCCGGTTGCCGGGGCAAGCGCCTCTTTGAGACGACGCACCGTCTCTTGGCTAGCCGGGTCTGCGTCGATGGCGGTATCCGGCGTCAATAGGAATGCTCCCTTACCTTCCATCATTGAGACTGGTTTCGGTACGATGCCCGGCATGGTCGCTCGGCCGGGATCCGGCATCAAAAGAAGAATCCCGATAATATAGGGGAAACCGTGAGCACGTTTATTCCGCAAAAGCGCAACAATCTGAGGGTACACCCGGTGCTGCCTGAGCGGGAGGTGGGAAAGGACGTTTTCGAGGACCGCGAGCGCAACGCCAAACATTGAACGCCCTCCTTTTGGGATCTAAATATGCCTCCGATCTGATAGCCTTCCATCGATATTTCGCGGTGGATTTTTATGGAGATGAAGAGCAACGGGTCAGATCGGAATCTTTAACGCTGTCTCGGACGATCGAATGTCGTTTGCGCCATGGAAACCGCAGTGTTCATGATGAGTCGAACTACCCTAGCCCCTGAGCCATTGGCAGCGCAAACTTCAGGCCTCGCTCGCCAAAGACGCGGACGTGACCCCTCGCCTGATCCAGCAGGGAATTAACCAATTATGTCGAAAGAGCTGCCCTGGCCGCCTTCATTATCCTGAACACCCCGTCTGGCGAACCCTAGAAAATCTGTTTGTCGAAACACCGCCCGGCTCAGATCAAAATCGACTCATTATTTTCGGCTCGGCCGCATTCAACTGACTGTCATTAGCAACCTCCTGAGTGCTGACGCTGAGAGCGCCGGCCGCGGGTTACCGCGAGAGGTGCGACAAAATCGCGACAATGAGCGTAAATCCGAACAGTACGCAGCTACCCACTACGAACATAGAGCCGAGGGTCCGTGTGGTCGGGTTCGCGAGGAATGCTTTGAGTTTGTTCATCGAAAGGGTACACCATGCACAAGATCACGTGCGAGTCAAAAGCCTCACTACTCACGCGGCGTCTTCACTGCTCGTCTTTCGAGCTTGCCTTAGATCCTCGCCGGGCACCCCTAAAAAGCAAAAACATGCGATCAAGGAAACTTGTTCGGGCGCCAGACGTAATCTGTAACACGATCTGGCCTGATAGCAGAAGCGTGCCGGCGGAGACCCGGCTCCGAGGGCCTCCCGGTTCACAAATCACAGGCGCGGATTCGCCGGTAATGGCGGACTCATCTATCGACGCGAGACCTTGGATGACTTCACCGTCACCCGGAACGATTTGCCCGGCTTTTACGACGACTCGATCCCCGGGCCTCAACTTCCTCACGTTCACCTCCTCAATCTTGTCGTCTTGAGTCAGGCAGCAAGGCATACGTCAAATCGTCGGGAAACGTACTCTCTGTAGCCGACCAGCCCGAAAGTAAGCGACTTCTTGGCTGTCTTGCTATTGTACTATTAGGGGTCAGCGCACGAAACGGAAAATAAAGTACGTTTAGCCTTGGGACCTCTCCGTGAGAAGAGGACGAATCAGGAGGCGGGTACATGCACGACCCTGAATCGTTCGCAAACGAGAGGCATTCGTTCGTCAAACGCTCGATCCTTGAAGCGCTGCCGACTAAAGTATTTCCGGTGAGCTTCTCTGCAATACGCCCGCGATCGATCTCCTTCTCCTTCGTCATTGGCGAACCGTGTGTTTTTGTTGGCCAAAAATCGGCAAAGCAAAGCTTATGGCCAATCCTACTAGGCAACTAGCGAACGGGGTTTCATTTGTTTTCTCCTTGCGGTTTAGCACAAGTTCGGTGCTTCGCGACCTGTTGCGGGATTCTTAGAGTCGAGTAACATCCGAGTCGCCCGTGGCAGAAAGAATGCCTCCCGATGTTCTTAGGTAAGTTGTCGTCGAGAAATTCGTTGCGAGTTTATTGGGTTACCGTTGGGCGAACGAAGGGCTCTAAGCTCTTCGGCGAGCGTCGTCAAATCAAGCTCCTGACCATTTCATTTTAAGCAGGGCCGGGAGTTCGTATCCGTTGTCGAGCAACCAGCGCGTAGCGGCTTCGTCTGAAACGAATTCAGCGCTCGGGAGCGAGGTCTGCTGGCGGATGGTGTAAACAATATAGAAGCGGTCCTCGGCTGATTGGTACAGTGTCTTCTGCTCTCCCTGACTGCCCGTTCTCTCGTCCCATTTTTTGATCGCTCTGTCAGTGTCGACCACCGTGCCTTCGATTTTGAGTTCCATAGTTTGGGTTTCAGGTTGTTAGGTGAGCTCTCCAGGCGGATCAGAGTACTATTGGTTGCTAGGGCTGGCAGTCGGGGAAGGCGCTGCAGCCGGTGCTGGGGTTATATTCCAAGTTAGCATCCGCGTCTTCCAAACATCGCCCTCATGGGCTTTAATCGCTGACCAAAAGCCCTTGAGTTGTATAGGACCGAAGTTCTGGCCTTGAATGGTTGCACTCCATTCGCCGTTGCTCCAGGCCTCGTACCCATCAGCACCTACATTGTGAGGCGAATACTGATCGGCCTTGACGGTATAGTTGCTGAAATGGACTTTCTGAAACAGGTCTGCATAATGTTTCTCAATTGCCTGCCGACCGTAAATCGGACCTTGGTCCGTCACCTCAACCGCGTCCTCCGTATAGAGCGCGGCCAGGCTGGCTGCATCGCCGTTGTTGAATGCCTCGTCATTTTTCTTATCGAGCGCGTCAAGCGCCTGGCGTAGTTGTGGGTCGGGCGTGTTTGTTTGTTGTGCAAAGGCCGGCACAGCAAAGGTGATCGCTAGCCCTGATAGAGCTGTTATTAAGCGCATTTTCATAGTTTCCTGTCGAGGGAGGTTGATGGCTTGTCGTCAAGGGATCTGGTTCGGATTTCGCAGTGTGGCCTGGGCGAGAGGGATCAATCTCTTCGGCCGAAGATCTCTGACTGACATGCAAATTGCACGCCTTTCCCTATTCGGCGTCAATCCTAAAATGGGTGCGCTGACGTACCGTCTGGGTAACCTTTACCGGCTTCCCAAGCCCTTTACGTCCGTGAAGAGGCAGGAACCCAACGGTACAACGTCGGGATTGACACGTTTAAGCTGTGCGCCACCTCGCGTGGCGGCGTCCCGCTTGCCAGCAGCTTCTTTGCAGCCTGAACCTTGCTGTCGGTCATTTGGCGCTTTCTACCACCCACGCGTCCTTGCCGCCTGGCGGCTTCAAGTCCGGCACGGGTGCGCTCCATGATAAGCTCTCGTTCCATTTGGGCTAGACTCGCCATCACGTGGAAAAAGAAGCGCCCTGCGGGCGTCTTGGTGTCAATGCCGTCGGTGACGCTTTGGAAATGCACCTTCTGCGCCTGAAGTTCATTAACCAGATCCACCAATCCTTTCACGCTGCGCCCGAGCCGATCCAGTTTCCAGACCACGAGGGTATCGGCCTCGCGCAATTGGGACAGCGCCTCTTTCAGCCCTGGCCGTTCGACCTGCGCACCGCTGAGTTTGTCGGTGAAAATGCGCTTGCAGCCTGTTTTCTTGAGCGCGTCCAGCTGCATTTCCAGACTCTGGTCATGGGTCGACACCCGGGCGTATCCGATCCGCAAAGGTTGAAGTTCTCGCTTCGACATGAATTCTCGATATTCGTGTCACAGATGAAGAAACGAGAAAAACGAATCAAGAATGGCTTTCGAGAACGCAAAAGCGAACTTTTTGAAGCGGCTGACGGCCGTCGATTCGATTTCTCGTAAAGGAAGGTTTTTGAGAACCCATCATGCCGCGTCGCGAACTGCTCACCTCAGCCCAGCGTGAAGAGTTAATGGCCTTTGCAACCGAAGAGGTCGATCTCATCCGGCATTATACGTTCAGCACTCATGATTTGGCAGTGATCCGCCGGTGTCGCGGCGATCACAACCGACTTGGGTTCGCCGTGCAACTATGTTATTTGCGTTTTCCCGGTCGGCTGATCGCACTGGGCGAGATTCCATATCCGCCGATTCTCGGAATGGCCGCCGCGCAGCTCAAGGTACCAACGGGCGTATGGAGTTTTTATGCTGAGCGAGAAGAGACCCGCCGGGAACACCTATTGGAATTGCAGGAGCACTTTGGCTTCCAGACCTTCACGCGAACCCACTACCGGCGTTTCGCTTCGGAACTCGCCGCGCTGGCCGACCAGACGCATCAAGGCATGCTACTGGCCCAACGGCTCATTGAGAATCTTCGGAAAGCGAAGATCATCATCCCCGCATTGGCGGTAGTGGAGCGATTATGTGCCGAGGTTATCACCCGGGCGAAGCGCCGTCTTCATAAACGGCTGACTATCCATCTTTCAAACGATCAGAAGGAGACACTCGACGCGCTGCTTAGCTTACGTGGCGGTACTAAGCAGAGCTTCCTCGCATGGCTAAGGCAACCCGCTGGTGCTCCATCTGCTCGTAATCTGTTAGCTCATATCGAAAGGCTTCAGGTATTGCGGAAAATCGGTTTATCAGCCGAGACAGGCCGTAACGTACATCAAAACCATTTGCTTCGGCTTGATCGGGAAGGCGCGCAAACAACCGTCTATCACCTTCGGGACTTCGAGGCAGGGCGTCGTTACGCAACGCTAGTCGCAATCTTATTGGACACAGAAGCAACTCTTACGGACGAAATTCTCGATATGCACGACCGAATGATCGGCAGTGCGTTCGCCAAAGCTAAACGTTCCTACGAAGCCTCGTTTCAGGAGACGGGCAAAGCCATCAATGAAAAGGTCAGGCTATACGCGAAAGTCGGACATGCGTTGATTGAAGCGAAAGAAACCGGCAACGATCCTTTTGGAGCCATCGAGCAAATTCTTTCCTGGGAACAATTCACTGAGAGCGTCAATGAGGCGGAGAAATTGGCGCGGCCCGAAGATTTCGATTACCTGGGACTGTTGGGCGATCACTATTCGCAACTGCGCCGCTGTACGCCTGCTCTTCTGGAGGCATTCGAGTTCAAAGCTGCTCCAGCAGCTCAGAACATCATTGAAGCGGTTGAACTCCTCAAGAAGCTATCTGCGGCTAAGGCGCGCTCCTTACCGGACGATGCTCCGACAAAATTCATTCGTCGCCGTTGGGCACCTCATGTCTTTACTGGCTCAGGCCTTGATCGCCGTTACTATGAACTATGCGCGGTGACGGAACTAAAGAACGCTCTGCGCTCCGGTGATGTTTGGGTTCCGGGAAGCCGGCAATTCAAAAACTTCGAAGACTATCTTCTGCCTACACCAATATTCGAGTCTACGTTCCACTCTGGTTTCCTGCCGATCGGAACGGACGGCAGCTTTGATCGGTATTGGTCCGAACGCGAAGCGCTCCTGCGATGTGAGCTTGAAAAGGTGAACGCATTGGCCGCGAGTCGGCAGTTACCCGACGCCGAGATTGCCGATGGCGTTCTTAAATTGACACCGCTCACTAACGCCGTTCCTGAAGAAGCGGAGATTTTGATCAAACAGGCATACTCCAGCGTGCCGCATCTCAAGGTTACGGATCTCCTGATGGAGGTGGATCAATGGACCAATTTTACCAGTCACTTCGTCAATCTGAAAAACAATGAACCGGCGAAAGACCGCACTTTGCTTCTGACAGTTATTTTAGCCGATGCGATCAATCTTGGATTGACGAAAATGGCGGAAGCCTGTCCCGGAACTTCCATCGCCAAATTGTCGTGGCTTTCGGCCTGGCATATCCGCGATGAGACCTACAGCAAAGCGCTAGCCGAAATTGTCAATTATCACCATCATCAGCCATTCGCAGCTCATTGGGGCGAAGGCACCACTTCTTCGTCCGACGGGCAACGGTTCCGCGCGGGCGGTCGCGGTGAGCAAGTGGGCCAGGTTAATCTTCGCTATGGCACAGAGCCTGGCGTGCTCTTCTATACTCACATCTCCGACCAGTACGCGCCGTTTCACACCAAAGTGATCAACGCGACGGTGCGTGATGCTACCCATGTACTGGACGGGTTGCTCTATCACGAATCCGATCTCAAAATCGAAGAACATTACACCGACACTGCCGGCTTCACTGACCACGTATTCGCGCTCTGCCACTTGTTGGGCTTTCGGTTTGCGCCACGTATTCGTGATCTGGCCGACCGTCGAATTTACGTTCCCGAGAAGCCAAGTGCTTACTCGGCAATAGCCCGGTCTTATTGGCGGCACACTAAACATCGCTCTAATGGCCGCCCAATGGAAAGAAGTTCTTCGGCTGGCGACCTCGATTAAGCAGGGCACGGTAACGGCATCACTGATCCTGCGGAAGCTTGGTGCCTATCCGCGCCAGAATAGTCTTGCACTTGCTTTGCGTGAATTAGGTCGTGCGGAACGGACGTTGTTTACGTTGGAATGGCTACAAAATCCCGAACTCCGCCGGCGGGTGCAAGTCGGTCTGAACAAAGGAGAAGCCAAGAACGCCTTGGCCCGTGCCGTATTCTTTAACCGCCTCGGCGAACTACGCGATCGAACATTCGAAAATCAGCGCTACCGAGCCAGCGGCTTAAATCTGGTAGTTGCCGCCATCGTATTATGGAACACGGTTTATCTAAAACGCGCCGTTGAAGCACTCCGCGACGATGGTCGCTCGATTGACGAATCGCTTTTGGCGCATCTGTCGCCGGTAGGCTGGGAACACATTAATCTTACGGGAGACTACGTCTGGCACGCCAATAAACGGGTCGCTAGAGGCCGCTTTCGACCGCTGCGAAAACCCCAGGATTCAATCTCTCGGTTGTTTGCGGCGAATTCTGGAGCTTAGCGTACTTTATATTCCGTTTCGTGTGATGACCCCTCAACGGTCAAAAATCATTCTGCCGAGCAGGAGGTGAAAGAGGTTCTCGAGGATATGTGAGGGGAATAATGGATTTAAACGGACGCCCAGTGCATTTTAGTTACGTCATGATTCGTTACAGTTTACTTATTCCCGCCGCAGTATGCGCCATCATCCTCACTGGAGCGGCCGTGGCGTTAACCTATACAGGAGAAGAACTGGCAAAGGACGCCAACGTCACCTTAGCGGAGGCCCGGGCCATCGCGCTCAAAGCCTTTCCTGGAAAAATCACAGACGAGGAGCTGGAGAAGGAGAAGGGCGGTAGCGGATTACGCTATTCCTTCGATATAGAGCAAGGTCGGATGATACACGAAGTCGGTGTCGACGCTAAGACCGGAAGGGTTATTGAGAACAGCGTCGAAGGTTCGCGAGATTGAAATCGGCCTGAATGAGTCCACGGAACCATTACCTACGATTCCCCTTCCTCGCCGCTCTCTTCACTCTGCGGGTCTTCCTGTTGCATCTTTCGAAGCGCGTCTGTCATGTCTTCGAGCTCATCCCAGACATCAAGGCTTACGTAGATCGGCGCGGGCTGTTGAGTCGCCATCGCGATGCAATCGCTCGGCCGTGCATCGATCTCGATGATCTTCTTCTGTTGCAGTTCGTTCTCTGAACTGAGGACAAGTCTGGCAAAATAGATGCCCCGCTTGAGATCGTTGATGATTACCCTTTCGATCTTCGCTCCTAGCGCTCGCAAGATGTTCGCCAGCAGATCATGGGT
>Ga0126381_100011382_pt1 | contig 10050 bp, 10 predicted proteins | sample PanSoiMetPlot_28_FD_96465 | JGI IMG/M metagenome (GOLD analysis project Ga0126381, IMG submission 96465) | Tropical forest soil microbial communities from Panama - MetaG Plot_28 | ecosystem: Environmental > Terrestrial > Soil > Tropical forest > Bulk soil | place: Panama | collected 2016-02-17 | reverse complement strand
CCAACGGCTTCTGGCAGCGCGACATCACGCCGGCCACCCTGCCCGACGGCACCGTGATCTCGGCCGATGACGGGCCGCGGGCCGGGACGACGCTGGAGAAGGTGGCGACGCTGCAGCCGGTGTTCCGGCCAGATGGGACCGTGACGGCAGGCAACTGCTGCCCGCTGAACGACGGGGCGGCCGCGGTGATCGTGATGAGCGACACGAAGGCGGCCGAGCTCGGCATCACGCCGCTGGCCCGGATCGTCTCAACGGGCCTGACCGCGCTGTCGCCCGAGATCATGGGCCTCGGCCCGGTCGGCGCGTCGCGGCAGGCGCTCGCCCGGGCAGGCATGACGATCGACGACATCGACCTGGTCGAGATCAACGAGGCGTTCGCCGCCCAGGTGATCCCTTCCTACAAGGATCTCGGCATCGACATCGACAAGCTGAACGTCAACGGCGGCGCGATCGCTGTCGGCCATCCGTTCGGCATGACGGGCGCCAGGATCACGTCCACGCTGATCAACGGCCTGCAGTTCCACGACAAGACGTTCGGGCTCGAGACCATGTGCGTTGGCGGCGGCCAAGGCATGGCGATGATCTTCGAGCGCCTGTCGTAGGAGAGTCCGTCCGCGCCTTGGCGTCGCCGCGCCTTTGGCGGTCGCCGTCGACTCATCACGGGTTGCCGTTGTTGTCGCGTCCTGTATGTGGCTTTTGTAACAACGGCAACCCGTGATATGAGGCCACGATGCCGCTTAGCTCAAGTTGATCTTGAGCGCGAACAGCAGCAACGCTCCCACGCTGTGCGGGACGCCGCCCGCGACAGAGCAGCAACTATCCCACGCTGTCGTCACAGCGACAGCAACTATCCCACGCTGTCACGCAACACCGATCACGAACAACAGCAGGGTTCCCACGCTGTCGCTCGCGGCCACATATCACGGGATGGCGTCGTTCCCTGCAGGCCTTTTGCCGCTTTTGTAACAGCGCTAACCCGTGCTAAGCCATCTCATCTGCCCGCGAGATAGTCGCCCAGTTGGGTAAATGTCACGGTTGGGGGTGGTTCACCCCCGGCTGTGCGGGCCGGACGAGACTGGGCCAGTCTCAGGCTCGTCTCTACTTAGTCGCGCAGGCATGACCTCTGACCTGGGGTGACTCTATATTCATGCTCATCTGACGGATTTCCTCTCGAACGACCGAAGGATGGGTATGACACCCTTGGCATCACAATCGCGAAGGTCGCTGCGCCTGATCGTTGCTGCGTCGGCGCTGCTGACGCTGGCCGGTGGCACCGCGGCCGGTGGCACGGCGGCTGCCGCCGCGCCAGTCGCTAGCCGGCCGATGCACCCCGCGATGGCGGCGGCGACCCTGACCTGGCATCCGTTCACGCTGGTCAACGGCTGGCGGTCGGCAAGCACGAAGGAGCTGGTCACCGGCAAGCCCGCGTGGGCGTACCGTAACGGCGTCGTCTACTTCCGCGGTGCGATCACGCAGCCGAACCCGGACGGCAGCGCCACGTTCGCCAAGCTGCCCAAGTACGCCAGGCCGAAGCACAAGCTCTACATCGCGGTCTACACGAACGGTGACACGCCAGGGATCTTGTACGTCGGCGACGGAGGCACCCTGAAGGCCTACAACGGCAGCGCGTTCACCTTCACATCGCTCGCCGCGGTCTCCTATCCGACCGGGGCGATGAGGTCGCACACGCTGACGCTGAAGAACGGCTGGACCTCGAGCCAGCCCGTCTATGACACCGGCGACCCGTCCTACGCCGTCAGCGGCGGCGTGGTGTACCTGTCCGGCTCGATGCGCACGGTCGGATCCTCGCAGCTCGCCACCGTGCTGCCCGCGGCCGCCAGGCCGGCCCATCGGATGCTCATCTTCGTGTACACGTTTGACGGCGCGGCGCCCGGCTGGCTTGAGATCAGGCCGAGCGGCAGCGTCTATGCGCATGGCTCGGGCGCTGACTCCTACACGTCCCTGGCCAACATCTCCTACCCGGCAGCCGGCGCCAAGTGGCATAACTTCAAGCTGGTTGATCACTGGACTTCAGGGCAGGCCACGTTCGGAACCGCGGCTCCCTCGTACACGATCATCAACGGAGTCGTCTATCTCAACGGCTCGATGTCGGGGGCGAGCGCGCCGAACGGCCTCTGGACCGACCTGCCATCCGGGGTCGGGACGGCGGACGTGCTCGAGATCGAGGTGTACACGGCGAACGCGTCGGCAGGCGGCATCGGGGTGACCAAGACTCTGGGGCTGGTCAGCAGCATGCCGTTCAGCAACGCAAAGACGTTCACCTCGCTGGCGGCGATCGCGTACCCGCAAGGCTCCTAGAGAGAGCCGGCGCGCGCCAGGCGGTGTTGTGCGCGAGAGCGTCCGGCGCGCGCGGGGCCTGGCGCGCGCCGGGCCGCCAGCTGGGGGGACTCGCGCCTGGCGCCGGCGAAAGTACCCAGTTGACGGCATTGGTCGGGGAACCTGGAGTTAATTCTGCGGCCAGGTAACGGAAGTGTCACGTTCAGGTCTTGCCAGAGGGCGTCAGGTAGTGCAGGCTCGCCTGTAGGAGAATCTCGGCATGGAGGTGCCCCTTGTCCCTGACTCACTCTCCGGAGATGCACAAGAACCTGATAGCTCGCATTCCACGAGTCACCGGCAGCGATCTCCGAGAGTGGTTCCATCGTCTGGAGTCGGGACCCTCCTTCATACGGCACCACGAGCGCGCGAACTGGCTGGCCGATGAGCACGGCCTGACGCGCGCGTACGCCGTAGCCATCGTGCACGAGTACGAAGTACAGCGCCGCATTCGCCTGAACGGCGCTTGACGCCCGGATGGATCTCGAGCGCGCTCGTGAGTTCATGCGTGCCAACCACCGGGCTGTGCTTGCGACGACGCGGTCCGGCGGACTGCCGCAGCTTTCGCCTGTGACCGTCGGGGTCGACGACGCCGGACGGGTAGTCATCAGCACGCGTGAGACGGCCATCAAGACGAAGAACCTGGTCCGCGATCCGCGTGCATCGGTGTGCGTGATGAACGACAGGTTCTTCGGCGAGTGGATACAGGCCGAAGGAACCGCCGAGATCATCCACCTGCCAGAGGCGATGGAGCTGCTCGTCGACTACTACCGCAAGGTTTCTGGCGAGCACCCGGACTGGGACGACTATCGAGCGGCCATGACACGCGATAAGCGAGTGATCGTCGCGATTACGCTGACTCGGGCGGGACCCGATCACAGCGGATAGGACTCCAGGCGCGATCAGATCCCGATCGCCATTAAGCCGGGCAAATCAGCCAGGATGGCGGTGGATAGACAACGGCGCGGATCATCCGTGCGGGCGTGCGGGACGCGCAGGGCCGGAGCGGCGATACACGATCCGCACCTGGCCCGGGGCGCATCGGCCAGCCAGGCGATGTTCAGCTATCAGGCGTTGACCGGGTGCGGGCAATTTCTTATTATAACGGGCGAACCCGCCCGCCAGCTCGGCGCTTCATCATGATCGCGCGTGCCCCGCATAATGTGCTTCAGTTTGAACTGTCGATCAATAGGGCGCGTCAATCACGAGTAGTGAACCGCAAATCCGTAGTCGCAGTCCGCCCTGTGCAAATGCACAGTTCATCCGCTCATTGCAGAGGCTCTGACCTGCGGAGATGTCACCTGAGTGAGGGAATATGCACTCATCAGAGTCGGCCGTACCCCCGGTCGGGCTCGAACCGACACTGGTACCCTTTTAGGGGGCTTGCCTCTTCCTTTGGGCTACGGGGGCGCCGAAATCGTACCCCATGTCGGGCACTTTATTCAAAGCCTTCTACGGGAACGGCCGTCTAGCTATTGTGATCAGCCAAGCAGAGCATTCGTGACAGCTTGATCGGCTCCCAGCAGGGAAAAGTCCGCCATTGTTACATTAGGTAAACAAGCGCTTCCAGTTCGTGTCGTGCTACATCGCGATGTGCGACCTCGTGAACACGCAGCGCCTCAATTCGATCATGCGGGAATCGCCTAAGATCCGTCATACGCACCGCATGCACCACAAACATTTGCTGTACGTTTCGCCGCGCCAGGCACCCAGCGTCACCGACGGCACATAGGCCACGACGGCTACACTGCCAGGCCGCCTCAGTCAGGCACGCGAGCTTAGCTCAGCCCGGCGTGGCTCTTGGCCTTGGAGAAGATGTCGTCGAGCATCTGGCCGGTGACCTTGCCTGTGAACGTGTTCTGCTGGCTCGGGTGGTAGCAGCCGATGATCATCAGCCGGCCGACGTTGACTTGCACCCCGTGACCGAACGCCGGGCGGGGTCGCGGGACCGGTTGTCCGGACTTGGCAAGGACCCGCCAGACCGCCTGCCAGGCAAAATGACCCAGGCACACGATGGCACGCAGATCAGCCGAGGCGAGGTCGAGCTCGGCCGAGAACCACGGTTCGCAGGCGTCCCTTTCCGCGTTCGATGGCTTGTTGTCGGGAGGCGCGCACCGCACAGCGGCCAGCATCCTGACATCGATCAGGCGCTGTCCGTCCCCGGCGGAGACGCTGGTCGGCTGGGCGGCGAGCCCGCTCCGCCAAAGCGAAGCGAACAGCACGTCACCGCTGCGATCTCCGGTGAAGATCCGGCCCGTCCTGTTGCCGCCGTGGGCGGCGGGCGCAAGACCGGCGATGACTATTGCTGGCCGATCCGCTCCCCAGCCGGGTACTGGACGGCCCCAGTATTGCTCGTCTGCGAACGAGCGCCGCCTGACGGCCGCGACCTCCTCACGCCATGTGACCAGGCGTGGGCATGCCCGGCATACCGACTGCCTGGCGGTGAGCTCGGCGAGCGTGCCAGCGCTTGCCGCCAAGGCTCGCACCCGGTCGACGTCCTCGGCAACCGGCGTCGCGGCTGTCGCCGGATCACCGGGCCAGCCGGTATCGGGCCGGACGGGGTTCCGCGCGGTGTCCGCCCGGCCTGTGGCCGTCTCCTGGTCGGTCACCGTCCCGGAGCACCGTCGGGGGTTCCAGGGGGTCGCGCCCCTAGGCCAGCGCCGTCGGGGGTTCCAGGGGGTCGCGCCCCTAGGCCAGCGCCGTCGGGGGTTCCAGGGGGTCGCGCCCCTAGGCCAGCACCGTCGCGCCCGCGCACCATCGACCAGGCGATGCCGTCCAGTATGTCGTGCTCGCTCGCGACCATCTCGGCGAAGCCGAACCTGCTCATGATTCGGTCGAGTATCAGAGCCCCGGCGCCGATCACGTCGACCCGGCCCGGATGGATGACGGGATTGGCGGCACGTTCTGCGCGGTTCCTGGCGAGCAGGCTTGCTGTGACGTCGCGCACCTGGCGAGCGGAGATCTTCGCGTGATGTGTTCGGTCCGGGTCGTAGGTGCTCAGGCCGAGCGCGATGGCCGTCACCGTGGTGACCGATCCGGCCAGGCCAACCAGCGTCCGAGCGGCTGCCGCATCCATCGCGCCTGAAACGGTCGCCAGCGCGGCGTCTATGTCAGCTGATGCCGCGTCGATCTGCGCAGGCGTGGGCGGGTCGTCGCGCAGATGCCGTTCGGTCAGCCGCACGCAGCCGATGTCCACGGAGATCGCGGAAAGCTCTTGCTCAGCCTCGGCAGAGCCGCCGAGCACGAACTCGGTCGAACCGCCGCCGATGTCCACCACGAGGAACGGTGGCTCAGGGCTTCCCTCGCTCGACGCGAAGGTCGTCAGCTCGGCGGTCGCGCCTGAAAACGACAGCGCAGCCTCCTGAGCGCCGCTGACGACCTCGGGGTCGATGCCGAGTATGCGCCTGACCCCAGCCGCGAATTCGGCGGCGTTCGAGGCGTCTCTCGTGGCGCTTGTGGCGACCATGCGCACCGACCTAGCGCCGGAGTCAGCGATGGTCTTCGCGTACTCGGCCAGCACGGCGAATGTGCGCGCCAGCGCTGCCGGCGCCAGCTTCCCAGTGGCGTCGACACCCTGGCCGAGCCTGACGATCTCCATCCGGCGGTGCAGGTCGGCAAGCTGCCCGGTGCCCGGAGAGATGTCGGCGACAAGCAGCCGCAGCGAGTTCGTGCCGCAGTCGATGGCCGCGACCCGCTGGTGATCTCGCTCAGCCGCCGTCAGCTCAGCCGCCGTGACCTGGTCCGCCATCGCCTCTCGATCCGCCCTTATCTTCGTGCTTGCCGCGCTAAACGCACGGCCCAGCCGCCCACCACTGTCCCATCGCAAGTATGGCCTCGCGGCCGAGCTGGTTCGTCCCTGGCACGGCCAGCTCGTGCGCGACGAGGGCGTGCAGGCACTTGACCCGGTCGGGCATGCCGCCCGCGGTTGGAGCATCGGGCGGCAGCGGCTTGACGCCGGCCGCATCGGCGGCCACGGCGCGGCGCCGGGCGTAATCACGGTGGGCGGCCCGATAAGCATCGCGCAACGCAGGGTCGGAGGCCAGGCGCGCGGTCATCTCCCGCATCATCCCGGCGGCTTCGAGCCTGCTCGCAGCCGCGCAGGCCCTGACGCACGTCAGGTAGTACAGCGTGGGAAACGGCGTGCCGTCGGGCAGGCGGGGCGCGGTCTCGATGACATCAGGCAGGCCGCACGGGCACCGATGCGCGACGCCCTGGATTCCGCGAGGCGTCCGGCCGAGCTGCTTGGTGACCGCGGCGATGTCGGCGGGGTCCGCGCTCACGATCCAGATGCTGCGGAACTGTGACCGGCCCTCGTCACGTGGTGCCGCCTTAGGTGCGCTGCCGCATCACCATCCTGCGCGGCGCTGGCCTGCTGAACAGACGACCAGAGCCTCGCGTACCAAGGTGCCTCGGCGACCCGCGCGGCGACGTCCCTGGGCTTAGCCGATCTCCCGATGATCTCGTAGCACATCTGCGTGGGCAGGCACATGTGAAGCCGGTCCCGTGCCTGCTGAGCTATGTAGACGGGACTGTGCAGGAGCCTGCGTTCTGATTCGAGCCGGTGTCGCTGCAGCTCAAGCTGCTGGCGCTGGGCGAGGAGCTGATCGATCTGCCTGCGCTGCGAGATGTACTCGCGCACCGGGTAAGCCAGGCTGAGCGCGATCGCGCAGAGCACGATCGCGAGCACCGCGGCCCGGCCGGTGAAGTGCGGTCTCTGCGGCCCCGTGGTGCTGGCCCTTGGGGGCGACCCCCCGGACCCCCCCGTGGTGCTGGCCCGGGGGGGCGACCCCCCGGAACCCCCCGGGGGTCGCCGCGCTTGCGGGCCGGTCACGTGCCGCCCGCAGCCAGACGGGGGAACGCCGACTGGCCGGCGTAGACCGCCGCGTCGTCCAGGCGCTCTTCGATCCTGAGCAACTGGTTGTACTTCGCCACCCGCTCAGATCGGGCCGGGGCGCCGGTCTTGATCTGCCCGCAGTTGACGGCTACAGCGAAATCCGCGATCGTCGTGTCCTCGGTCTCGCCCGACCGGTGGCTGATCATGCATGCGAACCCATTGCGACTGGCCAGGTCGACCGCGCTGAAGGTCTCGGTGAGCGTCCCGATCTGGTTGACCTTGACGAGCAGCGCGTTGGCCGCCTTGGTCGAGATGCCGCGGCTCAGCCGCTCAGGGTTCGTGACGAACAAGTCGTCGCCGACGATCTGCACCCGCTCACCTAGGCTCGCTGTGAGCTCTTGCCAGCCCGTCCAGTCATCCTCGGCCAGCGGGTCCTCGAGCGAAATGATCGGGTACGCATCGAGCCAGCTCCGGTAGACGCTCGTCATCTCGGCGGCGGACTTGGTGCCGCCCTCGAAGTTGTATGCGTCAGCGGTGTAGAACTCGGTCGCCGCGGCGTCGACAGCCAGCGCGATGTCCCTGCCGGGCGTGAGGCCGGCCTTGCCGATCGCCTCGATCAGCAGGTCGAGCGCGGCCTGGTTGTGCTCGAGGTCAGGCGCGAACCCACCCTCGTCGCCGACGCCCGTGTTCAGCCCGTGCTGCTTGAGCACCGACTTCAGCGCGTGGTAAGTCTCTGCGCCCCAGCGGAGCGCGTCAGAAAACGTGCTTGCGCCGATAGGGGCGATCATGAATTCCTGGATGTCGACGTTGGTGTCGGCGTGGGCTCCCCCGTTGAGAATGTTCATCATCGGGACAGGAAGCACGTGTGCGTTCGGACCGCCGAGGTAGCGGAACAGCGGCAGGTCGGCCGACTTGGCCGCCGCCTTCGCCGCAGCCAGGCTTACCCCGAGAATCGCGTTGGCGCCGAGCCTCGACTTGTCCGGCGTGCCATCCAGGTCGATCATCGCGAAGTCGATCAGGCGCTGCTCGTCTGCTTCTTCGCCGAGCAGGTGGTGCTGGATCTCATCGATCACCGCCCTGATCGCTCTCTCCACACCCTTGCCGCCGTACTCGGATCCGCCGTCGCGCAGTTCGACGGCTTCGAACGCTCCGGTCGACGCGCCGCTAGGGACGGCGGCCCTGCTGTGCGTGCCGTCGTCGAGAACGACCTCGACCTCGACTGTGGGGTTGCCACGCGAGTCCAGGATCTGCCTGGCATGGATGGCTTCGATGGACGGCACGCGTTCTCCCCGGCGCTAGGCGGATGCACCAGTACCGGAGCCTAACCGACCACGGCAGACGGCCCGGAGGCGGCACGCCGGGCCAGGGGCTGGCGCCGACGTCAGTAACCTCGGACGGCCGCAACCTCGGACGGCCGCAACCTCGGACGGCCGCGTGCGGCACTACCGCTTCAGTCGGCGGATTCCCACGCCCGCACCTGGTCGCTGAAGACTCTGGCTGCGCGCCTGAGCTCAAGCTCGGGGTTCAATCCGGCCGCCCGGGCCTTCGCTACCAGCGCGAAAAGCTCCGCGCCCAACTCGCTGACCGTCTCCTCGCTCTCGCCGATGGCCTCCTGGCGGACAGGCAACTCGGCTAGTTCCCCAGGAACTCCAGCCGCGGCGGCCCTGCGCTGCAGCTGAGCGGCGAGCGAGAGCGCTGGCTGGCCCATGGGCACGCCGTCCAGAACCGAGCCACGGCCGCCGCCCGTGGCGGCACGCTCAGCCGCCTTGATCGCGTTCCAGTTTCGCCTGACCTCGTCGGCGTCGCTGACGGTGACGTCGGCGAACACGTGCGGGTGCCTGCGCACCAGCTTCGCGGCGATGCCCGCCGCTACGTCATCGATGTCAAACCCGGTTCCGTCGGTGCGCTCGGCAGCGACCCGGGCGTGGAAGACCACCTGAAGCAGCAGGTCACCGAGTTCTTCGCGCAGATGCGCCAAGTCGCCCCGGTCGAGCGCGTCGAGCGTCTCGTAACTCTCTTCGAGCAGGTAAGGCGCCAGTGACTGATGGGTCTGCTCGGAGTCCCAAGGACACTCCCTACGCAGCCTGTCCATCACCTCGACAAGCTCAAGTACCGCGGCGCCCGGGCGGTCGGCGGACTCCACTAGGCCATCAGCACTTGGGCGTCGTCTGCGGCGCAGGCGACTGGCTGCCGCCCGCCGTCGGCGACGTCGTCGACAGCGTGCTCGGGGTGGCGACGACCGCGAACTGCCCGAAGTCATAGACGCCGTACTGCGGGTTCACCATGATGTTGAGGCTCTTCGCCGCGACGCACTGCAGGTGGCTTACCTGAGCGGTCAGTGCGCTCTGTCCGGCCTGGGTCTTAGGCACTACGCCGTGGTCGAGCCTGTTCTCGAGCTGCACCTGGATGGAGATCCAGGTGCCGAGTTCGGGCAGCAAGTCAGGTGGCAGGCCGTTCAGCACGGCCGCCTCGGGCAGCGTGTCGCCGCCCTGCTTCACGTTGGCGGCCTCGAGGGCGATTTCGTGCTGCGCTTGCGCTGGCGTGACGACGATGCCGTGCTGAGCCGCCATCTGATTGGCGGTTGCGAACCGCAGCATCCAGCTGAGCACCTCGCGCGGCATCGCGGACACGGGGTAAGTGATCTGAACCTTATGGCGGTATGTCTGGTAGGCAGCGTTCAGATTTGCGACCTCGGAGGCGAGCTTCGCACTCGAGATCCGCTGATTGCTGTACAGCGCGGCCGCGCCGAGCTGCGTCTGCGCGCACCCGGTCACCGCCAGCGCCGCCGCCAGGGCGGCCACTCCGGCGGCCGCACACCGGGACGCGGTCCACTTACTCGCGATCCGCCGCACTGCTACTCTCCTCTGTTCTTCCCACGCGCT
>Ga0126381_100011381_pt1 | contig 10050 bp, 11 predicted proteins | sample PanSoiMetPlot_28_FD_96465 | JGI IMG/M metagenome (GOLD analysis project Ga0126381, IMG submission 96465) | Tropical forest soil microbial communities from Panama - MetaG Plot_28 | ecosystem: Environmental > Terrestrial > Soil > Tropical forest > Bulk soil | place: Panama | collected 2016-02-17 | reverse complement strand
CATTTCCGTTACGATTTAGTGCCTTGCTTAGCTCTATTATTATGGCCAGATATGGCGAGCGATCCTGAACTTGAATCTCGCGGTCGGCTAGTCCGCGGTAAGGTCGAACTCCATAAGCGTTTTCAGCAGGCCGAGGACGCCATCTGTGGGATCAATCTGCGTCGTCTGCCCCAACGTAAGCAACACAAGGGAGGGGCGGGAGAAAACGTAGGCACCTCCAGGCTTGGTCCGGCACCAACTGGAGGTTTATCTGGATAAAGTGCTCGACTTCTCTGCTCGGGCAGCGGCCCTGCCGGATGGTCGCTGCTTTGCCCGCGTTCCTGCCAAAAAGGTTTTCGACGCCGTCTTCTTGGGCAGTGCTCGCCAATTCGGCCCCCTCCATCGCATCGAGACCGAATGTAAGCAGTAAGCGGCGCGTGGCTTCGTTACGGCTTAGTTGCCCGTCCAGCACTTTATTCGGCCAAAAGAGGCGTGCAACTTCCGAGATCCGCCGCCATTCGGAATCATTGAGCAACAAGGTTATGCACTGCATCACGGTTCCCCCTCGGCGCGGCGCCCATTCTAAAGCCCAGCAAACGTGCGCAGGACGGCGGTTTTGAGCGTCCCAAGCTGTCGGATGGCTTCCTCCAATCCTATGCGAGTCTAGAAACGCCCCCGGGCATACAGTGGCCTTCTTGACGCCTCTGAGCGACATTTGGGAACGTCCTAAACCCTTACAAAGCCGCGTCGGGCGCTCATATCGAATCGTGGCGCGAAATTTGACTGGGTTTTCGGTACACGGCCCGGGTTAGGGAATCGGGGTAACTGAAAGCAGCCCCGGTGTCAACGCTCGACTGGATCACGAACGCGGTCACTCTTCGTTCGGGTGCCGACAATGCCTTGATTTGTCGCGTCGAACTGTTCAGGAGCATGACTCGCGCGTCGACGGGTTGGTAAAGAATCCGTTCCTGGTGCCCTTGGCCATAAGAAGTCCCAAGCAGAGCCTAAGGTTCTTGGGCCTGAAGGCATACGCGAAGCTGGTGGAGCGGCTTAACCGAAAACCTATTCGTTCAAGAACGCGCACAGCCGCTGACCCCTTTAGGGCAAGCAGCAGTAAACGTCGTCTGATGCAGCTATCGTGTCCCAATAGGGCATCGGTGCGACCTTGTGGCGTCCAAGTCCTTGGACAACCCGCCTCGTTGGTTACATTCGTCTCGTAGCGAGTCATTCAATACCCTTCGATTCGTACATATCTATTCCGACCGGGCCTACTTTCTGAGCGCCCGGGCCGGCGAGAATCAACGGCGCGCCGCAGGCAAATCAATCTTCAGCCTGTGCCATTGACAGTCAGAGGGTTTGGGAGCCTGCTACGGCCACTTCGCTGTGGTGCCCAAAGGTAGCACTCCCCTTGTGGTGCTTTAGTGAGATGTTTTAACCTTGACCCCTACATATGAAGTCCCGTGTCGCTATCGTTGTTGGAGCGGGGCCCGCGGGACTCACCGCTGCCTACGAATTGCTCAAGCGGACCGACATTCGTCCCATCGTTCTTGAGCGCAGCCAATATATGGGCGGTATTGCACGGACCGTGTCCTATAAAGGGAACCGCATCGACATCGGTGGGCACCGCTTCTTCTCCAAGTCCGATCGCGTGATGAACTGGTGGTTTCAGTTTATGCGGCCGCAAGCCCACAAGAAAGCGGGGACCAGCATCACCTACCAGCGGAGCACACGCGCGGTCAACGCGCAGGAATGGCGCGATCCCGAGAAGGACGATCTCGTCATGCTAGTGCGGCAGAGAAGATCGCGCATCTACTTTCTCCGCAAGCTTTTTGACTATCCCATCAGTCTGACCAAAGACACGCTGCTGAAGCTTGGCCGATTCGCACCTTGCGCATTGGCGCCAGCTATCTGTACGCAGTCGTGCGGCCGATTCGCAACGAGCAGAACCTCGAAGACTTCTTTATCAACCGCTTTGGCCGAGAACTCTACCGCACCTTTTTCCGTGACTACACTGAAAAGGTGTGGGGTGTTACCTGTGACAAAATCAGCGCCGAATGGGGGACACAACGTGTAAAGGGGCTCTCCATCACCAAGGCCGTCGCCCATCACGCCCGCAAGCTTTTTAGGCGCAAGGAAGACCTCGTCCAGAAGCAAACCGAAACTTCGCTGATCGAGCAATTCCTCTACCCCAAGTTCGGGCCGGGCCAACTCTGGGAAGAGGTCGCGCGCCAAATCACCGAAATGGGTGGGGAAATCGTGACCGGCTACTTGGTAACTCGAGTGGAACGCGGCGGGTCCCGCATCACCGCCGTCGAAGCACGCAATGCCGGTACGGGAGAGGTCCGAACGTATCGCGGCGATCTGTTCTTCTCCACCATGGCCGTCAAGGACCTGATACAGGCCATGGATCCGCCCGCACCCGGCGCTGTGCGTGAGGTCGCCGATCAACTCGTCTATCGCGACTTCCTGACGGTTGGTCTCCTCTGCAATCAGCTCAAGCTGCGAGACGACCATGCCAAGGCCCAGTCCCTCATTAAGGACAATTGGATCTACATCCAGGAACCAGACGTCCGGGTCGGGCGCGTGCAGATCTTCAACAACTGGAGCCCCTACATGGTTTCCGACCCTTCGAAGGTCTGGATCGGCCTCGAGTATTTTTGCTTTGAAGGCGACGATTTATGGCGCATGAGCGACGCGGACCTAATTCGTTTAGGGACGGCTGAACTTGCGAAAATCGACATCGTCGATGAAGGCCAAGTCCTCGACGGGACGGTTCTCCGCATGGACAAGACGTACCCGGCATACTTTGGCTCCTACCACCGCTTTCCGGAGGTTCGCAGTTTTGTTGACCGGTTCGAGAACTTGTTCCTGGTGGGAAGAAATGGCATGCACAAGTACAATAACCAGGACCACTCGATGCTGGCGGCCATGGTTGCCGTCGATAATATCGTTAGCAACTCGCTCGATAAGGAGAGCGTCTGGTCGGTAAATACTGAGGAGGAGTACCACGAGTAAAAATAGAAGAAGCGGATGCCAGATCCACTCCAACCTGAGCCGTCCGGTGTGTCGGGGTTACGACCCGCAAAGAGCCGCCAACGTCTTTTTTGGCTTCTTGCAGCTTCCGTTCTGCTTTACGCCGGTGTCCTGTTTTATTTTGGGATTCTAAAAGACTACCAGCATCTACACGTCGTTCTATATATTACTGCTACAGTATGTTCTGATCCTTCCTGCTGCGCTCGTGTATGGAGGGAAGGGAGAGGGTCTTGAGATTCAGGCTCTTGCACACATGGGGAGCCAGTGATGGCCGTTCCTAAGTTCGCCGAAAAAACGACTCCAATGGAAGTGGTTGGGAGTATAGTCGCGCCGGGAAGCAAAAACAGGAATCCGTGTTAAAAGTATATCCAACAAAACTCTGGAAGATCGGTTGGCTGCATCAGCCGAACGCACACCTGACCTCCTCACGCTTATGTCGTAAGCTTGGGCGGCGGAACAAGCCAGGGTCTTGGATCTTCGAGGTGAGAGTGCGAGAGTGGTATTTGTGGAACTAGTTCTAAGAACAATGACTCAATCATCAAACACGAGGTACGCCGACCAGATCAAAGCTCACTCGCCAACTCCAAATACTTCAGGGCTACCGTTCGAACCAGAGCCTCATTTCTGGGGCTCACTAAAGAACGAGGCAACCCTGGCTAACAATCAAGGCTTGCGCATTGGCGTTCTCATCGTCACTGACAATGCGGTAACTACCATCTCTAAGGTACTAAAGCGCATCACACCAGAAGTGTGGAACAACGTTGAAGAGATCACAGTTTTTGACGATGCGAGTCACGATGCCACCTACGAGCTAGCGGTGGGTTTGAAAACTTTGAGCGACTCGCCCAAGCTACAAGTTGTCAGGCACCCCCAGAATCTTGGGTATGGTGGGAGCCAAAAGGCAGGCTTTAGATACTTCCTTGAAAAGGGATTGGACGTCGTCGTTCTGTTGCGTGGCGACGGAAAGTACGCGCCGGAGATTCTGAGCCATCTCTATCACCCAATTATTGCGGGAGAGGCGGACGCGGTATTGGGGTCTCGCATGATGAGCGCATACGGAGGTCCGCTCAAAGGTGGCATGCCGCTTTACAAATATCTCGGCAATCGACTTCTCTCCGCCTTTCAGAACCGCGTGCTAGGAATGACCCTCACGGAGTTTCACAGCGGTTACCGAGCATACAATCTGCATGCGTTGGCAAAAATCGATTTTAACCACATGACCGACGGATATCACTTCGATACTGAAATGATCATTAAGCTTAACCACCAGCATTACACGATCAAAGAGGTTGCTATCCCGACCTATGACAGTGCTGAACTCCGGCACGTAACGGGCTTGACCTATGCCCTGAGGGTTCTCCAAGCAGTTCGCCGATACAAAAAGACAGCATGGTCGAGTACCTGCTATCCGGAGTTCCAGGAATATTTTGTTCACTATCCCATAAAGCAAAGCAAGTATTCGAGCCATTACTACGCTCAACAAATGGTCGGACGCAACCAAGAAGTGCTCGACATTTCTTGCGGCGAAGGGTTCTTTGCTGCTGAAATCGTTAAACAAGGAAACCGAGTTACTGGTGTCGATGTCCTGCCGGACGTTTTGGAACGTTCGCTGCTGTGCAACTACTTTAGCACCGATCTTAATAACGGATTCGACAGCGTGGTGGAGCGCTTGAATGGAAAACGATTCGACCGAATCTTGCTACTTGACATACTTGAGCATCTGCACAACCCAGAAGACATCCTGCGGCAGTGCCATCAGTTGGTACAAGAAGACGGCACACTGATTGTTTCGGTCCCGAACGTGGCGAACCTTAGCGTCCGCTTGATGCTATTGTTTGGGAATTTTGATTGTACCGATCGAGGCATTCTCGACCGCACTCATCTTCACTGGTACACCAGAAGAACTGCCCGACAGTTATTAAGGAGTACAGGATATCGAGTGGTATCCGAGAAATTGACTGTGGTCCCAATCGCGCTCGCGCTTGGTATTTCACCGCGGGGAATAGCGTTCAATGTGATGAACTGGTTTCTCAGTGTGCTTACGCTTATGATGCCTGGTGTGTTGGGATACCAGATCATGCTCGTGGCGCGTCGCGAACGACCGCAGCAGGTAGATGAAAAAGTCCTTGGGAAAACCCAGCAGGGTAGCTGATTTCCAACTGGGATGGATTACATCCGAGGCATGCGAGGACAAGAGGAGCAGCAGGAGAATGCCTTTGGCGGCAAACGGCAGCGAACTTGGTGCGGATGGCGGAAGTTGATTCCGGCGGTGTAAGTCGGGTCAAAGTGTCTCAGCTGGAGCTCAAAAGGCCCCGCCCGCGGTCAGGCGCAAGATAGGCAGCATCGCACAGAATCGACTCGACCTATTCAGTCCACGCCTGTCCCCTTCCCAGCTATGCCTTGGAGTAGTAATTGGTTGTCTTGAGTGCGCGCAATCCGTAGAAATCCGTCCGTACCGCCGATGTCGCCGTCGAAGGTGTAGGCTCCGAAAAAGGAAGAAATATCAACCCACTTTAGATTTCGGTCGTTTCCTTCTACCCAGCCCCACGTCGGCGCGGGACGTTTGGCGAGCATCCGCTTAGAGATCCAGACGTCCCCGTCCTCTTGCCACGTTTGCAGAGCGCGCTTGGCGAAGTCCTGGCGCCAACGTACGGACTTCACGTTACCCGGCTCGGCGACAAAATAAAAGTGCATAGAACCGGTCTGACGGAGCGGGCTCATGGGATGAAATGGAAAGCGCATAAGGAAAGTACTAATTTCGTCATCGAACGAAAGCAAGCTTACTATGCCGTGCGGACCCAGAACTGGCTGTAATTCCTGTATCCGGGAGACCGTGGCGTCGGCCTGTCCGGATGCGCCGACGGTTGCGTATACCGACAAATTGTGGAGCCAAGTTACCGCAAGCAAGACAGCCAGCGGAACAGTGGCAACCCGTAACGCTGTATGGCTGCGGAAGACGAACGCGACGGCTGGAATGACAACCGCCCAAGCGGGCATCCACCGCTCCGACGAGCTCGGCTCAAACAAAATTATCGTGAATATAAGCATAATTCCTGCTGTGACGAAAAAAGATAAGCGGACTGGTCGCGCGTCCCGATCCCGCACCAGGGTCCAGACGAGTCCCGTCAGGCCGGCATAGAAAAGCAAAGGTTTCCATAGAGCCACTCGAAGGAGGTCGTATACTCTGACTGGGTTGTAAGGGTCCTTGAGCACGAACCGTTTCAGCATCAACCCATCCTGACCTATATCGATAGCACCTCGTGGCAAACCGACAGCGATACGCAAGTATCCCTTCTCTGGATGATACCCATGTGATGCATCCACAACCCACGCTTTGAACTGCCCAACGGATCTAATGCCCGCTAACGAAGTGCCGATCGCATATATCGCGAAGCCAACTAAAGCGCAAGCCACCACGGCATTTGCGACGCGTAGCAATCTAATCCGCCTTTCATTGCACTTCGATTCGGGCTTACTTCCATCCCAGAGATAGGCCAATAGGAAGATGCCGGGGAGGCCAAGTACATACGGAAACCAGAGACAAACCGACAATGCTAGGAAAGCACCAGCAAGCCATGCACGGCCGCGATAATTTCTATTATAGGAATTGTCCAGTAACAAATACAGTCCGGTCAACTGCATCGCCAGTCCTGGAACATACGACGAGCCAGTCTGAACGAAGTTGATAAAGGGATTCCAGCCCAGAAATGCAACGGCAACTATTAAACCCGTGAAAACTGAGCGGGCAATTTTCGAGGCAATTCCGAAGGCTGCCAGTGCGGCGATATATCCTAGAAGGACACTGGGTAATCGCATGGCAGAGTAGACTTGGAGAATTTGGTTCCCACCGAATTGCCTGGACCAGTACGCGGCTCCCAGGTGCCAAACCATATAGCCGATGGGTCGCCAAAGTAAGTGGCCGAACTCCCAGAACCGACTTGGATTCAAAAGCCCTTCGGAAAAACTGACCACTTGCGGGGCATAGATGATCGTATCACCCCAGTTGATCGGATTCGTAAAGTAAATCAGTGCGAAGTAGATCAGCGTTACAAGAGCCACCCCCCACCCCATGTGTATGCGATCTGTATCATTGGCTATCGAGAACGTACGCTCGGAAAAAGATGATGAGGCGAGGGTGGTGTTATGACTTACGTGGGGATCTCCTACTTCGTTCATGTCGCGACCTGGCTGCTCCATTCCGGACCTCCGCGTGAGAAGAAGACGACTCGAATGCACTTGATTGACCAATATTCCAGCTAAGCCGGCTACGGTCAAGGTGCCATACGGAAACTCGCTGCGAGCATGGATTACGAGGCCGAGTAGAAATCAGGTCCCAGATTGACCCGGATTTGCTTTTTTTGAAATGAAACTAGCTGCGCAAGGTCTCATCGCACGATTGACCCAGAAGCTGAGCGAAGCCGAGAGTCGGCTGGGAGAATCTCAAAACCGGCTGCACTATGCGGAGCTGAAGATCCAGGTCCTGGAAGCACGGCTGTGGTTGGTGCGCATCGCCAAGTACGGCCCTGGCAGCGAAAAACTTTCGATGAACAATTGGAATTTGCTCGAGCTGCAACCAGGCGGCAGCGTCCAGGAACTGGAAGCCGAGAGTAAACGAAAATCGCTGGCCGCGGGCGAAAAGACCGAGTCACCGCAAGCATCCTGAACGCCAGGCATTGCCGTCCGATCTTCGCCGAGTGGAAGTTCTATAATAGTGGCCGTCACGGACGAGCAACGAGTTTGCCCACAATGTGGGAAAGAACGATCCGTGATCGGTCATGAGAAGAGTGAGCAGTTGGATGTGGAGCCGGCTCAATACTTCGTGCAGGTGACCAAGCGGGAGAAGCGAGCTTGCCGCCAGTGGAGGAACAGGGGGTGGTGACCGCGCCGATGGCGACGCGCCTTATCGAGGAGGGCCTGGCCCGTAATCGGGTTGTGATCGACACGGTAGTGCGCAAGTACTGCGACCACATTCTGCTGTGTCGCGCGCGATTCTGGAGCGAGACACCGGAATGGAACTGAGTCGCGCGACGTTGGATGGCTGGATGCTACGAGTGGGTGAGCTGCTGATGCCCATGCTAGGTGCGATGCGGCAAGAGTTTCTGGGTGGCACGTACATCCAGGCTGATGAGTCGCGGTCCCCAATGTCGCTAACTTGTTCGCGTACCAGTTCGATGGTCGCTCGGAAAAGGAGCCGCCAGTGAAACCAAAAGTCGTGGTCGTGATGCCCGCTTATAATGCCAGCCGCACCCTTCGCATGACTTATGAGGAATTACCCAAGGAGCATGTGCACCTAGTGATCCTCGTTGACGACGGTTCGACTGACGACACCATCGCTATTGCGCGCGAGTTGAACCTCGAAGTATTCGTCCATGACCGCAATTATGGTTATGGTGCTAATCAGAAGACGTGCTACACCGAAGCATTAAAGGCGGGGGCGGACATCGTCGTGATGGTTCACCCGGACTATCAATATGATCCAACCTTGGTGCCGAAGATCATCCAGCCGATCGTGGACGGCGAAGCGGATCTGGTTCTGGGTTCGCGACTCAAAGAAGGTTCCGCTCTTCAACAAGGAATGCCCTGGTGGAAATACATCTCCAATCGCTTCTTGACCTGGCTAGAAAACAAGAGCTTCGGCTTGAATCACTCCGAATACCATACTGGCTATCGTGCATTTCATAGGTCAGTTCTGGAAACCGTGAACTACGCGATGAATTCTGACGGCTTCGTATTCGATCAAGATATCATCGCTCAAACGGTTGAAGCCGGCTTCCGCATCGCCGAAATAGCCGTGCCAACACGCTATTTTGCCGAAGCTTCATCCGCCAGCCTGATGCAAAGCACACTCTACGGCTTGCAGATCGTTACGCTTCTAGTTAAGTTCGAATTGCACAAGCTGGGTCTGCGAAAAAGTCGGCAGTTCGAAAGTTTGCGACGGCGCTATAGACGACCCTATCAGGCGGAAGAAGCGACCCGCGATCATTCGTGATCTGAAGGACGAGTTCACGGGCGTGACGCTGCCTGTTTTTCCGTTTTATCTTCATTTCATGTTCCAGTGTCCGGTCTTGCGGCAGATTGGGACAATCCTTGACAACCTCTTTCCGTTCAATACATGGGCACCAATAACGTTTGCTGTGTCCTTACAGATGAGCGTTTGGCTAGTGGCTCCAGTTCGCGGGCGATCGATTGATCGTGTGCACTGAGACGGCAGCTTTTTGAGAAAGCGCTCCAAGCGACTCTTACCGAGTGCCGGAATAATCCAAGGTCAGATCAGGTCAGATCAATGCCGAATTCCGGGCAACTTTGTTTGTAATTGGCGGGGAAACCCAATGAATTACTGGTCTCGGAAGCATCAAGCACATGTCGATCAGTTCGGCCGCAAGATATGGGGCTGATCGCGTGGGCGGTCATTGGTGCATGCAGTATGCCCAGCGGCTCCAGTGGTGCTTTTTAAAGGTAGCAGTTCAGGCTGGTCGGCTCGCTGATAGTGATGCCGGTCTCTTACGACGACGGCGCGAAGCGATTGCAGCTCAGAGATAAGCCAAGAATGTTGAGCTTTTGCAACTCACAGTTTTCAGCGACGGTCAGCAGGCGAACGGTGGCCAACTCGGCGGTAGCACTGCGATTCCCAAAGCACATTTTTTCTCCATATTTGGCTTGGGCGACGAGGACGTGTTGGAGCCGCACAAGAAAACCCTGGCTCGCTGGCTCAGGCTTGACCCGTTTCGCAACCAGTACACATCCCGTCTCCAAGCCAAGCAGGCGATCTCCCATTACAAAAAGGCCGTAGGCGATCCTGCGGGGCTCACGGAGTTGATGGCCTTCTACTGCGAGCAAGCGACTGAATACTGCCAGGATATCGGCTATCAAGAAGAAAAATTTTTCGACGCCCTGGTGCGCATGTTGGAGCAGGCCCTCAAGTCGGCTAACACACTACCGGCTGACGGCCGAGATAGCCTGACCGCCCGACTCAATCGTGTGCGCGAAATCAGTCACGCCTTTGGTTACGGCGTCGGCGACGACATGGATTACCTGCTT
>Ga0126381_100011380_pt1 | contig 10051 bp, 10 predicted proteins | sample PanSoiMetPlot_28_FD_96465 | JGI IMG/M metagenome (GOLD analysis project Ga0126381, IMG submission 96465) | Tropical forest soil microbial communities from Panama - MetaG Plot_28 | ecosystem: Environmental > Terrestrial > Soil > Tropical forest > Bulk soil | place: Panama | collected 2016-02-17 | reverse complement strand
GTCAAATATTAACTAGGCTTCTCTGGAAAGAGCGCGTACCACGCGAGCGCTTTACAAATTGCGCCACACTCCTCAGAAGCCCCGTACCCACGGCGGGGCCTTTTTATTTAAAGAGACAGAGACAAAGAAAACGGCCCAACGAAGTGCTCCAGTTCCTCGCTGGGCCAGTTTCTGTTTTTGGATCTGCTAGGTAGCACGGAGCGTACTCTGAGATTGGAAGACCGCAATGGCCCGAAGGTTCGAATACCGAAGGCGAAGAAGAAGCGGACGAAAGGCTTACCTCACCCCAATCTGAAAAAATATTAACTAGGCGTTCTCTAGCAAGGGGGCCTACCATGCCAAGCGTTTTACAAAAATGAGCAAAGCTTTCCCGAATGTTGCCCCGCCCTACAGCGGGGCCTTTTTATGCTGAAAATAGCGCGGAAATTTAGATCCAAGAAGACATGCGCACAGGGTAGCAAGCTGGTAGCAAGGCATTCGGTGGAAATCTCGCAAACTCTAAGATGTGCTGATTTTGGGTATAAAATGGCTCCTCAGGTAGGACTCGAACCTACAACCCTCCGGTTAACAGCCGGATGCTCTGCCATTGAGCTACTGAGGAGTGGTGGCTGGCCTGGCGGCCAGATCATTAGCATCATAGCATCTTGCCCTTCGTCATGAAAACTCGCACTTGGTCTGATACGCTTTTGGATTGGAACTGTCGAGGTGCGTATGAGTGGAGGGCGGGGGTTGCTTCTTTTGTGTATTTTTCTTTTCTCTTGTTTTCTTGTGATGGCTGCCGTTGTTGGGGCCGATTCGAAATCGGCGAACACGAAAAACTCGAGCGTTACGTCGGCCAACGTTCCCAGTGCACCGCCACAGGCTGAGATCAAGCCGATCGTTGATATCTACCACGGCACCAAAGTTGCCGACAGTTACCGCTGGCTCGAGGACGGCAGTTCTCCTGCGACCCAGAAGTGGGTTGGAGAGGAGATGGCCTACACGCGGGCGATTCTGGATCCCCTACCCACACGTGACGCCATTCACAAGCGGCTCACCGAACTGCTGACGATCGGCAACATTACGGCGCCGCTCATTGCTGGCAAACATTACTTCTATACGAAGCGTGAGGGCATGCAGAACCAGCCTGTCCTTTATGTGCGCGACGAACTGAACGGGCCCGACCGTGTTCTTGTCGACGCAAACCAACTCGCCTCTGACGGCACCATTGCGCTCGACTGGTTCCATCCCTCTGATAACGGCAAGTACGTCGCTTATGGGACTTCCCCGAGCGGATCAGAGATGTCGACTCTCCACATCATCGAGACCAAGACTGGCACGATTCTTTCCGATACGATCGAGCGCACGCGCGCTGCGTCAGTTGCGTGGTTGCACGATAACTCTGGCTTTTACTACACGCGCTATCCGAAAAAAGGGGACGTGCCGGCCGGGCAGGAAATGTACAACCGCCACGTCTATTTCCATGTGGTCGGCGATGATCCTGAACACGATGATCCTATCTTCGGCGAGGGACGCGATGCGGAAGATTGGCCCAGCGTATCGCTGTCCAATGACGGTCGCTGGCTCCTTATTAGTGTCTCGCAAGGGTGGACGAAGTCGGAGCTCTTCCTCAAAGACCTCAAGTCGAACAACGCTCCGACGCGGCTGACCACGGGCAAGAACTTCCTCTACGGCGCCGACGTCTATGAAAGCAAGGTCTACATCACGACCAATGAAGATGCGCCACGGTATCGCGTCTTCGTCACCGACGCCGGAAACTTCGATCGGGAAGCGTGGAAAGAGATCATTTCGCAGACTGACGCCGTACTGCAGGGCGCGGCTGTGTACGGAGGCAAGCTCTTCGCGCAGTATGAGCAGAATGCTACGTCGCAGCTAAAGCTTTTCGATCTCGATGGAAAGAAGATTTCGGACATTTCACTGCCCGCGATCGGGACGGTTTTTGGCACGGGTGGCAAATGGAACCGCGATGAAATGTTCTATGGATTTCAGTCCTTCACGTTGCCGCCGAGTATCTATCGGATTGGTCTCGACGCTCTGAATGCCCCTGCGAGCGGCGATCTCCCTGGCGGGACGTCTCTATGGACCAAAGTCGACGCTCCCTCCATCAATCCCTCCGCCTACGAGGTCGCGCAGGAGTGGTTCAAGTCGAAAGACGGTACGCGCGTGCCCATGTTCGTGGTGCACAAGAAAGGTATCGCGAAAAACGGTAAGAATCCAACGCTGCTGACTGCGTATGGCGGATTCAATGTAAGTCTGACGCCCACCTTCAGCCGCACCGCTTATCTCTGGATGGAGCACGGCGGCATCTTCGCCGTGGCCAACCTGCGGGGCGGAGCCGAGTTCGGCGAGGACTGGCACCGCGCCGGCATGCTCGACAAGAAGCAAAACGTTTTCGATGACATGATCGGCGCTGCCGAGCATCTGATCGCCGAAAAATATACGGATAAGAATCATCTGGCGATTCAGGGAGGATCGAACGGCGGCCTGCTGATGGGCGCGATGATCACGCAGCGTCCGGACCTGTTTCGTGCGGTGATCTGCCAAGTGCCGCTGCTCGACATGCTGCGCTATCAGAATTTCCAGATCGCCAAGCTCTGGATTCCAGAGTATGGAAGCTCCGACGATCCCGCGCAGTTCAAGTGGCTCTACGCCTACTCGCCGTACCAGCACGTGAAGGCGGGCGCGGAGTATCCGGCGATCTTATTTATGACGGCCGATACGGACACGCGTGTCGACCCGATGCACGCGAAGAAGATGGCCGCGCTGATGCAGGCCGAGGCAAAGAATGGCGAGAGCAAGACGCGCCCGATCTTGCTACGGATTGAGTCGAAAGCGGGCCACGGCGCAGGCAAGCCGGTGACGAAGCAGATCGAGGAGTTTACGGATATTTATTCGTTTTTGTTTTGGCAGGTGGGGGCGAAGGAAGTGGCTCCGGTCATTGGTCGTTAGTAGCGTGTTCCAAATACGAAGGGATTCGCGTCCGTGCTAGCCCATCCTTTCGCAAAGGCCGTTTGCGAAAAGCGAGTATTTCCGAACTTCGTCTATTGATGTTTTGATTTACTAACCCGATAGACCACAATCCTCTTGCATCCGGTGTACAATTCTCCTTCCCCATAAATTAGGGCCCTTCACGATACGTATCCGCCACCAGGCCACGGAGGCACAATGGCTAAGCCCTTTCCTCTACTCACTTTACTATTAGCACTAAACCTTCCCACCCTCCGTTCGACGCCCGTACACTCCTGGGAGAATAGACATGAACACGTGAGCCAAGCTGCGCCCGACCGTCCGGATCGCACACATACCGGTTCCGTTGCTGGAATCGTCGCTGACGACAAAGGCGGTTCAGTCTCCGGTGCGACTGTAATGCTTCAAGACACAGTCACTCGAGAGAACCCGGTCAGCACTACTAGCAATGACAAGGGCCAGTACAAATTTACCTCTTTGCTACCCGGGGAATATGAGGTTTGGGCCACAAAAGGAAACCTGGAATCCGAGCACCTTCAGGTCAAAGTGGCTAACGGAACCATTTCGGCTGGCAATCTCATATTGGCAAAAGCTGGGGCGCATATGTGAGCAATCCTACCCCACCAATTCCAGCCAACGAAGAGCTTCGCGATTTGCTCTTAAAAGCTCTCGCTCTCGACTACCTCAAGCAGCGCGAGAAAAGCTCTGGATCTCCGTCGAAAGATACAAAACCGTTGTGGCTGCAACTATTCGAGTCTGCAGGATTCGCCGCTCTTGTTACTGTTATTGTCGGTGGAATCGCTGGCGGGGTGATCACTGCCATGCTTCAGCACTCCGAAAAAGAGCGCGACGCTCAAGCCGCCGAAATCCGCCTCGACCACGACCGCCAGGTTGCCGCCTACAAAGAGCATCTGGACCGCGAACGCAAGGTGGTCGAGGAGATGTACCTAAGACTAGGCAAATTTGTCGATGCATCGAGAGACCTCACTACTCTGTCTCGGATTGAGTTCTGCCAAGAGTGTCAGAGGACCCCGCTGTCGCCCCACGTCATCAAAGAAGAACAGGGTGTACTGGACCGCTATGATGCGGCAATGATTGAGTGGAACAGCAACCGCCTGCGCCTGGGCATGCTTCTGCAACTTGAGCACGAGAACGACAAAGAACTCCTTGATGATTGGGAAAAGGCCTCAGATGCCGCCGAAATGTACGCAGAATGCGCCGACCGTTGGAGAACAAAATACAATCGGCTGGCGATCCACGAAGCTCTCAAAGCCTGCGAGTTGCCACATCGAGCTGTCGACGACACCGTCCAGGTCCTGACCAACAGAATTGTTACGCTCAGGCTGTCCGCGCCGGCGGCCCCGGGAAAGTGAATCGCGAAAGAGTCTCCGGCCTGAGATCTTGATTTATTCCAAGCGGTACGCCTCCATATACGCGCGCAGGATGGCGTTGATGCGGGTCTGGTGTCCGCGCTCGCGGGGGAATTAGCGCAGCAGGTCGGCATCGCATGTGACAATTTCCCTCGGTGTAGGCGGAACTGTCTTTGCGCTCCTCCAGAAGTAAACATCCGTCCTGTGGGAATTGGATCGGCCGCAAGGTGCGGAAATAGTCCCATCAGCCCGCCCACTACGACCACGGGGGCTAAAAGCCCGCATTGGTTTCAAGTCACTCACGCGGCCCTGAAGCTCTTCCACGCTACTGCCGCCGTAATCACTCTTTCCGCAGCCTATATAAGTCATGCCGTTCCCGGATTCTTACCCGCGTTTTCGCGTTTACGTTGTGCGGTCGATCAGGCGTGCGTCCGGCACGGTGGTTTTTCGTTTGGCAGTCTTCCCCGGCGCTGGAAGTCTGTTCCCACACCTTGCGGTGTGGGCTGCATTCTGCCGCCGCTTTCGCAGGTGGATATTTCTCGGATCTGCAGCTGTGTGTTCCGGCGCACGGTGGTCAGTAATTTCGGTCACTGAAATTCGCGTTTGTGAATTCTTATTCTGAAGTATCTGCTCAAAAATCAGGTTTGAGATGCAGGCTGCGTTGGGTGACGCGGTTTGGGGAGGAGTGTTCGTGAGGTTCGTGATACGTAGAACGAAAAAGGGAGCTCGGTTTGTGGTGGAGGGGGCGGGGAGGGATTCGCAGGACGAAAAATCCGCACTTCTCGCGCAAAGGGCGCGCGAGACCCTTCGACTTCGCTCAGGGCAAGAATGGGGCACCGGTGGTGGAGGGATCGCGCTTGAGAGGCAGTGCCAGGTTTCCACGGAGGGTCAGAATTTCGACGATTCAACGGGCTCAAGGCAGGCGGATGGAGAGATTCCTTGGCTTTGTGCTGCGGTGGATCCATGTGAGAAGTGGTGGTTGCGGTTGCGGGGGAACCCGAAACGGGCGGGGGAAATTTCGCAGGCGGCGTTTTTGTTGAAGGCGGAGATGATGGGATTCGATGTGGCGCTGCCGTGGGGTGACAATCAGAAGTTCGATTTTGTGGTGTGGCAGCGGGATGGGCGCGCGGTGCGTGTGCAGGTGAAGGGCACGGGGAGATTGCATCGGCGAGGATATGAGGTGCAGCCCGTGCACACCACGCGGGGCGGTGGGAAGAAGCGGTATACAAAGAAAGATATTGATGTGATTGCGGCGCATGTGCAACCGGTGGACGCTTGGTACCTGATCCCGATCGAAAAGGTTGGGCGGGCGAGGAGTCTGCGGCTGTATCCGGGGATTGAGGTTCAGAGTTTGGTGAGATCTACTCGTCGAAGTGCGGGAAGGGTGGAGCAGCGGGGAAGGCGGTGGCAGCGAGTGGCGCGATGGGAGCGGTGGCGGGACGCGTGGGATGTGATCGCGGAGAGGTGAAGCAGATTCCTCCGTCGCCGCTTGGCGACTCGTCGGAATGACAACCGGAGCTAAATTAGCCGCGCTCAACCCTTCTTAGGCGGCGCTCAATCCTTGTTAGGTGACGGTCAATCTTTCGAGAACGCATAGTAATACCAACGAGTGCTGTACTCGTTGCCCTTGCCGGGGTGGTTCTCTGGCAGCAGTTGCAGAAGTTTGAAGCCGCTGCGTGTAAGTTCGGCAACCGCGCAAGCGGGAATTTCGCAGTAGTACTTCAGGCCGCCATAGGATGGGTCCACAACGTATCCCTCGCCTCGCCAGAAGGCTGCGGTTGGCAGTCTGTACCGAGCACGAGGAATGGCTTTCACGAACGACCTTGCGATGGCAAGCGTCACTCTGGCGGACGTCAATGCTGCCAGCGTCAGATGAAACAAAACTCCTTCGCTTTTCGATACCCTGCTCGCCAGGCGGCGCAAGCGTTCGCGGTCCCATCGCCAGTCGAGAAACAAGCCGCGTGGGTTGTGCGTCGAAAAGATGTAGACCCCGCCTTCCTTGAGGAGCCGGTGACATTCGCGCAGGCAGTTCTCTCGCTTTTCATGCGGCAGGCAATCGATTCCGTTGTACGAGAACACGACTGCATCAAACGAAGCATCGTGGAATTGTGAAAGGTCGGAGGCGTCGGCAACATTGAATTGCAGATGGGGAAACTTGCTGCGGCAAGCGCGAATCATCTCCTCCGAGTAATCGATGCCCACATAGCGTGAGGCAATCGCGGAGAGATGAGGTGTGGTGCGACCTGCACCCACGCCGAGGTCGAGGATCGCCATCCCCTGACGAAGATAAGAGTCGAACAATGCTTGCTCGCAGGCGCTGACAGAGTCCATTGCAGCGTAGCGAGCGACAATCTCTGGCGTGTTGTAGACCTTAAGATGTGCGGCTTGGTCGCTGGCAGACATATTTCAGAAGTCACTTACATTGGCTGAACAAGCCCCACTCTGGAATAAACGGCTGCCAGAGGCCGGTTGTCGCGAAACGACTGAGTATAGCGGGTTCGCGGGCGATTCGTTCGTTGCGGAGTTAGAGAGTGGGGTCAAGAGGCTCGTACCCAACTGCTGACTTCTGAGACTAGACGAAAAACGTTGTAACGTTTGCGTTCGATCATCCTGCGATGCGGAGCGACCAGGTGCACCACTGTGCCTCCAAACCCTTCTTTAAACCATGCTGGACCGGATGTAGCGCCAGGCGTATAGCCTCCGAAATCATATTCGGTGCATCCGTGAGCCTTGGCCCAACGAATGGCGTTCCACTGAAGAATGTGGCCTACGGTCGCGCCCTCGTCCCGATCGATGGCTCCTAAGATGTACCAACATCTCCGCCCAGACCGCGCGATGATTACGCCGCCGTGGACGACCTCCCCTGCGCATGCCAGCAAGAGCGCGCCTCTCGTTTCTGAGGCAATCAACCAACGAATGACGCGACGCAAGTTATCGATGGGGTTAGGAGTAAAACCCTTTCGAACTGCCATGCGTTCGTAGACGGACAGAAACTCGTCGATCTGCGTATCACTCGCGGCTGTGGTGACAGTGGTTCCCAATCGTTCCGCACGGCGGACTTCATACCGCGCAGTTTTACGAAAATTCGCAAAGATGTCTTGCTCCGCGGCTTTGAGGTCGAGACGTAACGAGGTTCGCGGCTTTCCAATGCTGTGCCACTTGAAGTGGTCGGCAAAGTTTGCATGGTCGGCATCGGCTTGCCGGATCCACTCCGGAAGGACGTCCAGGTAAGCGAACCTCTCTTCTCGTATGTTGCGAGCAAGTTCTTCCGCGGCCGCGTCCCAGAGTCGATCGTCATCACACACGGGACCGCGATTGGCAGTGAGCGCACGAACCCATGGAAATGTGCGGCCCAGTGGCCGCTGCACTCCGAATGTACCAAGCCAACAAATTCGGCCATCCTTGCGAAGCAGCATGACCCTCGAACCGGCACCTGCCCACTCCGGAAACTGAAACGGGTGTCCCGTATCTTGGCTGTCCAGGAAATCTTGAGTCTCTTTTAAGAGAACCGGCGACATCTCGTCGGTGAGAACAGATTCCAGAATCATTTTATGAAGTCTGTCAGAAGTTGAAACGCGTTTGGGTGATTATCCAGTTTAAGACAGGGAGGGCTGTGGAAGGCCGTATGTTTTGTATGCTGCATCTAGCGGCGCCCAACTGGAGTCGAAGATGACTTTCTTCTCCTCGGCACCGCGCTCCCGTTCGGCATCTCTGAACAAACTTCCGGATAAGAGAGGTTCCAGCAGGAATCGTTCGCCCGAAAAAAATTCTTCAAAAAAGATTGACACGTTTTCTAATCTGGCCTATATTTAACCCATTGGTTATTTAACCAAGCGGTTTATTAAAAATGCAAGATCAACTCAGCCATACGTTTGCCGCACTCGCCGATCCTACGCGCCGCGCCATTCTTGCCAGGCTGGCATTGGGTGAAACCTCGGTGACTGAACTGGCCAAGCCATTCGAGATGTCGATGCCCGCTGTCTCCAAGCATCTGAAGGTGCTGGAGCGCGCCGGCTTGATCGTCCGCGGACGTGAAGCGCAGTGGCGTCCTTGCCGACTGGAGGCGACTCCGCTCAAAGAAGCCTCGAGTTGGATCGAGGAATATCGCCGCTTCTGGGCCCCGCACCTGGATGCACTTGAGCGCTACCTTGACCGCATGCATCTCTCGACACCAAAGAAACAGAAGACGACTAAGGACTCGACGCGGCCCGGCCGCGAAGCTGATAAAGGAGAAAAGAAATGAAAATCAAATTGACCAGCGTATACGTGGACGACCAGGACAGGGCCTTGCGTTTTTATACGGAGGTGTTGGGATTTGCCAAGAAGGCCGATTTCAGTAATGGACCTTACCGCTGGCTGACGGTGGCATCAGCAGAAGAGCCGAACGGCACGGAGTTGCAGTTGGCTCTGAACAACAATCCTGCGGCGAAGACTTATCAGCAGGCGCTGTTTCAGCAAAACCAGCCGGCAGCCATGTTCTTCACCGACGACGTGCAAAGCGATTACGACCGTATGAAGTCGCAAGGCGCTGAGTTCACCATGCCTCCCACGGACGTAACGGCGTCGAAAATCGCGATGGTGAAAGACACTTGCGGTAACCTCATTCAGCTGACGCAGCTGGCACGCTGGTAAGGCAGGGAGAGGAAGATGATTACTCACGCACAGTGCACTGTGGATCCAGTTACGGCCACGCAGGTCTGCCGCACCTGGTCCGCCCACGTGGACGCTCTCGACCGCCACCTCGCGACGGACAAGTGGGCAGTGGCAGCCGTCACGCTGTTGCTGATCGCGTACCCGATTGCACGGATTGCGCTGCCCGCGGTACTAAGTGGCATTGTTCCAGATGTAGTTCGAACCGTGTTCCACCTGATCTGAGTTCGATTCGGGGAGCACGGCAAGAATCGCATGCCGCGGGCCATTTGTCAGGATCGCCGAGTTCACCAGCGGACGCTATTCGGAAGAGGAGAGGAAGATGACCGCGCACGCACAATACATACCGGGTCCGGCCTACGGGGCACAGATGCGAAAGAAAGAAGGGCCGAACTGGTCGCTTATTCTCGTCCGAGAGCTACGGCATTCGCCGGAAAAGGTCTGGGAGGCGCTGACCGATCCGGTGCATCTGCGCGAGTGGGCGCCTTTTGACGCCGATTCAAATCTGGGTACGGTTGGAAACAAGGTGAAGCTCACCACGGTAGGAGCTCCTTCGCCACATGTTACGGAAACAATCGTGACCCGAGCCGACGCACCCAGGGCACTTGAGTACACCTGGGGCGGCAACGAGATGAAGTGGGAACTCGAGCCCGTTGCTGGCGGCACGCGACTAACGCTATGGACTAGCATCAATCGCCACTTCATCGCGATGGGAGCTGCGGGGTGGCACATGTGTTTCGATATTCTGGATCATCTTCTCGTCGGCCAACCCATTGGACGCAGGGTCGGCCCCGAGCACATGAAGGACCCCGGCTTCCAGAGATTGCATGCCGAGTATGCCAAACTGTTCGGCGTTGAAATGCCGAAGTGGTAAGGGGATCGGATGGATGTGAAACATGTACCCCACTTTGTCATTCCGAACTGGGCTAGAGCCTGGAGAGGCATCCGCTGTTGTTACGCAGCCGGCAGAAAGCAGATTCCTCCCCTTCGACTTCGCTCAGGGTCGGAATGACAACGATTGGTTATTGTGCGAGGCGAATGGCTATTACGCTCGAAACGACAGG
>Ga0126381_100011379_pt1 | contig 10052 bp, 4 predicted proteins | sample PanSoiMetPlot_28_FD_96465 | JGI IMG/M metagenome (GOLD analysis project Ga0126381, IMG submission 96465) | Tropical forest soil microbial communities from Panama - MetaG Plot_28 | ecosystem: Environmental > Terrestrial > Soil > Tropical forest > Bulk soil | place: Panama | collected 2016-02-17 | reverse complement strand
TGCGCCCAGTTCGCATCGCCCTGCATCGCTTGGGCGAAGAACCGCAGGGGCTCGTACGGATTCTCCACGCCCGCCGCGGCTGCCAACCCTGCCGCCTCTCCGACATCGGACCCCGCCAGCTTGCGGATCAAATCGTCGAGGACGCCTGCGGAGCGTATCCTACCCAGCACACGGCGCAGTTCGAGCAATCCGTCAAGGGCCGCTACGAAATCGCGGTCGCGGTTCGCGCCGGGGTTCCGTGCTCCCGCGAGTGCCGACATCCAAAGTCCATCGCGAAACAGGCTCTCCTGTTCGCTGTGCAGCGGCTTGTCTCTCCACAACTCCAGCAGAATTGCAGTCCATTTCCTTAGTCCTGCAGTCGAGCTAGAGTCATCGGCCGGCCCATGCCAGTCCTGATAGATTGCCCGCGCATCGCCCGGCGAGAGAACTCCGAGAACATCGTGCAACCCCCCCGCGCCGGCGAGGTACATCAGGACCTCCGCCGCATTGTTGCGAAGCGCCTCCCGAACCGCCCGACTCGGGGACAGAGCGCGTAAGGAGTCGAATTCGTCGTACCACCATTTGTCCCATGCGCGGCCGTTCGCCAGATCGCGCGCGAAGTGCGCCAGGTATGCCGCGCGATTCGGAAAGTACATCACGTTATCGCCCAGCGCGCCTTCTGCCATCACCCGGCCGATCCGGATAGTTAACTGCTTAGCCCAGAAATTCGAGAGGCGATCCGCGGCCCGGTGTCCGATATCCACCGCGAAATCCAGATCGAGTTCCCGCACGAGCCAGATGGATTCGTCAGCGGGATCGAGAGCAATGTTCAGCCAGTGCGCGCAAGCTTCCGGTACCTGGGCCGTGACCAACGAGTCGAGACGGCTGCGCACGCGGTCCGGCGCGGGGTGCGAAGAAGGCACGATATACGTAGTGCGCCACACATCGATAGTGATGCGCGCGTCCGGTGGGTTCACGCCGCCTCGCTCTCGATCGCCATCAGTTCTTCGAGCACCTGTATGGCGCCGCTGATACGGAGCAGCGTGGTTTCGACTTCATGCCGTCGTTGCTCCAGCGCAGCTAATTGCTGCCGGCCTTTCTCATACTGGATGCGGAGTTGGGCCAGTCTTTCCTCCATCGTCCTCACCTCCTTACTGGTGCGACACCAGCACGGGGATTATCCCGCGGCCGCGCTCCATTGGCGCCAGCGCCTTCGCGATCACCACTCCGGCGCCGCTGGCTTCTTTCAATTTCTGCGCGTGCCCGGGCGTGTTGCTGGTAGTCAGCAGATCTCCGACCTCGATCGGTCCGGCCGCTGCGTCCACCTTGCACCAGGCATATGCGCCGAGGGTCACCATCATGCCGACCTTTCCTTCGCCGATCGATTTGACATCGATTCCGGGGTTATCTTCGCCGGCCAGTTCCGGTGTGTGGACAATGCCGCACACGCGAGCATTCCGCTGCTCCTGGGTGAGCTGCACCTCGATGAGCGGGATCATGTTATCTGGGCCGTAGTGGTGCGATACGGCGTTGGAAGCGAGCGCGACAACATCGCCACGCTCCAGGGGGGCGCTGCCGCGATAGATGAACCGGTCCGTGACGCAGCCGACTTTGGTGGGTGCATTCAACGTCCCGGTCACTGTCAGGTTTCCCTGTACAGTGACATTTCCCGTGGCGCTCATGCTGGTGGCGCGGAAGCTGCCGTTAATATCGAGAGTTGCACCCGGCGTCTGCGTTTCGATCCCCACCCTGCCGCCAGTGATCGTCACCGTGTCGTCCACGCCGGTGCCGATCATCAGGCGATTGGTGCCACCCGTCGCGCGGATGCGGGCGTCCCCCGCGCCGCCGCCGCCGAGCGTCACGCCGAACTTCAGCCGCATAGCGTCGTTGCCGATCTTGAGATCGCCCTCGGTATTGGTCAGGTCCCCTTGACCTCCGGAAATCTGAAGCTGGGCGTTTGGAGCAAGTGTGCCGATCCCGATACTGCCCGCATTCGTGATGCTCATCCGCACTGCGAAACGGGTGTAAAAATCCAGTCCAAACTGGTTGCCGGAAGCCGTTCGCTTCGAGGCTATACCTTCGCCGCTTCCGCTCCCGAATGTCAGGCTGGAATTGTTGACGAATCCGTCATTGCGGTTCGCCTGGTCGACGTTCAGCGATCCGTTGACACTGAGGTTCTGTTGTGGCAGTGGTGTGCCGACTCCGACATTGCCGCCTTCAGCCAGGAACAGGCGAAAATCCGCGGCGCCGGTTTCGCCGAAGTTTAGCCCGCGCACCAGCGGGTTGCCGGAAGCGTCCTTTCCCTGCGGATTCTGGTTGATATGCCATCGGGTGATGCCGCTCGCATCCTCGAAGCTCAGAAGCTCTTCCCAGGCGCCGCGGCCGCGAATCCCGACTGGGTTGCGCGGCGTCGTGGTTCCAATGCCGACGTTCTGGTCGCTAGGAGCGGGAGTGGTGATGGCCGGCTGGATGAAGAGCCGCGCCTCGTTGCGAGCCCCGCCAGCAGTGATCTCGCCGATGTTCAGCCCGCGCGTGTTCCCGTTCAAGTTCTCGCCGATATGCCAGGTGGGTTGTTGCGATGGATTCCGGAACTCGATCAGCTCCTCACCGGTTCCCTGCGCCACGATGGTCAAGGGTGCCTCCAGCGGGGCTGCGGTTGGATCGACCGGCGCGCCAATCAACGCCTGCTGTTCCGCGTTAAACTGTCGATCGACCGCGAGCGATCCCTCCACCTCGGCCGCGACGCCTGGATAATTGTCGAAGCTCGTAAGCGGCGACGGAGTGTTGCGATCCCGGATGTTGAGAGTTCCGGCGGGAGCGTATAGCGCAGCCCCCACTGCGCCCGAATAGATACGCCCGAGCGATGCGATTTGCGGATCGATCTGCAGGAAACGCTGCTTGCTGGCATCCCACTTCACTTGGCCCAGAGGAACAGGCCACGTGACCGAAGTATCGTCCGACGGGAACTCCTGGTACGCAACTGACCCGTCGAACGGAAGCACCTCCGTTCCCGGAGTCGGTGTGGGCGGCGTTGGCTGCGGCACCGGCGGCAGTAGGGCACTGCCGTCGACGACCACCGGGTCGGCCGTCGGCTGTCCCGAGCTGATGATCATGCGGTACGTCTCTTGCGTGCGGTTGAACGCATTGAGCTGGTTGGAGTTGGCGCAAGCATCACCCGAGGGTTGTTGGAGGATCTGGTCGTAGGCGACCGCAACCTTCATCAGCTTCGGAAACGGCGAGAAGAAACTGGCAAACAGTCCCGGCGTGAGCTGGAACTTGCTCAGCACCACCACTTCGCGCCCAAATCCATCCACGGCCATGCCCGGCATCAGGAAAATATCCACTTCGTTATCGGGATTGCCGTTGGGCACTTGCGCCAAGTCCAGCCCCGACACAATTCCCCAGGTATGCTGCCCGACATTGTGGCGGCGGCGCATATCGCGGTGATATTCCTGCTCGGCCTCAAAATCCACCGCGCCGAGGAATTCGCCTTCGTAGTAATTCAAGCGTTCGATGTCGGTGATGTTTGCCATGAGGGGCTCTCTCTCTACGACCGCTTTTTGGACTGCTTCTGCAAATCGTTCAGCTGATTTTGCAGATCGGCCACCTGCCGGGCGAGAACATCGGTTGGATTGGTGACATCGAAGCCAACCACCAGATCGCCTTTGGTGTAGACCGTGAGCGGCGACTGTGGCGAAAACGCCGACGGTGCGAACTGGGCTGCGGCTGCGACGGCGGCATCGCTCCACGCCGGATCGGCATCGACGGGAGTGGTGGCGAAGTTCGAAATCCCATACTGCTGCAGCACGACTCCGACGTTTTTGGAAGGCTGCCCGACCAGCGGTCTCAGGTCGATTGCATTGGCTTGCGGATTGGCCGCATTGATGACTCCGGCGCCGATCTTCTGCGCCAGGAATGAGCTCATCGCGCGGTTGACCATTCCGGAATTGCTGAAGCCGTAGGTGGTGAAGTTCTCCCGCGGGTTGAACGAGTTCACTCCGGCGAGCCGCTGTTCACCGCAGCACAGTCTCTCGAAGAACTGCGTGAGCAGAGCGAAAATCTGATCGAAACCGATCAGAGAGAGCCAATAGAGCAGCGTCGGGAAGGTTAGCACCTGCTTGCGGCAACCGAAATTGCAGATGTTGATAATCTTCCCGTTCTGCACCGAGACGCACGCCAGGCACACGCGGTTATCGCATGGGTCGGATGGGCACGGAGGCAGCAGTTCGAGGCAGATGCAGTCCAGCACGCTAAGACCTACCTGCTGCTGCAGGGTCGTCATGCTGGCGGCCAGGGAGTTCAGATAGTCGGGCAGACTCTGGTTGGCCCCTATGGGATTAATGGCGATCCCGTTCACGGTTTCCAGGATGGTGCAGTTGATGAGCGACGCGCTCGCCAGATAGTTCCGGACGGTCAGCATGTAGCTGCAGGCCGCCTGGAACGCCGTCTGGGCCGTCCAGGAGATGCCAGCCGTGTTGAAATTCGGTGCCTGCTGGATGATTTTCTGAGCTGCGAGGACACACTGCAGGGTCTGGTTCGGCGCGGTGCCGCCCGTACTCGTGCCGGTCGTGCCCGTAGTAAAGGATGGTTGTTGCTCGGCGCAAACGCCGATCGTGTATCCTTCGACGATGCGCGTGGCTTCGCAAGAACCAGCGGGCACGGTCGACGTGGTGGTGGTCTTTGTTTTCGAGGCGCCGTTCTTGCCTCCGCCACAGCCGCAACCGCATCCGCCGCCGTTCTTGCCGCCGCCTCCGCATCCACACGCTCCGCCGCAGCCGCAGCTACATGTTTTGGTCTGGGTCTGCTGCAGTGCCGTGACCAATCTCGAGGGCTGCTCTTGGTACTGAATGTAGATGCACCAGTGCTGTATGACATCCTGGCAGGTCGGCGGCGGTGTCCCGCGCAGTGGTGAGCAGTCCGATGTCTTCTGTGGCGTGCAACAGGCCTGAATGGCCTTCATCACATTGAATGGCTGCTCCTTGCAGACGATGATGTCGTTGCCGCAGGGGTCGATGGCGTATCCCGGCTCGATGGTCACCCATCCGTCACACTCGCTGCACACCACCTGCATCCCGCACACTACGCCCCAGCCGTGGAGGAACCGGTTATGCAGCCGGCCCTTGGCGAGCCAGTACGATTGTTCGTTGTTCAGGTCAGCCTCAGTGAGTAACTGGCCAGCGAAGAACCTCGTGCGATCCAGGCATTCCAGTCCGACGCAGGCGGGGCAACAGCATTTCGCCGTCGCCGGTGTGTTGGTTGCCGCGGAGGCAGCCGCAGCCAGATTCGATCTCAAGTTACTTGCCAGCCGAGTCGTGGTCGTAGCCATTCAATTCCTCCTCAGTACTGCCCGGTCATATGGTCTGAAACCAGCTCTCGAAGACCCCGCCCTGAATTCCGAAATTTCCACCGTTCGGGATCTGCCCGGTTGGCAGCTGCGCGCGCACGAACTGCGAACAGATGGCGCGTTTGCTGGCGTCCAGCACAAAGTCACCATGAAAGAACACCCAAATGTTCGCTTGTCTCGGAAGCGGAATTCCTCCGGCCGCGCTCGGCGGGATGACGAACGCTGCTGCGATAGCCGGGTCACTGCTCTGGACCGCGGATATGATTCTCCCGAAGGCATCCAGGGTAGGTTTGACTGGAATAATTTGAGCCTGAATTACTCCAGCCGGCAGAAAATGGACCCAATTGCCCCACGCCTGGTTAATTTGCGACGCCGTTATACCGACGCGAAACATGTTCGTATCGATGAAACCGGAGACTGATATCGGGTTGGTAAAGCGGATTACCACTCCTTGAAACTGCTCGTTGTTCGTGCCGGTAACCGGTACCAGGATGTTTCCCGGCGATCCATGAATCCAGCTCAGAGCATCGATGCGAGTGAGACCGGTCTCCAGCCCCGGGCCCGGTGGCCCCTGGATTCCCGGAGGACCTGGGGGGCCCTGAATTCCCGGTGGCCCTTGAGTTCCCGGCGGTCCGGACGGCCCCGGAGGCCCCGGAGGACCTTGTGGTCCGGCGCTTCCTCCGCCCGTACCCTGCGCGAGAATGCAGCGCACTACGTCAGTCAGTGTTTTGGTGCTGGCGAGGAGCGGTCGGTCCGTAATGTTGTCGATATCGGCCTGTCCGACGGTTCCGTTAAACGCGTACTTGATGGTTGCCAGGATGATGCAGTTTCCATCAGTGCAATCCGGGCAGCTCTCGATGGATTCCTGAAACAGATCGCCACAATCCCCTGATGTCACGCCGATGATCGAGATACCCCCCGCAACCGACGCGCCGTCGCCATTGAAGCTGACATACAGGTGCGATCCATCCTGGCTGATCGCGATACTGGTAGGCTGTGTGCCGACGGTCACCGGCGTCGAGATCAGATTCGGCAGGTTCAGTTCGACAGCGTGCTCATCCACCGTCTGGATGAAGCCCTTGCCCGGCGCAGCACTGTCCTTCTCCAGCACGAACGCAAAGCGGCCGGCGGGAGACAGGACCATATCGATCGGCGGGTGGGCGAAGCCGCTAACGGCGCTGCCGACGCCGGCTGCAGAACCGGGTCCTGCCGGCGGAATGGCGATGAAATACAGGTTCGGCGTGGTGGTGTCCAGGACCGCGACGATGTCGCCCTTCGTGGTGGTTGCTGCCGAGATCGCCGCCGGCTTTGCGCCGCCAAGATTGGCGGTGAACGTAGTCACGGTGAGGCTGACGGTCTGCAGCGCGATGGCACTGACATTGCTGCTGCCTGAATTCGCGGCGTAGGCGAATTGCCCATCCCCGCCGATGGCAAGATCCACCGGAGCTGTGCCAACCACAACGGTCTTAGGAGCGCCTGGAGGATTTGTAGTATTGATATCCGTGCCCCACACGAGAACGCCCACGGCCGGCGAGACACCGAGCAACCGGCCGTCGGGTGATGGGGCCACGGCCAGGCGCACGAGGTCACCGGAATTCGAGCCGGTCACCGGCAGCGTGTTGATGGTCGTGGTCAGGTCCGCTGTCGCCAGGACGAGGACTTGAGGGATCGCGGCGGCAGGCTGTGTGGGCTGCAGGGCGATGTAAATGAAATCTCCGGCCGGTGAGACCGCAACGTCCAGGGCCGTGCTGTTCGTGAACGTCTGCGCAGCCAGAACGGAGTCATTGGTGGAATCCACAGCATAGAGCGTAGTCGTAGTGCCGGACGCGGTCAGGACATAAATCCTGTTGGTGCCGTCGTGCTCCGCCACGCGAACGGCGTTCGCCAGCCCGATGGTGCAGGACCAATCGAGGTCGACCGTCTCCGGATTGGCGGGCTTCGACGTGGGATCGATGATGACGTCGAAACCGTAGCTCTCCAGGATCCGGTTAGGCTGGCATGCATTGGCGTTGCAGTCGTCAAAGACGGCGGGAACCTCTTCAGTGGCGCACTCCTTGTACGAGACACAGACCTGGAACGGGTGCGACTCGCCATCGGGCGGCTGAGTGTTTGGCCCGTGCTGCGCCTGCCAATTCGCCAGGAAAGCATCTCTGAATTCGAAATACTCTTCGTGCTGGACGAGAATCTCACGGCCGCAGCAATCGATGGCGGTCCCTGGTTGGATGATCACATATCGATCGCCACAGGTCGGGTGCGGTGTGACTTTCAATCCGCAAACTACACCCCAGCCGTGCAGGCGCTGGTTGTGGCGCCGCAGCTTGCCCATTTCGTAACGCTGCTCGTCGGTAAAATCGCGCTCCACTAGCAGCTTTCCGGTGAAATAGTTATTGCGTGCCATCTGCGGGATATCGCATTCCACGCAGACTGCCTTCATCTTGCTGCTGCCGTTCTTGCAATTGCAGTCGCCCATGCTACGGCCTCGCCTCCTCACTTCAGTACGCTGTTGCAACCCAGCCGTGACGTCTCACCGATTTTCATCGAGGATCGTGTCGCTTCATCGGCGGGGTTGCCGAGTACGGTGTCATATCCGAGTTTTCCCTGTCCTTCGATTACTCCCAACGGATACCGGCCGATGACGGTATCCACCCCGACAAAGCCCTGGATGCCGACGCGGAATCTCGGCTCGGCCCACTGAAGCTTGCCCTGGGTGTGAGCCGGTTTGGCCATGTCGATCACCTGCTGGAGAGCCATTTCATCGCCGGCGGTCGCGCCCGGCCAGCGCGGCACCACGACTACAAACTGGTACGCGTAGGCGTTGAACAGATCCAGCTTGGGATCTCCGAAATCGATCAATTGGAAGGAACCGATCTGCGAATTTGCGCCTACCTGCAGCCGTTTCGTGATCGCATCGCCAAAAACGTTGCCATCTCCCAAACGGGAGCTGTTCACGAACAGCCAGCGCCTGAGCTTGAATAGCTCCAGGATCTGCGGGCGCACGCCGGCATACAGTTCGATCTGAAGCTTCATTCCCTCCGGCGTGCCGCGAAGCTTGTACAGCCTGTGCGCCTGACGAACCAGCTCGCGCCGCTTGCGGACAGGCCAGCCGCTCTGCAGGCTCAAGCCCAGCCACGAAGCCAGCCACGTCAGAAAATCCGTTTGTCTTGGCGCGCGCGGTCTCGCGGGCGTGGCCTTCGGATCAAAATACCGCGCGAGATACGTGATCTGGTCCGACGTGCGGCCGCGGAGGGTATCGAAGATAGACAGGAACCGGTCGAGAAAATCGCCGGCCGGGGCCGATTCGCGATATACCGCCGGCAGATATTGTAGGGACGAGGCACGGGGATAGTAGACTTTGACGCGATCGAGCGTTGGTGTTGCCGCGCCATCGCTCGCGAGCGTCAACCGCAGCCAGAGATAACGGCCCGGCGGAGCCTGCAACAGGCAGTCCCACTCGCCGGCACTCGTATCCGTGTCGCGCTGGCCAGTCGACCAGCGGCTCTCGGGCAGACCAAGAACCTCATCGATCGGCTTGGGACCTTCCGAAGTGAAGCTGTCCACCTGCACCGACGTACCCGGCGCGACATTTCCGCGCAGTACAACCCTGTGCCAGACGCAGCGGTAGATATGGCTGTCGAGCGGACCCGAATAGTAGCGGCCCTGCAACGGATACTGGGCATCCGGCAAAAGCTCGCAAACCTGCTGCGAACCATCGGCGAATATCGGCACGCCGGATCGATCGAATACCAGCGACGCGGCGAAGGTCGCCACGGAGCCGCAGCACCGGAACCCGCACCAGCCTCCATCACCGTTGGGCTGGTAGAAATATGTCTGCCGCGTGACGCAGTCACTCAAGCAGAGGTTGCCATTACGATCGACCGCCACCGCGACTGGGCAGAAAACGCCGCCAAGCGCCTCCGTCGCGGAAACAGTTCCGATGAACTTGCCAGTGGCCTCCAGAACTACGGCGTAATCGACCCCTTCCTGAAGCACGTAGAGGCGGTCTTCGAGGTCCAGCACCACGCGCGTGGGCTTCACCAACGGAGGCGTTTTCGGTCCAGCGCCATCGAAGGCCCTTCGCCACTTGCCGCCGGGATCGAAAACGTGAATCAATCCGTTGGCGTAGTCTGTAACAAACGTCCAGCTGCGAGGAGAAACGGCGACGTCCCAGGGCTGCCAAGTGGTGGGTGGATAGACCAGCACCGGCGGGCAGTCAGATCCCGCGCCGGGCGACACTTTCGGGACGGCACCCTCGACCGTGATACCGCTTGCGGTCCTGTTGACCTGCAGAGGCCCCCAGATGGAGCGCAGTAGGAATCCGTTGATCGCGAAGAACTGTACGCGATAGTTTCCGGTATCCGCGATGTAGAGATTGTCGCAGCACGACACGGCGAGACCGTTCGGTGCGTCGAGCTGGCGCGGCTGAGTTCCGCACCCGCCGATGCAGGGCAGAGTGACAAACTGGCGCAGGCAGCGGTCGAAGCGTTTGATCCGGCAGCTCTTCCGGTCGAGAATGTACACGAGACCCTGACTATCGACGGCCACCCCGATGGCCTCTACGAAACCACCGAGGCTGCCGGCACTATCCAGCAGCGGCCGCTCGGAACCGGGCAAAGGCTGCCGCACAAGTTCCTTGCCGCCGCACGCAAGACCGGTATTTTCGAGACTGGCTACCTGCCAGCCTGCCAGCCCGTCCAATAGAAAATGTGGCGTCGCACCCATAAAGCCCGGT
>Ga0126381_100011376_pt1 | contig 10053 bp, 8 predicted proteins | sample PanSoiMetPlot_28_FD_96465 | JGI IMG/M metagenome (GOLD analysis project Ga0126381, IMG submission 96465) | Tropical forest soil microbial communities from Panama - MetaG Plot_28 | ecosystem: Environmental > Terrestrial > Soil > Tropical forest > Bulk soil | place: Panama | collected 2016-02-17 | reverse complement strand
CTTTTCTGGCGTCCGGCGTCTCCAGTTTCCTGGAATACGCAGCGACACTCACATCCAAAAGGGCAGCTTCTATCCCTTCAATCCGGCTTGGCTATCGTTGAGACGACAGCGGGAACTTGGATGCTGCCACCGGGCCGTTGTGCGTGGGTTCCTCCTGGTTGCCATCATTCAATGCGCTCCTGCGGAGAGGTTGACGGTTGGTCGATTTATCTGTCGGCTGCTCGTTGCGATCCTCTGCCCGCGAAGCCGGCTATCCTTTCGCTTTCATCTCTCCTGACCGAAATCGTATTGCGCATTTCAAAATGGAAGCAAAATCCGCCTACACCTAAGTTCCAACAGCATCTTTTGGCCGTGCTCTGCGACGAGATACAGAACGCTAGTGAGCAGCCCTTGCACCTTCCGATGCCGAAAGATCCACGACTGAGGCGATTTGTTGAAGAGATATCCAAGGAACCGCGTAATGAACGGAACCTGAATGCGTGGGCCAGGTTTACTGGCATGTCCAAGCGATCTCTGCTGCGCAATTTTCAGCGGGAGACCGGCATGACCGTTGGGCAATGGCGCAAGCATCTCCGCGTCCTTCTTGCTCTCGAGAAGCTGGCCAACGGAACCTCAGTTACGGAAACAAGCTTTGCCGTCGGCTACAGTAGCGTCGGCGCCTTCATCAAAACATTCAAGCGTATCGCTGGAATGACCCCCCGTGCGTATAGTCGAATCCAGCAGTAGCCGCATCCAGCTCTCACAATTCTCAGTCTTTGGCAAGATCTACGCCGATGTTGCCAAAGAGCAGCTTGAAATTGCCAAAGCCGCCTCCACAGGAATTCTTCTGGGCCCGGCCTTCATCGAACCACTCGGCACATCAATTTTCAGAAGATTGGAGAATTGGAAATGAGTATGAAAGCGGAGTCGCTAAGAGCGGATATGCCCACGCCTGGGGCGACGCCCACAAAATCTCGCGATCTCGGTGCGCTGTTCGACAGGCATATTTCTCGGGAGTTCGTGGACAAGGATGTGGATGCCATCATGGAAACCATGGTTCCTGAACCGTATGTGCATTGCGTTCCGATCATGACGGGTGGCTTCGGCGGCGAAGGAGTCCGTCGCTTCTACAGCGAGCACTTCGTAAACCAAATTCCGAAAGATGCGACAGTGACGCCGATCTCTCGTACCGTTGACAAAGATCAGGTGGTGGACGAGCTAATCGTCAGCTTCACTCACGACACGCAGTGGGATTACTTGCTGCCAGGGCTCCCGCCCACGGGCAAACGAGTGAAGCTTCCGCATGTGGTGGTCATGAAATTCGAGAACGGAAAAGTGGCGCACGAACACATCTACTGGGACCAGGCATCATTGCTCGTCCAAGTGGGACTGTTGGATCCGGCGGACCTGCCCGTGGCAGGCGTCGAGCAGGCCAGACGGCTGCTGGGGGCTGCTCAGGAACGCCACGGCCACTTCGAAACGCACGCCAGAGGAGGCAAAAAATCTACGACCAGAGTGCAGGGCAAGAGGGAACAAGCATGAGAGCTGAAATCCATTCGCCTGAATCCGCAACGGAGCCGCGCTTCTGGACGGAGCGCCAACCGGTTCTCGCTATGGCTTTGCGAACTGGCTCGATTGAGATCGGGTTACACCGCTCCAAGATGAAGAGGTTTACGTATTCCACGGGCGAAATGCGCCTAAGCCCCCACCGTTTGGAAAAATGGTTTCGCACCGATGACTTACACGTCGTGATGATTGCCATTTCGGAGACTGCACTAGCGGCAGCCGCGGATGAGACGGCTGGTAAGGTCGAACTGCGCAGCAGAGATAACCTGGTTGATGCACGTGTCGGTGCTCTGGCCGCGGCGGTTAACGCCGAGAGATCTGCGGGCTTCCCGAGTGGGCGGCTGTTTCTGGATTCCGTAGAGCAGGCACTGGCCGTAGCCCTAGTCAACGGTGATGCCGTGCACCCCCGCTCCCTGGGCATGTACCGCGGCGGACTCGGTCCTGCTCGCTTAAGAAGGGTGAAAGAGTTCGTACACGCCAATATGGAGGGCGAATTGCGTCTCTCCGAGCTGGCACAGTCCGTGGGGCTCAGCACCGCTCATTTTTCGGAAATGTTTCGGAAATCAATGGGAGAGACACCGCATCAGTTTGTCTTGCGTCTTCGGGTCGAGCGCGCTAAAGAAATGTTACGCTCGGCCGAGTCGCGTATTTTGGATGTCGCGATAGCCTGCGGGTTCAAAACGCAGCAACACTTTGCGCGCGTCTTCCGCCTACTGTGCGGGGCTAGCCCCACTGAATATCGCCGCTATTTTCCGGGTCGCGTCGCGCCCCGCGCGTCGGAGACCTACTTTCAGGAACACAACCAGCAGGTGTGAGTCAGTTCAGCGGCAGGGAAGCGACGGTGCGGGAAGCCAAGGCGTTCACCGGTCGCTGTCGTCGTACTAATCCGCTGCGATTGCCCTGCTCTGATCGCCAGGGTGATCATTCTCCAAATTGTCGGGTCGGAGGAGGCGCGTGTGCAACTAACCTCCGTCCGCCTGTTAAGGTTAGTAGGTCGAACATGAGAAAACGCGCAGCTGCCCGAGGCGCTCACAAGCAACGCACACTCACCGCAGGATCCAGTCTCTTCTGAGGGTTCTGTACTCGCTTGAGTGAAGTGGCGGCCGACGCTGTCGTCGAACGCGCCATGCGTCACACAAGCCCTGAAACAAAACGTCACTACCAGTTGGGAATGGCGGAGCAAAGAGCAAGTGAGGCAAGCAGTGGAGAAAACCAACAAGCGGCTGTACGGAAAGCGGGCACCGTTAGATTTCCGTGACAGTTTGCCCCAAAGCGAGAAGGAGGAAAAAATAGCCGTCTGTAAGTAGTTAAGAAAAAGGGAGAAGTTGGCTCCCCGGGCTAGATTCGAACTAGCAACCCTTCGGTTAACAGCCGAGAAATTAAATTCATCAGAACTTGCCGGAGTAGGCGCTAACCGAAGGAAATCAGCCAGTTGTGATGAAAGCTGGCGAATCATTCTCTCCTTCTTTGTTCACCTTTCGTTCGCGTTTTGCTGCCATTCACCAGGATTAGTATTACGAATCCATAACGGCGCGGTGCGCCTTGCACGCCTGCCTTCGTTCCAGCAGTACCCATCCAAGTCCTTGTAGACTTTCGCTTGCGCGGCGGTGTGCCATCCGGAGAGTCCAAAATGCTTGGAAGTCTGCCTTCCGAACCAGGGCGAGCCAAAGCGCGAACATGATGGCCCCGTGCCATGAGTTCTTGAATCAGTGGTCTTCTGATGTATCCGGTTCCACCTGTGAAGAAGACTGACCTTGTGTTCATGCTACATGCCAACGAGAAGCGCCCTCTGATTCAATGTGGCGTCCACTGCGGATGGTTCGAAAAAAGGCCGTCCACTATTGCAATTTGGTACGCGAGAAAGAAACCAAAACTGAGGCTGATCAGACCGCACACCACGGTTATTCCATGATTCCAGCTCGAGAATTTTCCCTGACTCCATACAATGGGCATGGCAATGAGAGCAGTGATCAAGATCATGCCCGCGACGGTGCCTAAGCCGAAGAGAAGCAGATAGGCAATCGCCCACCAAGGATCGCGAATCGTAGTCATCACCAAAAGAGCAACGGCAGCCGAGCCAGCCAACCCGTGCACAATGCCAATAATCAAGGGCCGGAACACGTTGTATGTGCCAAGCTTCTGCACCGCGCCGAGCGGACCAGCAGTACATTGCGATTCGTTGACCTTCGGCCAGAATGAACTGCCAAGGGATCTCTCCTGGAGGCGTCGCAGCGTTCCGGTGAGGTTTAACACTCCCAAGAGAATCAGCATGAAGGCGACCGCGAATTCCATCGACAGCCCCAACCGCGGAGGAATGGTCACACCGAAGAGAATAATGGCTGCGCCGACAATGAAGATCGTGAAGGTGTGTCCTAGCCCCCAAAGGGCGCCGATTAGGCCGGCCTTCGCGACGCCACGCTGTTTGGCCACGATGGTGGTAACGGCAACGACGTGGTCGGGATCAGTCGCATGGCGCATACCAAGAACAAATCCAAGCAGCAGAATCAACGCAATCGAGGCCATGTTTTCTCCAATTCAAAACGCGCTTCAGGATTCCGTCAGAGTTAAACTCGCGCTATCCCAAGATGCGAATGTGCAAGAGGCCCGCCGTCGTAAGGCTTCGCAGGGCGATGCCACACCCCAGAAAAGTGATCATGGCCGCGGAGCCCATCGGTAGCCACTTCTGAACGAACGGCCCTTCCAGGCGGAACCTGGACATCAAGCGTCCGGCGTACACCGTGATCATGCCCATTGCGATCAGCACCGCCGCAAGCCCGAAGCTGAACGCCACGATTAGATAGAGGCCGAAAACGGTGCGATGCAACGCGACCGCGCTCAGAAGTACGACGAGTGCGGCTGGACACGGAATGATGCCTCCGGTGATACCCAGCATCACGAGTTGCCTTGCGGAGACCGATCGCGTTGAGGGAGGTTTCGAACCCTTTGCGAGTTCCTCTTCCGCCACAACAGGGTAGTCGTGCCGATGCGAGAACTCCGCACCGAGATATCTCTGCAGAAGTAAATAGCAACCCATGCCAGCGATCAGCACCCCGGACAAAACTCCCAGAAACGGATAGATGCGCTCCGGCAGGATGTATTTCTGCGCGTAGATGGTGATTGCCCCCAGCAGGTAGACACCGGCCGTATGCGCGGCCGTCACGATCATCCCGAGGAGTAGTGCGTGTTTCGCTGTGCCCCGCGAGCCGACGAGATAGGCGGCCACGATGGTCTTGCCGTGGCCGGGCTCCAGCGCATGCAAAGCTCCCAGTCCTACCGCGATGAGTGCCGCGAGCAAGGCGAATCCAAGCCCGATTCTTTGCGTTCCAATTAGTTCGGTGAACGAACTCCGGGGAGTACCCCGCTGGTTTGGTGCGAGTTTTCCGGCAAAGTGCGAAGCCGAGAGCGCTCCGGCAGCTTCGTTGGTGGTCCGGACAATGGAAAATTTCACCTGCGCCTTCAATTGCTGTGGCGGGCTGTTGATCAAGTCCGTCGGATAGTTTGAGAGTTCGCCGCTCCTGTCCTGTTGAGGAGCGGTGCTACCCGAGAGGGAAACCCCCGTACCGGGAACGATCACAATTTCCTTCCAGCCGGCGCGTTCCGCAAGATTATTGTCTTGATAGTCCAGCTCGCACGGCTCGGTGAGACATTCTTTGCCGAATTCTCCGCGGTACACGAATCCGAATTTCATCGTCGGCAAGTTTCCCGCGCCAACTGGAAAAATAGCGTCCTGGCTCACGAGGCTAAGCGTCACAGGGCTGCCGTTCAGCGTCATTTGCAGGCCGTGCAGTAAGGTTTGTCCTTGAACGGAAAGGTATTCCTGTAAATTGGGGTCGTCGAGCCGCCCGCTCAGCCCCGTTCGCTGCAGCTCCTGGAAAGTGGGAATTTCCGCCATGTCGATGAAATAACGAATCTCGATTTGGCCCTTTTCGAGATGAATGCCCGAGTAGTGATTGATCGTAAAATTCCCCATCGGATGAGCAAGAATGCTGTAAGGGGAAATCAGCGCCAAACAAAGACCCGACAAGATCAAAATTCTGCGGACGAAAATAGCCGTTTCAGCTCGCTGCATTGGACTTCCCTTCCGTCACCGCCGTGAGCGCCGCTCGCGCAACGCGTGCTTGAAGCGGATCAAACTCTGGAGACAGGTCCAAAGCCTGTTTCAGGAACGAAGCCGCCGCGGACCGGTCTCCGGCCGCCTGGGCGATCATCCCCGCGTGGTAGAACAGTTTTGAGTCACGGGTGCCAAGCTGCATTGCTTCCTTCATCGCGGTTTGCGCTTCGTCGAGTTTGCCCGCTTTCAACGCCGTCCAAGCGACAGCATCTGCTCCGTAAATGTCTTTGCGAACCGCATACTCCTGAATCGCGTTTTGGTACGCCTTGCCAATTTGCATGCCGTGGTCCGCGTAGAACAGAGCTTCCTGGCGGTTATACAAATTCCCGGCCGCAAGGGTGAGGTGGGCGATCGCTTCCACCAGCTTGTACTGCCCTGACGCGTCCCGCTCTCTGCCTAGCAAATGGTAGATGTCACCGAGCGCAGCGACATAACTCGGGTCAGGAAAAATGTTGATTGCCTTTTCGTATTGCTCGGCTGCCCCGGGCAAGTCGCCGCGCGCGGCGCGAACCCGGCCTAAGGAAGCCAGCGCCCGGAAATAATTGGGGAAAGTAATGAGAGCGTCCCGATAGTGCTTCTCTGCCATAGCGTAGTCGCCCGCCAGGAATGCCGTTTCTCCCAGTTGCCAGCGGCACCAGGCGACCGTTTCCCGTTGCGGAGCGGGCATCGCTAGAGCCATGCGCAAAGCCTTGCCGAAGTGCTCCGCCGCGTTTGCCGACTCGCCGTGCAGTAGCGCCAGGCGGGCAATCCGCTGCTCACTCGCCACCCGCGTGAGCCCTTGAATGCCGCCAAACTGCTCCATAAGCCAATAGGCTTTTCTCGCTTCGTCGTATTGTCCAAGTTCCAGCAGGGCATCGCCCAGCATCTGGCGCGGGAAGCTCTTGTCGGGCTGCAATTCAATCATCTCCAGCGCATGATTTTTAGCCGCGAGAAATTCGTGCGAAGTGAGTTCCACCTGAGTCAGTTGAGCCAAACCGTCCAAATTGTGCTCGGGCGAGAGTGTAATTACGGACGTTTGCGACGCACGCGCAGCGAGCTTCAGATAAGTTAGATCCCCTGTCTCTCGTACACGCTGCAGGTAGTAGCCGGCGAGCTTATTCTGGGCAATGAAGTCTTCGGGGTCATGCTTGGTTCGTTCTTCTAGGAAGAGAATCGTTTGTTGGTTGGCCGCGTCATCCGAGGGAAGCGGCGAGGCCGGTGGTATCGATTTGTATGCGGACCACGCTGCGAGTGCCCAAAACGTGGAATACGCCGCCAGGGCAAGTGCCGCGAACCCTAAGCTCACCTTCCAAAATAGCTCGAATCTCTTTGCATTCATCTTCAAATCCTGGTCTTCCTATGACTGCTCACTTTCTCTCGGCATGCTTTGGGGCCATTCCCTGGCGCGAATCACCTGCTGTGAACCGCGCCCGGAAATTGGGGTTTAACGGGGATGGCCCGAGGGGTTAGTTCTGCGTGCCGTCAACCGCCGGGTTTTCCAGAGGCTGATGAGGTGGCGCGAAGAACGGAAAGGTGCCTGTCAACGGAACATCGTTGTGGTTCACCGCTTCCTGGATCGCCGGATTTTGGTTGCCAATGAAATAGAGCAGCGTGTTGATGGTGTCGTCGCCAGGACGGCGTCCATTAGGGTAGCCGGTATAGCCTGGGGTCGTGACGTTCTCGCCGACTCCGTTTGCTCCAACCCCGATGCTGGTGTTGCGCGTTGCCAGGTTCAGACGCAAGTAGTCGCCGTGAACCACCGCAACGTTCGCCAGGACGCCAATGTTTGCATTGCTGGTTCCCAGTGCTTTAAGCGTGCCGACGATGTCTCCGGCGAATTTTCCGCGAGCGTCATCGACCGGTGTGGACGCGTTGTACTCATTCTTGTCCGGGAACGGGATGAGCGCCGTGTTCACGGCCGGATTCGCCATACGGTCCACTTGCACCCAAGGTCCGTTGTTGTCAACGTCTCCCGACGCTTCGCGATGCGCCTGCTTGCGCCGCAGCGTAACTCCATTGATGCCGATAACATTGTTCGCAGGGTTTCCTCGGAGCGTGCTCGCAGGCACACTGACCGCGATCATGTGGATGTTGTAGCCCGCGAAGCTATCGCGGTCGCGCTGGAGTTTCGTTGTGTCAGGTTTACCCCCTAAAACTGAGCCAACGAATCGGTTGAAGCCCACGATGTCGAAGAAGAATGGATCATCCGTCAGGCCGGCGAAAAAGGAAGCGCCGCTACCCTGATCGGTGGTCACGACGAATGGGTTGGGAGCGCCAGCTAACGTCTGCACGGTAGTCGGCGCCGCGAAGGTGCTGCCGTCCGGCAACTTGATCGTAGCCATTTGCGGCTTGCTCCGCGAAGTCTGCGGGGAGAAAGTCACATCGACCGTCTGGTCAGGCGTGGCGTCTCCCGTGTTCTCGATTTCAAAGCGGAACAACACATCGGGAGAAAAGAAACTCAGGTTCAGGAGTTCGGAAGGAACGACGAAGCCTTCGACGTCCATTGCCAGAACCACCTTCGAATTGTCATTGGGATCAAGGAACGCGAACACATCCGCGATATCAGCTCCAGGATCGGCGGCAACCAGCGTAGCTTCCGCATGGTCGGCAGCCGTCACGAAGGGAGCTGTCGGAAATGCGAGCGACATGCTCGCCACGATGGCAAGCGCGATGCTCATTCCCCTCCGTAAATTATTTGGAATATTGAACATCTTCAGTTTCTCCTTTCGGACTGCATAAATTAAGAGCCCCACAAGTCCGTAAGTCTGTGGCGGTCCAGGATTTCTTTTGATCCTGGCCGGCTCGCCCGTGAGTCTGCGAAGGAAGGTCAAAGAATGGTGGAATATCGAGCCGTTCTTTGATCGCCCGGTTTTCGCTTTAGGCCGGCAGGTCCTACCGTGACTTGTAAACTCGGCATTCCGGGCAGGAATCCATCGCAGCGCGAGTGGCGGTGGAATGCACAGAAAAACGGAGACAAGGCAAACAAAGGCTTGTCTGCGCGGCCTGGCACTGCGTCGGGGACGTTGTCCAGAAAATTCGAGTTCTCCTGCTAATACGAAGGGGCGTTGGGATTGGATGTATAGACGCGGTGGATTTTTTCCGGGGCAACGATGGATGCTTTCTGCGGGAAAATTCCTGAAAGCAGACATCCAGCGTCAACGCATTTCCGTATATCACTGATGCGGCGAGCGCTGACGTTCTCTGTTCAATTGTCACTGCAACGAATTGGTGTCACGGAAAACTAGGAGGAAGATGGCTCGATATGGCCTGCGTGCGTCGTACTTTGCCGAGAGCGAGCAAGCAACCCAAGACCATGCCCAGCGAATTCGCAAAGCTAAGCGCCTTTCACCAACTATGGCTGATGCTGATTTTGGCCCTGGTTTTTTGTAACTCCCCTGCCCGAGGTGCCAATGCCCTCGCGTCGGCCGATCTTTATGGCATTGTCCAAGATCCTCAGGGCGTGGCTGTTGCTGTCGTCAGCGTCGCGCTTGTGCCCTCGGACCGTGCTCCTACGCTGGTAACCACCACCGACGCGTCAGGCTATTTCGAGTTTCACAATGTTCTGTCCGGGCCGTATCGCTTGACGGCCGAGGCGCCCGGCTTCGCCGTGGTTTCGGTCGAAATCAGTCTCCTCGCGGGACAAGCGAACCACGCTGACCTGCGGTTCGCCCAGCTTGCCGCGCAAACCCAGGAGGTGACCGTCATTGCGTCGGCGCCCGCTGCGCTCACGCCTGATCCGTCTGAGCGAACGCTGATTCACGATGAACTTCTGGAAGCAAATCCCGGACGTCCCGGAGCGCCCATTTCCATTCCCGGTCTACCCATCGAAACCGCTTCGGGCGGCATCAAGGCGCCGCAGTATTTCGGTCCAGGTGTTGCCGGAGACCACGGGGAGCCTATCGCACAATATTTTCAGATCGGCGATTTTTTGTTCCCTAACAACCTTCCAGCCAATGCCCACGGCAACGGTTACGCGGACCCCAATTCGCTGATCGCTGCGGGCATCGGAGCAGTTCAGGTCGACGGCGGCGCATTCAACGTCCGCGAGGGAAATCATGCGGTCAACTTGGCCGAAGCCTACATGCCACGTGACCGTCTGGAACCCTTTCTTTCTTTGACCGGAGACTATCGTGATCTCGACCTAGTCGCCGGCTGGGGTTCTTCAAATCCCGCAACGCATGGTTGGCTCGCATTCGAGGCAGCCTACGGCGATGGCTACTTGGAACACCTGGAACACCGAAAGCAATTCAAGGTCAACGCCTACCGTTCTTTCACTCGAGGACGTCATAGAGCGGCGCTTTTCGGCATCGGCTACTACGGCTTTTCCGACATTCCCGGTTTGATACCAGTCGATGTTCCCGTTCCCGGCGACACCGTCGATCCCCGCCAGAGTAACCGGACCCACACGTCGATTTTCG
>Ga0126381_100011375_pt1 | contig 10053 bp, 6 predicted proteins | sample PanSoiMetPlot_28_FD_96465 | JGI IMG/M metagenome (GOLD analysis project Ga0126381, IMG submission 96465) | Tropical forest soil microbial communities from Panama - MetaG Plot_28 | ecosystem: Environmental > Terrestrial > Soil > Tropical forest > Bulk soil | place: Panama | collected 2016-02-17 | reverse complement strand
TCCTTGATCTCAGGAAAGCCCTGAAACATGCGAGGCAGGAACATTTCGCCATTTTCAGAAAATTTTGATATGTAATCTGTCACTGGACAGGTGAGTTGGCAGGTAACCGGGATGTAAGCCACAACAACTCGGCGTTTTTCCGGCGGACGAAAATCGTTGAAGATGGCGCCCCAGTTGACGTTCAAATAGCCGTGCATTGCCGTTATCACTGCAAGCCAAGCGACTGTGAACAATAAAACTTTGTTCCTAAGATTCATTGCGAAATCCCCATCGAACGGAGCGAATCCTTTCCATGCATCGAAAACCGAGGTCTAAAATCAGGCCGATCACACCGATTAACAGAATGGCAGCAATCACGAGGTCGTAGCGTTTCCCCGAGTTGCGCGAATCGATGACCAGATATCCAAGACCCGAATCGACTGCGATCATCTCTGCTGCCACGACCACGAGCCATGCAATGCCGAGGGCGATGCGTAAACCGATAAGGATCTGCGGAAGAGCTGCAGGGAAAATGACCCTCGCAAGAAGCTGGGGAGCCGTCAGTCCGAAGTTGCGCCCAGAGCGGCGAAAAACGGGAGGCACATTGGAGACTCCGTTGATGCACGCCACGACAATAGGGAAAAACGCACCGAGAAAAATCAGGAAGACTGCGGCTCCATCTCCCACTCCAAAAAGGATGATAGCGATAGGAATCCAGGCGATCGGACTGATCGGCCGCAGGATTTGCATTACAGGATTCACGACATGATTCGCAGCCGAGAACCAGCCAAGTGCCAGGCCAACGGGAATTCCCAACAGTGCAGCGATGCCGAAGCCGACGGCGACACGGCGCAGGGAATCAGCAATATCACCCCACAAAACATGATGTCGCAACAGTTCGCCTATCCCCTTTTCTACTTCAAGAGGAGATGGAAAGATCCTGGTCGTCGTCCAGATGACAAAATAATGCCACAGTACCAGCAATAGGCCCGATGCCAGAAGCGGCCAGTAGATTCTTTCCCATTTTCGCGGCTGTGCGCGCGTGATCATATCTTGTGGGCCAAACCTATCTGCTGGAAGATCCCATCTCGCAGTTCCAGGTAGTGCGCGGAACTGATATCGCGCGGGTGAGGTATATCAATATTCACAATCTGCTGGATAGTTCCCGGGCGTGCGCTCATAACCACGACCCGATCAGCAAGCTGCACGGCTTCGTCGATGTCATGTGTCACGAAGATAATCGTCTTTCGTTCCGCTTCCCATATTCGAAGCAGTTCGCCCCGCATCACGAGGCGCGTGATGGAATCCAGTGCCCCAAACGGCTCATCGAGAAAGAGCATGTCCGGATTCACAGCCAGAGCGCGTGCGACTTCTACGCGCTGCTTCATACCTCCTGACAGTTCCTGCGGATACACCTTCTCAAAGCCCTGCAGGCCAACCATCCTGACATAATGCGCGATGCGCATTTCGCGTTCGGTAGGCGGTAGTTTGAATAATCCGAAACCGATATTGCCTTCAACCGTAAGCCATGGAAAGACGCCGCGCTCTTGAAAAACATAAATGCGGCGAGGGTCTGGACCGCTCACAACCTCACCATCAACTTGTATGCTCCCGCTTGTCGGCGAAAGAAAGCCAGCCATAACGTTCAACAGCGTTGTTTTGCCGCAACCAGAGGGCCCAAGCAGGCAAACAAACTCGCCGTCTGCTACCTCAAGGTTGATATTTTCGAAGACAGGCATGCTCTTACCGTCGCGCCTAAACGTCATACTTACGTTCTCAACCGAGAGCTTGGTTTTAAGTGCCCGAGCTGCGACACTTTCTTTGACCAGGACCACTAATCCTCCGAATATCCCCAGCGAAATGACTTCGCTCTTTCGAGCGACCGCATTCCTATATCGAGAAGTAAGCCGATGACCCCTATGATGACCATACCAGCGACCACAAGGTCATACCGGTTGCCAGCGTTGCGCGCATCCACGATAAGAAAGCCGAGCCCAGAGTTGACAGCAATCATCTCCGCAGCAACAACGACAAGCCAGGCAACGCCCAAGGTGATCCGCAAGCCGACAATCAACTGCGGAATCACCGCAGGATAAAGGATCTGATAAACAAGACGTCCTGGACTTAACCCGAAATTCCGTCCGGCATTTACATAGACCGCCGGAACGCTTTCTGCCGCATTGATGGCCGTCAGCAGCAGAGGGAAAAACGAGCCGATAAAGATAAGAAAGACGGCTGAGAGATCTCCGACGCCAAACCACAGAATTGCGATTGGAATCCAGGCAAGCGGAGAAATAGGGCGAAGAATCTGAATAATGGGATTAAAGGCCATCTCCGCTCTGCGATACCACCCGATGGTAAGTCCCAAGGGTATGGCCAGGACTGCGGCAAGAAGAAAACCCCACGTTACACGAAAGAGTGAAGCGACTACATACTTCAAAAGCAGGCCGTGCCGCACAAGATCCGCAATGCCACCCACTACTCCCCAAGGCCCAGGCAACAGATGCGCAGATTGTCTTCGTGCAGCGATCTCCCAAATGACGAGTAAGACTGCGATAAACAAAAGGGGGCGAAGCCTCACGCGTAGATTCATGCTCGCCATTCTCCCGTTGTCTTTCCTAGGTTGACACTTCGACACGAAAAATTGGTAATAATTCGATCATAGTTGGTGGACGAAACCTTCGCCCTCCACCTAAAGATTGAGACAGAGGTCCATCCTGGGCTTGATTTAATTTTTTGAGTAGTACGGTCCCAGTTCAATTGCGATATGTTCAGTAGAGCCCTCAAAGTAAAGATTGCATGAGAATCGGCACAAGTGAAAGAAAGACCATGGAGAGCTTCCGTGAGTCTTCGGGTTCGTTTTTAGCCTGCACAATGGCTCTTCTAACTTTGTTTTTTGCGGGATGCCGCTCTACTGAGCGCTTGCCTGATCCATCATCGAAAGCCTATGCCGATTATGTTTCCACGTTTTACGTTGGCCTGGCGGCACTGCAGGTGGGAGATGATGTACGCGCGGAAACCAATCTCGCAAATGTGTCGCAAATGGTTCCGGGAGAGCCCGCGGGCTGGGCCAACTGGGGCATCCTGGCTCTGCGCCAACGCAGTTTTGACGCCGCCGGGCAGCGGCTTGACCGTGCGCGTGAGCTAGCCCCGGAAAATGACCGTATCTATTACCTTCTCGGATTGGTGGAGGGCGATCGCGGTAACTCAGCGAAAGCGATTGCCGATCTGCATCACGCGATTCAACTGAATCCCACAAATCTGCGCGCGATGTACCAACTCGCATCGGAAACAGAACGACAGGGAGACGCAAACAGCGATGCGGATTTTCAGCACCTGATGGAGCAGATTCTGATAGTGCAGCCGAATAATCTTGCGGCCCTCCTCGAACTGAGCCGCATTGCTGCGAAGCGCGGGGATTCGGGTACGTTGCATTCTATTGTGAGCAGGATTGCGGTTCAATCGAGCGGCTGGCCGGCGGACGTGAAACAACAGCTCGCTGCTTTGCAAACAGCTGCGTCAGGACCTGAACCACGATCAGCTGCCACACGATCAATATTCCTACGTAATGTCCTGATGCAGGTACCCGAATTCCGCGCCAGTTTGTCAGAAATCAAGCCTCAGCCGGGCGAAGAGGCGATACCTTTTACACGCTTTCTCCGCCTCTCAACCCCGGTGTTCAAACCGGCTCCTGTCGATGACGCAATGTCATTTGCTCCGCAACCTGCTGCGAATCTTCCCGCAGGGGAATGGAACTGGATTGGAGGTATTTCCCTGAACGGTTCCGGTGTACCTGCAATTGTGGTGGCAAATGGTAAGGAAGTTCGCTTAAACACTGGAGCGGCATTTCCGTTTCCAGGCGGTCCGGCCACTATTGGACCATCACCCGAAGGCGTCCGGCCCGTCGACTTCAACTATGACTTCAAGATGGACTTCGTTCTTGCAGGCGCAGGTGGATTGCGCTTTCTGCGACAGAACAAGCCTGAAGCGTTTACGGACGTTACTACGCAGACAAAGCTGCCCCGTTCGATCACGAATGGTTCCTACACGGGTGCGTGGGCTGCAGATATTGAGGCGGATGGCGATCTCGACATCGTAGTGGGCACTAAAGAGGGACAACCCCTTGTGTTAAGAAACAACGGCGATGGCACTTTCCAACCAATTCAGCCGTTCACAGGCATTTCGGGCGGCCGACAATTCGTATGGGCTGATCTGAATGGAGATGGGAATCCAGACGCAGCATTCATTGATGGCTCTTGCAGGCTTCGTGTATATATCAATGACCGTTCCGGACGTTTCCATGAGCAGGCTCTGCCGATGGACTCCTCAAATATCGCGGCGATTGCTGTGGGTGATATCAATCGCGATGGCGTGCTCGCTCTGCTGGCAGTTCGCAAAGACGGCGCGATTGATTCGCTGTCTAAATCCGATAAGGGTTGGACTTCAGCAATAATTGCGAATGTTCCGGATGCACCGCATTATCTGGCGCATGAAGTCCGCTTGCACGTCGTCGATCTTGATAGTAACGGTGCCGTAGATCTCCTGCTGGCATCCGTTGATATCTCGCAGAACGTTCTCATCTGGCTTCAGGATGAGAACGGCAAGTTTGTTGCGATGAGCAAACCCATTGGCACGGGGATGTTTTTCGATGCAGCTGATCTTGATGGCAATGGACGGCTCGATCTCTTGGGAATCTCGGACAGCGGCCAGACCGTAGAAGCCGTGAATCACGGAACGAAAAATTATCACTGGCAAACCATTCGTCCCCGCGCGCGCGTGGCGACCGGTGACCAGCGCATCAACTCCTTCGGCATTGGCGGCGATATCGAAATCCGCTCGGACTTGCTTGTGCAGAAGCAGCCAATCACCAGCCCTGAGTTGCACTTTGGCCTGGGAACTCAGACCAGCGTGGATGTAGCGAGAATCGTCTGGCCCAACGGCTCTGTGCGCGCCGAGTTTGCCCTCAAGGCCGATCAGCAGATTGTGACAGAGCAGCGTCTGAAAGGCTCCTGTCCGTTCTTGTTCGCATACAACGGCAAGCAGATGGCGTTTGTGAAGGACACAGTGCCGTGGGGATCGGCAATTGGGCTCCGCATCAACTCTCTCGGCCCAGCACGCATTGCAGCAACTGAGGAGTGGTACAAGATCGGACGCGACCAACTCGTTCCGCGAGATGGCTACTATGATCTGCGCATTACCGGCGAACTCTGGGAAACCTACTACTACGACTATCTTGCGCTGATGACAGTCGACCATCCTGCCGGAACGGAAATCTTCACCGATGAGCGCTATGCCGTGCCGCCGGTGAAACTCACCATAACCACGGTAGAGACGCCACACTCGATCTCCAGCGCAGTCGACGACAACGGCAAGGACGTCACCGATATCCTCAATTCTCTCGACGGAAAATACCTCGACACATTCGGCCGAGGCCAATATCAGGGTGTAACCCGTGATCACTACGTCGAAGTCGATCTCGGAAATGATGTGCCAACCAGCGGCCCACTATGGCTCATCGCGCAGGGCTGGCTGCATCCATCCGATTCTTCCATCAACATTGCGATGAGCCAAGGCACTCACACACCTCCGCAACCGCTCAGCCTTGAAGTTCCTGATGGACACGGCGGCTGGAAAGTAGCCAGGCCTAATCTCGGATTTCCCGCAGGCCGCAACAAAACGTGCCTTATTGACCTCACGAATGTCTTCGTTCCGGGAACGCCGCGCAAAGTGCGCCTGCGAACGAGCCTAGAAATCTATTGGGATGAAATTCGATGGGCGAAAGGACTACCGAATACTGCACTCAAAGTCATACGCCTGGCTCCATCGACGGCAGACCTTCGCTATCGCGGCTACTCCGTCATCCATCAGGCCAACGCGTCATCGCCTGAGATTCCGGACTACAACCATCTGCTTGCAACCACGCAGATATGGCGCGATCTCGAAGGCTACTACACCCGCTTCGGTGATGTGCGTCCGTTGCTGGCCGGCATCGATGACCGCTACGTCATCATGAACGCCGGCGATGAGCTTGCACTTCGCTTTACTGCTCCCGCGCCACCGCCTACAGGCTGGGTGCGCGACTACGTTATCGCCGGCGATGGCTGGATCAAAGACGGCGACTACAACTCAACCTACTCCAAAACCGTGTTGCCGTATCCCTACCACGCTCGCACCGAGTACGACACACCGCCGGGCAAGCTCGAAGACGATTGGGAGTACAGGCATCACTCCGACGATTGGCAGACGTATCACACACGTTACGTTACGCCGGATATTTTCAACAATGCATTAAGGAGCACCTCCGGGAAATGAAGCGTGAACCTATCGCGCGAATTGTATTGATCATCTTTTTTGCAGGCCTGTTGCTGACTCCGATTGTGGTTAAACACGTCTCCTCCGAGCGCAAGGCATCCGCAGCCACAACACTCGACATCGCTTCCGCGGTCGCCCGTCACGGCTTCTATCTTCAGGAAGTCTCCCACGCCGCGGGCATTGATTTTGTTCATCAGGCTCCAACACTTGATCCGCAATTGGCGCACATCATGCCCGAAGTCGCATCGATGGGCGCCTCTGTTTCGATCGTCGATTTCGATCGCGACGGCTGGCCGGACATTTACGTAACGAACAGCGGCGAGGGAAGCAGGAACCATCTCTATCGCAACATGCACGACGGCACCTTTAAAGACGTAGCAGAAGAGATGGGCATCGCCGACGTCAATCAGCCCGGCACAGGCGTTTCGATGGGCGCAGTATGGGGCGACTACGACAACGACGGCTACGAAGACCTCTTCCTCATCAAATGGGGACGCCCCGAGATGTTCCACAACGACGGCGGCCACGGCTTTACCCGCGTCAGCGAACAAGCCGGCTTGCCCGAGTGGATCAATGCGAATACGGCCATCTGGTTCGACTACGACGGCGACGGCCTGCTCGATCTTTTCGTCGGCGGCTACTATCCCGAAGACGTTGATCTCTGGCACCTGAAATCAACAAAGATGATGCCCGAGAGCTTCGAGTACGCCAAGAACGGCGGCCGCAAATATCTCTTCCATAACCTGGGCCACGGCAAGTTTGAAGAAGTCAGCGCGAAGGTAGGAATCGTAAGCAGGCGCTGGGCATTGGCCACCGCAGCCGCAGACTTGCGTGACACCGGGCACCCTGATCTTTTCATCGCTAACGATTACGGCGTTTCGGAACTCTTCTTTAACGATGGCAAGCGGTTCCATGAAATGGGCGAGCAGACCGGCGTAGGCTTCGCGCCGAAAAGCGGCATGAATGCCGCTTTCGGAGACATCTTCAATCAGGGACGCTACGCAGTCTATGTCTCGAACATCTCCGAAGATGGCGTCCTGATTCAGGGAAACAATCTCTGGGTGCCAAAAGAGGGCACATCAGGCAACGACATCAAATTCGAAAACCTTGCGCGCGATATGGGCGTAGAACTAGGCGGTTGGAGTTTCGGTGCGCAATTCGGCGATTTGAACAATGACGGGACACTCGACCTCTTCCTGACCAACGGCTACGTCTCTCTCGATCGCAAGCGAAACTACTGGTACGACTTCTCGAAAGTGGCGGGCGGCAATGCTTCCATCATCGGAGACGCGAAAGACTGGCCCGCGATGGATGGTCGCAGCCTGTCCGGCTATCAACAGAAGCATGTATGGATGAACGATGGCGTAGGCAAATTCGTCGACGTAGCCCAGGCCGTCGGAGTTACAGATACACACGATGGCCGCGCTGTCGCGCTCGTGGATCTGTGGAATCGCGGCGTTCTCGATGTCGTGGTCGCAAACCAGCGCGGACCGCTGCTGCTCTACAAAAACACCGTGGCACTCGAGAACAACTGGATTGAGTTCGCGCTGACGGGCACAAAGAGCAATCGCAGCGCCATCGGCGCACAGGTGGCTTTGTACTGGAACGGCCAGGAGCAGATACAGCAGGTTTCTGGAGGTTGCGGCTTCGCCGCGCAAAACGATCGCAGACTGCATTTTGGATTAGGCAAGAATCCGCAGATCGAGAAAGCTGTGATTCGCTGGCCATCCGGCAAAGAGCAAACCGTCGATGGCCTTGTGCCGGGCAAACTTTATAAGATTGAGGAGCCTGCATGAGCCAGTCCGCCATTACGACTCCAGCTCCACCATCGAATCAAACTCCACGATGGAAGCAGTACTTGAGCCTCGACAACCGTTTCGTTCCGCCGGTTTTCATCACACTCATTCTGCTCGTAGGGCACCTCACATTTGGAATTCTGGAAAGCTACCAGAAGACGCTTCTGGCCATTGGCACCAGCATGGTTGCCGAACTGGTTCTGGGACGCATTTTCCTTCACAAGTGGCCGCATCTCGCCAGCGCTTACATCACCGGCATCAGCGTAGGCATCCTTCTGCGATCGCCGGCATTCTGGCCCTACGCGCTGTGCAGTCTAATTGCGATCACTTCAAAATATGTGTTGCGCGTTAAGGGCCGTCATATCTGGAACCCATCCAATTTCGGCATCTGCGTCATGCTCTTCCTGGCTTCGGAAGCAGTTGCAACGTTGAGCATTCAGTGGGGCAACAATTTAGGGGCGATGATCGTCATCTGGGCGCTGGGCACGGCGATTATCTGGCGCCTTCGCCGCTTTCATATTTGCGCCGTCTATGTCGTTTCATTCATTGGGCTGGCTTTTCTGCGCGCATGGATTACCGGCGATCCCTGGCAGTCGGAAGTTTCGCCCATCACCGGTCCGGAATACCAGCTCTTCATCTTCTTCATGATCACGGATCCGAAGACGACCGTCCGTTCGAAGCTCTGGCAGTGCGTGGTCGCCTTCTGCGTAGCACTCGTCGAGTTCTTCCTACGTCTCGATCAAAGTATTTATGCGCCGCTGTATGCACTGTTCATGGTTGGTCCACCTGCCATGCTCATTGAGATGTGGGCGAGTTCGCGTCGCTCATCGCTGAGCGCTCCAGCAGCATGAGCATCCAAATAGAAAAGGAAACCTTATTCATGTCGTTCTGTTGGCGGACGCTCCGCCCTTTGCTCCTGACTTTGCTTTTCGTTGTTCCCGGCTGCAAACAAGAGAAACAAACTCCGGCTACGCAAGAGAAGCCTGCCGCCGCTCAGCCTTCCGCGCCCACGGTGCAGGAATCGAGCACAAATAACACAGCTCTTCCAGCGCGCCCATCCGGCCCCATCCATTTCACCGATGTAACAGCAACTGCCGGCATCCATTTCAAGCACAACAGCGGCGCATTCGGAAAGAAGTATCTCCCCGAGACGATGGGCAGCGGCGTCTGCGTTCTCGATTACGATAACGACGGCTGGCAGGACATCCTCTTCGTCAATTCCATGGACTGGCCCGAGCACAAGACAACCAAGTCCTATCCCGCCCTCTATCACAACAACAAAGACGGCACATTCACCGACGTAACCCGACAGGCCGGCCTTGAGACGGAGATGTACGGCCTTGGCTGCGCCGCAGGCGACTACGACAACGACGGCTTCGACGACCTCTATATCACGGCGCTCGACGGCAACCATCTCTTCCGCAATCTCGGCAACGGAAAATTTGCGGACGTGACCGCCAAAGCAGGCGTACGCGATCCGGGCTTCGCAACCGGCGCAGTGTGGTTCGACTACGACAACGACGGCAAGCTCGATCTCTTCGTCTCGCACTACGTTGACTGGACGATTGCAACGGATCAGAACTGCAGCCTCGATGGCAAGCACAAATCCTACTGCACGCCCGAACTCTATAAAGGTCAGAGCGCGACGCTCTATCACAACAAAGGCAACGACACTTTTGAAGACGTGACGAAAAAAGCCGGCCTATACGATCCATCCAGCAAATCGCTTGGCGTGGCGCTGCTCGACTACGACAACGACGGCTGGATCGATCTCTTCGTCGCCAACGACACGCAGGCCAACAAGCTCTACCACAACAATCACAATGGCACTTTCACTGATGAAGCATTCGCCGTCGGCGTGGCCTTCAGCGACGCCGGAAAAGCGCGCGCTGGTATGGGAGCCGACGCAGCCGACTACGATCTCTCCGGCCATCAGGGACTGGTCATCGGCAACTTCGCCAACGAG
>Ga0126381_100011374_pt1 | contig 10053 bp, 9 predicted proteins | sample PanSoiMetPlot_28_FD_96465 | JGI IMG/M metagenome (GOLD analysis project Ga0126381, IMG submission 96465) | Tropical forest soil microbial communities from Panama - MetaG Plot_28 | ecosystem: Environmental > Terrestrial > Soil > Tropical forest > Bulk soil | place: Panama | collected 2016-02-17 | reverse complement strand
TCCAATTCCAGCTTCGCCGGTGACGAACACGACTTGACGATTTCCCGCGCGTGCACGCTCGAGCCACCTACCCATCTTGTTTAGTTCTGTCTCGCGGCCGAGCACTCCGATTTCCGTTGCCGACGTGGCTCTGGGGTCTTTCGACACATGCCCCGAAACGCGCACTGCTTCTAGGGGATTTCCACCTGGAACCGGTTCGCAGATCTTTCCGATGAAGCGATAGCCACGGCGATGTGCGGTCTCGATATAAACAGGGGATCCGGCATCGTCGTCCAGTGCCTCTCGAAGTTGCCGGATGTTGTCCTTGAGAACTGCGTCGCCGACAAACGTACCTGGCCACACAGCGTCGAGCACCTTTTGCTTGCTGACTAGCTGTCCAGGATTTTCTATCAGTAGTTTGAGAACTGCGAAAGCTTTTGGCCGGAGAGAGATCACTCGCGTGCCGTGCCAAAGGCACTCGTTCGTGAGGTCAAGCCGATATTGGCCGATCGTGATCTCTTTTATAGATTGCATCCCATGCTACAACCGGCGGCGTCAAAATCGCTTCTCCTTGGACGACTGCGGCGACTTTCTAGCTTCAAATATTGTCAGCCCCCGCAAGACCCAGCCCAGCCGGGAACCCGTCCCTCTGCTCTCCGAAGCCCGGACCCACCACGGAAACACCACTCTAACGTGACCACAGCATTATGACCCGCAGCACATAGGTGGCTATTCTCAGCCCGTGATGAGGGCACTGCAACACGCAAAAGCATTCGTGATCCAGTTCCGGAGCGCTGACGAAGATAACGGAGGCAGGCTTTCGGGTCGGGTTGAGCATGTGGCATCCGGGCGTACGGAAACCTTTCAGTCGATTGACGATCTGCCGCAGCTCTTGCTGACCATGCTGCGCCGCTTGGCGACGGACGAAAGGCAGGAAATCGAATGAACCAAGGCGTACCGCGGCCTCTCAAAACAAACAAGCATAAGGAGATAGATGTGGACAACGATCGCAAAGAAGAATCTCGGAATGGCAAAACCGCGGGGCTCCTGGTCCGTGGCTTGCTCGTCCTGCTCGTAACCATCGCTGGAACTGGCATCGCATCTGCCCAGGATTACACCGTCCTGAAATTCAGGGGTGGCATCGGCGTCATTCCTGTCACCGGCGTTGCTGCCAATGGAACTGTAAACCTGAACGTAGTACGGGGTGTCAACCCGGCCGGGCCCTGGCGTATCGCAGACCTCCAGGCGGATGTGAGGTCCGATAGCAGCGTCAGGATCAAGGGACGCGGCTTGCTTCTGGCGGCTGGCAACGGCATCGGAACCAACGCGGGTGCGAGCGTGTTCGCCACTCTCTTCTGCGGGCCCGCGAATTCTGCAACTGCCCACAATTCACCTCGAGTAGCTCTCGATCCCGACGGAGATTTCAGAATCGATGACCTCCTCTCTCCAGCTCTGCCCGCTACCTGTGACACACCGGTCCTCCTCATTCGAAACGGGGCAGGGTCGGGAGTTTGGTTTGCTGCCGGTATCCCGGAGTCGAAGTAAGAGCTTGGCTGCAACAAAGTCTGTGCGGGCTCCGAAGCTCCCCATCCTGATGTCTTGCGGTTCGACGGCAGGATGGGGACACGCAAGTGGTTTTGCCCATGGGCCTTGCCCTGAACAGGACATTTTTCCGCATTCTTAGTGACCTTGGAGTGGAACGCAAACCGGAATCAATTAGGAGCAGACAATGGCTTGTACCAGTCCGGTGACTCTGTCAGACAAGATTGAGGCGCGGCCGAACGCTTCAAAGGCCAAGGAACTTGTCAACGACAGGTCTGAACTTTTCGCTATTTCGACGTCTCCGGCTGCACCCATCGGGGCAACGTTCCCCGAATTGGCCCTGAGAGACATGTTGAGCCAGGTCTTCCAATCTGATGGCATGCCGATGCTGATCAGCATCCGTAACGGCGCAACCTTCAATGAACCGCTGGGCTCTGAACCAGTCTCGGTATCCGTGCAGACCCTGGTCCTGCCGTTTACGTTGGACGAACTTGCGGCCCGCGTAAGCTCGCCCCTTAAGAGAAGCGCGATAAGCCTTGGCAACACGGCTCGTTTCGGCGATGTCTGCGTCGATTTCTCAAGCATGGAAGTCAGCCGGTCGTCTGGAGAACAGATTGCCCTGACGGCTCAGGAATTCAAGGCACTCAGGTTTTTCGTTACCAATCCCGGGCGCGTGATCTCGCGGGATGAATTACTCAATCAGGCCTGGGGTTACAACCACTATCCGAGCACACGCACCGTTGATAACCACGTGTTGAAACTGCGCCAAAAATTGGAAATAGACCCATCTCGCCCAAAGCACTTTCTGACCGTGCACAGTGTCGGGTACAAGTTTTTGCCGTAGACGAATTGTGGATTTTCGAGACAAGCAGAGCCCAGAAGGGCTCGGTGAGGCGGGGTTTATTTCAGCATTGATGTCTGCCTCTTCACCCTGTGGAAAGGAACGCAGCGATGGCAACCATTTGCATGCCTTGCGATTCAAGCTCATTCAGTAGTCCGAAACCAGCAGTTGACGACGACGTGGCCCTCGTTCGCGCCTGCAAGCGGGGAGACGTCTGCGCCTTCGAGGAGCTGGTTAAGCGCCACGAGAAGAAACTCTTCCGAGTTGCTCAACACGTAACCCAGAACCGCGAAGACGCTCAGGACGTCGTGCAAGACGCCTTTCTGAATGCCTTTCGCAAGCTCGACCAATTCCAGGAGAACGCGCAGTTCTCAACCTGGCTAGTTCGCATCACCATAAATCAGTCGCTCATGAAGGTACGTAAGACGCACAGAAAGAGAGAAGTCGCCATCGACCAGAACCTTCAGACAGAAACAGGCGAACTCTCCTTCGAGCCAGCCGACTGGGCGCCGAGTCCCGAGGAGCGCTACCAGGCATCGGAGTTGAGGGGAATTCTGCTCAAAGCACTACGAAAACTACAACCCACCTTGAGCCTGGTCTTTGTCTTGCGAGACATCGAAGGGATGTCCACAGAGCAGACATCAGAAGCGTTGGAGATCAGCCAGGTTGCGGTCAAGACCCGCTTGATGCGTGCCCGGCTGCAACTTCGCGAGCGACTAAACAATTGGTTCAGTAGGAGCGTAAAAGATTTAGATTCAACCGCGGAAATGCGCCAATAACAACTCGTCGCGTGCTTTGCGAGAGCCGGTTTCAGCGGAAAGCCCGATCCTAGTTAAGGTGTTGGTCAGACGCATCCTGCGCAAGTTATGGCTATTCCGCCAGACAAGCCGGTCCGCCTTGGTCACATCCTTGGGCACACCTCACGCAGGACCTGTCCACTTGTGTCCAAATCGAGAGCTGGGAAACCGCGTAAAGCCAATCGTTTAAGTGTTTACGAGCCTCGGCGAACCAATCCGAGGGTTGCAGGTTCGATTCCTGCCGCGCCTACCATTTTCGACGGCACGCCGCGAAAGCTTCCGGATTGTTAAAGACCAGTTGCTTGGCTCAGCAGGCGGAGTACCCCGCTCTTTCGGCGTTAGCCTTCCTTGCGATAGAGCAGGTCGCGCATCGCCTGGCGGCGGGCGAGGTTCATCTCACTGTTGGCTTTGGATTCGGTTCCGGCGGATTCCTTCTTTCCTGATTCTTCGTCGGCGCTGCAAGCGGGGCAACGATTGGCGAAGCCGGGCTTGTCGGGCTTCAGTTCGAATTCTTCCGAGCAGATGGAGCAGATTTTGATGGGGTAGGCCATGGAGTTCTCCGGTGCAGCCATCATAGCTGATCACAACGAAAACCTGACTTGCGCGGCCGATTCAGTTCGATGTTGGGTAATTCGCACACACGTCAGACTCTGCATCGGATGTGAAGTGTCAAGCATCTGAAAACTAGGCCGTCCCAGTGCGCGGGTGCGGTGAACCGCGGGTGGTGTTCTGTCTGGACTCTTCGCGTCAAAATCAAGAGTACTTCGATCAACGGCCTTTATCTCAATATGTCGCGATAGAAAATGAGCTGCAAAATTAAGGAGAACGGATGTCAAATCAGGGCGAGAATCTGTCGAATGTGAAAGCAGTGATCTTCGATTACGGAGACGTGCTCTGCACGCGGCCCACTCCCGCCGAGATCGAAGCGAGCGCGCGAATTCTTGATGTGCCGGTAGATCAGTTCAACGCGCTTTGGGGACGTCATCGGGACCGGTTCGATCGCGGCGATCTCTCTTCCGATGCATATTGGGGCCAATTCGCCAAAGATGCGGGGAAGTCGCTGACCGCGTCGCAGCTTCGTGAGCTTGCACAAAAAGACGTTGCCATGTGGAGTTCGGTGAATCCCGCCATGATCGGATGGCTTGGGGAATTGTCGAAGGCCGGGATGAAGACTGCAGTTCTTTCGAACATGCATGCCGATATGGCAGAACACGCGCGACAGAATTTCAAATGGCTCTCGGGACTCACTTTCGTGACACTTTCGGCGGAGGTTCGCCTGATCAAGCCGGCACGCGAGATTTATGAGCACACGTTGAAGGGGCTAAAAGTCGCGCCCCAGGAAGCTCTTTTCATCGACGATCGCGAAGTGAACGTGAAAGGGGCGCGACAGATGGGATTGCACGCGTTGGTGTTCAAATCGATTGAGCAACTACGAGAAGACCTGGCGGCAGCAGGGTTTCCCTACTTGCCGGGTCTTGCGAACTCAGAAGTGCCAACACGCGTGAATTGAGCGAGCGGAACGGATAATGCACACACGCGCGAGGGTGAATCGTGGCTTCGGTGAAGAATCCATCTATCCCGACGGCTCAGGGTTTCTCGCTGCCGCCGATCGCCTCGATCCCAACAGTCGCTAACTGAACATCTTCTGCTGACGAGAGTCCGCTCACACCAACCGAGCCGACGACTTCGCCGTTGCGCCAGATCGGAAGGCCGCCGCCCCAACCCACGAATCTCGGGTCTCCATAGAACGCGATGTCGAATCCCTTTTCGGGGTGGCGAATCTTGTCTCCGATGTCCTTGGTGGGTTTGCGTTCGCGCGCCGCGGTCCAGGCTTTGTTGGCCGCGACCAGGATGGACGAGACCGGTGCGCCGTCCATGCGGGCGAAGGCCAGCAGATCTCCGTGGACGTCGGCCACCGCGATGACAGCAGCCTTCTTTGATTTGAGTGCGTGATCAATGATGGCGTCAACCATGCGCTTGGCGTCTGCGTAGTCAAGGGACGAGACCGTTCTCACCGTGATCTTCTCCACGAGCAGACAAATGTTTTTCCCATCAACCGATGGCCCAAACTTATTGTGCGTCAAATTGTAGCGTTACTGCGCGGGCGGCGCCTCTTCGTTCGCGACGCCGTTGTTCTGGAGTTTCTTGAACTGTTCCATCTCGTGCTCGGCTTGTTCCGGTTTGGACTGCTTGCGATAGAGTCCGGCCAGGGCAAAATGCGCCTGAGCCGCGAGCGGCGTTCCGTTTTCGAGTTCGACGACTTTCTTCCATGCCTTCTCAGCCGCCGCAGAATCGCCCTCCAGCGAAGCTGCCTTACCGAGAGAATAAAGTGTCTCGGGCATTTCGGGTTGGAGGCCATCGGAGCGGATGAGTTCGGCGCGTGCTTCTTTCACTTTCCCCTGCTGAAGAAGAGCATTCCCCAGGCGATAGGCTGCTTCGGCGCTCCCTGGTTGCAGCTTGGTTTCGGCGCGAAACGCTTCTTCGGCCTTCGGCCATTGCGCAGATCCAGCGTAGACGAGCCCAAGTTCGAGATGGAGCTTCGGGATGTCGGGGCGCAAGCGGATTGCTTCGTTAAACTCGCTCTCGGCCTGAGGCATTTGCCGGAGGACGTAATAATTCTCGGCCATCGCCTGGTGCGCTCGTGCCGAGTCAGGATACGTTGCCAGCAAATTGTCGATTGACTCTTTAGACAAGAGGCCACTTGCTCGACCGAAATAGTAGATAAGGTCGGGCTCGTGCGGATTTTTTGCGAGCGCAGATTGCAGATTCTTCACTGCGTCGGAGAGTTGCCCAACCTCTAATTGTGCGATTCCAAGTGCAGCTTCATCGCGTGCCTTTTCAAGATGAGGAATGGCTTGCGCGGCATATCCCTGCGCCAGGAGAGCGTATCCAAGGAGTTGGTGCGCTGGGAGCATCTCTGGGCTGAGCTTCAACGCTTGCTTCAACGGCGGGATCGCCCCGCCATAATCGCGATTCTCAAGATACGCCTGGCCCAGGCGAACAAAGTTCTCGGCGCTTTGCGGATCAAGCTCCGCAGCCTTGCGGAATTCCGAGATCGCGACCGTGTATTGCCGATTCTTCTCAGCGTCCGCGCCGGCCTGCAGATGTTGCATCACCTCCGGCGAGGATGCCTGCCACGCGAGGAACAGTGTGATGAAGATCCGTATCAAGGTTTCTCCGGTTCGACCACATCAAGAAATTGGTCGGCGTGAACGCCATTGAGCGTCTGGCGCGAACCAGATGGCCATGCAACTTCGACCGTCGCGGTAGCGTTGGAGCCGAGTCCGAAATGCAAGCGCTTGTCGCTGGCGGAGAGATAACTGCCTGCACTTGTCGCAAAACGCGTTTGGCCATTAACGCGAACGCGAGCTCCGAAGCCATCCCGGTTACTACGCGTGCCGCGCAGACTGATGACCAGCCAATGCTGCTTGCCTCCACGGTTCATGAAGATCTGCGGCGGGCCGCCCAGAATGGTCATGATGACATCTTGCCATCCATCATTGTTCAGATCTCCGAAAGCCGCACCCCGTCCTGCCCATGGTGCATTGGCTCCGGAATCGACTCGTTCGAAGCGCGCGTTGTGATTCATCGCCAGCAGCGGCAGTTCTTTGTATTTCAGCGATGGGTCGATCTGCTCGACGTTATCTAGGACGTGCCCTTGCGCGATGAACAGATCCTTCCAGCCATCGTTGTCGAAATCTTCGAGGCCGGCTCCCCATCCCGAGCTGCCGCTGGAAAGTTCTCCGAGGCCAGCCTGCAGGCTCTGATAGGAAAACATTCCCTTTCCTTCGTTGTGGTACACGCCGTAAATTTCGCGCGGCAGTTCGGTCACGATGATATCGGGACGGCCATCATTATCGTAATCCTGAAAGACGGTGCCCATACCCGACAGCCGGCGGCCGTCTTCGGACAGGGCCGCGCCAGCCTCGAGACCTCGCTCCGTGAATGTTCCGTTGCCGTTGTTGTGAAAGAGAAACTGCTGCATGCCGTCGTTGGCGACGAAGATGTCGGTGAAACCGTCGTCATCATAGTCGGCGAAGGCTACGCCCAAGGCGCGTCCTTTCTTTGACCCGATACCTGAACGGCGGCTGACATCTTCAAACGTGCCATCGCCACGATTGTGATAGAGGATGCTCGTAGTGGCTGGGAATTCTTCCGGCGGACAGTAGGTACGCCATTCTCCGCCGCACGTTTTGCTGTGTTTCGTGTCCCACTCCATGTATCGTGTCACGAACAAATCGAGCTTGCCGTCGTTGTCGTAATCGAAGAATCCCGCGGAGACAGACCAGCCTCCGCTGGCCACTCCTGCTTTTTCTGTCACGTCGGTGAAGGTGCCGTTTCCATTGTTGTGGTAGAGCGTGTTCTTGCCGTAGTTCGTTACGAAAACATCGGGATAGCCATCGTTGTCGTAGTCGCCGACAGCAACACCCATTCCGTAGTTGCCGTCGCCGGCATTCGCCAGCCCGGCTTGTTTGGTCACGTCGGTGAAGGTGCCGTCTTTGTTTTGACGGTAGAGTCGATTCCAATACTTCGGATTCGATCGGTCAAACGACTCCGGTGTTTGCATCGGGTCGGATACTTTGCCGCCGTTGACGAGAAAGATGTCGAGCAGGCCGTCGTTGTTGTAGTCGAGCAGCGCGACGCCCCCGGGCATGGTTTCGATAAGGTATTTCTGAGAGGTCGGAGAGTTTTCAAGGACGAAGTCCACGCCTTGCCGCGGTTTCACTTCAAACGTGAGAGGCGCAAGAGCCGCGAGCACGAGCGCCGCGATAAGGGTCTTGGGCAACGAGGCTTCCCTGAGTATCGAAACTCACAGCAGGCTACAACATCCGTTGGGATGGTGGGGAGCTTTCGAGGGATTCCATTGTCTGGACTCGACGACGGAACTAGTGTGATGTGTAGGAAATCAGACGGTGCTTGCCAAAATCTTTCGACTCGCTTAGTCGAGTGATCGCGAGTGATGGATCCAACGAACGATGTTCGTTCGGATTCCGAAAAACGTAGCTTGACTAAAAATCGTTCCAAGAAACATATCTTTGGCACGAGAATCTATTCCAAAAACGAAATCCTATTAGAACTCACAAACTAAATCGATCGCGGAATGAGATTTGTAACGCCTAACTTCGGGCAAGATCCAGAAGCTGCGAAGTTGTCTTACTTAGTTGAGATGTGTCGAGTTAATCCACTCAGAACTTCTTGCGCCCAACTTCCGATTTACTTCTTGACAAGCTGTACGAACGTATGACAAAAGCATAGCCACCTTTAGCAATATCGATTTACTGCTAACGTTCTTCGCTTCGACAATCCGTGGGGGATTGCTCGAGGCTCTCATCGTGCCCCGACCGGGGTAAGGTCTCCCTGGCTGCGGTACCCAACCTCTGTAAGCATGGAGGGTTGCGCATGCGTTCCTCTCGCCGTTTCCAGACGTTGCTTCTGATTGCGATTTTCACCCTCAGCGTGTTTCCGTTCGCACATGGTCAATCGACTTACGGCTCGATCACGGGTCTGATTACAGATCCATCGGGTGCCGCGGTCGCAGATGCGAAAGTGACGCTGACGAACGTGGGTACCTCTGAAACAAGAACTCAATCCACCGGATCGGATGGGTTCTATTCCTTCGTAAACCTGATCCCCGGCCAGTACCGCATCGATGTTGAGAAGCAAGGTTTCAAACACCAGACGCGACAAAACGTGGTGGTCGAGGTGAACCAAGCGGCGCGTATCGACGCGACGTTAGCGATCGGCCAAGTGAGCGAGAGTGTCGAGGTCACCTCCGAAACTCCGCTTCTGCAACCCGAGACGTCTTCGTTGGGGCAAGTGGTAGAACAACGCAAAGCGAACGAACTGCCGCTCAACGGACGCAACATTTACAACCTGACCGCAATTGCCCCGTCGGTGGTACCGCAGGGAAGCACCACGGGCACGGTTGTCGGCAAGAATCCGTTTGATTTCGCGAACTACCAAATTGGTGGCGCGTTTGCCAACGAGGGTGCGATCTACCTTGACGGACAGCCATTGAACATCGGTTACATCAACCTGCCTTTGCTTATACCGACGCAGGATTCCGTTTCAGAATTCAAGGTGCAGTACAACAACCTGGGACCGGAGTGGGGAAAGTTTGCCGGGGGTGTCATCAACGTAAGCACCAAGTCCGGCACTAACACATGGCACGGAACGGCGTACGAGTATCTCCGCAACAAAGTGTTCAATGCGAACGAATACTTCAACAAGAATCAGGAACTCACGTTAGGAACAAAGAACCAGCCGCCACCTTTTACGCAGAACCAGTTTGGAGGAGCGGGGGGCGGCGCGATCATCAAGGACAAGACTTTCGTCTTCGGAAGCTATGAAGGGTTCCGGTTGCGGTCGGCTACGGTTTTCACCACTACCGTGCCAACGGCACAGGAGCGCACGGGCGATTTTTCGGATCAACCGGGCGTAACGCTCTATGATCCTCTCGGCAATGTGGATGCGACAGGCAATCGCAGCACGACGTTTGGCGGAAACATGATTCCCGCCGGGAGAATCAACCCGACGTCACAATTCTTGTTGAAGTACCTGCCTCTGCCGACGATTCCGAATTCGATATTGAATAATTTTGTGAAGGCGTCGAGCACTGGCGGGGATACTGATCAGTATGTGGCTCGCGTAGATCAAAATCTGGGTTCACGGCAACGCATCTTTGGACGCTACACATATTTCAAGCTGCTCAGTTTGGCTCAGGATCCCTTCGGTACAGGCTTGTGCAAAGACCGTTGCCAAGAGAACACCAAAAGCCATTCTCTTGCGGTCGGTTACAACTTTGCCATCACGCCGACGACGATTCTCGATATCAACGTGAGCGCCAGCCGGTTCAACTACATTCGCAATCCGATCAACTCGGGTTTTGACATG
>Ga0126381_100011373_pt1 | contig 10054 bp, 9 predicted proteins | sample PanSoiMetPlot_28_FD_96465 | JGI IMG/M metagenome (GOLD analysis project Ga0126381, IMG submission 96465) | Tropical forest soil microbial communities from Panama - MetaG Plot_28 | ecosystem: Environmental > Terrestrial > Soil > Tropical forest > Bulk soil | place: Panama | collected 2016-02-17 | reverse complement strand
CTGAAGGGCACGCGCCTCCGCGCTGTCGCGCGCAATCACAGCGCCTTGTTTGATGTAGACCTCTGCGCTCGGGATCTTGGCGGTGACGTCCTTGGGCACGCCCAGAATTTGCGCCAGCGCTCCTGGCTCTAGTCGACTGATCCAATCGCTTAGACCGAAGGTTCCGTGCTCGCCGTACAAACCATCATCGAAAGCAAGGATGGCGTGGCATGGCTTGTCTCCGAGAGTCTGGATCGCGTGCGCATGCCCTTTGGGGAAGTACCAGAGGTCTCCCGGAGCGTAATTGGCGACTTCCGTCTCGCCTTTCGGATCGACGACGGTCACCTGGCAATGACCCGCCAAGATGTAGGCCCATTCCGCCGAATTGTGCCAATGCATCTCGCGAACACCGCCAGGATTGAGATACAGATGCGCGCCCGCAATGTCGGTCGCGATGGGCAGACCTTTGGTTGTGATATCGCGCGCCCAACCGCCCGAGGTCGCTTTGATGGGGCCTTTATCGAGCGACGCAGTGAACGTCACGGGGTCGCCGGACCGGCGCGGAATTACGGGCAAGTAGTTTGCAGCACCCGAGACGTCGTAGCCTGCTGCATGGCCGTCATTGCCAATGGCGGATGAGCGGGTGGCCGCGAGCCCTCCCGCAGCCAAGGCAAGACCCCCGAGAAATGCCCGACGATTTGCTTTGCTCATGTCGCTCCCTCCAATCGACGCACGATCGATGCTCCGTGTCTCTCAGCATCAAAACCACAGCGTCGGTCGGACACACGGCGCTACTTCCAGTGGCGTGATCATGGGCTATAATCGCCGTCGGTCGTGAGTACCGCGCTATTGCGCCACTCCGCGTCACCCAAATGGAGTAGATGCGAGCGGTTAAAGGGGGCCACCGTGGATTGCAGCCCGCATCCTTGCTTTGAAGCCGCAACCCGTAATGTCCGCCAAGGGGCGATCGTGGCGCCGACGAATGCGCGATTGTTTGATTAGTCATGGATTCGCAGCTCATCGACAGGATCTACGAGAGTTGTTTTGCGCCAGAGACTTGGCCAGACGTACTCGACGAGATCGGGCGCGTCGGCGGCACCACTGGAGCGTCTCTGATCGTCTCCAAAGATAATGTGCTGCGCTGGGTTGCCTCGCCCGAGCCTCACGAGCGTGCGGAAAGATTCGTGAAGGGGGGCTTTCTCAGGCGCGGGCAGATCATTCCGAAATTGTTTGCGCTGCGCATCCCCGGATTTCTGATCGACCTCGAATTTTTCACGCCGGAAGAACTCGATCGCGAGCCGGTTTACCAGGAGGTATGGCGTCCCCAAGGCATTGGTTGGGGTATGGCCACCGCGATCCCGATTCCGACAGGCGAAAACGCCATCTTTATTTTGTCACGGCGGATGGAGCACGGTCCCTTCGGACGCGCCGACGCCGACAGGCTCGATGAACTTCGTCCGCATCTCGCCCGCAGTGTCTTGATCTCGGCGCGACTGCAACTCGAGAAAGCTCGCGTTGCTGGTGATACGCTCGCCGCCTTGGGCGTTCCGGCACTCGTGTTCGACGAGACCGGCAAAGTCTTGGCCGCCAATCCCCTGATCGAAGAATTGACGGGCTTTGTCCATTGGCGAGCCTTTGACCGGGTCTCCTTGAAGGACAAAGGCGCCGATCAATTGCTGCGCGATGCCGTCGCGTCCATCGGCTTTGAAGACAGCCCGGAGGTCCGGTCTTTTCCGGCGTGCGATGCTGCAGCCGAAGCGACGATGGTCGCGCATGTCATTCCGATTCGGCTCTCCGCGCGTGACATTTTCGTGCGTTGCTTTGCGGCCTTGGTGTTCACCCCCGTGACCCGGCCCCAAGCGCCGCCGGTCGAACTGGTACAATCCTTGTTCGATCTGACCCCAGCGGAAGCTCGCGTCGCTCGCTCGCTCGCCTCGGGGAAAACCATTGCGGCCATCGCCACGGAAGGCAGTTTGTCGCCGGAGACCGTGCGCACCCACGTGCGCCGCGTTCTCGCGAAGACCGGCTGCGACCGCCAAGCCGAAATTGTCGCGCTGCTGACCGGGATCGTCCGGCCGCGAATTTGATCCTCAATTTCTGGAACCATAACGGCGTCTTATTGGACGCAGCCAGCTGCTTTTTTCCAGAGGCGATATCGCGGAAGCACGAATTCTGCTGAAGCGCGCAGCCGAAGCGCGTGATGCGCGCGCCGCAAGTGCTCTGGGGTCGACATATGATCCTGATGTCCTCAGAAGAATGAGCGTTGTCGGCGTCGCTCCAGACGTTTCGTTGGCACGTGAATGGTACCAAAAAGCCAGCGAATACGGGTCCGGAGAGGCACGACAGCGATTGAATGTCCTGGCTGCCGCCACAGTTGACGGTGGAGAACGAGTTGCTGTCGATCTTGCGGAAGATTTTCAAAACGCTGAGCCGGAAACCACCGCGAAGGACAGGATGCCTCAAGTTCCCAAGCCCAAACGCCGCGTCAGCGGCCCCTCGATACACATGGAGACGCCGCCCAACGATTCCCCCGGCGTCTTCGTCGGCGGAGCCCACGTCGGCACGGATCCCGACCCCAACATCCGCGCGCAGTTACTGCGCGCCGGTTAAGATCGGGGACGGACGGGGCGCGTCGACTCGGCTTCCGCACCCGTCTTCCGCGAGCGTGGTCAGGTGGGCGACCGCGACGCACGCGTCGGCTGCCGCCGATCCTTGCCGACCGGTGCCGCGATGACCCGAACTAAACCGCGCTTGGACCATGCCTCATGCACCGATGCACAGCAGCATTGATCGTATGATGGCTCGCATACTTCTGTCCGAATTTTTGGTTGGCGGCGTCGGTACACTCTCCTCTGCTCCACCTAGCCGACGCCACATTCGTCGAAACCAGCAACACAACCAGCAGCAGACTGGCTGCAGCCAAACACCTCATCATCATGTCGTGCTCCTAAATCTGGCAGAACAAACGCCTCCCTAGTTAAGACGCTTCCGACTTGCGGAGGTTGCGTGCCGCGGCGAAACGATCAACGCCGGCGTAAATTTTGAGGCAACAAGTCGAGCGCAATTTGTTTCGAAACCGAGAAGCGTCCTGGGCGCGGAAAAGGATGTCCAAGGAGGCCGACGTCAAAGCGCAGTGAGGCCGGCCGCGGTTGCAATCCGTCGGCGAGACGTCGGCCGAGTCTTTGTGCGTGCCTGTCAGGCCGTCAGCGTCGCTAGCTTTCCCCTTAGTGCTTCGACGACCGGCTTCAACTGGTCAGAAACGCCGGGAATCGCCAGCACCTGGTTGAACAACTGATCGAGCGCCGGCATCACCGCGTTGACCAATCTAGCGACGAACTTTCGCTGATCCGGCGACAACCGCTCAGTCAAACTGCTGACCTTGTCGATTTGGGCGGCGCTCTCCTGCAACTTGGGCAGCGCCGCTTGCGCAGAGGCAACGTCGGTGATGCCGCCAAGTGTGCTGTGCAAGTTCTTGAGGTCATCGGTCACCTCCCTGCCGACATCGACTACGTTGACCTCAGCGCGTTGTGGGTTCGTTGTCGCCGGCGGCTCGGTCGGTGTGGGCTGTTGAGCGACCTGCTCTGCCGGTCCGCTGGCAAGATAGGCTATCAAGGCAATAACGGCCGCCGCCGGTATCAGCCAGTAGAGCCAGTTGGGCGTCGTCGATGCCGTCGTGCCGAACACGCTGCGACCTGCATCGGCGGCGGCACGCGCGGAAGAAGATGCCCAATCGCTCGTTCTCGCCGTGGCGGAGCGTGCCGCACCACCAAGTGAGTCAAGCAGCCCGGTACCTGACAACAAACTACCCAGGCCCGGTGGGAGCGCCGCCGCAATATTGTCCTTCTGACCGGATAGCAGACTGGCGATCTTGCCGGGATCAAGAGCTTGCGCCGTACCTTGCTGCTTCGCGATCATGCCCATGACAACCGGTGCCAGCACCCCGAGCAACGATCCGCTTGCGCCCTGGCCAATCCCTGCGAACCTGCTGATTGCTCCAGTCAGCGCATTCTGATCGCTGCTGCCCAGCAGCGATCCGAGCATTTGCGACCCCTGCTGGATGAAGGATGATTGGCTCCCCGAGCCGAGTATTCCGGCAAAGCGATCAATCGTGCCGACTTGGCTCGTTGCCGCGTCGGCGAGCTTTTTAGGGCCGCCAGGCTGGGCGGCTACGCCGCTGAAAGCCGCAAGGAGTGACGGTATCGCGCCCTCGATTGCTTTCTGAACCGTGCTGCGATCGTATCCGAACGCAGAAGCGATCCGTGTGATCATTTCCGGCGTCAGAAACTGCGAGACAAGCGAAACGAGATTGGGCATGGGAACTCTCCTTCTTGACTTCACCCCTATGTGCGATCTCCGGCTGCCTCGGCAGGCGACCACTTGCTGCAACGTATCGACCACTCCCCGAGGGATGTGCGAACTGCGCCTTTGTTGCTGCAACGATAGTCCAGCTCTTTCAGCACAGAGTGCTGTGGCGCCCTGACGATCCGCGCCACAATCAAACAGACGAGCACGACGAACATGCCTCAAGGTTGAGGCGCGACGGCTCCGCATTAAACAATGTGCGACTTCAGGAGTGTCCACTCGGAATCTACGTAGCCGCCAGCGCAACGCTGGCTCGCGCGAGGGTGGACCTGATTGTTTCTGAATCAACCGGCTATCATATGCAATGTGGCGAGCAGGGTCGTGAGGTTGCGCACGGATGGAGGTTTATGTAGGGGCGGGTTCCAACCCGCCCTGGCGCAACGGACGCGGACCACGAGGGTTGCACTCCGATCGGAGCATGGAGGGCGGATTTCAAACTCGCCCCACGGTGACGGCGCAATTGCGATCACGTCATTCGCAACGAGACAATCGTAACGAGAAAGCGTTGGATCGCATCGCCTTACATCGCGAATAAGCCTCCGCGGTGGGCGGATGATCCAGAGAATATCTCGCGAGCGGTGTGTGCCGAAGGAGGGCGGGTTTGAAACCCGCCCCTACAAGCCTCCTGATTTGTGCGCTGCCTCGCGAAAAGGGGACACCATCTCTCATGGACGGCGTTGATGCAGCAGCACCTGCCATACGCAGTTCCGTGCCGGAGTGGAGCCCTAGTACTGCGAGTATCCGGAGATGGTTCCGAATCCATAATTGTAGTTGCGGGCAGCGGCGGCGGCGATGTCGGCGCCTGGTCGCTGATAGGTTCCCGGTCCGGAGTAATTTCCGTAGCCATAATTATTGCCGTACCCGTAATTGGTCCCGTATCCGTAGTTGTAATTCTGAGCCGCAGCAGCGACACGCCACCCGGGGCGCCAACCGTATCCGTAGCCATACCCGTAATTGCCGTATCCGTTGTTGTAGCTTTGGGCTGCAGCAGCCACGCGCCATCCGGGCCGCCAGCCATACGCGTAATTATTTCCGTACCCGTAATTGTTGTATCCATAATTATAGGCGGCAGCCGTAGCCAAACCGGTCGTAGCGATGCCGGCAGCCGCTAAACCCGGTCTCCAGCCATATCCGCGCCACCCATATCCGCGACCACGCCAGCCGTAGCCGCGCACGCCGTATCCGCGCCATGCCACTTTTTCCGTCAGCTCTCCGGCTGATGCCGTCTTTCCGATGACAGCGCCGTTGACAGGTGCGGCGGATGTCGAGGACATGCCGAGAAGTCCTACGCCAATAGCGGCACCAACGAGCGAAATCGTGATCTGACGTGACATCTTTTGTTCTCCCTGAGTCAACGCGAATAGCGCCCCACACGATTCCGCTCGCTCCTGATCAATGACGGACCCATCGGAATCTGCTGAGGCGACCGCAATCCGCTTTGATGAGATAACCGCAAAGGCCAAATGGGCGTGCCAGCACTCCGCTGTGACATCAGACATTTCGGACGCGCCGCGACAGTGAATGTGTTCGGTACTTTCCGAGTCTGGGCTTGATCAGCAGGCGCACTACGCTCGCGCTTGGGGTTGGTGGGTCGATCGACGTGCCCCCGAGGAGTTTTCGCCAAAAGTTTTCGTGGGGGGTGTCATCGACTGCAACAAGCCAAAAACAGACGAAAATGCATCATCGATTCGTCGTGCCTGCAGACACGACGTCAACGCTCCGGAGCAAACAGATGAAGTCGACGCAGACATTGATCGTTGGTTCACTCTCTGCCGCCGCTCTCGCGGTCGGAATCGTGGCGGCATCGGCGCAGTCCGGCCCCCAGGGAAACGTCGCCCCCGCGCTCACGCCTGAGCAGCAGGCCGCTGTCCGCGCTGTCATCAAAGACAGGCTCGCGGACGAGTTCCGCGAGAGAGTTGCGGATCGGCTTGGTGATGTCGCTGCCACCCTGAACACGCTGACGCCCGACCAGCGAGCCGCCCTGCGCAGTTTGATTAAAGAGCGGGTCGCGGCCGAGATCCGCCAGGGCCTTGCCGACCAACTTGCGGATCGGCTGGGAGATGCGAGAGCAACCGGACCTGGTACCGGACCTAGCACTGGACCTGGCACTGGACCTGGCACCGGATCTGGCAGCCTCTCGCCCGACCAGCGAGCTGCCGTCCGCGCCGTCATCAAAGAGAGACTCGCAGACGAATTGCGCGAGAGAATTGCAGATAGGCTCAGTGATGCCGCTGCTACCCTGAACTCGCTGACGCCCGAGCAGCGAGCCGCCCTACGCGGTTTGATTAGGGAGCGGATCGCGGTCGAGGTTCGCGAGGGCCTTGCCGACCGACTTGCGGATCGGCTGGCAGACGTGAGAGCAACCGGACCTGGCACTGGACCTGGCACCGGACTTGGCACCGGACCTGGCGCCCTCTCGCCCGAGCAGCGAGCTGTCGTCCGCGCCCTCATCAGAGACAGACTTGCAGACGAATTGCGCGAGCGGCTTGGTGAAGACCTTGCTGACGCTGCTGGCGCAATGAACACGTTGACGCCTGAGCAGCGGGCGGCCATCCGAAGCCTCATTCGGGAACGAGTGACCGCTCAAATTCGCGAGGGCCTTGCCGACAGGCTTGCGGACCGACTTAGCGATTAGATGTGAAATAAATTGAGAGAATAGCGATAGGCGTCGTCGCCGACTCTCTGGGCGAAAGGGCCAGCGCCGCCACCGGCGTTGGCCGTGTGATAGCCGCGTGGAGCACTGATGATCAATGCGCAGCTTGCAATTTCTGTGTTTCGGTGACGGTGCTACACCAACACGATACATACCGGCCCGGCCGAGCGCGGCCTATTGGTCAGCACCGACGGCGTGCCGTGCCAACCGACCATCCCCTCGGTAATCCACAACTTGTGGCTGGCCCCTCGCCGACGGACAACGGCGGGATCATCGTCTCCTTGTTGGTTTGACTTCGGCCCCGTCGCCGTTTCCTCCATTGATCACGCTCAGCCCCCGCTGGCGACGGGGCTGCTTTCATCGCTCAGCGCCGCGTCGGAACAAAATGCGCCACGGTTGATATGAGCCGCCGTTCCGAAAGTTGGATGGCAAGACGCTCAGCAGACCTGCACGAAGGCGAAACAAAATACCTGGCGAAAATGCGAAGGCTCGCATTCCAACAGGAGAGACAATAATGCCCGAAACAGTGTCATGGCTTGACCGGCGTCATTTTCTTGTCAGCTCCGCGGCCATTGGGGCCTTCAGTCTGCTCGCCACGTCAGCGCGCGCAGGGATGGCGGACCTGATCCGCCCATTCCGTATCAACGTTCCTGAGGAACAGCTCGTCGACCTGCGCCGCCGTGTGTTGGCCACGCGGTGGCCCGAGCGCGAGACCGTGCCCGATAGGTCCCAGGGCATGCAGCTGGCGAAAGTCCAAGAGCTTGTCCGCTACTGGGCTAAGGACTACGACTGGCGGAAAGTGGAGGCGAAACTTAATGCCTTGCCGCAGTTCATGATCGAGATCGACGGTCTCGACATTCATTTCATCCACGTTCGTTCCAAGCATGAAAGCGCGTTACCGCTCGTTGTAACGCACGGGTGGCCGGGCTCGGTCATCGAGCAACTGAAGATCATCGATCCGCTAACCAACCCGACGCCACATGGCGGGAGCGCATCGGACGCTTTTCATCTCGTGATTCCATCGATGCCGGGCTACGGGTTCTCAGGCAAGCCAGCCACAACCGGTTGGGACCCCGACCATATCGCGCGGGCTTGGGCAGAGTTGATGGGGCGTCTCGGCTACTCCCGCTATGTTGCCCAGGGTGGCGACTGGGGTGCCCCCATCGCGACTGCGATGGCGCACCAGGCGCCGGCGGGATTACTCGGCATCCACGTCAACTTGCCCGCGACGATTCCGCCGGAGGTGGCCGCGGTGCTTGCCGCCGGCGGACCGGCGCCGGCGGGGCTATCCGAGAACGAGAGAGCGGCGTTCGACTCGCTCGACACGTTCACAAAGAGGAACAGGGCCTACTCCGTGCTGATGAACACGCGGCCGCAAATGATTGGCTACGCCTTGACGGATTCTCCCGTCGCACTTGCGACCTTCATTTACGACTACAACAACGGCGAGCCAGAGCGCTTGCTTGCTAGAGATGACGTGCTGGACGACATCACGTTGTACTGGTTGACGAACACTGCGGCCTCGTCAGCACGGCTTTACTGGGAAAACCACAGCAACATCTTGTCCGCGGCGGCGCTGAAGACCACCGAGATCTCGATCCCGGTGGCCATCACGGTGTTTCCGGACGAGATCTATCGAGCGCCCGAAACATGGGCCCGGCGTGCCTTTCGCAATCTCACTTACTTCAATGAAGTCGACAAGGGCGGTCACTTCGCGGCGTGGGAGCAGCCAGAGTTGTTTTCCGCCGAGATGCGGGCTGCGTTTCGAAGGCTGCGCCAAGGGACCTGAAATGGTCGAGATCGGTCGGTTGAGAAACGATGCGCCCTGGTGTGCGAAACCTTGTCGATCATCCTGCGTGTCTGTGGAGTGTCCGGCAGTTCGGCAATACGGCCAACGGGGGGTGAATCGTGCGCTACAAACTCACTGATGATGAACGGCTGCCATCAAGTCGATGCTTACCGAACAAGCCTGGCGGCGTGCCATGGGCCAATGACCGTCGCATCCTCAATGGTATCTTCTGGGTGACAATCAGCGGATGGTTCGCCGGCGGCGCAGACCAAATGCAGGAGATTACGGCGACCCCGGCAACATTCCATTTCCCCGCGGCCTCTTCGCCGCCCCGACGCGTATCCCCGGACAATCCCTCACCGCGTCCAGGATCGCGCGAATGGCGGGATCATTCTCTCGGCTCGTGCGGTAGATGACCTGCAGGCGCGCGCTCGTGCGCATCTTGTTGACGACGAAGATCTTGCCGCATGCCTGCTCTTCGCGCGCGAGGCCTTCGCGCATCAAGCCCAATCCCATTCCCGCCAGGACCAACCGGTTGATCACCTGCTCGTTGTCGCCGAGGATCATCTTGCAGGGCTGGCAATCGAACCGGCGAAAGAGTTGCATCGCCATGTCCTCGTGCTTACCGCCCTGCGTGCACGTGATCCAAGTATGCTGTGCGAGCTCTTTCCAGGACGCTTGACGCACGCCTTCGTCCCAGTCCGCGGGCGCGACGATGCGATAGGGCACGACCTGGAGAATGACGCGGCTGACATGCGCATAACTGTTGTTGTCGAAGGCGAGACCGGCATCGAACGTACCGTGTTCGATCCCGGTCCAGATATCGTGTGAGCCACGTTGGTAGATTTCGAGGCTGAGGCCGGGATGCTGGGCCGTGATGCTGGTGAGTATCTGACCCAAACGAAAAAACGACGGGTCGAATCCCGCGGGAACGATGGCCAATTTGAACGATCCGCTCAGGCGGCTGCTGAAGCTCACGGCTTCCGCCACAACCTCACTCGCGGTCGAGAGCAGCCGCTGAACCATCGGCAACAACGATGCACCGCTGCGCGTCAGCACGAGCCCGCCTGGTTTGCGCTCGAAGAGCGCAACCCCGAATTCCTCTTCCAATGATTTGATTTGCGCACTGGCCGCCGGCTGCGAAAGGCTGACGCGTGCGGCTGCCTGGGTCAAGTTCCCGAGCTCAGCGACGAGAGCAAACATGCGCAATTGATGCAGTTCCATGATCGTGCTGTGCTTGGTGCCGCCAATTTGAAGTCCCTGCATCAGGT